>ERZ773225.2502-NODE-2502-length-18455-cov-16.055978_pt1 | contig 18455 bp, 11 predicted proteins | sample MGYA00580993_ERZ773225 | MGnify/ENA primary metagenome ERZ773225 (study PRJEB29015, sample SAMEA2737748) | human gut metagenome | biome: human gut; feature: human-associated habitat; material: faeces | place: China | collected 2012 ...
AACGAAAAAAGGCAAGAAGAGTGAACGAAAAAAGCCGTAAACTCTTCTGAACATGCACCTGCCGCGGGACGGTATAAAAAATCCCTCCCGTCAAGGGGAGGTGAAGGAAAACGACTTATTGCAAAGGCGGAATGTTAAGTTGCGCAATTTCGCCACCACACGCCTGTCGCGGAGCGGTATAAAAAAATCCCTCCCGTCAAGGGGAGGATGAAAGAAAACGGCCGGAATGTTAAGCTGTGCAATTTCGCCGCCACACGCCTGCCGCGGAGCGGTATAAAAAAATCCCTCCCGTCAAGGGGAGGGATGAAGGAAAACGACTTATTGCAAAGGCGGAATGTTAAGTTGCGCAATTTCGCCCGGTTTGATTTTAATACTGGAATAGCGCATGTTTCCGGTTTCGATCATAAACCGCTGGCGCCCGGTCAACTGGGCGGCCAAATCGTAAAAATCGCGGCCGTTTAAGTCCTGACGCTGCGGATTCATAATGTACAAAACGCAGCCCTGTGTTTTTTCGGCCACGCCGCAGCGGGCTCGTCCCCGCGGTACCTCCGAGTTGATGACAACGCCTTGCAAACCGTTTTGAACGGTGGTCGGACCGCTTAAGAATATTTTGGCAAACATGATACCGAACAAAAGGAAAACGGCGGCGGTGACGAAAACGGCAAAGCCGGTGTACAAATCGCCGACGACCATTCTGTCTTTCCAGCTGGGCGGCGTCGGATTGATGTCCTCGTCGCGGATAAAGCCGCGTTCAAAATTGTTCTGCTGTAATCTCGTATCTTGTTGAATAGCCGGCAGATTGTCGCCGTCAAGAAAGGCGTCCAGGCTGAAAGCGTCCATTTTTTCCGGCATGGGCGCCTGATGTTCCTCCGCCGCGGCGGAGGAAGTCATGGCCGGAGCAATACTTTGATCCGGACGCGGAGCGGCAAATTCTGTGGTTTTAGGCGGGACGGAAAGTGTTTCCGGCGTGCTGACGGGGCGTTTGATCGGTCTTTTTACCTTTTTCAGCTTATGCCGGACGGGGGTTCCGCCGGGAGCTTTGTTGATGTTGTCCATTTTCCCTAATCTCCTTTAATTGCGATAATTATTAATTTGCCGTCGGTACCTGTTTTTTTAAGGTACGGATGATTCTCGGTACCATAAACACGATCGTTTCCGATTTCGGGCTGCTGATGCCGAAAATTTCGTTGGGGATGCCGATGATCAGGAAATTTTCTCCCAGTTTGCTGCGAATGTTGAACTGGGTGATCTGTCCTTCGGTGCCTTCCAGCGTAATGTCCGAAAAAATCCGGTTTTGCGGCATCAGGGAGGATTTTGCCAAGAGCGAAACCTGAGCCTCCGGCGACTTCCGGGCGGCGCATTTGCCGATGTCGAAACGAGCCAGCCACAGGTTGGGAACCACGAATTTTCCCTCTGCGGCCTTAACCACTCTGGCCTGGCCGGAAAGGAACCGCTGCAGGGTTTTGAAATTCAGATCGTCCGAAGTGGTCAGCACCCGTCCGATAACGCCGGTTTTGGCGGTTTTGATGGTGCCGAAATCAAAGATGTTCAGCAGTTTTTGCCACTCGATGTCGTTTTGCGCATTATACGGATAAATGGTAAATACGCTGACGTCATATGCGATCAGCACCGGATTTTCCTCAAAATAGTCGAGAAGATCCTGAATTTTGGTTCTCAGTTCAAAATCGGCGTCGAAGGTGATTGAGTAATCGGACCAGTCGGTCGTGATGTTGGTGATGCCCGACCCGCGCAGAACGTCGAGCAGTGCCAGAATGATCGGCCGCGATTTCGGCACATAGAGCGTAAAGTTGTTTTTGCGGCTGATGGTCAGCGTTTTGGTTTCGGCGTTGTAGTTATAGTAAATTTCGGCCGCATCAGTAATCATTTTGACCACTTCCGACAGTTCGCCGCGCAAATTTTCCGCCGAAATGCTGGTGTAAGGCGCATCTTTGGCCACCAGCCGGATATCCGCTTCTTTAAGCAGTTTCAGGAGCGCTTTTTCCGCCGGCATGGTTTTGAAGGAAAAACCGGTTACCTCAAAGCGCGGCAGCGGATTGTTGATGCCGTTGCGGGTGAGGTTGAAGGCTTTCATGTTATAAGGCAGGGCGGTGATCATTTCCTGCGTTTTCCAGTTGACGTTGCAACGCAGCGGCGTTTCCAGATCAAGCGAACTGGCGCCTTTCGGCGTGCGGATCATGTTGGGATCCTGCAGGTTGATGAGGGAGGCGGCGGAAAGCGGATCCGCTTCGACCGGCTCCGGTTCCGGCGCCGGCGTTTTGCAGCCGGCCAGCATGCCCGCCCACAGAAGACAAACGGTAATTTTTTTGAAATTATGACAGATTTTAAACATTAGTCGGTTACTTTCCGTTTTAATAAGGTTGACTGTTAAAATTATTTTTTATCGTCTTCGGCCGGGAAGTTGGGCTTGATGTTGTTTTCCTGCATCAGCTTTTCCATCAGTTGTTCCATTCCCATGCCGGCGCCCACGGTCGGGTCTGCCGATTTGTCGACGTCGCCCAGTGCCTGCTTCATTTTTTCCACTTCCCGCGCGTCTTCCTTGATCATGTCGGGAGTGGAATTGCTTTTCAGTTCGTTCTGATATTCAATCAGCGTTTTTTTCAGCCCGTTCAGCCCGCCGGCGATTTTGCGTTCGACATACGGGTACAGTTCCCGGTGCTGCAATATGTATTCGCCGGTTTCGCTGATTTCTTCCAGAACGTCAAGTATGTATCCGAAAAAGGGGTAGTCTTCGATCGCAATGTTGCCTTTGCGGACGCAGCGGGCGGCAATCCGGGAAATCGTGCGGTCGTAATAGTCTTTCAGCAGGATGTAGTTGTCAACGTACCACAAGTCGGCTGTTCCGGCGGCTTTGTTTGGTTCCATTATGCGTCACTCCCTTCGCGGTAATTCTGGTTGTCGTTTGTTTCAGGCAAATTGTTTTCCTTTCAATTTACCCGATATTGTCACTGTTTTCAATATAAGGATCGCGGAATTTTTCGTCCTCCAGTCCGAGCAGCACGAATTGCGGCAGGCTGTCGACGACGATTTCCGAAGTCTGGGCAAATTCATCCGGACTGAGGCTGCTGTCTTCCGCCGCCGCTTCTTCATAGACCTCATCTTCCGTTTCAGCCGCGGCTGCCGGGGTATTCTCGTATTCCCATTCCCAGTCCCCGTTTTCTTCGCCGGCCGTTTCGGCGTCGGCGGGCACCTCTTCGTATTCCCACTCCCAGTCTTCGCCTTCTTCTCCGCTCGTTTCGGCATCGGCGGGAACTTCTTCGTATTCCCATTCCCAGTCTTCGCCTTCTTCTCCGCTCATCTCGGCGTCGGCGGGCACTTCTTCGTATTCCCACTCCCAGTCTTCGCCGTCGCCGGCGTCGGCAGTTGTGGCTGCGGAATAGCCGTCGTCGTCGGTTTCAAAGCCATAGCCGTCGCTGCCGCCGGCCGTATTGTCCGTCTTTTCGCTGTCGCTTCCGCCGAAACCCCAGCCCCAGTCGTCGCCCGGATCACTGTCTTTAATGTCCTGCACGTCGGCAAAGGCGGTCGAAATCGTCATCAGTTTACGCAGCATCGGCGAAATCTGCGGTTCTTTTCCTTCCTCCGCGGCGGCAGCAGATTCGGGCTTTGAGGTTGCCGTTTTGTCCGCTTGGGGAGCGCTTTCTGCCGGTTTTGCCTTTGGTTTTGCCTTTTCTTCCGTCGTTTTTTCTGCCGCCGCTTCCCGGGCGGCGTTTTGATTTTCTTTTTCCGTTTTGTCCGTCGGTGCTTTCCCGGCGGCAGGTTTGCCTGCTTCTGCCGCTTTGGGAGTTTCATCGGCCGCCGGCGCGGAAACTTTGCTTTCTGCCGGCGCCTTTTCCTTTTCGGCTCCGCCTGCCGTCGGAGTTTCCGTTTTTGTTTCCTGTCGCGTTTTTTCTTCCCCGGCCGGCATTTCGTCCGATTCGTCATCGACGGCTCCTGCCGTGCCGTTCTCGGCTTCCCGGTTTTTCTTCTTTTTCTTCTTCTTTTTCTTTTTCGGCGTTTCCTCAATTGTCGCGGCGTTTGCTTTCTCTTCCGTTTCTTCCTCTTCGTCAACGCCGTCCAGATACTTGTCGATCATCGGGGTGGACACGGTCGGTTCGGGCATTTGCGGCGCCGCCGGCCGCTCATGAACCGCGGGCTGCAAGGCGGCGGGAATTTCCCTGTTGACGGCAGGCATCGGTACCGGTACCGCCACCGTCTGCACCGGCGCCGTTTGCAGCTGGCTGAGTGCGGCAATGATTGCTTCCGTCGACTGACGCTGGCTTTCTTTCAGCGCCGAGGATATCAAGGCCGAAAACTCCTGATTTTGCGCACGGGCAATGTCACGGAACAGATTGGCCTGCATCCGCATGATTTCTTCAACCTTGAGATTGTTTTGTCCGCCGGCCGAAACGGTCGAATCTTTTTTCAGCGTTTCCAGGGTTTCGATAATCGTCTGCGCGGAATTTTTCTGACTTTCTTTCAATGCCATGGAAATGATGGAAGAAAACTCTTTTCCCTGCGCTTTCAGCGCCTGTTCGACCGATTCCATTGCCGGCTGGCCTTTCGGGGACGAGGCGGCGTAGGTGATCGGCGTCGGAATTTTTTCTTCGCTGATTTTCTTAAAAGATTCAATCAGCGCCTGGGTGGAAACTTTCTGACTTTCCTTGATGGCGGTGGAGATGATGGAAGAAAGCTCTTCTTTCTGGCTTTTCGTGGTTTCTTTTAAAAAGGCGGACTGGGCTTTGACCAGATCGTCGACCAGCCCTTTCATCTGAATGGGAGCCGCCGCCGTTTTGCCGTCGCCGCCGGAAATAAATTTAAGCTGACTGCTCTGTTCGATCAGTTTGGTCAGGTTTTCCTGCAGCTCCGTAAACGAACGGGCAATCATTTTGTTGTCTTCCAGCCGTTTCTTTTCTGAGTTTTCGATTGCTTCGGCCAATGCTTTGGAGATGATGTTGGTAAAGGATTCGTCGGCAACCAGTTTCATCGGGCCGTCAAAGCCGCCGCCCGTTCCGCTTCCGCCCTCAATGCCGGCTGCCGCCGGGCGGGTGTTTTGCAGTTCGCGGATAATTTCGGCGTTTGACTGGGCCAGACTGCTGGCCAAAATCCGCGCGAAATTGTCGCCGTTGATGATTCCCTCGCCGCCGGTCGTTCCCCCCGTGCTTCTGTTTTCGGACAGGGCTTCCTGCAAAATATTGCTGTTTTTCTGGTGGCTGTGGTGTGCGACCGGCTCAAGCCCTTTGCTTTTTTGCTCCAGATCTTCCATATATTCCTGCAACGGGGTGCCGCCCGGCAGGCTCTGAAAAATGGATTTGACTTCCGGCGGCAGTTCCAGCAGCATCTTATTGAAAGCTTCGCGCCTTTCGTCGCTGAAAATGTGCAGCTGGCGAAAAATGTTTAAAAAGCGCTGAGCGACAATGATCGGCAATTCTTCACTGTCGTTTTTGCTTTGGCCGAAACTCGCCGAGCTGTTGATGTCGTCTGCCACAGTCGTCCCCCCTTTAGAATATATATAGAATATACTGAATACAACATAAAGTCAAATCCATAAATGTCAATCAGTCAAACGCGGAGAGCGAAAAAAATCGCTGCTTGCGGGAAAGCGGCGAGAGGTGAATGACAAAAACGAAACTTGCCTTCGTCCGTTGTCGCCTTAGTTGCTTTTCCCGCCGTCCGGTTCGCTTTTTTCCCCGTCTTTTCCCTTTTGCCTGTCTGTTGTTGTTCGCCTGTCGTCGTTTTCGCTGTCCGGCATTGGGACTTGCCGGCTTTTTCCCGCGGCGGATTTTTCGCTATCGTCTTTCTGTTTTTTTATCGTCTTTTCCTTCCCGCCGTCCGGTTTGCTTTTTTCCCCGTCTTTTCCCTTTTGCCGGTATTTCCCTTCCTTGTTTGTCTTTTCCTTCGTCGCTTTTTGTATCTGGTCTTTCTTTTCTGCTTTTTTCTTCTCTTTTTTCTCCGTTTTGTTTTTTCTTTTTTACAGGGAAGCGGCAAGCGGTCGTAAGACCGGCGGACATGGCCGCCGTATGGCGTTGAAACTCTTTCTTCCGATGGCAAGGCAAAAAGAAACCCCGCCGAAGCGGGGAAAATTTTATAAGTAAATGGCGACGACCTTATGCAGTTTGCTTAAGTCGTTGTCGTCCAGCTTGATCCTTTCGTCCGGATTCCAACGGATGCCGTAAAGTTTTCCGTTATCGTCTTCGCGAATGCTGACAACCATTACTTCTTCGGGGGCAATCTGATAAACGGCGATGTCGCCGACACTGACCACTTCCTGCGGATCGACAAGCAAAACGGAGCGGGCCGGCAACAGACTGCCCAAACGCCGTGTGCACAGGTTCAGTCCGTATGCGTCTTTTTTGCCGTTTAAGACTGCGGGGCGGCCGACCCATTTGATTTCTTTTTCGTTGTCAATGATAACGTTGCCGTCTTTGCCCGGAACGCCGTATACCGGCACTTTCTGACTGTCGCGCGGAGCCGTGTCAAAAGTGGAAATTGCGCCGCGGGGGTTGGACAGCAGCTTGTATTTGGCGTCGTTGCGCTGGATAATTTCGTCCAGCATGCCTTTGCCGTCCAGATTTTTGATCGCTTCTTTCAGTTCTTCGGCCGTATATCCGAGCGATTTGGCGATGTTTTTCATTTCCTTGTCGGAAACTTCCCGCTGTCCCATCTCAATCCGGTGATAAACGGACAGCGTCATGTCCGAACTTTCCGCTACTTCGATCAGTGTCAGGTTCTTTTCGTTGCGGATTTGGCGCAAACCGGCACCCAGTGTTTTCAAGCCGGCCTTTTCGTTGATTTTGTTTCTTCTTTCCTGTTCCCGGCGCCATGACAGAATGACGTCTTCCTGAGAATTCTGCTCGTTGACGAACAGATCCTGCATCGGGCAGTCCAAAAGCTCCGCCACTCTTACCAGCTGTTCCTGATCAATTCTGCGATAGCCTTTTTCAATTTTGGAGATGGCCGACAGACTGACGCCCAAATGATCGGCCAGTTCCTGCATGGAACGTCCGCGCAGTCTTCTGTACATTCTGATCTGGTTGGGGAAAATAATTTCTTCCATAATTACCACCTTTGCATTGTTACAGATTGTTAAATTTTAGCTAAATAATAATCTAACTTTGGAATTAATCAAGAAATTTGCACAAAAGATGACGATTTTGTGCAAAAAAAATGGCAGAAAATAAAATTTCTGCCATTTTTTTGACTATTTACCGAAAGGAACGTCAGTTAAACTCTCTGAAAGTATAAGCTTTGTTTCCTTTCTTGCCGACCTGATGGGCAAAGCTGCTCATGTCTTTTTCGCCGAACATGATCTCTCCGGCCGGAATGTTGTCCGCCATGTCGCCGTTTGAGTACAGGGGGCGGTTGGCGATCTTGGAGTAGTAACTGCTGAAAGCGTATCTGTTTTCAACAATGGTTTCCTTGCTGCCGTCAGCGTTGGTTTTGACGGAAATGTAAGACTTCCGCTGAACGATGCCGTCGGTGGCAAACGCTTTGCCCTTGCCGCTGGCGTCGACGTTCTTGAATTCCGACAAAACGCGGTTGTTGGCGCCGAAGGTAACCTTGAAGGTGGAACGGCTGCCGTCGCGGTTGGTTTGGTTGACGGTCCAGGTTTCGCGCCCTTCCTCGTCCTGTCCTTTTTCTACCGTGCGGCTTTCAAACGAATCTCCCATTTGTTCGGCAGCTTCGCCCATCCGCTCCTTCATCACCGCCTGAACAAACATGATTTGTTTGTTTTCTTCGCTGAGCAGGGAATTCTGCATGAAATTGCTGACGACTTCCGGATTGTAGGTTCCATCTTTTTTCATCGCGTATTTCAGCAGAGCGGCGTTGACTTTCGTATCCTCGCGCATCTTGACGCCGTCCCGGTCATATTTGCGGGTAACGGTGGCATAGGCGTCGGTTTCGACCTCCGTCCGTCTTCCTTTTTTGTCCTGAACGGTAACGTTCATTTTGGTGTTGCCGCTGGCGTCCGTCGTAAAGGTCCGATATTCCTTTTTGCCGCGGAGTTTCTGCCATGCGCTTGTCGTATCGTACACTTCGTTACCGTTTTCATCTCGTGTTTTCTCAATGCCGCTGTTAATTCTGCTGAACGGATTGAAAGGATTGATGACTGTTTTTCCCTCGGCTGCTTGTTTCCAGCCGTTGATTGATGCGCGGTGAACGCCTTCGGAAATCGCCCTCCCCGTGGCCGTGCCGAGCGCTTTTGCACCTTTGGCAATCGGCTTGCCGACGGCCATGCCCGGCCGTTTGGCGAAAAATTCCATCCCGAAGCTGCCGGTCGGACTGCCGATGCCCTCATTTCCACCGATTTTCAGGCTGCCGGCAAAACTGTCGGCGAAATGTTTCATTTCCTCCAAAACGGCATAACCGAGGAAGCAGACGGCGACGACTTTGATGACCTCCGCCATCCACCAGAAGAACTTCATGATGATGCCGACGTCGGATCCGCCGATCATCTCGCTCAGTGAGTCAGCCGCAATTGAAGCGATGATGTAAATGATCAGCGACAGGAAAATGAAACTGAATATGGCGTTTAAGAATATCTTCCAGATTTCCTGCAGGTAGTTTGCCGTAATCTTAAAGGCAAAGGCGCCCAACGCCGCCGGCAGCAGAGCCACCGCGATCGACAGTTTCAGGATGCAGTCTACCAGCATAAACGGATAAATGAACAACAACATAAATCCGCCCAGATAGAACAGTATTGCCGTCAGCAGATAGCCCAGATGCGGAAAGACCAGCATTACTCGGTATTCCGAACTCCAGGACAGGCACCAGCTCAGCTCGCCCAACGCCAGAATGTCTCCGATCTGGTCCTGAATGGCTTTGATGGTGCACAGGATGCCCGTTCCCATCGACGGAGACAGGCCGCCTTTGTCGGTGCCGACAATGGTAATGTTATGGCTGCCGAGATCGCAGGTGTCGGAAATTTTGCCTGCCAGTTGCGCCACTTTCAGACCGGTGGAAAAGACCGGATCAACGCTTAAGGCCAGTATCTGACTTAGGCCGGAGTTCAGCAAAATGACGACCACCAGTACGCGGAATGCCTGATTAAGCAGGGTTTTGACGAATATGCGCGGTTCTCTGATCTCCATCGTCGAAACGAAGCGGATGGTTACAAACGAGAGCCAGATGGCAAACGCCACTACCACCACCGCGATAACGGCTTTGGCCAGATTGTCAAACGACTTTTTGGCCATTACGCTGGCCGTGTTGAACAAAATTTCAAACGGTTTGCAGAAAATGCAGCCCCATTCGCGGTAACTGTTGCGGACCTCTTCATAGGGCGCGCAGCTGGCGGAAGATTTCGCCGGCGTTTCGGCATTGTTGGCCGTGCCGACCGAAACCGCGGTAACGCCGGCGGCCGGATCTATCGGCGTGGAACTGGAAGCGGCGAAAGTCGCGTCTTTGCATTTTGACAGACCGCTGGACGGAACCGGCGTTTTGCAGTTGCAGATTCCCTGAACCTGATCGCACATCGGGTTGACCAGCGCGTCGCCCGGTCCCCGTAGCTCAAAGTGCAGGTGAGGGCGTCCGCAGGCGCCGCCGGTGCCGCCGACATATCCGATCAGGTCGCCTTTTTTGACTTTTGAACCTTCTCTTAAGCCGGGAACGGGCTTGTTGGTCAGGTGCCCGTAACGGGTCGTATAAGTACCGTCACAGCCTTTATGCTCAATATATACGACGTTGCCGTACCCGCCGCCGCTGCTTTGGCAGACGCCGCGTGCCGGTTCGGAAACGCCGAAGGAGTATCTGGTGATGGTGCCGTCCATGGCCGCCGTTACCGCGGTGCCCATTCCTGCGGCATAGTCCATGCCGTTGTGGTTGCGTTTGCGGCTCCAGCCCTCTCCGCGGTGGCAGACGTCTTCCGGAATGCGGGCGACGTTGGTGACCGGCATCGTGTTCAGGCAGTTGCCGGCCGCCTTATTGGCGTCTTCAATGCATTTCGGACTGATGTCATAACGGGCTTTTCTGCCGTCCGGACATTCGGGAGTCACGTTGCCGCCGCTGTATTTAACGGTACAGGAGCTGGCCGCTTCGGCACCAAATGAGGTTAAAGCGGCAAATGCAAGCATCGCAGCAAATACGATTCCTTTTATGCCTTTTCTTTTATATGTCGCTGTCATCGTCATCGCTTCCACCTATTTCTTTTTGTTCCCGGTTCCGAAAGTTTTGTTTGCGGCGCCGCCGATCATGTCACCGTTGCGTTGTTCCTGCTGCTGTTCGGCATCGGAGCCTTCTGCCGCGTTTTTAAGGGCTTTGTTTGTTTTGTCGATGTTTTTTTCCACTTTGTCGGCAAATTTGTTGACCGTTTGCCCCGCTTTTTGCAGCTTGTTGGCTACCTTTTGCATTTTATTCATGCCTTTGCCCGCTTTTTCCATTGCCTTACCGGTTTTTTCCATGACCTTTCCCATGGTCTTCATGGCCTTGGCCGCCAGTCTTCCGGCGTTCAGTCCGGCAGAGGCTGCCGTTGAAGCCACAGTACTGGTAGCCGCCGCCGTTTCCGTGATCGGAGCGGCTAAGCCTAAAGTGGCGGCGCTGCCGGCACGGGCTACACCCTGAACGGCTTGGTTACCGGCTTTGACGCTTTGATCCGCAGCTCCGAGACTCTGGTCGATGGCGTCTGCGGTTTGCTGCATGCCCTGTCCGGCCTGCTGCATGGCTTGTCCGGCCTGCTGCATGCCCTGTCCGGCGCCGCCGCTGCCGCCTGAACCGCTGCCTTTGCTTTGCGCTTCTCTGGCCTTTTTGTCTTTGTCGGCGTCAAGACCAGTCATCGCCTTCGCGCTTTCCATGGTGGACGGTTTTTTCTTGTTTTGTCCTTCGTCGTCAAATTTGCCTTTGCTTAAGTTGTCGACTTTGTTTTTGGTGTCGCCCATCTTGTCAAGCAGTCCCTTGTCTTCGTCTTTCTTGCCGCCGAACATTTTTCCGGCAATGAAGTCGACGCCTTTGCCGGCCTGATGCTTGGCGATTTTTCCGGCAAACTTGATCGGTCTTACCGCCTGCTGTTTGGCCATGTCCGTCATCTGGGTCAGCCCCATGTGCATCGGGTCGGATTTGGCGAGCTTGCTGCTGAAAAATTGATTGACATAGTCGCTCTTGGTTGAGCCGATCAGCTTCATGGCAAACAGGTAGGCAAACAGAAGCACGATCCAACCGAAACTCCAGAAAGCCAGCTGTTCGTCAATGTATTCGTTGTCGCCGTCTTCGATCGCGGTCATCATTTTGGTGGTGCCGTCCATCTCCTTCGTCAAAACGGAGTCGATACTGGCGTTCATAGCTTCCTGCGACCCGGCGTCAAGCGCGTTGCTGACAAGCGCCAGCCCCGCCGCAACGGTCATCGCAAGGAAAATCAAAATGCCGGCCGAATTCAAAATAATGCTGAAACATGTGCCGAGTTTGCCTTTGGTAATGTTAAACGGCCACAGGCCGACCGTGATCGGCAGCGCGATGATGGCAAAGCCGAGCTTGAAGGAAATGTCGACCAGATAATAGGTAACCGACAGCGTCATCATAAAGCCCATGAACCAGATAAAAGCGCCGCTGAGCCAGATCCAGATGTTGGGGATTCGCGCGATTTCCCAGTCATAGGCGCCGGCATGGGTGGCGTGGCAGGTCAGCATATGTCCGATTTCAAGATGGGTGGACACGGTATAGTCGACGGCGGCGATATACTGCTGCAGCTGGTTGAGGAAATAAGCCGGAATCGGCCCGTCTTGGAATGCATAGGCGCTGTCAAGCTGAATCTTGCCGAAGATGTCCAACCCGCTGCCGGCGGAGGCGCTGGCCAGCATGGCAATGCCGAACTGGGCGCCAAAGTTCATAAACGGCACGATCGCGTAACTGATAAAGAAGTCGATCCCGGCATTGATCACCAGATAAGCGCCCAGTACTTTAAAGGCCATAATCAACAGTTCGTTGACCATTGCCGACGGCTCGAGGTTTTTGAGCGAAGACAGCTGCTGCAGGACATAAAAGGCAACCCAGAGCATGACGCCGACCCACAGGATCTTGCTGCCGGCCTCTTTGGCGACGTCGTACAGGTAAGTGCACGCGTTCATGAAGCTGCCGATCAGGGCCGTAACCACGTCGCAGGCATAGCAGCCCGACTTGTAAATGGCGTCCATTCTTTCTTTGTTGCATTCCCGGTTGGAAACGCCGAAAACTATGCCGGTAGCGAACTTGGCAATTTTAACGGCCGCTTTGGAGGCAAATTTCGAGACTTGATAGACCGGGTTGTACGTAACCAGAATATCTTTAATAAAACCGTTCGGCAAAGACGATTCGACCGAACTGAATATGTTTGTCAATCCTTCGTCGAGAGCGCTCAGACCGGCATTTAAGCCGTCGCCGATCAGGCTTTTGGCATAAGTGCCGAGCCCGTGTCCCTGACCGGTGAGCGAATTGCTCAAAGCTCGTTTGAACTGCCGCGCTTCGCGGCTGAAAGCGGTAGACCCTCCGGCCGAATTGTCCGGTTGCTGACGGAAAGCCTGCGAATTTCCCGACGGCGTCTGAGATATTTGTCCGACGATGTCCGCTTCGGATATCTGATAAGTCTGGGCGGCGGAAGCGCTGCCGACGCTTATCACCAGCGCAAAGCAAACCGGCAGCAAGACCTTAAGATTTGCTTTCAGCTTGTTGAATATGTTAGTCTGCTTTGTCACTTTTTTACCCTTTCTCTAACTTTCGTCTTCGTCATCGTCACCGGCCAAAGATTGCAATTTTGATCTTACACCTTTGTAATTCCCTTGCATTGCCCGGATCTTGGAAGAATGCGCGGCTCCGGCTTTCATAGCCGTACCGGCGATTTTCTTGCCGACGCCGATGCCGGCCCATGTCAGGACGGCCAGACCCATTTTGGCGACTTTCTTCTGGAAGTTGGTGTTTCCGCCGCCGCCGACCAGTTCATCGGCAATCGTCTTGGCAATGTCCATTGCCCCAACCAGCAGGAACGCGACCAGCATTAACATCAGCAACGGTTTGCTGAAATCTGCCAGCGACGTTTCGTCGCCCTCGAAGAGTTCCCTGTTGTCGACCAAAATCTGCTGAACTGCCGCCAGCGCCATTAAAATGACAATGGCAATGCACATCATGAAAGCGGCGGAATTAAGTATGGTTTTAAATCCGGTTGCGGTCCAGCCCCTGGTCGGTTTGAAAGCATAGGCCATAATAAGAATCGGCATGATCAGAACCATCATGGCAAAACGGAAGATGCTGTCTACCAGATAAAAGACGAAACCGATCTTAATGAACGAAAACAGGAGAATCATGATCAATCCGCAGATCAGCGCCATAAAACCGGGTTGGGTAATGATGACCCAGCCGAGTTTAAAGCCGAAGTTCAACCGTTCGTTGACGGCGCAGACCATGCATTCCATCATCTGCTTTGGCGCTGTCGGGAAACCCTCCGGCGTTGCCGGATCCATGTTGGAAACCGTGCAGGCTACCTTGTAGTTTGCTTCCACTTCTCCGGTAAAGGGTATGAAAAGCATTCTGCCGTTCCATTGCATGTTGTCGTTGCCGCCGCCCGCCGAGTCGGAAAAATGCCTTAGCATTTCGCTGCCGAGTTCAAGAAATGCGTTGTAGATGGGGAAAATAACGGAGTTTAACACCCATATGACGCCGGTGCTTGAGGTGGCAAGCAGCCCGCAGACAAAGCAGAGGAAAAATTTCTTCATTACCTCTGTCCACACTTCGGCCGGAGATTCTTCGGTAAACGAACTGACGTGTTTCATGATTCTGAAAGAAAGCCAAACGGCAAAGGCTACCATCATCAACGCCATTGCGCCCTGAGTCATGTGGCTGTACATGCCCATGGTGATATGGCTGGTGGTGTCGTAAATGGCGCCGACGACCGCGGCCTGCCAGCATTCCCGGTGCTTGACCTCCTGAGCCGCATTGTCCTCCAAGGTTTCGTCAACCGCCGAATTGTTGCCTTCAACTCCCGAACAGGCAAACAACAGTAACACTGCCGGAATAAGGATCAGCAATTTCCAAAATTTTGCTATGTTAATGTTTTTCACCATCGGTAGTCCCTTTCTCTCTTATTTCTGGTTTTTCAGAGCTTCCAACAGGCTTTCCGCTTTTTGCTTGTCTTCTTCGAGCTTTTTCATCTTTTTCTGCAATTCGTCGTTCGAACCGGTCGCATTTCCGGCGGCAGGTTTGCCGCCCAGATTCCGGAGCTGCTTCTCCAGTTCTTTTTTCTCAAGCTCAAGACCGCTGATGGCGCGCTGCAGTTCTTCGATCTGGGCTTGGGCCTTTTTCTCGGCCGCATTGTCTTTTTTATCGTCTTTCTTGCCGTTTTTGTTCGGGCTTTCAACCTTGCCCGGTTTTCCGGAGGAACCGCCTTTTTCGGCAGCCGTGTTTTGCGCCGCCGCGGCGATTTTCTCCTTCGAACTGTTGACGATCTGGTTTGCCTGTTCTTGGGCGTTGTTTTCCCTCGGACCGGCCGCGCTTGCGCCGCCGTCGTTTGCCGGCTGTCCTTCGCCGCCCGTGCCTGCGTTCTGCCCGCTGCCCGCATTTTGACCGTTGCCCGATCCCGGGTTCTCTACGCCGGAATTTGCATTGGCTGCAGCCCCCGAGCTCATACCGGCAGCGGCGCCTGATCTGTTCCCGTTTTCATTGCTGCCGGCAGAACCGTTGCCGCGGCCTTGTTCCGTCTGCCCGCCGTTTTGATTGTTCGGCTGGGTGTTGTTGGCCGTGGCTCCGGCTGCTGCGGCTCCGCCTTCTCCTCCGGCTTGTCCGGCTGCCGCATTCTGCGTATTTGCGGCCTCTCCCGGAGTTCTCTGTCCGGAACCATTTTGAGGCGTAGTGTTGCCGCGGTTCTGTGCCGTCGCGTTTCCGCTGCCGTTTCCACCCTGTCCGTTGCCGCCGCTTCCGCCGCCGTTTCCGCCGCCGCTGCCTTGTCCGCCGCCGCTTCCTGCTGCGCCTTTCAGTCCCAGACGTCTGCCGACCGCGGCCATGCCGTTGTACATTTTGCGTCCGACAACTTCTTTGCCTTGTCTTATCTTGTCGTTAACGCCGGAAGCTTCGCCAACGGATTTGGCCGTTTTGCCGACGGCTTTGCCGGTATTGACCGCCCCCCATTTGGCGGCGCCGGCGCCGAGAGAAGCTATGTGCGAACCGATGGTGCCGCCCTGTCCGCCGCTCATCTGCGAAGCAAGGCTGACGGCTTCGCCGCAGAGCTTAAAGCCGAAAATGCAGCACAAAATCAGGAACAACAGCCCCATCAGACCGATGCTCATAATGTCGACCAACGGCTTTACTTCGTTTGCATTGACCAACTCCATAATTTTATCATAACCGCCTTCGCCTCCGGTAACGGCCTGTAGTCCGAGCTCAATGTTGACGCTGACGACCAATCCCAGGAAAACGAACGTGAAAAACGTATTCATAAACATTTTCCAGCCGGTGCTTGTGTATTGGGAAGTCAGCTTGAACGGCCATGCCGCAATCAGGAACGGCATCAGTCCGCCGACCACGCCGAGTCTGACCACGGCATCGATCAGATAGAAGCCGAAAGCCAGGCAGACCAGCCAGCTGAAGCACCAGATAATCAGGCCGCTGAACAGCATTGTCAGATCCGGGAGACCGAACCAGTGGCTGGCTTCGTTTTGGGCAACACACATCAGCGAACTGCCGATGGAAGTGGCGACCGCCAGTTCCTGCTGTACCGAACGGACGAAACAGTCAACCTTGGCAAACAGTCCGGCCGAATAGTATCCCTTGGCAATCGTTACGCCGTCGCCCAGCTGAGTGGCCGAGGCACAGGCCATAAAGGAGGAGGACGAATTGCTGTCTGCGCTGCGGAACAGGAAACTGCCGCCGAATTCCATCGCCGCGTTCAACAACGGCTCAAGAATCAGCCGGTACAGTTCCTGCACATGGGTCAGAACCAGATAGGCCAGAAGGATTTTAAAGCTCATGGTCAACAGGTCGGAAATATATTTCGGCCCGTCCTGCTTGGTAAAGGAACTGACTTGCTTGAGCGTGACAAACGCAACATAAAGGGCAAAGCCGATCAGAAGCAGATTCTTAAATCCTGCCGCCAGTGCGTTGTAAGAAGCAATGCTCATTGTCTGTGCGGTGTTGAACAAAATGACAAACAGCGGACACAGAATGCATTTCCTGCTCTGTTCAAGCTTGAGCGGCAGCGGAACGCATCCGTCCATCAGCCCGCCGATGGACTTCATGTCTTTGTCCATGTAAATCTTCTGTCCTTCCGGGGTTTCGTAAATGGCAACGGCATTAGCTGCCTGATCAAGCTGATCAAGTTTGTCGGGAATGGATTTCAGATTGCCGGTCAAGATATTGGAACCGTCGCCCTGAATGTCTTTGGCGGTAGCTACCGCCGCATCTATATTGGCTGCCGTTTCGGCATTTCTGTATTGCTCGAGGTCGGCAGAGATTTCATCCGAGGATCGGAATACATCCTGAGCAGCACCGCTGACAACATTCCATACGCCGGAAAAGAAGCCGTCAGATCCTTTGTACCGTGCAGCTGCCGCATTAGCCGCACCGGATACGTTGTTCAAACCGGATCCTTTTGCCGCCAAATCTTTGGCATCTTGGAAAGAAACAGCTTTAATGTTTTCTGATTCATAGCCGGCTATGGCTGCGGCCTGATCTACGGCCTCTTGCCCGCCCGCCCTTATCATTTGGGCGCCGACGGTGTCCCCGAGCAGGCCGTTCTGTGCGCTGCCCACGGTGCCGAGCCATTTCTGTGCATGAGCGGTATTCGGTAAAGATGCAAATAATCCCCATGCCAGGAGCCCAAAAATCAATTGTTGTTTTAATTTTCCAGTCATCGTCATTTCCTTTTCCCAAAGGGATTACCTAATACTTTTAACCCGATCAACAACACAATAATCACCAGCCCGAAAGCGTACCAGAAGGCGTTTTTGAAAGTAAATAATGACCAAAAATCAAAGTAATACATAGCGGCCAAAGCCAGCAGTATCCCCACGTTGATCAAGATTGCCTTCATATACACCACTCCTATTTTTAGCCAGTATAACACAAAAAAACGCAAAAGATTGTTACAGTTTTTTTATTTTTTCGCCTTTGTCGTTTTTTTAAAATTTCCCGTTCAGCAAAAAATTTTTACAGGCGCGAATCGTCTTGTCGTCCGCCGCCGGATTCGTCTTCCATGTTTTGATATCAATCATGTCCTTTGCGCCCGGCAGAAACGAATCGCCGATTTGCGGAAAAAAGATTCTCCAACGGTCGGGAAGCGAATCTTTCAGCATATCCGCAATCCGGTTGTGTGTGTTGATGATGCCGAACTCTGTCGTATCTGGAAAACGCGGAATTTTGACAACCTTATGCGAATCGCAGCTTTTTATCGATGGCCCGAGAAGCAGGGCGGCGATTTTGCTGTCGCTCAGCCGTTCCCATAACCGGAATCCGCGATTCGGCGGATCAATCTGGACGATTCGTCCGGTTTTGATTTTTTTCTTCCATTGCGAATCGGCAGCCAGCAGCAGTCTGACCAGCAGTCCGCCGATTCCCGCGGTGATGAAGGAAACTTCTTTGACGTATTCAAGGCTGTTGAACAGCAATTCAAGCTGACGAACGTGTGCCCGCAGTTCTTTGCGGGTGGACGGGTAATTAACGGCGATGGCGGAAAAACCTGCCGATTCTGCCATTTTAACCATTTGATTAAACTGGTTTTTGTTTCCCGCCAGTTCGTGCAGCAGGACAACCGCCTTCGTTTTCGGCGGTGTCAGCTGGAAGATTTCGGCACAGCGGGTCAGTGCCCTGCTGCATTGTTCAAAACTTCCGCCGGCACGACGAATGTCCCAGTTGTCGAGCAGACGATAGTGTTTTGTAATGCAATTCCGCTGAATCCGCCATTTTTGATAGACGTATATATCTTCCCAAAACTGCCGTCCGCCGAGCGTAAAAAAAGTAAAAGCCATTTTTTATCAGTCTCTTAAATTGGTTATTGACGGATTATATCAGAAACGGGGGGAAAAGAAAAGCAAATGTTGGGAGATTCGGTGTCCGTTGTCGTGGTTTTGTTCCGTTTCGGAAATAATTTCCACTATATAATATATGCGCTTCTGTATCGGAAAAAAATACAACTTTGTCGTCCGTAAATCTGCGCCGGAAAAATGCGTGAAAAAAATTCAAATTTATTCAATGAGTTATAAAAAAGATGGAAAAAAATCAAAAAAAATGCATTTTTTGTGTTGACAGATGGCGAATAATTTTCTATAAACCCACTCACCGACGTTGAGACGACAACGTAACAATGCCGGGCGGCCCTGAGGGGCGCAGTTATATGAGTAAAATGTGAATATGTAACTAGAGGATATGCGGACGGTATGATCTGAGGAGATTATATAAGTCTGTATATTAAGGAACCTAGAGGAAATTCTTTAGAGTAGTAATGACAGACAGGATTAAATTTAATATGAGAGTTTGATCCTGGCTCAGAACGAACGCTGGCGGCAGGCTTAACA
>ERZ773225.2505-NODE-2505-length-18418-cov-2.778250_pt1 | contig 18418 bp, 10 predicted proteins | sample MGYA00580993_ERZ773225 | MGnify/ENA primary metagenome ERZ773225 (study PRJEB29015, sample SAMEA2737748) | human gut metagenome | biome: human gut; feature: human-associated habitat; material: faeces | place: China | collected 2012 ...
AATTGGAATGAAGTATGTTTTCATATGTGATTATTAGGTAATAGAATAAAGAAACAAAGATAAGCCGCCCGGTGTAAATACCCAAGGCAGCTTATCTTTATTATTTAATTGTAGCCCGGATTCTGCGGGAAGTCAGCACCTGTATTAGAGTCGATGATCGTTTGTGGGATAGGCCACAATGTGTTGTGTTCATCAATTTCTTTACTGTAAGGATTATATTTCCTTGTACGTTCCACCAACTTACCTGTACGAACCAATGTCAAACGGCGTAATTCTTCACCAACTAATTCGCGGATACGTTCATCCAACAAGAAATCGATAGTTGCTTGGCTTGCCGTGATTTCAGAAGCATTGGCACGTCTGCGGACAACGTTGATGGCCTCGGCTGCACCTGCTGCATTGTTTTGCTGGATACGGGCTTCAGCCAGTAACAGGTAGGTTTCTGCCAAACGGAATTTCATACGGTCTTTGTTGTTGCCACCGTAAGAAGGATCATCCTCTGTTTTTCCATAGAAAAACTTCGTGACAGCCGGATAAAGAGTACATTTGGATCTTGTAAGTTCGGTCATTTCAGCTGGTTTACCCAGTAGCTCCGGTGTTTCCGGATTGTTGTAGTACCAATGTCTCTTTATATTGGCTTCCGAATTACGGATATCGGTAGGATCAAAGAAATCCTTGCTTTCGATCCACCATTGGAACGGTACGATCTGCGCCAGTCCGCGACCACCTAAAGAATCGCAGAGGGTGAAACCTGCTTCATCCCAATATTTGGGTACCCATGCACGTTTGGTCCAATCTTCATAAGCATCACCACCTCCAGGAGTGTTGTATTCTAACTGCATGACCCAAATTGATTCTTTATTACCGGAAGGACGGTTTTGGTTGTATTCTTTGAACATATCCGAGAATACATCACCCGGCTGGTTTACTGCTGAACCGAAACGTTCTGTCATCAGTTGGAAGTAGCCGGAGTTGATAACTTGCAAAGCTGCGTCTTCGGCATCTGCATATTTTCCAGCCATCAGGTAAACTTCGGATAAAAGATGCAAGGCTGCCCATTTGGTTAGTTTCCCTGTTTCTTCCACATTATCAGGATTTTCTGGCAAATTTTCAGCGGCAAATTTCAAGTCATCGATCATATGGCTCAACACTTCAGCTTTCGGTGTACGAGTGAAATCGATACGGAATTCGCTTTCGATCTTATCAACATAGGGCACATCTCCATATAAATATACCAAATAACGATAGGCATATGCACGGAAGAAGCGGGCTTCTGCCTGGAAACCGATTTTGTCATTTGGTGTATCCCAGTTTTCGTTTTTGTCGGCGTATGCCAGAATTTCGTTGACGTTGGCGATTAAACCGTATGACCATTTCCAGTAGTTTTGGACAAATGTACTAGAAGATGTATAAGACAGGTTTTCGAAAGGAACAAGGTTTCCATCTTTATGACCGGTGTAAACAATGTCTGTTGCCACTTGAAATGATTCGTATGGACAAGCCTGTCCGAGAGTGGTGGGAGCATCTCCCCAAGTGTTGAACTCGGAGCGTGCCCAAGCATACAAACCGGTTATGCCGACTTTGAAACCATAACTACTGGTATATGTGTTGTCCGGAGCCAGTTCTTTTTTTAAATCTTCATCCAGGAAACCCGAACAGCTTGTTCCTGAAATTAATAAGAATGCTGCAGCTGCAGCGGCTAATATATTTTTCATCTGTACTCTTGTTATTAATTATTAGAATGTAAGATTTAATCCCAACATATAGGAACGTGCGGTTGGGTAGCAAGTAATGATATCAGCATTTGTATCTGTACCGTCGAAGTTCATTGCATTCTTTACATTGCTGAATGTACATACGTTGTTAATACTTGCATTGACATTTAGTGCAGTGATGCCGATCGGATTCAAGATGCTTTTTGGCAGGTTATAACCTAACGTAATGTTTTTCAGCTGTACATAGTTCATTTTTTTGTAAAATTCATGTTTGTCATATGGAATATAACCAGCCGATGTATATTCTGTGCTCGGATTTTCAGGTGTCCAGTAGCCCATGTTGGCAAGGTAGTTGTATTTTTGTCCCCAGCGTTCGATGTTTTGATCTCTCATGATTTTAGTGACACCGAATGTTCCGTTAAATAAGAATGAAAGTGTAAAGTCTTTATATGTGATTGTGTTACCGAGAGACATAATAAAGCTTGGCAGTTTGGAGCCGATGATCTGTTTGTCCTTGGCTGTGATCGTACCGTCTCCGTCAGTATCTTCCATCTTGGCATAACCTGGTTTTGCGCCTTTTTGATATTCAACGCCTTCTTCATTCAAGAATTTCTGGCTTGTAGCATCCCAACTAATGGTATGTCCATTCATTTCGAATGTTTCGTTTTCCTGGAAAATACCGGCTACATTATAGTCGTAGTGAACACGTAACGGTTCTCCGATAAACCATTTGTTTGTTATGTCATCTTTGCCGTCACCACGTAATTCGATAATTTTGTCACGGTTCAGAGAAAAGTTGAAGTTTGAGCTCCAACGGAAATCGTTGGTCGAGACGTTGATCGAATTCAAGCTTAGTTCTACACCTGTGTTACGTGTCTTACCGACATTGTCCATAATAGAACTGTATCCATTCATGATAGGAACTGTACGACTCATCAGCAAATCGGAAGTATTGGCCACATAGAAGTCAATGCTACCAGACAGACGGCTGTTGAAAAAGCTGAAATCTACACCTGCATTGACCGTACGGGTAGTTTCCCACTTTAAGTTAGGGTTTCCGACACCGTTGTTAGGCAGGAGCACACCATTGACAGTCGTTCCTTTGTCTCCCCAAATATAGTTGGTTAGTTGTAAACGATCGAGTGTCTGGTAAGCTTTGATAGCTTGGTTCCCGTTTGAACCCCATGAAAGGCGTATTTTTAGCATATCCAAATAATTGGAAGTGCTTTCCATAAAATCTTCCGAAGAAATATTCCAAGCGGCAGCAACAGAGGGGAAGAATGCATATTTATTGTTCGTACCGAATGCAGAATAACCGTCTGAACGACCGGTAACAGTCAGCAAGTATTTGTTTGCATAACTATAGTTTAAGCGTAACATATAGGATAACATAGCTGTTTCTGTCAGTTCGGAAGTCAGTTCTTTGTTTTCTTCCGCACCTGCCATGTTGTGGTATTCAGAGTCATCGTTAACGAAGCTTGTACCAGATTGTTTGGATTTTTCCAGGTATGTCTGCTGCATACTGAACAAGGCTGTAGCGTCGATTTTATGTTTTCCGAATTCACGTGTATATTTTAGTAAGTTTTCCCATGTGTAATCCCAATAATGTTCGTTCAAGACTGAAGCGCTACCATTTTTGGCTTTACCGGCCAACGTGTTTCGTCCATAATATTCACCTTCGAATTTGCTGCGATAGTTATAACCGAAATTAGTGCGGAAAGATAAACCTTTTATAGGTAACATGGCTTCTGCAAACGTCGAAATGAAAATATTGCGGGCTGTTTTGTCGCTGGTTGCTTCCATATTGGCTAATGGGTTAGGATGTAAGGTCTCATCCATTGGATAATCGCGCAAAGAGCCGTCTTTATTATATAATACACCATAAGGAGATTGCAGCATGGCGTCGCTGATGCCTGCTTGTACCCCTCCGTATTCTTTTTGTACGGCCTGTGTGCCCATACCGATTGTTAACCAAGTACCTAACTTTTGAGTAACGTTTAATGCTATGTTGGTTCGTTTGATACCAGTATCTTTTACAACTCCTTCTTGGTTCAGACGAGAGATCGAAGCCATATAGGTCGTGCTTTCCGTTCCACCGGATACGCTGATCTGGTGGCTATTGGTCAATGCTGTCCGGAAGATCAAATCCTGCCAGTCTGTTTCTATGCCATTCCGATAGTTTTCCAGTTCTATGGCATGCAAAATATTCTCAGGTAATAGTGCGTCGCCCGTTAAGTTACTTAATTCTTTTTTCTGCTGGGTTATGAATTCCAAATATTGAGCACCGTTCATCATGTCGATGTGACGTTCCGGTTGTGAGAAACCGACCTGTCCTTTATAGGATACGGTAGCAGCTCCTTTTTTACCTTTTTTTGTTTGGATCAGGATTACACCGTTTGCACCACGTGAACCGTAGATGGCTGCTGACGATGCATCTTTCAATACTGATAAGTTTTCAATAATATCTGGATCGATGTCGCCCAATGAACCGCTGTATGGAATACCATCCAATACGATCAGAGGGGAATTGTCTGCACTCAGTGAATTTTCTCCACGTACGCGCAATGTTTGATCTTCTGCAGGGTTGGCCTTTTCGGTCGTGATATTCATACCCGGAACCTGTCCAGCTAACTTGTCCAGTAAATTGTTTGTCGTGACCATCTGGAGTTTTTCTTCGCCAACAGCCACGATACCGCCTGTCAAGTCTGATTTGCGTTGCGAACCGTAACCGATAACGACAACGTCGTCCAAACCGATCGCATTGTCTTTTAGAACAATGTTCAATGTTTTTGCTCCTGTAATCTTGATTTCTTGCGTTTCACAACCGATGTAAGAGATAGCGATTGTCGAGTTCTGGGGAACGTCAAGGGAGAAATTACCATCTATATCGGTAACAGTACCGATCGTCGTACCCTTTACAACAATGTTAGCCCCGATAATCGGAAATTTGTCAGCTTCCGCGATAACTGTACCGGAAACTTTGACGTCCTGCGCATATACCTGTACGGATATAAACGCCATAAAGAGTAATAATAAGGAAAGAAATCGATTCTTCCCGTTTGCCTTTTCATTGGGAGGCAAATTCCCTCGTAGTTGTCTGTTCATGCCTTTCATAATTTATTAGCACATTAAACAATTAATAATTAACTTGTCGATTCTATTTGTTTTTTATGTCAAAAGAATGAAAGATGCAAGCCAAGCACGTGTATTTTTATTCCAAAAGGGGATAAAAATATACCAACGTGCTAAAAAACATTTATTTTGATGAATTTTGATAGATGCATTCTTAGTCTTGAGATTTTGTTTCCTGATATTCTGTCGGTGACATTCCATAGACAGCCTTGAAGCTGCGGGCGAAATACGAACGGCTACTAAAACCGATGTGCTGGGCTATTTCGGAAATATTCATGTCCGATTCCTTTAAAAGTTTTGCACCTGCCTCCAGACGGATATTTTTAATCAACTCGATGGGAGAAAGTCCGGTTACGGTCTTTACTTTCCTGTAAAAGTTAGTCCGGCTCATTCCCAATGCCTCATAAATGACTGATACATCAAGTTCGGGATTCGATATATTGGCTTTTACAATCTCAATATACCGAGTGAGGAAATCATCGTGCTCTTTTGGCTCTTCTACTCCAAACTGTTTGAGGGAAAATGTTTCCCCATACATCGTCTTCATTTTCTCGCGTAGGGAAAGGAGGTTCCGGATACGGGCTTTGAGTAAAGATATCTGGAATGGCTTGACGATATAGTCGTCTGCGCCGGCATCTAGGCCTTCCTCGATCTGTGATATCATTGACTTGGCGGTAAGCAAGATAACCGGTATATGGCAGTAGTTCTGGTTTTCCTTGATACGTTTACAAAGTTCGAGCCCGTTCATTTCTGGCATCATGATGTCGCTGATGACAATATGGGGATATGACTCCTCAATCATCGCCAATGCCTCTTTGCCATTGAAAGCCTTAACCACGATATAATCGAGGCTGAGCTGTTGTTCCAGATATTGAAGCACTTCCTGATTGTCATCGGCCAGCAAAACCGTCTGCTTATTTTTGTTCTGGGTCTCTTCGACCAGCAAATCGAACTTTTTACTGATTTCGGCGGACTTGGATAGGACGGGAGATTCGTTCTTCCCTTCTTCCTGTTTTTCGGTGTCGGGAAGAAGGAACATAAAGCGGGTGCCTTCCGTTTCTGAACTTTCGGTCCAGATGCAACCGTTATGCTGCAAAATGATGGAGCGTGTCAAGCTGAGCCCGATACCTGTACCGGAAATCTGCCGGTGTATATCTTCTTGTGAACGATAGAAAGGTTCGAAAATCTTTTCTGCTTCCTGTTCGCTGAAACCTTTTCCGGTGTCTATCACCTCGATAAACAGGTATCCAGCTTCTATCAGGATGGAGCTGTATTGAGCCGGGAAATGGGGGAGCAGTTCACATTCCGCCTGTGTGACCGTGTTGACACGGATGGTCACCTGTCCTTCCGAAGGTGTAAATTTGAAGGCATTGGAGAGCAGGTTGAAGAATACCTTTTCGATCTCCGCTTCGTCAAAACAAACCTTATATGTTTCCGGTAGCTCGTTGTCCAACACGAAACGGATCTCCCGGTTGTCAGCCACGCTCTCGAAAGAGTGATACATCTCGCGGATAAAGGAGGAAAAATTAAAACTGGTCTTTTGTAGGACTGTTTTGCCCGCTTCGTATTTTTGTATATCCATCAGATTATTGACTAAAAGCAACATCCGTCCGGTATTCTTTTTGATCAACTGAAGTGTCTCCTTTATTTCAGGCGAGAAAGATACGTACTGCATCAGGTCGTTTAGCGGGTTAATGATGAGCGTCAGGGGAGTACGCAGTTCATGTGAGAAATTGGTGAACATACGCATCCGTTCCTCATGCAATTCGTTGACCTTATCCTGCTCCATCTGTTTGTAGCGAAGTTCCCGTTCCCGTTCGTGTTTATCGTGCTGATGACGAATGATTCTCACGATGACGAATGTGATTATACAAAAGTATAAGAGGTAAGCCCACCAAGTCTTGTAGAAAGGCGGATCGATAGTGATGCGTAGTGTTGCTTCTTCGGGATTCCATATGTTGTCGTTGTTTGAGGCTTTGATCCGGAATGTATAGGTGCCGGGAGCCAAGTTGCTGTAATAAGCCTCCCGTCGGTTTCCGACCATGTGCCATGCCGGATCGGCTCCTTCCAGCTTGTAGGCATACTGGTTCCGTTCGGAATGGATAAAGTTTAACGCCGTGTATCTGAACGTGATGTTATTCTGATCGGAAGTGAGCGTAATCTCCCCGTCCTCAATGTTTCCAGTCACGTCGTCTTTATTATTTACAATCAGGGAAGTGATATCTACTGGCGGAATGTTGGGATTCACCATGATCTTGTCCGGATTGAAGAAAAGGACCCCTTTGTCTCCGGGGAAATAGATGCTGCCGTCGGCAGAAATGCTGTTGCCTGAAAATCGTGTAAACTCCATTGCCGGAGTATCGGCTATTCTCATTTCACTGAAAGTATCGGTTGTGCGATTCAGTTTATATATGGATTTTCCTGTCGTTACCCAGATATTTTGGTGTTGGTCGATTGTAAGTGAGTTAATATAGCTGTCGGACAGCCCGTCCTTTTTCTGATAGTGTTTGGCCAATTTCAGGTTCCGGTTCAGGCGGTATAAGCCGTTTTTATTGGTCGCAATCCAGACGTAGCCTTCGTTGTCCTGCGTAATGGCCGTGATATTTCCCAACTTTTCGAATTTGGGATCCGGTTGCAGTTCGGTGGAAAGGTTGCGGACGGTTTCTTTCTTCATGTCGTACAGGTAAAGGCTGTCAGACAATGTACCGAACAAAAACAGGTCTGGTTCAAGTTCATGGATAACAGTAACCCATTTGAAAGAGCGGGAAATGCCGTTGGCCATGAACCGGTTGGTTTGCTTTCCTTTGTCGACCATCACTAAGTTCTGGCTGCTGTTTGTCGGTATCCAGAGCCGTTTGCCTTTATCGATGTATAGGGAGAAAATGTCGTTGTGCTGGAAGTCGTATAGCTTTTTATACTGTTTATCCCGAATGGAAAACAAATAGACTGACCCGAAATGGGTAGAGCACAAGATCGAGTCTCCTTGTATCAGGATCGATTTGATGATATTAATCTCATAATTCCCTTCGTGAAGAGGTTTGATGGGATAAAGCTGTTGTCGCCCGTTTTCCGGGTTATAGTAAAACAATCCTGCACCTTCTGTTGCAAACCACATGTTCCCGTCTTTGTCTTGTTGACCTTTGCCGATGATGCCGGCATATTCGTTTGGCGTGATATAGGAAACCGGCCTGTAAAAGGGACTATGATAATTGACTCCTGCTGAATAGGTCCCGATCCAGAGTGTCTGATCCTTGTCGATCAGCATGCTGTGGATGGAGTAGTGGCTCAGGCCTCCTTTCCCGGCGATATTGATATTGGCAGGAGTGATGGTGAGTTCTTTTTTATTCAGTATGTTTAATCCCCGGAATGTTCCGACCAGAATGGAACTGTCGCCATAGGAAACGAATGTACGTATCGAGTTGTTATTGAGGTTGGTGTTATCCTTGTGCAACCATGTAAAGGTCTGTTTGTTTTTGTTGAAGAGGCAAATTCCGGTTTCGTCTAGTCCCAGCCATATATCCCCGTTGTTGTCCGGTAATATGGTTGCAATGATACCGTCGATGGGTACGTGTTTTTTTAGTTTCCAGTTTTCGGAATAAATGTACAAGCCGTTGCTCTCCGTTCCGATATAAATGTCCTTGTCCGGAGCCTGTGCTACGGAATAGGTCGGTGAAGGGATTGCTATGTCGGGGAAGACCGTTTCGACCGTCTGGTTCATACTGCATTTGAATACGGATCGGTTGCAGAAAGCATAGACATTCCCGTCCGAATGTTTTAATAGGCGGTTGATGATATTGGTGGTGCATTCCTTGTTGATGCTTTTGGGGTAAAAACGGGTTATCTTTTTGGTTTTATAATCGATACAGTTGATCCCGTTCGAAGTTGCGATCCAAATATTCTTCCGGTTGTCCTCGGCAAATCCCCGAATGTAGTTGTCTGTTAATGTTGCATTATTGTTGACTTCGTTTTGGTAGACAACGAATTCATAGCCATCATAGCGGTTCGCGCCGTTGCGCGTCCCGAACCAGATGTAACCGTCCGAATCCTGGAAAATATCAAGAACGGAAACTTGCGACAGGCCGTCTTCTACTCCCAGGTGGGAGAAGAAGAAATTTATGCTATATACAGGAGGTGTATATAGCATAACCATAATATATATAGTGAATGCGGTATAGAATCTTTTTATCATCCGTAGTTTCATGGTTTATGAGTAAAGACGCATGGCTGTATATCTTTTATACCGCAAAGATAGTGATTTGGAGACGATCTTGAACAGGATTGAGATGATTTTACACGGTTAAACAAGTTGATAAACCTATTTTTGTAACTCAATCAATTAAAACATCATGAATAAACGAGTATTGAGTTTAACCTTATTGCTGGCCTGTTTTAGTTTGGTGATGCAGGCCGAAGGCCGGATTGTCGAGCCGTTTAATTCCGGCTGGGTATTTAAGAAAGCGCCGGCAGGTAAGGAGCTGGCCGTTAATGCGCCGAAATGGGAGAGTGGATGGACCGAGGTCGAGATTCCTCACACGTGGAATGCAAAAGATATGCAGACGCAGTATGACCAATTCTACGAAGGACCTGCCTATTACAAAAAGCACTATTTCTTTCCTGCTGAACTGAAGGACAAACGCGTCTTCCTGCGTTTCGAAGGTGTGGGAGCTGTTGCGGAGGTGTATGTGAACGGTTCTCTTGTGACAACTCATAAAGGAGCCTACTCTGCTTTTTCATGCGAGATCGGTACGGCGCTGAAACCGGGGGCGGATAACGAGATCATAGTGAAAGCCGACAATACGTCACGTCCGGACGTGATTCCTATCAATCATGTGCTTTTCGGCGTTTATGGCGGGATGTACCGTCCGGTTTGGTTGATCGTGACAGAGCCTTATAATATCTGCGTGACCGATTGTGCTTCTTCCGGTGTCTACATCACCCAGAAGAATGTCTCCAAAAAGCAAGCGGATGTAAAAGTGAAAGTGAAGTTGGATAATGGAACGTTGCAACCGGCTCCGCTCACCTTACAGAACACGATTTATGATCAAGAAGGGAAACTGGTAGCAACTCAGAGCCGCTCGTTTGACCTGACACCGCAGGGCGTACAGTCGTTCGAAGCCGATTTCAAGATCAAGAATCCTACCTTGTGGCAAGGGCGGAAGAACCCTTATTTATATAAGATCGTGAGTCGCCTGATCCGGAATGGGAAAGTGATAGATGAAGTGGTACAGCCCTTAGGCTTGCGCAAATACGAGATTGTTGCAGGCGAAGGGTTCTATCTGAATGGCGAGAAATATCCGATGTACGGCGTTACCCGCCATCAAGACTGGTGGGGGCTGGGTAGTGCGTTGAAGAATGAAAATCATGACTTCGACCTGGCTACTATTATGGATATCGGTGCGACAACCGTCCGTTTTGCTCATTATCAGCAATCAGATTACCTCTATTCGCGTTGTGACAGCTTAGGATTGATCATTTGGGCGGAGATTCCTTTCGTGAACCGTGTCTCCGGACAGGAAGCCGAGAACGCCCGTTGCCAACTCCGCGAACTGATCCGCCAGAGCTTCAACCATCCGTCCATCTATGTTTGGGGGCTACATAACGAAGTCTATCATCCGCACGAATATACAAAAGAATTGACCCGATCCTTGCATGATCTAGCGAAGACGGAAGACCCCGACCGTTACACTGTTTCGGTAAATGGCTACGGGCACATGGAGCATCCGGTCAACTTGAATGCAGACATACAGGGAATGAATCGTTATTTCGGCTGGTACGAAAAGAAATTGCAGGATATCGAACCGTGGGTAGAAGGCTTGGAAAAGAACTATCCGGACCAGAAATTGATGCTGACGGAGTATGGAGCCGACGCCAACATTGTCCATCAGACCGAATATCTGGACAATTCACTGAATTGGACGAAACCTTTCTATCCGGAAACTTTTCAGACGAAGACACACGAATACCAGTGGAGCGTGATCGCCAAGCATCCGTATATTGTCGCTTCTTATTTGTGGAACACTTTCGATTTTGCCACTCCGCTGGCTAATCGCGGCGATCTTCCCGCCCGTAACATGAAGGGCATGGTCACTTTTGACCGCAAGACGAAGAAAGACTCTTATTTCTGGTACAAGGCGAACTGGAGTGAAGATCCTGTCTTGTACTTGACACAGCGCCGGAATGTGGATCGCGAAAAGAAAGTCACTTCTATCACCGTTTATTCTAATATCGGAGAACCTAAAGTTTTCTTGAACGGCCAAGAGTTGTCCGATATCCATAAAGGTTATACAGACGTACATTATATTATAGACAATGTCACCTTGGCAGACGGAAAGAACATTGTGAAGACCGTTGCAAGCAAAGACGGCAAGACATACGAAGACACTATCGAATGGATGTATACCGGAGAGAAAAAACGGGAAGCAGATTCCTTTTCCATCAAAGGTGTACATGCAGGGTTTGAATAAAAAACAACATACTAATTAAATATAGCTGACCTTGACTATAAAAGCCACTAAAGCTTATCTGGATCGTGTAGCTTTAGTGGCTTTTTGCAAAAAAACAAAATCGCCAGTAAAATATTTCCTTATACAAGGAGTTATATTAATTCATTTCGCTATTTTTGCAAGAAACCGTATCAGAGATAGCAGATGGGTAAAGGAACAAAAAGCATAGCCTTTTATTTGATGATGATCCTGGTCTTTGGCTCACTCATGTATTTCATAGTCAAAGAAGGAGAAAGCCAGCAGGTCGGAACAGCCGTTCAGACCATGCAAAATGCTCCCCAAACTATGGGGGAGGGATTTCTTGTGTTCTGGGATTCGGTTACTCACCATATCCAGTCGTCGATGGGAATCCTTCTTCTGCAAATTATTACCATATTAATTGTCTGCCGCTTGTTCGGTTGGATGTTTCAAAAGATCGGCCAACCCACCGTCATCGGTGAAATCGTAGCCGGTATCGTACTCGGTCCGTCTGTGCTCGGCCATCTTTTGCCGGGGGTATCTGCGTTTCTTTTTCCACTCGAGTCATTAGGTAATATCACCATATTAAGCCAATTCGGTCTTATCCTTTTCATGTTTGCCATCGGTATGGAACTGGATATCGGCGAAGTTCGTAAAAAATTGAAGGAAACTATCCTGATCAGCCATACCAGTACGATCGTGCCGTTTTTCTTCGGTATGCTGACTGCTTATTATGTCTATGGATCTTATGCTCATAAAGGAACACCATTCCTGTCGTTCGCTCTATTTATCGGGATCGCCATGAGTATCACGGCATTTCCCGTTTTGGCCCGGATTATCCAGGAAAAAGGGTTGACCAAAACACATTTGGGAACTATCTCATTGGCAAGTGCTGCCAACGGAGACATTACTGCCTGGTGCCTGTTGGCCGTCGTGATTGCCATCGCTCAGGCGGGTAGTATGCTGAGTGCCGTTTACAATATATTATTCTCCATTCTGTACATTCTTTTTATGTTTCTTGCTGTTCGTCCTTTCTTACGGATGATCGGGCATATATACCATAATAAAGAAGTGATTGACAAAGCACTGGTGGCCCTGATGTTCCTGCTACTGATCGTATCCTCCTATTTTACCGAGATATTAGGGTTGCATGCTCTTTTCGGCGCCTTTATTGCAGGCGTGGTCATGCCAGGGAACATCAAATTCCGCAAGATCATGACGGAAAAGGTGGAAGACGTATCATTGGCGCTCTTCCTGCCGCTTTTTTTCGTTTCGACCGGACTGCGTACGGAGATCGGTCTGCTGAACACACCGGAACTTTGGGTCATGTGTGGAATCTTCATCGTAGTGGCTATTATCGGTAAGTTCGGGGGTGCTTTGTTTTCCGCTCGTTTTGTCGGTGAAAGCTGGAAAGACAGTTTTTACATTGGGGCTTTAATGAATACACGCGGTCTGATGGAGCTGGTCGTGTTGACGATCGGTTATGAGATGAAGATATTGCCGCCTTCTATTTTCGTCATGTTGGTTTTGATGACCCTGGTCACGACCTTTATGACAATCCCGTTGGTTTCTTTCATTAAATTGTGTTTCAAGACACGTGAAAAGATTAAGGAACATCAGGTTTGTGTGGAACCGGCCGACGGGATATTTAAGGTTCTCCTTTCATTCGGACGTGCCGGAAATGGACAGATTATGCTTGATGTGGCTCACCAGATGTTTGCCCGTGGAAAGAACAAACTGGATTTGACGGCGCTACACCTGACCGTCGGGTCCGATGTCAATCCGTTACATACGGATAATTTTGAGGAAGTGAGTTTCGGACCGATCTTGTATGGAGCCAAAAAATTAGGTATGCACATCCATACACGCTATGAGGTTTCGAATAACGCCGGACAGGATATTTGCGACATCGTCAATAACGAAGGATTTGACTTCCTGCTGGTCGGTTCCGGCATCTCGATGAGCGACTCGCCGGACGATATCGCGGCTACCCGTTACCGTACTTCCTTCTATAACCGTTATTTCAAGCGCTTCAAAGCTCCCGAATCCTGGTTTTATCCTGGTGCGTTGCTGAAAGATAAGACTAAGATGTTTATTGCCCGCAGTAATTGCGACGTCGGTGTATTTATTAACCGAAATTTCGTGAAGGCCACCAATACGTTGGTGGTTATCAGTTCCGAAGAAGATCTCTTTCTGCTCGACTACACAAGGACATTGCTGAAAGCGACTCACGGTTCTGTCGGTATTGTAGCCAAGATGTCCACCACAACACCCGGACATGATCAAATTCTCAAAGAACTTTGGGATTTCGTCTCGTCCACCCCACAAACCCAGCTGTTACCGGATAAAGACCTGACGCCGGGATTGTTCAATAGCTATAACTTCATGCTGATCGGCTACAACACTTGGAACGACGTATCCGAACACCGTAAAGAGGCCCTTCAAAAGATGCCGTCGACATTGATTTTGAATAAGAACAAACGGAGTTCTTCGGATAATTGATTTAAGCCTATGCATTTGCAACGGACTTTTTATTTATATGTGAGTTTTTTCTTCTATCTTTGTGCGAAACCAATCTCAAAAAATCATGGAGTCGCTAAATCTAATAAAGAATGACCCTTGGCTGGCCCCCTATAAGGAGGCAATAGAAGGACGGTACCAATACGTGGTAAACAAAGAGAAGAACCTAACCGGTAACGGCAGACAGACGTTGTCGGAAATGGCTTCCGGGTATCTCTACTTCGGATTGCATAAGACAAAGAGTGGATGGGTTTTTCGTGAGTGGGCACCCAATGCTACTGCTATATATATGATTGGGACTTTCAACGAATGGAAGAAGGACGATCGGTATAAGTTGCAACGGTTGGGCAATGGCATTTGGGAGATTGCGCTTGCTGAAGGTTTGCTGCGTCATGAAGACCTGTTCAAACTCCTAGTCGAGTGGGAAGGAGGCAGCGGGGAACGTATTCCTGCATGGATACGGCGTGTCGTTCAGGATGAAAATACCAAAATTTTCAGCGCGCAAGTATGGAATCCGGAGAAACCTTATGTGTTCAAGCATAAACGGTTTAAGCCTAATGTCTCTCCATTGCTGATTTATGAATGTCATATCGGTATGGCTTCGAATGAAGAGAAAGTCGGCAGTTACGACGAATTCCGTCGTATGGTGCTGCCCCGTATTGCGAAGGAAGGATATAATGCCATTCAGATTATGGCTATCCAGGAACATCCCTATTATGGTAGCTTCGGATACCATGTTTCCAGTTTCTTTGCCGCTTCTTCCCGTTTTGGTACTCCGGAAGAACTGAAGGAGTTGATTGATACAGCCCATAGTATGGGGATTGCCGTTATCATGGATATTGTCCATTCACACGCTGTGAAGAATGAAGTGGAAGGCTTGGGTAACTTTGCCGGTGATCCTAATCAATATTTCTATCCCGGTGGACGTCGGGAACATCCAGCTTGGGATTCACTTTGCTTTGATTACGGCAAGAACGAAGTTATTCACTTCCTGCTGTCTAACTGTAAATTCTGGCTGGAAGAATATCATTTCGACGGCTTCCGCTTTGACGGAGTAACCTCCATGTTATATTATAGTCATGGTTTGGGAGAAGCATTCTGTAATTATGGAGATTACTTCAACGGACATCAAGACGACAATGCCATTTGTTATCTGACACTTGCCAACCGGCTTATCCATCAGGTCAATGCCAAAGCCATCACCATTGCCGAAGAAGTATCGGGAATGCCCGGACTGGCGGCAAAATATGAAGATGGCGGCTACGGATTTGATTACCGTATGGCCATGAATATTCCCGATTATTGGATTAAGACAATCAAGGAGAAAATAGATGAAGACTGGAAGCCATCCAGCATGTTCTGGGAAGTGACCAACCGCCGCAAAGATGAAAAGACCATCTCCTATGCGGAAAGCCATGACCAAGCTTTGGTGGGCGATAAAACCATCATTTTCCGCTTGATTGATGCGGATATGTACTGGCACATGCAGAAAGGAGACGAGAACTATACCGTAAATCGAGGCATTTCTCTCCATAAAATGATACGTTTACTGACTGCGACTACTATCAATGGCGGTTATCTTAACTTTATGGGCAATGAATTCGGACATCCGGAATGGATTGATTTCCCCCGTGAAGGTAACGGTTGGTCTTGTAAATATGCCCGCCGTCAATGGGATTTGGTGGACAACAAGAATCTGGCATATCATTATATGGGTGACTTTGATGCTGCCATGTTGGTAGTTGTAAAAAGCATAAAGAACTTCCAGGCTACTCCGGTCCAAGAAATATGGCATAATGACGGTGACCAGGTATTGGCCTATATGCGCAAGGACTTGATTTTTGTATTCAACTTCAACCCTAAGCAGTCTTTTACTGATTACGGTTTCTTGGTTCCTGCCGGAACTTATGAAGTTATTTTGAATACAGATAATCCAGATTATGGCGGTAATGGTTTGACGGATGATACCATCAAACATTTTACCATCCACGATCCGCTTTATAAAAAAGACAAGAAGGAGTGGCTGAAGCTTTACATACCGGCACGTACAGCTGTTGTACTGAAAAGAACTAAATAATCATTTCATAACATTAAAAAAGAGGCAGATATCAATTCAGATATCTGCCTCTTTTTTATATAGGAGAGTCTTTTATTTCAATTGACTGTCGATGAAGTTCAACATCGTTTTTGCATTATCCATCATCTTCTTTTGAGCTGGTTTGTCTGCAGAGAGCAATGGAATAAGTTTATCCAAATATTCTTTGGCTTCCTTGAATTCAACTTTTGCTTTTTCTACATCTGTTTTCATGGTATTGGCACCCTTACTATAATACAAAGAACCCAGACTGTTAAGTGCATTTACATTATCTGCTTGGATAGCTATGGCTTGTTTAAATGCTTCTTCGGCTGCATCCATCTTTTTGGCTTTCTGCGCCATGATACCTTGATTTACGTAATAAGTGGCATACAATTTAGTCAATGTCTTATTACCGGGATTTGCTTCCAGCCCTTCCTTTAAAGTGGCAACATACTCATCATTTTTCTACAAATCTTTCAAAGCACCGGCTTTACCTATATAAGCATTTGCCAGGTTATACTTTTTCTGTACAGCAATATCAAAATACTTCAAAGCTTCGGCAGGTTTCTTTATCTTATCGGCACAAACGCCACAGTTATATGCAATTACGGAATCTTGGTTGTTTGTTTGTGTCAGATAAGTACTAAATTTTGTGTAAGCTTCCTGGTAATTTTTAGCTTCAAGAGCAGCCTTACCATCGTTGACCAACTGGGCAGGGTCAGCATTCTGCGCAAAGAAATTCGTAGCTGCACAACATAGTGCAATAGATAAGATTAATTTTTTCATATGCTTTAATTCATTTAAAAGTTGATTCCCAAAGTTAGTTTACAATGGTATAGAAGCAAAACCTTTTTACTTTTTTTGAGGTTTTTAGCATAGTCGTAACAAGTGTTATTTTACGTAAAAGCAAATATCCGGATATGTGTGTTGGACTTTGTCACATATGTTACACTTATACTTAGAATATCATATTATCTTTGCCACAAAAAAAGATTATGGAACAATTACATGCTCATGAAGTCCTTCACATGATGGAAGGTAATAGTTATACTGAGTTATCATTGAGAGAAGCCATTATCCAAAAATTCGGCGAGCAGCAGCGTTTTTTCACCTGCTCTGCCAACAATATGGATGTAGATACCCTGATAGAATTTCTTAAAAGAAAAGGAAAATTTATACCCGCCAATGGTGGATTTACAGTGGACATGACTAAAGTTTGCAATCACTGATGAGGAATATTAATTCCTTCTTCTGTTAAATTGAATATTATTTATGTTAATAGTTAACGGAAATAATATTCTACTAAACCATGTTATAATATCCGCTGATTACCCGCTAAAATTTGGATATCTCCTGCAAGTACGTATCTTTGTACTGTGTTTTTCATAGTATTAGATTTAAGGTTAATAAAAAAGATTGGCTGTCTGGGATAGATAGCCTTTTTTTATGTCTAAATGTCATCTTTTTAGTTATAGTTTTATTCTATCTTTGTAGGTCAGATAATCCACGCAGCATTAATAGAATAAACTGAATATGGGAAAACGCTTTATTTTTATCTTGATGGCATGCTCATTATTGAGTATAGCTACTGTTGTGCATGCACAGCATATTGACAAGCAAACATATACTTTTGCCATCAAAAAGGCTGATACTCTGAAACTGGACAAGTATGTAATGATTGATCAAATACAAGGGACACAATCAAAGCCCGTCATTCTTTTTGCATTTGGGGGAGGTTTCAAAGGCGGGAGAAGAGATAATCCCGATTACATTTCTTATTTTCATTTTTGGGCACGAGCCGGCTATGTGGTAGTATCAACAGATTACCGTACCCAATTAAAGGATATAGATAAATCGGAGTATTCGGACTTGCAAGGATTCTCTTCTGCCCTGCAACAAGCAATCACTTGTGCTGTAGAAGATTTTGGTGATGCTACAAATTATATAATTGAGCATAGTGTAGAATGGCAAATAAATCCTGCACAAATTATAGCTTGCGGTTCGAGTGCAGGTGCGATAACTGCCCTTCAAGCAGAGTATGAGATTTGCAATCAAACGGCTTTTGCGGACAGATTACCTGCCAATTTCAATTATGCAGGGGTCATTTCCTTTTCTGGAGCAATCTGTGCCAATGGTATTCCAAAATGGATAATGTCCCCTTGTCCTCTTATGTTGTTCCATGGTGATGCCGACAGCACGGTTCCTTTTACTAAGGCAGTAGTAGAGGAAATGGGGCTATGGGGCTCAAACTTTATCTGTATGCAACTGAAAGAAAAAGAGACAGCATACTATTTCTATATAGCGGAAGGTATAGGACATTCCCTATCCTATTCTCCTATGAAGGATAATCGTCATGACATCCTGAGCTTCCTAAACCGGTTGGTACTTGGTAAAGAAAAACGTTGCATTACGACTGTAGAGAAGAATCCGGAAATATCTAGATATAAGAGTGATTTTACAATAGAAGATTATATCCGTGAAAATATGCGTTAATTCCTATCTTTATATCCTTT
>ERZ773225.2508-NODE-2508-length-18400-cov-4.635977_pt1 | contig 18400 bp, 13 predicted proteins | sample MGYA00580993_ERZ773225 | MGnify/ENA primary metagenome ERZ773225 (study PRJEB29015, sample SAMEA2737748) | human gut metagenome | biome: human gut; feature: human-associated habitat; material: faeces | place: China | collected 2012 ...
TTGGGTAAGCTTTTAATGAAAACTTTTACAGCTAAACCAGAAACCGTAAAACGCGACTGGTATGTTGTTGACGCGACCGGTAAAACTCTGGGCCGTCTGGCTTCCGAACTGGCTCTGCGCCTGCGCGGTAAGCACAAAGCGGAATACACTCCGCACGTAGATACCGGTGATTACATCATCGTTCTGAACGCTGACAAAGTTGCTGTAACCGGCAACAAGCGTACTGACAAAGTGTACTATCACCACACCGGCCACATCGGTGGTATCAAACAAGCGACCTTTGAAGAGATGATTGCTCGCCGTCCTGAGCGTGTGCTTGAAATCGCGGTTAAAGGCATGCTGCCAAAAGGCCCGCTGGGTCGTGCTATGTTCCGTAAACTGAAAGTTTACGCTGGCAACGAGCACAACCACGCGGCACAGCAACCGCAAGTTCTTGACATCTAATCGGGATTATAGGCAATGGCTGAAAATCAATACTACGGCACTGGTCGCCGCAAAAGTTCCGCAGCTCGCGTTTTCATCAAACCGGGCAGTGGTAAAATCGTAATCAACCAACGTTCTCTGGAACAGTACTTCGGTCGTGAAACTGCCCGCATGGTAGTTCGTCAGCCGCTGGAACTGGTCGACATGGTTGAGAAACTGGACCTGTACATCACCGTTAAAGGTGGTGGTATCTCTGGTCAGGCTGGTGCGATCCGTCACGGTATCACCCGCGCTCTGATGGAGTACGACGAGTCCCTGCGTGGCGAACTGCGTAAAGCTGGCTTCGTTACCCGTGATGCTCGTCAGGTTGAACGTAAGAAAGTCGGTCTGCGTAAAGCACGTCGTCGTCCGCAGTTCTCCAAACGTTAATTGGCTTCTGCTCCGGCAGAAAACAATTTTCGAAAAAACCCGCTTCGGCGGGTTTTTTTATAGCTAAAATCTGAATCAGCGTAAAAACTGGAAAGTTGCTTTTTGCTGCCACCTGACAGACAGGTAAAACAAAAACCACATCGCCAATAAGGGACTAAGTCAACTATTTCAGACTAAAGCGCATCTCTTTTTCCCCATTTCCGGCATCGACTCACCACAATGGTCGCAAAATCTGGTAAACTATCATCCAATTTTCTGCCCAAATGTCGGGTATTGCTCATTTTTTGTTTGATTTTCGAACAAAGAGAGTCGTTCCTTATTGGGTAACACAACTTCTGACTGGCCACCTGGTGGCTGGTAGCAGTAAAAATTCTGACTATACCTGGAGGTTTTCATGGCTGTCGCTGCCAACAAACGTTCGGTAATGACGCTGTTTTCTGGTCCTACTGACATCTATAGCCATCAGGTCCGCATTGTGCTGGCTGAGAAAGGTGTTAGTTTCGAGATTGAGCACGTGGAGAAGGACAATCCACCTCAGGATCTGATCGACCTCAACCCGAATCAGAGCGTACCGACACTGGTGGATCGTGAGCTGACCCTGTGGGAATCTCGCATCATTATGGAATACCTGGATGAGCGCTTCCCGCATCCGCCGCTGATGCCGGTTTACCCGGTTGCGCGTGGTGAAAGCCGCCTGTACATGCAGCGTATTGAAAAAGACTGGTACACGCTGATGAATGTCATCGTGAACGGTTCTGCATCTGAAGCCGAAGTCGCGCGTAAGCGTCTACGCGAAGAACTGCTGGCAATTGCGCCAGTATTTGGCCAGAAACCTTACTTCCTGAGCGATGAGTTCAGCCTGGTAGACTGCTACCTGGCGCCGCTGCTGTGGCGTTTACCGCAGCTGGGTATTGAATTCAACGGTGCAGGTTCGAAAGAACTGAAAGGGTACATGACTCGCGTCTTCGAACGTGACTCTTTCCTGGCTTCTCTGACTGAGCCTGAACGTGAAATGCGTCTGGGCCGGGGTTAACCTGTATGGATTTGCCACAGCTAACACCACGCCGTCCGTATCTGCTGCGCGCATTCTATGAGTGGTTGCTAGACAACCAGCTCACGCCGCATCTGGTGGTGGATGTGACGCTCCAGGACGTGCAGGTTCCAATGGAATATGCGCGTGACGGGCAAATTGTTCTGAATATTGCACCGCGTGCGGTGGGCAACCTGGAACTGGCTAACGATGAAGTGCGCTTTAACGCGCGCTTCGGTGGTGTGCCGCGTCAGGTGTCTGTGCCGTTGGCTGCTGTTCTGGCAATTTATGCACGTGAAAATGGCGCCGGTACGATGTTCGAACCGGAAGCCGCCTACGACGAAGATGTTGCCAGCTTAAATGATGACGACAACGACGCGTCTGGTTTTGAGAGTGAAACAGTCATGTCGGTCATTGATGGCGATAAGCCTGACAATGGCGACGACAACGATCCTGATGACACTCCGCCGCCACCTCGCGGTGGGCGTCCGGCGTTGCGCGTAGTGAAATAAATAGTGAAATAAAAAAACAGGCCCTTTCGGGCCTGTTCTGTTTTCTGGCTTCGGGATCAGTAAAACAGCGCGATGGTGGCTACCATATTCACCACAAATCCTACTGCCATCGGGATTGCTGTACGTTTTACTACTTCAAAGGGCGATACGCCGGCAATACCTGATGTCACGACAATTACAGCGGTTATGGGTGACACCGCGCGGGCAAGCGTAGTGGCAAAATGCATCGGCATAATCATCACTACTGCAGGAATATGCAGCCCGGCGGCAATATCCGGAATGAGGCTGGCAAAAGACATAAACGGTGCGTTGCCTGACCCCATGACAATCGCACAGGCGGCGATGACCACCGCCATGATGATCATCACACCGATGCCGCCAAGACCGGAATGCTCTGCGCCTTTTATTACGGCGTCGACAGTCCCGATAGTCGTCAACCCTTTCGCAAAGATTTCACCGGCGACCACCAGCGTGACAACGTTGGCAAACTGCGTCCCCATGCCGTCAAAAAAAGCCTGCACATCATCCATCGTTTCGCGCAGATTATGTTTATGCAGGAATTCAACAAACATAGTCAGCGTCATGCTCATCAACATCACCACCACCAGATTCAACTCTGCTTTCATTAGCCCCATTTGCGCAAGGGCAAGCGAGCCCAGCATCAGGATCAGCGGCATGACGGGTAGAATGGCGTAATAGAGCGGAGGTACGTTTTCCAGCGTCTTTTGTTCAGCAAATCCGTTGCTTTCCGGTGCGGCTTTTTTATCAAACTGACGCTGAACGAAAAAATGCGCAATGGCGACGGTGACAATGACACACGACGCGACGGGCAACTGGTATTGAAAGAAATAAGTGGCGATTTTCATACCCGCGACCTGCGCGGCAAAAATCGAGTTGGTTTCCAGAATGCCCCATTCAATAGACATTGAGGTGGCAATGACCGCCACTGCAGATAAACGGCTCACGCCAAGACTGACCAGCGTTGGGAATAGCGTCACCATCAGCAACATACCTAACCCGGATGCGCTGGTAATGAATTGCGCCATGATCTGACCAATAACATAGGTGGCGGCAAGCACAACATAGGGTGAGCGGATTAGCTTGAGCGGGCGGCTTAACAGGCTAACCATCGCTCTGCTGGCTCCCATTCTGTCCATATAACGGGCATAACCACCCACCGCCATGATTGATAACCCCAGTCCGGCCGCGCGGTTGGAGAGCATACGCAAAATTTCGTTGTAAATATCGACCAGTAGATAGCCACTGCTCTTATCGTCAGCGACCAACACGCCGTAGCCCAGCCAGACGCCGCAGATCATCAGGAAGATCCCGGCGGCGGCCAGCACGACCTGCGGTTTGTAGTTTTTGAGGATCAGGTAACCCATCGTTAATAAAACGATGACAGAGATAATGATGCCGAACATTGTTTCACTCCATGCCAGAGAAGAAGATAAATCCGGTAATAACGCTGTTATCCCAACGGATGTTATATTTTTCTGGGCATTTTTTATGGAGTGAATATCTTATTTTTAATTCGAGGATTTAATTATTTATCGTTATAAAATAGATGGTTATGATAAATTATCATGTTAATGTTCATAAATTTCATGAAGATGATATAACTCTATTAAATTAAAAATAGGCGGAAGATACTCGCTTAAAATAATATTGCTGTTACGTATGTTATCAATAAGCCAGCGGGGGCGGATCGACCATCATTTCACCCTGCTTTCGATCCTGTGTTAGGATAAACCCGCTGTTGTTTGTCACCACGACTTAGCTGAATGGACCCTATGAACGCATTTGATTCGCAAGCTGAAGACTCTCCATCCACCATTGGCCGTAGCTTACGCAATCGCCCGCTGGCGCGTAAAAAACTGTCTGAAATGGTTGAGGAAGAACTGGAGCAGATGATTCGTCGTCGGGAATTTGGCGAGGGCGAACAGTTGCCGTCTGAGCGGGAGCTGATGGCCTTCTTTAACGTGGGCCGTCCTTCTGTACGAGAAGCGCTGGCCGCGTTAAAACGCAAAGGTCTGGTACAAATCAACAACGGCGAGCGCGCCCGCGTTTCGCGTCCTTCAGCTGATACCATCATCAGCGAGCTGTCTGGTATGGCGAAAGATTTCCTCGCACATCCCGGCGGCATTGCCCACTTCGAGCAGTTGCGACTGTTCTTTGAATCAAGCCTGGTTCGATACGCCGCCGAACATGCGACAGATGAGCAAATCGACAGGCTGGCGAAAGCGCTGGAGATCAACAGCCAGTCGCTTGATGACAATACGTTGTTCATCCGTTCGGACGTTGATTTTCACCGCGTACTGGCGGAGATCCCGGGCAATCCCATCTTTATGGCGATCCATGTTGCGCTGTTAGACTGGTTAATTGCTGCCCGTCCGGCCGTTGCCGATCAAGAATTGTATGAGCACAATAACGTGAGTTATCAGCAGCATATCGCTATTGTTGACGCGATTCGTCAGCGCGATCCTGAAGAAGCAGACCGCGCACTGCAAGAACATCTCAATAGCGTTTCCGCAACCTGGCACGCCTTCAGCAAAAGTAAAAAATTGCGTAAGTAATCGCGATCCTGACGATCTTTTAAACCCAAAATCATTCAAGTTGCATCAAGGCGGCAAGAGAGCGAGTCCCCTGGAGCATAGATAACTATGTGACAGGGGTGAGCGAACGCAGCCAACGCAGAGGCGGCTCGAAGGATGAAGTGTTTAGTGAGGTAGATCGCACTATAAGCGTTCTCTATTGTATTGCTGCTTATTTGATCTGGTATAACAGGTATAAAGGTATGTAGTCAGATAACACTAATCATCGTCAGAGGTCGTTATGGCAAGAAATTTAAAAGGCGTAATGCCAGCGTTGTTAACTCCATTCGATAACCAACAGAAACTGGACATCGAGAGCCTGCGCCGTCTGGTGCGTTTCAACATTGGGCAGGGGATCGATGGGCTCTACGTTGGTGGCTCAACGGGTGAGGCTTTTGTCCAGAACCGCGCTGAAAGAGAGCAGGTTCTGGAAATTGTTGCTGAAGAAGCAAAAGGCAAGGTGACGCTGATCGCCCATGTTGGCACGGTGAGCACCGAAGAGAGCCAACAGCTGGCGAGCGCTGCGCATCGCTACGGATTTGATGCGGTTTCGGCCGTCACGCCGTTTTACTATCCGTTCAGCTTTGAAGAGCACTGCGATCACTACCGCGCAATTATCGATTCCGCCGATGGCTTACCGATGGTGGTCTATAACATCCCGGCACTGAGCGGCGTAAAACTGACGCTGGATCAGATCAACACGCTGGTGACGTTGCCGGGCGTTGGCGCACTGAAGCAAACTTCTGGCGATCTCTATCAAATGGAACAGATCCGCCGCGCTCATCCAGATCTGGTGCTTTATAACGGTTATGACGAGATCTTCGCTTCTGGACTGCTAGCAGGCGCAGATGGTGGTATCGGTAGCACTTACAACATCATGGGATGGCGTTATCAGGGAATTGTGAAAGCGCTCAAAGAAGGTGACATTCGCACGGCGCAAAAGCTGCAAACCGAGTGCAATAAGGTTATCGATCTGCTTATTAAGGTTGGCGTGTTCCGCGGCCTGAAAACAGTACTGCACTATATGGATGTGGTTTCTGTTCCACTGTGCCGTAAACCCTTTGCTCCAGTAGATGAACGCTATCTGCCGGAACTGAAAGCGCTGGCAAACCAACTGCTGGCGGAAAAGGCGTAATCGCGGGTCGCCGGGGGCGCTTCGCTTGCCCGGCCTGGATTTTTCGACCGTAAGCCGGGTAAGGCAAAGCCACCACCCGGCACAACAACAAAGATCGTCGGGAGAGTAAAATGAGTACTTCTACCCAGAGCATCCCGTGGTATCGCCATCTCAATCGGGCACAATGGCGGGCATTTTCCGCCGCCTGGCTGGGATATTTGCTTGATGGTTTCGATTTTGTGTTAATCGCCCTGGTGCTGACAGAAGTGCAGGGCGAATTCGGACTGACGACGGTGCAGGCCGCCAGCCTGATCTCGGCCGCCTTTATCTCCCGTTGGTTTGGCGGGTTAATGCTGGGGGCAATGGGCGACCGTTACGGACGCCGTCTGGCAATGGTCACCAGCATCATTCTGTTCTCCGTGGGGACGCTGGCCTGCGGCTTCGCGCCGGGCTACACCACCATGTTTATCGCCCGTCTGGTTATCGGTATGGGAATGGCGGGTGAGTACGGCTCCAGTGCAACCTATGTTATTGAAAGTTGGCCTAAACACCTGCGAAATAAAGCCAGTGGCTTCCTGATTTCCGGCTTTTCCGTTGGTGCCGTGATCGCCGCGCAGGTCTACAGCCTGGTGGTTCCGGTCTGGGGATGGCGTGCGCTGTTCTTCATCGGCATCCTGCCAATTATCTTCGCCCTCTGGCTGCGTAAAAATATTCCGGAAGCGGAAGACTGGAAAGAGAAACACGAAGGCAAAGCGCCAGTGCGCACGATGGTGGATATTCTCTACCGGGGCGAGCATCGGGTAATTAATATTCTGATGACGATCGCCGCTGCAACCGCGCTGTGGTTCTGCTTTGCTGGCGACCTGCAAAATGCGGCTATCGTGGCGGTCCTCGGCCTGATATGTGCGTTTATTTTCATTAGCTTTATGGTGCAAAGCAGCGGGAAGCGCTGGCCGACGGGCGTCATGCTGATGGTGGTTGTACTATTCGCCTTCCTGTACTCGTGGCCGATTCAGGCACTGTTGCCAACCTATCTGAAAACCGAACTGCTGTACGATCCTTCCACGGTGGCCAGAGTGCTCTTCTTTAGCGGTTTTGGTGCGGCGGTCGGTTGTTGCGTCGGCGGTTTTCTTGGCGACTGGCTGGGCACGCGCAAGGCCTATGTCTGCAGTCTGCTGGCTTCGCAGTTGCTGATTATTCCGGTATTTGCGATTGGCGGCTCAAACGTCTGGGTGCTGGGTTTGCTGCTGTTTTTCCAGCAAATGCTCGGCCAGGGGATCTCCGGGATCTTACCAAAACTGATTGGCGGCTATTTCGATACCGACCAGCGTGCGGCGGGCCTGGGCTTCACCTATAACGTGGGCGCACTGGGTGGGGCTCTGGCACCGATCATCGGCGCGCTGATTGCCCAACGTCTGGATCTGGGCACCGCGCTGGGATCGCTCTCTTTCGGCCTGACATTTGTGGTGATCCTGCTGATTGGCCTCGATATGCCGTCCCGCGTACAGCGCTGGCTGCGTCCTGAAGCGTTGCGTACGCATGATGCCATTGATGGTCGACCGTTTAGCGGGGCTGTACCGTTCGGCGGTGACAAAAGCACCATGGTGAAATCCAAAAGTTAATCCCATTGCCCGGTGTTGAACCGGGCAATTAGCGTAAGGGAAGAAGTATGTCGTTACTTGAGCAACGGGATAAAAAGCGTATCACCGCGATGCAGAAGGCGGTGTCATGACCACATTGGCAATTGATATCGGCGGTACCAAACTGGCTGCCGCGCTGTTAGACAGTAATCTGCAAATTCGCGAGCGGCGTGAATTGCCGACGCCCGCCAGCAAAACGCCGGAGGCGCTGCGCGCTGCGCTGCAAGCACTGGTTACACCGCTACAGGGGCGTGCTAATCGGGTGGCGATCGCCTCGACGGGGATTATCCGTGAGGGGGCTTTACTGGCGTTGAATCCGCATAACCTTGGCGGGTTGATGCATTTTCCGCTGACACAAACGCTGGAACAAATCACCGGCCTGCCGACGCTGGCAGTCAATGACGCACAGGCAGCGGCCTGGGCGGAATACCACGCTATGGCGGATGAGATAAGCGACATGGTGTTTATCACCGTGTCGACAGGCGTCGGCGGCGGCGTGATCAGCAACGGCAAATTACTCACCGGGTCTGGTGGTCTGGCTGGACACTTAGGACATACGCTGGCGGATCTCAATGGACCGGCCTGCGGCTGCGGGCGTGTGGGCTGCGTCGAGGCGATTGCTTCCGGTCGAGGGATCGCGGCTGCAGCCGAAGGTACACTTGCTGGATGCGATGCCAAAACCATTTTTAGCCGCGCCGGGCACGGAGATGAGCAGGCAAGCAGGTTGATCCATCGCTCGGCGCGTACTTTGGCAAGGCTTGTCGCCGATGTGAAGGCCACGACCGATTGCCAGATTGTGGTGATCGGCGGCAGCGTTGGGCTGGCTGAAGGGTATCTGGCGCTGGTGGAACATTATTTGGCACAAGAGCCTTTGGTCTATCACGTGGAATTACTGGCAGCGCATTACCGCCATGATGCTGGATTACTGGGGGCCGCGTTGTTGGCCCAGGGAGATTTATTATGATGTCAGATGAGTTGCGTTCACTGCCTTCTGCCGGATTACATCCGGTCTTGCAGCAGGCATTAACGCTTGCCATTGCGGCGAATCCTCAGGAGAAGACCCCAGGGCGCTACGCGTTGCAGGGCGATACTATTTTTATGAATGTCATGCAGTTTGCGACGCAGAGCCCAGAGCAAAAGAAAGCGGAACTGCATCAGCAGTACATTGATATTCAGGTGCTGTTGTCCGGCGAAGAACGTATTCTGTTCGGGATGGCCGATTCTGCTCGCCAGTGCGATGAGATGCATGTTGAGGATGACTATCAGCTGTGCAGCGAGATTGCCGATGAGCAGGCGATCGTACTGAAGCCGGGAAGATTTGCGATTTTTATGCCGGGCGAGCCGCATAAACCGGGCTGTATGGTGGAAGGGCCGGGGGAAATCAAAAAGGTCGTGATCAAGGTGCGCGCCAGCTTATTACAAGCCTGACGATGAGAGACCGTGTCGGATGGCAAGGCTTGCGCCATCCGACACTGGATAGAACAACTTAGCGCTTAAACGTCACTGCTTCCGGCTGCGTCAGATGCAGCGTGGTCTGGCTTGGCACTGTCTCAGCAATGACTCGCCCGTGACGAATGGAATAACGGGCAGGCGTCTGGCGACGAACCGCGTCAAACCCATTTTCTGCCGCTAAAATCACCAGATTTCCGGAGTTTCCCACGTTCAGACCGTAATCCTGCAGGTGCAGGGTTTTCGCACTGTGGGTGGTAACCAGGTTCAGCCCATCGTTGATCTGTCCGTATCCCATCAGCTGACACACATGTAATCCCATATGCAGTACCTGCAGCATATTGGCGGTGCCCAGCGGATACCATGGGTCGAAGACGTCATCATGGCCGAAGCAGACGTTGATCTCCGCTTCCAGCATCTCTTTGACGCGCGTTACGCCGCGACGTTTAGGATACGTATCAAAGCGCCCTTGCAGGTGAATATTTACCAGTGGGTTCGCGACAAAGTTAATGCCGGACATTTTCAACAGGCGAAAGAGGCGGGAAGCATACGCGCCGTTATAGGAATGCATTGCCGTGGTATGGCTGGCGGTCACGCGTTCGCCCATATTGTCACGATGCGCCAGCGCCGCGACGGTTTCAACAAAGCGTGACTGCTCATCGTCAATTTCGTCGCAGTGCACATCGATAAGCCGATCGTATTTCTGCGCCAGAGCGAAAATTTTGTGCAGCGACTCAACGCCATATTCACGCGTAAATTCAAAGTGGGGGATCGCGCCAATGACGTCTGCGCCCAAACGCACGGCTTCCTCTAATAGCGCTTCACCGTTGGGGTAAGAAAGAATGCCCTCTTGCGGGAAGGCGACAATTTGCAGCTCAACCCACGGCGCGACTTCTTGCTTCACCTCCAGCATGGCTTTCAGTGCAGTCAGCGTCGGATCGGAAACGTCAACGTGCGTGCGGACATACTGGATGCCGTTGGCCATCTGCCACTTCAGCGTCTGCATGGCGCGCGCTTTGACGTCTTCGTGCGTGAGCATTGCCTTACGTTCGGCCCAACGCTCAATGCCTTCAAATAACGTACCAGACTGGTTCCAGCTCGGCTCGCCTGCAGTTTGCGTGGTGTCCAGATGGATATGTGGCTCAACGAACGGTGGAATGGCCAGGCCGCCTTCGGCATCAAGCACTTCGCCCAGCGGTAACGTGGCGGTGTCCTGTGGCTCAATCCGGCTGAAGCGCCCGTTTTCAATCGTGAGCTGCCACAATCCTTCGCGTCCCTGTAAACGTGCCTGACGAAGGGTGATGTTATTATTCTGCATGGCTGACCTCTGGTGATTTAGCAAGGCTGCGATTGAAAAGTGGATTCAGCAGGATATAGCTGAATACGCCGCCAAGTACGGCGTTGACGGGCACAATACCGGGAATATAGTGACCTGCGGCAATGCCCAATGCAACGGACAGGATCGCTATCCAGTTTACGGAAATAAATTGCGCTTTGCTGAAGTCGGCATAGCGACGATGGTTCAGCAGATAGTCGGCGATGATCACCCCGCCAATCGGGGGAATTGCTGCCGACAGAAAAGTCAGCCAACCGACAAAGTTATTGTAAAGCCATAGCGCACACAATGTGCCGATAATACCGTTAGCCACCGACAGCGTACGGCTGGAAAGGCCGGTAATATTGGCAAATCCCAGACCTGAGGCATACAGCGCATTGTCGTTAGTCGTCCAGATGTTCAGACCGAGCACTACAATCGCGGGCAGCAGCAGTCCCTGGGCAATCATCACGTCAGAGATATCCGCCTGTCCAACCGCAGCCGCGCCCGCAGCGCCGAAGATGAACATCAAGGAGTTGCCAAGGAAAAACGCCACCATGGCAATCAGCACCGCGCCTTTGGCGTTGCGACCAAAGCGAACGAAGTCGGCGGTTAATGTTCCTGCGCTGACAAACGAACCGACCACCAGCGCCAGGGCGGTGGAGAAATTCAGCGGCGTCTGCGGCACTATCGCTTTTAAATGGTCTAAACCACCGACATCACTCACCGCCAGCCAGACGGAGTAGCTGCCAAGAACGACGATGGCAGGCACGGCGATGATAGATAAAACTGTCAGCGCCGAGATGCCAAAAAAGATGGTCAGGGTCATCAACAGACCGGAAACCGCAATCAGGATATTGACGTCAATTCCCGTCGCTTTGCCCACCGGGATAGCAAACATAGCCACACCCACGCCAAACCAGCCTACCTGCGTACCGCCTAACAACAGTGAAGGAAGCCATGAACCTTTCAAACCAAATGAGTAACGCGCCAGAAGGTGGGTTGAGAGCCCTGTTTTTGCGCCGATAAAACCGAGAAATGCAGTGTAAATACCGAGGAGAAGATTACCGAAGAGAACTGCCAGGAAGAAATCATTATAGGAAAGACCGGTACCAAGTGTGCCACCGGTCCACATACTGGCGGAAAAAAATGTAAGCCCCAACATGACAAATGTTAGTGGAACCACGCCTTTCCGCGCCGCCAGAGGGACGGGTCCCTGGCTATAATTGTTGTCCTGCGACACAACGCCTCCATGAATTTTGCCCAAAAAATCCGCCGCATAATATACAGTTCTCAGAATAAAGCAAACGATTACGTATAATCTTTACATGGTTATTATTTATGGTGTTGATGATTGCGTTGATTTTCCTTGGTCGACAGTTAACCCGCGTCTGTGAGTTGAGTTCCCAGCATGGTTTGTGAACGAATGAGCTCGTCTGCAAGTAATTTTTCATCAGGTAGCTGTACTTTGTACTCGCTCGCCTGGATGGTATTCGGTAGGCCGTTCAACGCATAGTGCGCTTCCCCCGCCCCTTTTCCTGCGCACAGAATCAGCCCGACTGGCGGATTTTCCCCCGGCATCGTCCAATGTTCTTTGGCATAGTTCAGATACATATTCATCTGCCCGGCATCCGCATAGCTGAATTTGCCTACTTTTAGATCAACGAGCAACAGGCAGCGTAAACGACGATGAAAGAACAGCAGATCGACGCGGAGCCAGTTATCGTCAATGCGCAATCGACGCTGACGGCCAACAAAAGCAAAATCGTCGCCGAGCTCCAGCATAAAGTCCATCAGGTGATTGATCAGCGCCTCTTCAAGATCCGATTCTGAATACTCATCCTTGAGGCCAAGAAACTCCAGAATGAACGGATCGCGGATGGCCTTTTCAGGCAAGACTTCAGGCTCCGTCGGGACTGCCTTCTGCAACATGGCGGATTTGTCGCGGGACAACAGCGTCCGCTCATAAAACTGAGTGGCAATTTGTCGATTGAGCTGCCGTACTGACCAGCCGTTACGGAGAGTCTCTTTCTCATAAAAAGTGCGGGCATCGGCATTTTTAACAGACAAGAGGCGGACATACGCCGACCAGGGTAGTGGGAATGTTTTGGCGAGTTGTATGAGATTTTGAGATTCACCAGACAGTGTCTGCTGAATCTCAATTTATTGAAAATAAAGATAAAACATACGCATTTGCCGTATGTTTACCATGGAAAACCCCCGTTTATAGCGTTGGTTTAGATCCACTGACAACCGTTCAATAAGCTGAGCGCCATAGGCTGCCCGGGATTCACCACCTTGCTCAAATTCAACAATTCGTCGACCAATTTCCCAGTAGGTCGCCGTCATTAGTGCATTGATACTACGGACAGTTTCTGTACGCGCGGTGTCCAGTAGTCGAACAATTCCGTTATGGATTTGCTGATAGTCATCTGCATCCTGAAGTGACGTCGGCGTGGTCATACTTCATCCCTTTCGTGAAAGTTACGGTGTAAAAATATTCCGCGATCAATACGCCCGGGTGCTGAAGTGGTCAATCCACATTCTACTAATTACAAAGACTTGCAGTCTTAATTGCGAGTAGCTTTCAAAGAATGGTGGAGAAATACGGAGAAAAAAAGCCCCTGTCGACAAACGTGAACAGGGGCCAGAGAAGGCTCTTTTACACTTCCAGGTAATTCAGAATCCCGTCTGCCGCTTTACGACCTTCGGCAATCGCGGTGACCACCAGATCCGAACCGCGCACGATGTCGCCACCGGCGAAGATTTTCGGGTTGCTGGTCTGGAAAGCGTTGTCGCTACGTTCCGGGGCAATAATGCGCCCCTGTGAATCCAGTTCGACGCTGTGCTCTTTCAACCATTCCATGCTATGTGGGCGGAAACCAAACGCCAGGACCACGGCATCAGCCGGAACAACGTGCTCGGAGCCAGCGACGATCTCCGCACGGCGACGTCCCTTCGCATCCGGTTCGCCCATTTCAGTACGCGCCATTTTCACGCCGCACACTTTCCCGTTGGCATTCACTTCCACACCTAAAGGCTGGACGTTGAACTGGAACTCGACGCCTTCTTCGCGCGCGTTTTTCACTTCGCGTTTCGAACCCGGCATGTTCTCTTCATCGCGACGATAGGCGCAGATAACGTGTGATGCTTCCTGACGTACGGAGGTGCGCACGCAGTCCATCGCGGTATCGCCACCGCCGAGCACGACGACACGTTTGCCTTCCATGCTGATGTATGGCTCATTGCTGCTTTCGCCAAAGCCCATCAACTGTTTGGTATTGGCAATCAGGAACGGCAGGGCATCAAACACGCCATCAGCGTCTTCGTTTTCCAGCCCGCCGCGCATCGACTGATAGGTTCCTACGCCAAGGAACACGGCGTCGTAATCCTTCAGCAAATCGTTGAGCTGTACGTCACGGCCTACTTCCACGTTGAGTTTGAACTCAATGCCCATGCCGGTGAAGATTTCACGGCGACGGGTCATGACCTCTTTTTCCAGCTTGAAGGCTGGGATACCGAAGGTCAGCAAGCCGCCGATTTCCGGGTGACGGTCAAATACCACAGCCTTTACGCCGTTGCGGGTCAGCACATCAGCACAGGCCAGGCCCGCAGGCCCCGCACCGATAATCGCCACGCGCTTGTCCGTCTGGCGAACGCCGGTCATATCCGGACGCCAGCCCATCTCGAACGCTTTATCGTTGATATAGCGCTCAATATTGCCGATAGTTACCGCGCCAAACTCATCGTTCAGCGTACAGGATCCTTCACACAGACGGTCCTGCGGACACACGCGCCCGCAGACTTCCGGCAGGGTGTTGGTCTGGTGCGAAAGCTCTGCCGCTTCAAAAATACGTCCCTCATTCGCCAACTTCAGCCAGTTCGGGATGTAGTTATGCACCGGACACTTCCACTCGCAGTACGGGTTACCGCAGGACAGGCAGCGATCTGCCTGTGCTTTGGCCTGACCTTCAGAAAACGGCTCGTAGATCTCGATAAATTCGATCTTACGGATCTTCAGCGGCTTCTTCGGCGGATCAACACGCTGCAGGTCGATAAATTGGTATACGTTCTGACTCATTGCTGCTACCCCTTACTGCGCCTGCACACGCAGCTCTGCTGCGCTACGACTACGGTGACCCAACAGTGCTTTCACATCACTGGATTTTGGTTTTACCAGCGCGAATTTCGCCGAGAATGCTGGCCAGTTCGCCAGGATCTCTTCGCCGTGAGAAGAACCGGTATGCTGTACGTGCTCGGTAATCAGGCCGCGCAGGTGCTCTTCGTGGATCGCCAGCGAGTCCACGCTCAGCACTTCGACCAGTTCCGGGTTTACGCGTTTGCGGAATTCACCGTCTTCGTCGAGCACGTAGGCGAATCCGCCGGTCATGCCCGCGCCAAAGTTAACGCCGGTTTTGCCGAGAATACAGACGATGCCGCCGGTCATGTATTCACAGCCGTTGTCGCCAATACCTTCAACCACGGTGATTGCGCCAGAGTTACGCACTGCAAAGCGCTCACCTGCACGACCCGCAGCAAACAGGCGACCACCGGTGGCGCCATACAGGCAGGTGTTACCGATGATGCTCGCTTCATGGCTACGGAAAGCAGAGCCAACCGGAGGACGCACTGCCAGCAGACCACCCGCCATGCCTTTACCGACATAGTCGTTGGCATCGCCGGTCAGATACAGCTCCACGCCGCCCGCGTTCCACACGCCAAAGCTCTGGCCTGCAGTACCGCTGAAGTGCGCTTTGATCGGGTCAGACGCCAGCCCCTGATCGCCATGCGTCTGAGCGATATAGCCCGACAGCGATGCGCCGACGGAACGGTCGGTGTTGCGGATATCGAACCAGAAGGTTTTGCTCTGGCGCTCGTCGACGAACGGCTTCGCCTGCTGCAACAGCTGGGCGTTCAGCACGCCATTATCAAACGGCGGGTTGTTCTCGGTGCAATGCAGCGCTTTACCCGGATGCGGTTCGGCGGTTTCCAGCAGACGAGACAGCTCCAGCTTCTGTTGCTTGGCAGTGAAGCCATCCAGCTCTTTGAGCAGATCGGTGCGGCCAATCAGGTCGACCAGGCGGGTGACGCCCAGGTCGGCCATCAGCTCGCGCACTTCACGGGCGATAAATTCAAAGTAGTTGGTCACTTTGAACGGCAGGCCGTGATAGTGGTTCTTACGCAGTTTCTCATCCTGAGTTGCAACACCGGTTGCGCAGTTGTTCAGGTGGCAAATACGCAGGTATTTGCAGCCCAGCGCCACCATCGGGCCGGTACCGAAGCCAAAGCTTTCTGCACCCAGAATTGCCGCTTTAATGATATCGACGCCGGTTTTCAGACCGCCATCGACCTGCAGACGAATCTTGTGACGCAGACCGTTAGCCACCAGCGCCTGCTGGGTTTCCACCAGGCCGAGTTCCCACGGGCAGCCCGCATATTTCACTGATGAGAGCGGGCTTGCGCCAGTGCCGCCATCGTAGCCAGCAATGGTGATCAGATCCGCATAGGCTTTCGCTACGCCAGTGGCGATGGTACCAACGCCTGGTTCGGAAACCAGCTTCACCGAGATCATCGCCTTCGGGTTGACCTGTTTGAGGTCGAAAATCAGCTGCGCTAAATCCTCGATAGAGTAGATATCGTGGTGCGGCGGCGGGGAGATCAGCGTCACGCCCGGCACTGAATAGCGTAGTTTGGCGATGTACGGGGTGACTTTATCACCTGGTAACTGACCGCCTTCGCCAGGTTTCGCGCCCTGAGCGACTTTAATCTGAATGACATCGGCATTGACCAGGTATGCCGGGGTTACGCCAAAGCGACCGGAAGCAACCTGCTTAATGCGTGACACTTTATTGGTGCCGTAGCGCGCCGGGTCTTCGCCGCCTTCACCGGAGTTCGAGTTGCCGCCGATGCTGTTCATGGCTTCGGCCAGCGCTTCGTGTGCTTCGGGGCTTAATGCGCCGATAGACATGGCGGCGGTATCAAAGCGTTTAAACAGTTCGGTCGCGGGTTCTACTTCGCTAATGCTTACGGCTTCATCGCCAGGCGTAATCGCCAGCAGATCGCGCAGCGTGGCCGCCGGACGCTCATTAACCAGCTTGGCGTATTCCTGATAGTCGCTGTACTCGCCGCTTTGTACCGCCTGCTGCAGAGTGCGTACCACGTCCGGGTTGTAGGCGTGGTATTCGCCGCCGTGGACGTACTTCAGCAAACCGCCCTGGCTGATAGGTTTACGCGCCAGCCATGCATGTTTGGAGAGGTTCAGCAGATCCTGCTGGAAGTCGGTAAACCCTGCACCGCTAATACGGCTGACCACGCCCTGGAAGCACAACGCAACCACATCATCGTGCAGACCAACGGCTTCAAACAGCTTCGAGCAGCGGTAGGAGGCAATGGTCGAGATGCCCATCTTGGACATGATTTTGTACAGACCTTTATTGATGCCGTTACGGTAGTTCAGCATCACGGTTCGGTAATCTTTGGCAATCGCCTGAGTGTCGATCAGACGTCCCAATGTTTCATACGCGAGATACGGATAGATTGCCGTCGCGCCAAAACCGAGCAGGACGGCAAAATGGTGCGGATCGCGGGCACTGGCGGTTTCAACGATGATGTTGGCGTCGCAGCGCAGGCTTTGTTCTACCAGACGCGTTTGCACTGCGCCCACGGCCATCGGCGCCGGAACCGGCAGACGATTTTTAGCGATGTTGCGGTCAGAGAGTACCAGCAGTACCGTGCCGTTGCGCACCATCTGTTCCGCCTTATCGCACAATGCTTTGACGGTCTCTTCGAGCGTAGTTTCGGTCGCGTCGAAGGTGATATCCAGACGGTCAGCGCGATAATGCTCCTCTTTCATGGTGGTAAGCTGGGTGAAATCGGAGTACAGCAGGATCGGCGATTTAAAGCTCAGGCGGTGTGCCTGACCTTCGGCTTCGCAGAAGACGTTCATCTCACGACCGATGCTGGTGGCCAGCGACATGACGTGCGCTTCACGCAGCGGGTCGATCGGCGGGTTGGTGACCTGCGCGAACTGCTGGCGGAAGTAGTCATAAATGATGCGCGGCTGGCTGGAGAGTACGGCAAACGGGGTATCGTCACCCATTGAACCGACCGCTTCCTGGCCATTTTCGCCGAGCACGCGGATAACGGAATCCAGCTCTTCAGCGCTGTAGTTAAACTGTTTCTGATAGCTGGCGAGGGTGTCATCGTCCAGTTCACGGCTGCCGACCTGATCGTCAGCCAGGTCTTCGAACGGTACCAGGCGGCGGACGTTTTTCTCCATCCACTCTTTGTATGGGTGACGGCTTTTCAGGTCATCATCGGTTTCGGCGGAGTGGAGAATGCGCCCGCTGCGAGTATCGATAACCATCAGCTCGCCAGGGCCGACGCGGCCTTTCTCTACCACTTCATCCGGCTGATAATCCCAGATCCCGACTTCAGAGGCGCAGGTAATCAGCTTGTCTTTGGTGATGACGTATCGTGCCGGACGCAAGCCGTTACGGTCAAGGTTACAGGCGGCAAAGCGGCCGTCGGACATGACGATGCCCGCCGGACCGTCCCATGGTTCCATGTGCATGGAGTTGAAGTCAAAGAACGCGCGCAGCTCCGGATCCATATCAGGGTTGTTCTGCCATGCCGGTGGAACCAGTAAGCGCATGGCGCGGATGATGTCCATCCCGCCTGCCAGCAGCAGTTCCAGCATGTTATCCATCGAACTGGAGTCTGAGCCGGTTTCGTTAACAAACGGCGCGGCGTCGTGCAGGTCAGGGATCAGTGGCGTCTGGAACTTATAAGTACGGGCGCGAGCCCACTGGCGGTTGCCGGTGATGGTGTTGATTTCACCGTTGTGCGCCAGATAGCGGAACGGCTGCGCCAGCGGCCAGCGCGGTACGGTGTT
>ERZ773225.2512-NODE-2512-length-18383-cov-3.148407_pt1 | contig 18383 bp, 15 predicted proteins | sample MGYA00580993_ERZ773225 | MGnify/ENA primary metagenome ERZ773225 (study PRJEB29015, sample SAMEA2737748) | human gut metagenome | biome: human gut; feature: human-associated habitat; material: faeces | place: China | collected 2012 ...
TTTTAACAGAAGTGCAAACGCCTCTTTTCTGAGGGGAGTTTAAGTTGGTAGTTTTCTTCTTTAGCGTGTTCAGGTTCTTTAAAAGAGCCGGCGCTGTATATTTTTTTACAGAAGTTTCCCTACCTTTTCTCACAAGCTGGTTAAACGTAGGCATGAAACGATTTCCTCCTTTCTTCAAATAATAAATCTATATTATAAAACATAATATATAGCATAAATCATTTTAGAAGCACGGCGCAGGCTGCACTCACATTAATTCCGAAATCCTTACCGAGCTTTGCCTTGGTTTCGCAAAACTCCACCGGAACCCCATGCTCGCTGCACAGCGCCACAAACGGCAGGCGAACATGGTCGTCTGCGTCGTTTGCAACAAAAGCCTTAGCCGCTTTTCCGTTTTTAATTGCATCTGTAGATTGCTTCAGTCCCACAAAAAACGGGGCGTTAAGCAAATCGGTCTGCATAAGTTTCGTCATTCCTTTCCTCTACAAACACCATTTCTTATTCTACCATATTGAAACTTTCGTGTCAATTAAAAATTTTAAAGAACTTCTTCATCTGCATCCGGAATTACATTGGAGCCGATATAGTCCATATTTCTCGACACAAAATCGCTGTCATACTCGTCAATGGATGCGATAATCGGCGTGTTCCGCTCAATCTGTGTATTCTGATATTTTGTCATGCCGGTGCCTGCGGGAACAAGCTTACCAATGATGACATTTTCTTTCAGGCCGACCAGCGGATCAACCCTGCCCTTGGTTGCGGCTTCCGTAAGAACCCTGGTGGTTTCCTGGAACGACGCAGCGGACAGGAACGAATCTGTCGTTAAGGCTGCCTTTGTGATTCCGAGAATAATTCTGGAGCACACAGCGGGCGTTTTGCCCTCTGCAATCAGCTGTTCGTTTACGGAATTGAACTCATTGATGTCCACCAACGAGCCGGACAGAAATTTCGTGTCGCCCGATTCTTCAATCCGCACCCTACGGAGCATCTGGCGCACAATAACCTCGATATGCCTGTCGTTAATGTCAACACCCTGCAGTCTGTAAACGCGCTGCACTTCTTTAATCAAATACTGCTGAACAGCGGTAACGTCTTTAATTCTTAAAATATCATGGGGATTAATGCTTCCCTCCGTAAGCTCGTCGCCCACAGAAAGCATGTCGCCCTCCAATACCTTAATTCGCGACCCATATGGAATTAAATAGGTCTTTGCATCTTTTGTTTCGTCGTTGGTTACAACAATTTCGCGTTTCTTTTTGTTTTCAACAATGCTAACCCTGCCTGCAATCTCTGTTAAAATTGCAAGGCCTTTGGGCTTTCTTGCCTCAAACAGCTCCTCAACGCGGGGAAGACCCTGTGTGATGTCGTCGCCGGCAACACCGCCGGTGTGGAACGTTCTCATGGTAAGCTGCGTGCCCGGCTCGCCGATAGACTGTGCCGCAATAATGCCCACCGCTTCACCTGCGGGCACAATTTTTCCGCTTGCCAAGTTGGAGCCGTAACATTTTGCACAGATACCAACCTTGGATTTACAGGTCAGCACGGAGCGGATCGTCGCTTTCGTTACGCCGGCTTTTACAATTTGAATCGCAAGCTTTTCGTCAATGAGTGTATCCGGCGTTGCTAAAATCTCTCCCGTTTCCGGATGGACAATGTTGCCCACCGGGAACCGGCCGGAAAGTCTGTCTTCTAAACTTTCAATTACCTCTTTGCCCTCGGTGATTGCCATAACCTCAATGCCGTCGGTGGTTCCGCAGTCCTCCTCGCGAATGATAACGTCCTGAGATACGTCAACCAAACGGCGGGTAAGGTAACCTGAGTCGGCGGTTCTTAGGGCCGTGTCGGCAAGACCTTTTCTTGCGCCGTGGGATGAAACGAAATATTCCAGCACATTTAAGCCCTCACGGAAGTTTGCTCTGATTGGGATCTCGATGATTTTACCGGAGGTATCGTTCATCAGTCCACGCATACCGGCCAGCTGACGAATCTGGTTTTTACTACCACGGGCGCCAGAGTCCGCCATCATAAAGATGGGGTTATACTGGTCTAAGTTGTCCATCAGGGCGTCTGTGACGTCGTCTATGGTTTTGGTCCAGGTTTCGATTACAAGCTTATAACGCTCTTCATCGGAAATCAGACCGCGGTTAAACTGTTTTGTAATTTTGTCCACACGGTCTTCCGCAGCGGCAAGCAGCGTCTTTTTCTTTTCCGGCACCTCAATGTCAGATACGCTGACAGTGATTGCGCCCCGGGTGGAATATTGAAAGCCCATTGCTTTAATGGTGTCAAGCACAACGGCTGTTTTGGTGAGGCCGTGAACCTGAATGCATTTGTCAATAATTTGTCCCAGCTGTTTTTTTCCGCAGAGGAAATCCACTTCCAAAACAAACTTGTTTTCCGCAAGTGTTCTGTCTACAAATCCCAAATCTTGGGGAAGGTATTCGTTAAAAATCAGCCTGCCTACCGTGCAGTCAATCATGCCGGAATCTCCGTCTTCGCTGGTCATGCGGACACGGATTGGCGCATGAAGCCCGACAACACCATTGGTGTAAGCCAAAAATGCTTCGTTAAAGGAGGAAAATACTTTTCCTTCTCCAACTTCACCCTGGTAACAGTCCTCCTCCGTAAAGGCGGCCGCCCGCTTTCCAACAGACTCAAGCTCGGCATTTTCTGCCAAAACGCTGGGCTTTCCGGGCACGGAGTACATATAGTTTACAATCTGGCCCTCTTTAAAATTCTCAGAGTCACCGGGATCGGTAATTTTCACTTCTTTTGGTTTTACAAGCGTCAGGTAATAGCTGCCCAAAACCATGTCCTGGGTAGGAACGGTAACAGGACGGCCATCCTGGGGTTTTAACAGGTTGTTGGCGGAAAGCATTAAGAACCTTGCTTCTGCCTGCGCTTCCGGGGACAGCGGCACGTGAACCGCCATCTGGTCGCCGTCAAAGTCCGCGTTATATGCTGTACATACCAGCGGGTGAAGCTTCAATGCCCTGCCCTCTACCAAAATCGGCTCGAATGCCTGAATACCTAATCTATGCAAGGTAGGCGCACGGTTTAACAGCACCGGATGGTCTTTGATAACGTCGTCTAAAACGTCCCATACCTCGGGTTTTAAGCGTTCCACCATGCGTTTTGCACTTTTAATGTTGTGGGCAACACCGTCGTTTACAAGCTTTTTCATTACAAAAGGCTTAAACAGCTCGATTGCCATTTCTTTCGGCAGACCGCACTGGTAAATTTTCAGTTCCGGACCTACTACGATAACCGAACGGCCGGAATAGTCCACACGTTTTCCCAAAAGGTTCTGGCGGAAACGGCCCTGTTTTCCCTTAAGCATGTCGGAAAGGGACTTAAGCGGCCTGTTGCCCGGACCGGTTACGGGGCGGCCCCGTCTGCCGTTGTCAACCAGCGCGTCAACGGCTTCCTGCAGCATTCTTTTTTCATTTCTTACAATAATCTCAGGGGCGCCCAAATCCAACAGTTTTTTCAAACGGTTGTTTCGGTTAATTACCCTTCTATACAAATCGTTTAAATCGCTTGTCGCGAACCGGCCGCCGTCTAACTGAACCATAGGACGGATATCCGGCGGAATGACGGGAATCACGTCTAAAATCATCCACGACGGGTTGTTGCCCGAAAGCCGGAACGATTCCACAACCTCTAACCGTTTAATCAGACGCACTTTTTTCTGGCCTGAGGCGCCCTCTAAGTCCGTTTTAATTTCTTTGGAAAGGGCATCTAAGTCAATTTCATCTAAAAGCTCTTTAATTGCTTCCGCACCCATGCCGGCGCGGAACCGGTCGCCGTATTTTTCACTGTATTCCCTGTATTCCTGTTCCGACAGGATTTGTTTCTTTTCCAGCTCTGTGCGTGCGCCGGGGTTAATGACCACATATGCCGCAAAATATAATACCTTTTCCAGCATTCTCGGCGTCATGTCCAGCAAAAGGCCCATGCGGGACGGAATTCCCTTAAAATACCAAATGTGGGAAACCGGTGCCGCCAGCTCAATGTGACCCATCCGTTCACGACGGACGCGGGCACGGGTTACTTCAACGCCGCAGCGGTCGCAGACAATTCCCTTGTGACGAATTCGTTTATATTTACCGCAGTGGCACTCCCAGTCCTTTGTTGGGCCGAAGATACGCTCGCAGAACAGGCCGTCGCGTTCCGGCTTTAGCGTTCTGTAGTTGATTGTCTCCGGCTTTTTTACCTCACCGTGGGACCAGCTTCTGATCATATCCGGCGATGCGAGACCTATTTTTATTGCATCAAATGTGTTTTCTGACAATCGTCTCATCTCCATTTACAAGAATTTGATTCAGCGTTTTTACAAAAGATCCGACTCGTCGTCGAAGAAGCCTGAATCATCATCTTCGTCATCAAACTCGTCTTCAAAATCATCCTCTTCGCTTACCGTTTCCTCTTCTTCCTCAATGAAAAGGGTTTCATCTTCCTCAATGTCCACACCGTCTAATTCCTCTTCCGCTTCCTCGGTGCTTTCTTCCTCGTCGTCCATGTCGAGGTTGATAAACGCTTTGTCGTCCCTTACGGTCATACCCAGGTTCGCCTCTTCTTCCTCCTCAGAGGAGTCTTTCAAGGTCACCTCGTTGCCGCCTTCGTCTAACACCCTCATGTCAAGACACAAGCTCTGAAGTTCCTTAATCAAAACCTTAAACGATTCCGGAATTCCCGGCTGGGGAACGCTGTCTCCTTTCACAATGGCCTCATACGTTTTCACACGTCCAACAATATCGTCCGATTTCACTGTTAGAATTTCCTGCAATGTATATGCCGCACCGTAAGCTTCCAGCGCCCAAACTTCCATTTCACCAAACCGCTGTCCGCCGAACTGGGCTTTACCGCCCAAAGGCTGCTGCGTAACCAATGAATATGGGCCGGTGGAACGTGCATGGATTTTGTCGTCAACCAAGTGGCACAATTTTAAGATATACATAATGCCTACGGTTACCCGGTTATCAAACGGTTCGCCGGTTCTGCCGTCGTAAAGCACTGTTTTGCCGTCTGTGTCCAGCCCCGCTTCAATTAGTGTTGCCATAATATCTTCTTCTGTGGCACCGTCTAAAACAGGGGTGGCAATTTTCCAGCCAAGCTCTTTGGCCGCGCGGCCCAGGTGAACCTCTAAAACCTGACCAATGTTCATTCGGGACGGAACGCCCAGCGGGTTTAACACAATTTCCAAAGGTGTGCCGTCCGGTAAAAACGGCATGTCTTCTTCCGGAAGAATTCTTGAGATAACACCCTTGTTACCGTGGCGGCCAGCCATTTTGTCGCCCACGGAGATTTTACGTTTCTGTGCAATATAGCAACGAACCAGCTGGTTTACGCCGGGAGGGAGCTCGTCGCCCTTGTCCCGGTCAAAGGTGATAACATCTACAATGATGCCTGCTTCGCCGTGGGGAACCCGCAGCGATGTGTCGCGCACTTCCCTTGCTTTTTCGCCAAAAATTGCACGGAGCAGACGTTCTTCCGCCGTGAGTTCTGTTTCGCCCTTTGGCGTAACCTTACCCACTAAAATGTCACCCGAACGGACTTCTGCGCCCACGCGGATAATGCCGCGCTCATTTAAATCTTTTAGTGCATCCTCGCCTACGTTGGGAATGTCGCGGGTAATTTCTTCCGCACCCAGCTTGGTGTCTCGTGCTTCGCACTCATATTCTTCTATATGGATGGAGGTTAAAATGTCATCACGAACAAGTTTTTCATTGATGAGCATTGCGTCCTCGTAGTTATAACCTTCCCAGGTCATGAAACCAATTAAAATGTTGCGGCCCAGCGCAATTTCGCCGTTGTTGGTAGACGGGCCGTCTGCAATGATGTCGCCCTTTTTCACCTTTTCACCAGCGGAAACAATGGGTTTTTGGTTGATGCAGGTTCCCTGGTTGGAACGGGTAAATTTAATCAGTTTATATTTATGAGAATTTCCGTTATCTTCTTTAATTACAATCTCGTCGGCGCTTACTTTAGAAACCACGCCGTCTTCTTTTGCCAAAACAACCACGCCGGAGTCTCTTGCCGCCTGGAATTCCATGCCCGTTCCCACAATGGGGGAATCGGTGCGCAGAAGCGGAACCGCCTGGCGCTGCATGTTGGCGCCCATTAAGGCACGGTTTGCGTCGTCGTTTTCCAAAAATGGTATCATGGCCGTAGCAACCGAAACCACCTGTTTGGGCGATACGTCCATATAGTCAACCTTGCCCACTTCCACTTCCAAAATCTCATCGCGGTAGCGGACGGTGGCCTTTTTCGTCAGAAAATGCCCTTCTTCGTCCAGCGGTTCGTTGGCCTGGGCTACAATATATTCGTCCTCTACGTCCGCCGTCATATATTCAATCACATCTGTTACAATGCCCTTTTCCTTGTCAACCTTTCTGTAGGGTGCTTCAATAAACCCATGCTCATTAATTCTTGCATAGGTTGCCAGGGAAGAAATCAGGCCGATGTTCGGGCCTTCCGGTGTTTCAATTGGGCACATTCTCGAATAGTGGGAATAGTGCACATCGCGGACCTCGAAGCCCGCACGCTCACGGGATAAACCGCCCGGCCCCAAAGCCGAAAGTCTTCTTTTATGTGTCAGCTCAGAGAGCGGGTTTAACTGGTCCATGAACTGGGACAGCTGGGACGAGCCGAAAAATTCTTTTATGGTTGCCACAATGGGGCGGATATTGATCAGCACCTGGGGCGTTACAATATCTAAGTCCTGAATGGTCATTCTCTCGCGGACAACACGCTCCATTCTGGAAAGGCCAATCCTAAACTGGTTCTGCAGCAGCTCACCTACACAGCGCAGCCGGCGGTTGCCCAAATGGTCGATGTCGTCAGTTGTTCCAATGCCGTATAACAGTCCAATCTGATAGTTGATGGACGCCATAATATCGTCGATAATAATATGTTTCGGAACCAGCTCGTCGAGCCTTCTTTGCAGCTGGTCTTTTATTTCTTCTTCCGACTCAAAATTCTCTAAAATTTCGTCTAAAACCTTTTTGCTGACCTTTTCGTGCGTAATATCAGAAGCGTCAAATGAGATATAATCGTTAAGGTCTACCATGCCGTTCGAGAACACAACAACGGGTGCGCCATTTACGTCTAAAATAACGCGATTCACACCGGCCTTTTCAATGTCCTCCGCCGCAGTCCTTGAAATAAACTGCCCGGCGTCAATCATCACTTCGCCGGTTTCGGGGTTGGCAATGGGTTCTTTGGCTACCTGATTGGCAATTCTTGCGCTGATGGCAAGCTTTTTGTTAAACTTATACCGTCCAACACCGGCCAAATCGTAACGTTTCGGATCAAATAGCAGGCCAAACAGCAGGCTTTTTGAGCTTTCCACCGTGGGAGGCTCCCCTGGGCGGAGCTTTTTATAAATTTCAATCAGTGCATCATCTGACGACTGAATTGCACTGCTTTTTTCCAATGTATTTAAAAGAGCTTCGGTTTCACCAAACAAATCCAGAATTTCGCCGTCTGTTTCAACGCCCAGCGCCCGGATTAACACGGTGATGGGAATTTTTCTTGTTCTGTCGATACGCACCGACAAAACATCGTTTACGTCGTTTTCATATTCAAGCCAGGCTCCCCGATAGGGAATTACAGTTGAGGAATAGAGCTCTTTTCCTGTTTTATCATGCTCCATGGCATAATAAATTCCGGGCGAGCGCACCAGCTGGCTGACAATAACCCTCTCAGCGCCATTGATAATAAAGGTACCCTGTTCCGTCATCAGCGGGAAATCACCCATAAATATTTCCTGTTCCTTGACCTCACCCGTTTCCTTGTTAATCAGACGCACCTTTGCTTTGAGCGGTGCCGCATAATTTGTGTCTCTTTCCTTACACTCTTCCACAGAATATTTGATTCTGTTTGTTTCAAGTTTATAGTCAATAAACTCTAAAATCAGATTTCCTGTATAATCGGTGATGGGAGAGATGTCGCGCAAGACTTCTTTCAAGCCTTCCTCCAAGAACCAGTTATATGAGTTTTTCTGCACCTCAATCAGGTTTGGCATTTCCAATACCTCATCGATTTTGGCATAACTCATTCTCTGATTTCTGCCCAACTGAATCGGATGTACCATAAGCTCAACCACCTCATTCAAATTTTTATCCGAGCCTTATCCGCGAAACTCAGGATTACAAAGGTTAAATTTATGTATTGTCATATTACAAAAATACAGTTTTAACCCCCCGGCAGTCACAACTGCCGATTTTAATGCATAATATACCATTTTGAGATTATAATGCATTTTATTATACTACCACAGTTCATTTTATAAGTCAAGCTTTTTTTGCAAATTTTGAAAAAATTTTTGACCCTTTTCGTTGACAGGCTTACTTTCTTCCTATATAATTGAAAAAAAGAAAAGGAGCATAAAAACGTGGAAACATTAATTAAAATCGTCACTTCTGTAAAAGACATAATTTTAGACCGCAGCCAGGCCGGAAAAATTACAGAAAAAGGTGCAGCGGATTTTGTAACCGCTGTAGATTTGAGCGTGCAGAACGAAATTAAGCAACAGCTGAAAATACAGTTTCCTGAAGCTGACTTTTTAGGCGAGGAGGATAAAACCAGCTCATTTGACCGCAGCAAAGCGGTGTTTGTGTTAGACCCTGTAGACGGGACGACAAACCTCATTCACGACTATCAAATGAGTGCGGTGTCCTTAGCGCTTGTTGAAAACAGCATTGTCACAAAGGGTGTGGTTTATAATCCGTTTTCTGAAGAGCTGTTCACCGCAGAACGCGGCCGTGGGGCTTATTTGAACGGAATCCCCATTCACGTGTCCGGCGCCGCTGCGCTCTCAGATGCACTGATTTCCATAGGCACCTCCCCCTATGAAAAAGAGCGGGCGGACAAGCTGTTTAAATTATTGAAACACGTTTTTTTAAAAGCGCAGGATATACGCAGAAGCGGCAGTGCCGCACTAGATTTATGCTTTGTTGCGGCAGGCCGCACAGACGGCTATTTCGAGCAAAACTTAAAGCCATGGGACTTTGCCGCAGGTTCTTTAATTTTGCAGGAGGCCGGTGGGATTATCACAAATTTTTCAGGCGGCGACATCAATATTTTTTCAAACTGTGATATTTTAGCGGCCACCGCAGGCTGTCACCATGAAATTTTGAAGGAAATTGCAACAATTTATTAATATTTTAAAAAAACATTGATTTTTTTTCATATTTTCTTTATAATGAGAAAAGAAAAAATAAGAAAGGAACTACAAAAAATGAAAAAAATAATATGCATTGCCATTGCTTTGGCTTTGAGCCTTTCGTTTGCCGCATGTAAAAAAGAAAGCGGCGGCACACCCTCCCAGGGTGCGCAGGAAGAAAACCTGTCCGGGCTGAACTCCCAGGTTTCTACGTCGCCGGAGGGAAATAACATTAAATATAATTTTGAAGAATACTTTTCCACTGTGCTCCCTCAAGGGATTAAAGCCGAGGATAGAAGCATTAACAGCGACGCCGGGTTCTTCACTGTTTACGACGACAGTCAGACCTATTTGGACGTAACGTATTATGAAACCGGCACCTCTGAACAGGAGGTTGCTCAAAAGGCAAAGGACATTGCCGCAAAAGGAACTGCATCTGAGGTTAGCCCCATTACGGTAAACGGAATTGCGTTTTATGGAGTAAGCATGCCGGACTATGGCAAAACGCAGTATATGGGCCACGTGAAAGGGTATGACGTAACCCTGTCTTTTTATGTGGATATAAACGACAGCGTTGTGCAGTCGTTCATTCAAAATACCGTGTTTACAAAAGAATAATCTTTAAAACCTTCCTTGATTTTACCGATTTTCCAGAAATTTTGCATTGATTTTCTGCAGTATATCCATTATACTGGAAAACGAGTGATGCGCAAGGGAGGTTTTTGTTAATTTATGAAGAAATTTATTCTTGCGCTTGTTTTCATCCTATTGTCCAGCACAATGTTTGAAAATTCAAGAACAGTTGCGAACGCAAACGACACGCTGTTTGAGACGCCCGTTTGTCTGACCGTGAATGGAAACTATATAAAATCTGACACCCCCGGCTATTTGGAGGGGGGCTACACAATGGTGCCCATCCGCGCCGTAACCGAAGCCCTGCGGGCAGACAGAATTGACTGGAATGAGAAATCATCTACTGCAACCATCACACGGAAAAATACAACAATCGTGTTAAAGAAAAATAACAAGACAGCGGTGGTAAACGGAAAAAATGTGACAATGGACACGGCGTCTGCCATTAAGGCCGACCGGTTTTATGTTCCGGTGCGGTTTGTGGCGGAAACGCTGAGCACAAAGGTGGGCTGGAATGCCTCCACCTATACGGTGAACATTACGGCGCAGGGCGTTACGGTGCCCGCCTCCATGATTGGGGACAGGGGATATACCGACAACGACATTTACTGGCTTTCCAGAATTGTGAACGCCGAAAGCCAGGGAGAACCCATGATTGGAAAAATTGCTGTGGCAAATGTGGTATTAAACCGCGTGAAAAGCCCGCTTTTTGCAAATAACATTTATGATGTAATTTTTGACAGGAATTATGGCGTTCAGTTCACCCCCATTTTGAACGGCACAATTTACAATACGCCATTGGGTGACAGCGTTGTAGCCGCGAAGCGCGCTTTGCGTGGTGAAAACTATGCATCGGAAAGCCTGTATTTTTTAAATCCGAGAATTGCCACAAGCTCTTGGATTATTAACAACCGAACATTTTTCGGAAGAATCGGCAATCATGATTTTTATCTATAAATTGTAATATTTTTTCACTTTTTTAACAGATTATTAAAACATTGCTAAAAGCTATTGACAAATAAAGTGAAAATGTTAAAATATAATTAGCACTCGGAGTTCTAGAGTGCTAATTATATTTTTTTTGGAGGTTTTCAAGATGGCGAAAAAAGCATTTAAGTCAGAGTCGAAGCGGCTTTTAGACATGATGATTCATTCCATCTACACTCATAAGGAAATTTTTCTGCGGGAATTAGTGTCCAACGCCAGTGACTCTATCGACAAACTCTATTATATCGCCCTGACGGACGACAACATTACCTTTAATAAGGATGATTATTATATCCGGATCGAAACAGACGAAAAAAACCGTACGCTGACCATTTCAGATACCGGTATCGGCATGTCCAAAGAAGAGCTGGAGGAGAATTTAGGAACCATTGCCAAAAGCGGTTCGTTTGATTTTAAATCCGATTTGGAGCATGAGGAAGACCACGATATTATCGGCCAGTTTGGCGTTGGCTTTTATTCCGCGTTCATGGTGGCAGACAAGGTTACTGTCATTAGTAAAAAATACGGCGAGGAAGACGCATACAAATGGGAGTCTGAGGGTGCCGACGGCTACCGTTACCAAATCTGCAAAAGACGAGGTTGGAACCAAAATTATACTTACTTTAAAACCCAATGCCGACGAAGAAAATTACGACGAATTTTTAAGTGAATATACCATCAGGCGCATCATCAAAAAATATTCCGACTACATTCGTTACCCCATTAAAATGATAGTGAAGAAAAGCCGTCCAAAACCAGGAACAGAGGGCGAGGGCAAAACGCCGGAATATGAGGATTATTTTGAAGATGAAACCTTAAACTCCATGGTACCTATTTGGAGGAAGAATAAATCAGAGCTGAAGGACGAAGATTATAACAACTTTTATAAAGAAAAGTTCTTTGACTATGACAATCCTGCCGCTGTGATTCACACCAGCGCAGACGGCATTACCAGCTACAAGGCGCTGATGTTCCTGCCTGCCAGGGCGCCTTACGACTACTATTCAAAAGATTTTGAAAAGGGCCTTGCCCTTTACGCCAACGGCGTTTTAATTATGGACAAGTGTGCAGATTTACTTCCCGACTGTTTTAGCTTTGTGAAGGGACTTGTGGATTCTGCCGACCTCTCTTTGAACATTTCCAGGGAAATGCTGCAGCACGACCGTCAGCTTCAAATTATTGCAAAAAATTTGCAGAAAAAAATCAAGAGCGAGCTAATAAAGCTGATGAAAGACGACCGGGAAACGTATGAAAAGTTTTATTCCGGTTTTGGCCGCCAGCTAAAGTTCTCTGTTTATAACGAATTTGGCCGGGAGAAGGAGCTTGTTCAGGATTTAATCTTGTTCTATTCCATCAAAGAAAAGAAACTGGTTTCTTTAAAAGAATACATTGAAAAAATGCCGGAAGATCAGAAGTTCATTTACTATGCCTGTGGAGAAAGTAACGAAAAAATTGAAAAGCTGCCCCAAACAGAGCTGGTTAAAGACAAGGGATATGACATTCTCTGCTTTACCGACGATATTGACGAATTTGCAATTAAAATGCTGGGCAAATATGAAGAAAAAGAATTTAAATCGGTTTCATCCGGCGATTTAGGCTTTGAAACAGAAGCAAAGCAGGAAGAAAGCGAAGAAAACAAAGAAATTTTTCTCTTTATGAAAGATGCATTGGGCGACAAAGTGAAAGACGTGAAAGCTTCAACCCGATTAAAATCTCACCCGGTGTGCATTACCAGCGGCGGTGAGCTTTCCATTGAAATGGAAAAGGTGCTTAATTCCATGCCGGCAGACCAAAAGGTGAAAGCAGAGCGGGTTCTGGAAATTAACGTTGACCACCCGGTGTTTGAAAAAATTAAGGAACTGTTTGCTTCTGACAAAGAGAAGCTGAAAAAATATGCCGACGTTTTATATGGCAGCGCACTTCTCATTGAAGGCTTAACTGTGGACGACCCCATTGAATTTTCTAACAATATTTGTGAATTAATCTAATAAAAAAGAGGCCCCATCTTATCGGTGGGGTCTCTTTATGTTTCACGTGAAACATTATTTTTGTTTCATCTTTTCTTCATACTGCATTCTTGCACTGTTAATGGCCTCAATTTCTTCTTCCGTCAATTCATAATCGGAAAGTCCTTCAACAACAGGCTTTAAATAGGTCACAGTCTGCCCGCGGACATACATTCCATTTAATACAAATCCCGTGTCCCGTTCATCTAACAACGCCACAGCAAAGCTTAACTTCGATTTATTTTCATGAAAAGCGTCATATTTTACCAAACCTATTTTTTTCACACAGGCGGAATCCTGCCGCTCCAAATAATTTATTTTTTCTTCGTAGCTTTTAAAATATCCTGCAATTTCATTGCATTTTTTATAATAGCTAACAATTGATTCCGTAATATCCTTTCCTGCCTTGTCCTTTAAAACACGTTTCAGTTTACCGTTTGTCCGAGCTGCCACAACAACACTCACAATGGCAATCAAAATGGAAAGTACAGAAATATAAATTGCATAGGTTAAAATTAATGATGTAGACACATCGTTTCCCAAAATATTCATTTGCTTATTCCCCTCAACCTTATCAGAACGCCAAATTTGCACTTTAAACTGTTTTTGTTTAAAATATGTATTAGGTATTAGTAATCCTCTGAAATTAGAATTTAGATAATATTTTAAAATCCCATTTTTTGTTATTTCTTAATTAATTGTATAATTCGTTCAAAATCCTCCGCAGAAGAATAAGGAATTTCAATTCTACCTTTATTTTTTTTATTCACAATTCTGATTTTTGTACCCAAGTCAGAAGAAAGAGATTCTTCCAGACTTTTTATATACCGAATCAGCTCTTCTTCCTCTTTTGAAACTATTTTCGTCTTTTTTTCGGCAAGAAGCGATTTAATGTAATTTTCCGTTTGACGTACACTGAAATCTTCTTGAATAATTTTTTCTGCCACCAGATTCATGAGCTTCTCATTCTCTAAAGCCAGAATTGACCTTGCGTGTCCCATAGAAAGTACGCCATCTTTTATAAACGCCTTAATACTGTCCGGCAAATTTAGTAATCGCACGCTGTTTGCCACTGCAGACCGGCTCTTGCCGATTTTTTTTGAAACGTCCTCCTGCGTCAGACCATAAACATCCATCAGTTCTTTAATTCCCAATGCTTCTTCAACTGCGTTTAGGTTCTCACGCTGTAAATTTTCAATGAGAGCTACTTCTTTTTCACTTTTTTCATCAAAGCTTTTCACAATTGCAGGAATTTCTTTCAGCTTTGCAATTCTTGCCGCCCGCCATCTGCGTTCTCCGGCAATAATCGTATAAAATCCGTTTGAATTCAGCTTTACAACAATCGGCTGCAACACGCCATATTCTAAAATAGAGTCTGCCAGACTATTCAGCTTTTCCTCGTCAAAATCAGAACGCGGCTGTGTCTTGTTCGGCTCAATCTGCGTTATTTTAATAATTTTAACATCTTTTTCCCGCTCTGTAGTAGTTTCAACAACGCTTTCTGCGCTGAGCAGCGCGTCTAACCCTCTGCCAAGTCCCCGTTTTGCCATCTATTTATGCCTCCTGCACATTTTTCTTAATTACTTCCTTTGCCAGCGCTTTATATGCAAACGCCCCTTTTGAAAACTTATCATACGATAAAATTGGTTCCCCAAAGCTTGGTGCTTCACTCAGCCGCACATTTCTCGGTATGACGGTTTTAAAAATCTTTTCCGGAAAAAATTTTTTTACCTCATCATATACCAAAGCAGATAAATTTGTGCGCTTGTCAAACATGGTCAGCAAAATTCCTTCAATTTCAAGCTGCTCATTAATATTCTGCTTTAAAGAAGATATTGTGTTTGTCAGCTGGCCAAGCCCCTCTAACGCATAATATTCACATTGAATGGGAATTATCACACTTTCTGCCGCGGCAAACGCATTTAACGTTAAAAGTCCTAAAGAAGGAGGGCAGTCAATCAAAATAAAATCAAACTCATTTTTAATTTGTTCCAAGGCGCTTTGAAGCAAAAATTCCCGCTTTTTAAAAGCAACCAGTTCAATTTCGGCACCTGCAAGATTCACATTAGACGGGCAAACCCACAAATTTTTATATTTTGTTTCTATAATTGCGTCTTTCAACTGAATTTCATTGATATAAACATCATATAACGAATGATCCACACGATCTTTGTCAATTCCAAAGCCGCTGGTAGCATTCCCCTGGGGATCACTATCAATCAACAGCACTTTTTTCTTTAAATCGCCCAAATATGCGCTAAGATTGACGGAAGTTGTTGTTTTTCCCACGCCGCCTTTCTGATTGGCAATTACGATGACTTTTCCCATTTTTGTAAAATACCTTTCTTTTAAGATTGTAATTATTATTATACCATTGTTTGGTCTGCATTTCAATCGTTTTATCAGAAAAGAATGTTTCACGTGAAACAAAAAAAGAGAGACAACATTGTCTCTCTAAAAAAATATAGTTTATTTAGAAATTTCTAAAATTTTAACCTGATATTCGCCGTTGGGAGATTCCACCGTTACCACTTCTTCCGGTTTCGCACCGATTAAAGCCCTTCCCAGAGGAGATTCATCAGATATTTTGTTCTGGTCCGGCGACGCTTCGGTAGATCCCACAATTTCATAAGAAACTTCTTCTTCAAAATCCATATCATAAATCTTGACCTTTGTTCCAACGGCAACCTTGCTGGTGTCAATTTCGTCCTCGTCAATCACCTTTGCATTTTTCAGCATTTTTTCAAGGTTCACAATTTTAACTTCCACTTCGCCCTGTTCTTTTTTTGCTTCATCATATTCCGCATTTTCAGAAAGGTCTCCAAAGCCTCTTGCCACTTTAATTTTTTCTGAAACTTCTTTTCTTTTTTCTGTTTTTAAATATTCAAGCTCTGCCTCAAGCTCTTTCAGTCTATTATAGGTAAGTACAATCTCTTTATCCATTTTCATTCTGCCTTTCTTCCCACATAAAATAACATTCATACTTATCTATGGGCGGATAAGCAACTTTTACTAAGATATTATAAGTGAAAAACAACAATTTGTCAATCATTATTTTCTGATATTCACAATTTTATAATTTTTATCTTTTAAAAAGACCGGAATTGTTATTTTGTCGATATTTGTCTGTTGAATTTTAAAATAAAACTCTGTGAAGGATAAATTTTTTATCACTCTATTTTCCTTTAAAAATTCCTCCTCATTTGTCTTATACGATAATAAAATTTCACTGAATCCGCCCTTGTAAATTTTATAAATATCAATAAGATTTACAGATTGAAAAAATCCTTCGTCTACAATTCTGTCTGCCTCACAGTTAATATAAATCTTATTATATTTTTTCACCTTATCATTTTTACCCTTGATATGAATAAAAATACCGTATTTTTCTCGGAATTCATTTGCTAAATTCTCAAATTTTCCCGGATTTGTTGTATATACGCTGATTGCCTTTACAATCCGAACGCATTTTAACATATATTTTTTTACTTCTTTTGGATTATTTGATATCAAAACTAGATCACATTCATTTAAATGATATCCTTTTTTTTCAGCAAAATAGGTTAAAAAGTCTTGAAACATTTCATAGAAAACGGCGCTTCCTTTCATAATTTGAAATTCACACCGCAAATAATACTGCAGTAAATGATCTTGTATATTTTGTACACAAATCGTTTGTACATCCATATCGTGTAAATATGCACAAATCCTTGTAAAATAACGTTTTTTTTGTTTTTCTTTCATCTTTGGCGGCAATGGTATTTTAATTACGTTCAAACCATTTTTACTGACCATATTTTTTTTCAATAATCTTTTACACCCAAAACAGCGAAACAAAAGCAAATCAAATTTTGAAAATTTCTCTGCAGCAGTTATATAACAATTCTTCATAAAAAAACACCTCAATATATTGATATAACTCAATATATTGAGGAAATCTTAAAATAATTCTAAATCTTCTTTGTGAAACAGTAAATTTAACACATCAACCAGCATGTTTGCCGATATTTTTGTTGGAAGGCCGTTTTGCTTTAAAAATTCTTCCCGCTTCAATTTGCTGTTTTCTTTTCCATAAAAGCCGGCCCGGTAAAGGTCCAGCTTTGTAATTTCATTTTTACAATCAAATTTGGTTTCCCCAAAAAGGGTAGCACCCGAACGCTGCAAAGCACCGATAATAACGTCTGCTTCCATTCCTTCAACGCCCAAAAGCCCTTCCTTTCCAGGCTCTGTTTTTCTCTTTTCTTTCCCTTTTAATTCCGGTATAAACGCATGATAAACCGTTTCACCGGCTGTACAGCTTTTGATAAAATTGCGGATTAAAAATCCTGCCCTGTCAGAATCCGTAAGCACTACAATACCGTCTTTCTGTGCAAGCCGTTTCATCAAACGCTGCATTTCCTTATTTTTAAAAATACAAAATCCGCCGGTTACCAACACATTTGCGTTCACAACAGAATTGAGTTTTATTTTGTCATAAGCGCCTTCAACAACAATAGTTTCTTTTACAGTAATCATTTCATGCGGACGGGCAAAACAATATAGGTAAAACGGTCGCCCTCAACAGGACTGATAACCGTTGGCGTAACCGGTGTGGAAAAACTGAATTTCACCGTTTCGTCGTCTACATTTTTAAATGCGTCAATTAAATATCGTGGATTAAATGCAATTTGCATGGGTTCGCCAATCATATTCACACTGAACTTATCGTTCACTTTTCCCATAACGCTTTCGCAGTTGATAAACACACTGTCGTCTTCAATGTTTAACAGAACATAGGATTTGGCCGATTCACTGACAATCATCGCCGCCCTGTCGATGGAATTTAAAATTTTCTTTGTTTCCACCTCAATTACAAGGTTGTTTTTGTGGTCAGCAACCGATTTATAGTTTAAATATTCCCCGTCAATAATTCTGGAAACAAAGGTGCAGTTTTTCAAAGACATTTTTACGTTATTTTTCGACAGGGAAATCTGAATAGAATCTTCACTGTCGCCGATAATGGACAAAAGCTCTTTAGCATTTTTTCCCGGCAAAATAAATTTAATTTCCTTGTCTGTGTCTATTTCTTCTTTCCGAATTGCCACCCGATATCCGTCGCAACCCACCACGTGAATGGTGCCATCTGAAATGTCAAAATAAACGCCGGTTAAAACGGGCTTATCCTCTTTGGTGCTGATGGCATAAACCGTTTGACGCACCATATTCTTTAAATATGTTTCTTTTATCTCAAAACAATTTTCATCTTCCACCAACGGAAGCAGGGGAAAGTCTTCTGCTGAAGCGGTGGCAAAATCAAATTTTGCGTTGCCGCAGGCAATTTTAATTTGTTCCTTGTCATCAACCTCTAAATAAACGTCTTCTTCAAAATCAGGCAGCTTTTTCACTGCCACGCTGAACAGGTTTGCTTTCACTACAACCATGCCTTTTTCTTTCACTTCGGCAGGAATGACACATTCCAGCCCTAAATCCATATTATTGCCGACTAAATGAAAACAATCGTCCTTGGCTTCTAAATAGATCCCCTCCATAATGGGCAGCGTCGTTTTAACGGGAACGGCTTTTTCTACAATATTCACAGCCTCAAT
>ERZ773225.2513-NODE-2513-length-18375-cov-4.333406_pt1 | contig 18375 bp, 20 predicted proteins | sample MGYA00580993_ERZ773225 | MGnify/ENA primary metagenome ERZ773225 (study PRJEB29015, sample SAMEA2737748) | human gut metagenome | biome: human gut; feature: human-associated habitat; material: faeces | place: China | collected 2012 ...
CTTGAAATATGATATTTCAAAACCGCCGCTTGATTTTAGCACGCAAAATCGTCATCGAATGGCGGTTTCATGTGTTGAGCTTCTATATATTTCGGCTTAATTTTAATCAGATTAGGCGCCTTTTTTTGATTCCAGCAGCGCAGATTCTGCGCCGCTGGTTTTCTGCCCTAACCCAAGCGGGAACTCGGAGCGGAAAGCGCCGGAAGATAAATTTTGCCGCCTGCCGGAGGATTTCCCGCAGGCGGCTGCGCTTTTCTGTTCATTTTATGCCGTTAGCCGACACTTGCCATGAAGCCGCTGATTATTTGTGCGGCTTCTTTTCATGCCCGCCGTGACGGGGCTTTCAGTAGTCAACTCGCATGAGGCTGAGGCCCTGCGGGGGCGCGGTATAGCCAGCCGTCTGCCGGTCGCGCGCATCGAGCGTCTGCCTGACACTTTCCACTGTCCGCTTTCCCTGACCGACCTCCAGCAGCGTTCCAACGAGAATCCGCACCATGTTCTGCAAAAATCCCGTGCCGTGGAAATTAAAATAGATGTAATCCTTTTTGCGCACGATCTCGATGGAATCGACGATGCGGACCGTCGATTTTTTCATCTGCGGATTGGAGCAGAAGCTTTTAAAATCGTGCTCGCCCGTCAGAACCTCCGCCGCGCGCTGCATCGCGGCCACATCCGGCACATAATCGAGTGTTGTCACATACTTCCGGTTAAAAACCGGCTTTGTGTCGCCCACGTAGCAGGTGTATGTATAGAGCTTTCCCACCGCGCGGTATCTGGCGTGGAACCGGTCGGCGGCAAATTTGACCTCGTCTACGCAGATATCATCCGGCAGGTACCGGTTCATATAGCCGCGGATTTCGTCCGGCTGCATCTCGGTCTCCAGATAGCAGTTGGCGACCATCGCCCTCGCGTGCACGCCTGCATCTGTCCGGCCCGCGCCGATGACGTTCACCTCGGCATTTACCATCCGGCTGAGCACGGCCTCGAGCTTTCCCTGAATCGTGTCTCTTCCCGGCTGCCGCTCCCAGCCATAGTAGCGCGAGCCGTCATAGGAAATCGTCAGTTTGAGATTTTTCATAGCTTTTTCTCTTCGTAGTTTTTTGTATACCGGCACGCCGGGAAATTGGAGCAGCCCCAGAACTTCTGACCCTTCCGCGCGCCCGACTGCCCCGTGCGAAGCACCATATTGGCCCCGCACTTCTCGCACACCGGCACGCGGAAGCTCGCCGCCTTCTGCATGCACAGCTCCTTCGGCTCCGGCGTTTTTAAGACGTCTGCATAGCGAATGGCCGTACACGACGCTCTTCGCGCAATTTCGATTGCCAGCATGTCATAGAGCCGTGACAGCTCCTCCTCGTTCATGCCGGAAGCCAGCTTCCGCCGCACATAGACCTCCGGCGCGCAGCCAACCTTCTTTTTAAACGCCTCTAAAAACCGCTCGCGGTCACTTTTTGCTTTTCGTTTCGGGTACATACGCCCACCTCCCGACATTTTTTCATTCTGTCCCTCGTTATCGGAACTGCATTTCCGCTCCCGCCGCATCATAAAACCCGGTCGTACTCGATGAAACCGGCGGGTCAGCAATATATACATACGGTAGCTCCTCCGGCGTGAGGTCGATTCTGATCTCCTGACCGGAAGCGCTGCCTTTGGTAATGATTGAGCGGCAGTCTGGATGATTGACCAAATATACCGCAAGATACGAAAGGATATCGGAGCAATACGTGCTCGGAGTTTCAATTCTCGTCAGCCGGTACCGCCCGTTCCCCAGCACGCGGCAGACAGCGGCCTTATACTGTGTGTTCCCCGGCGTTTCGATCGTGAACCACAAAACCGTTTCGCCGCCATACGAACCCTCTCCTGCAAAAGCGACAGCTTTGCTCTTCCAATCCGCCGCCAGCTCCTGCCGGACAGCTTCGATCAGCGCCTCGCGGGGCTTTGCCAGAATCCAGTTCGGTACGATTAGATACGCCGCAAGGCAAAGCGCCAGCAGCGCAAGACCAATTCGAACGAGCCATTGTTTCATATGCTTCTCCTGTTTTGCAGCTGTGTCCCGATCCTTCTATTTCAGTATACCATATTCCCTCCCGCTTCGCCACCTGTTGAAGTCTTAAAATATTTTTGCAAAAACGCTTGACAAAGCTGTATCGCTGTGTTACTGTATTATCAACGTAATACAGTAACACAGGAGGTACGATATGTCCTGGGAATTTCAAGACCACCTGCCCATCTACGCCCAGCTCATGGACACGCTCAAGCGCCGCATCGTTACGGGGCGATATCTCCCCGGCGAGAAGCTGCCGTCCGTGCGGGAGCTTGCCGCCGAGGCCGGGATCAATCCCAACACCGTCCAGCGCGCGTTCAGTGAGCTCGAGCGCGAAGGGCTCATCTACACCCAGCGCGCAACCGGAAAATACGTCACCGAAAACGAGGCGGACATCAAATCCGCCCGCGAAGCCCTTGCCAGAACGCAGGTCGCAGATTTTCTGCGCGCCATGCAGTCTCTCGGCTTCAGCGTGGGCGATGTGATCGTTCTGCTGCAATCGTTCAATGAAAGTGAGGAGGAAATCAAACATGCCGATTCTGGAATGTAATAATCTGACCAAGACCTACGCGGGCGTTACCGCGCTCGATCACGTCGATCTAGCCATCGACCCCGGCCGCATCGTCGGCCTGCTCGGCCCCAACGGCAGCGGCAAAACAACGCTCATTAAGCTCGCCGCGGGTCTTTTGCAGCCCACGCAGGGGCAAATTCTGATCGACGGGAAAAAGCCGTCACCCGAAACAAACGCCGTTTTATCCTATCTTCCCGAGCGCATCGCGCTGAGCCAGTGGATGAAGGTCACGCAGGTGCTCGACTTCTTCTGCGATTTTTATCACGATTTTGACCGCTCAGCCGCCGAGGCCATGCTCGCCCAGCTTCAGATCGCGCCCAATCAGGTCTTGAAGCAGATGTCCAAGGGCACAAAGGAAAAGGTGCAGCTGATCCTCGCCATGAGCCGCAAGGCGAAGCTGTATCTTCTCGATGAGCCGATCGGCGGCGTAGACCCCGCCACGCGAGACTACATTCTGCATACGATTTTAACCAACTATAACCCCGAAGCCGCCGTCATCATCAGCACGCATCTCATTGGCGACGTGGAGCAGGTGCTCGACGAGGTCGTCTTTTTAAGCCGCGGCCAAATCGCGCTCCACGATTCGTGCGAGGCGATCCGCGAGCAGCAGGGAAAATCCGTAGACCAACTTTTCCGGGAGGTATTCAAATGCTGGGAAAACTGATGAAATACGAGCTTCGCGCCACAAGCCGCACGATGCTCCCGCTCTTCTTGTTAACGCTTCTTCTGAGCGTCTTTACGCGCATGTCGACCGCCGTCGTCCAGCATACGCACACCAACATCACAGAATCTCTCAACATGCTTCTCATCTTCGCCTTTGTTCTCGCGCTGGTTGGAACCGCCGTGTTCAGCGTCGTCCTCATGGTCGTGCGCTTCCGCAATAACCTCATGACCGACGAGGGCTACCTCATGTTCACGCTTCCCGTGAGTGTTCATCAGCTTCTGTGGGCAAAGCTTCTCGTGTCCATGCTTTGGTTCGTCGCCGTCTTCTGTGTCGACGCGCTGGCCATTCTGCTTGCCATCTATGAAGACGGCATGCTCGCGGGACTGCCGGAGTTCATCCGCAGCGCCTTCGAGAACATGGACCGCTATTACGCCGTGAACGGGCTTTTGTATATGCTCGAGTTTCTCGGTGTGCTGCTCGTCTCGATGGTTACGGCCTGCCTCCTGTTCTACGCGCCCATCTCCATCGGCAACAGCTTTGCGACCCACAAGACGCTTCTTTCCGTCGTGTTCTACTTTGTCATCCAGACTGTCTTGCAGATCGTCTCCGTCTTCGGCTTTGCCTTCTCCGCACGCACGGTCAATGACGTGATCATGCCGAGCCTTGCGTCGAGCCCCACCCGCGCCGCCCATCTTCTGTTCCTGTCCGTTCTGGGCTATAGCCTCATCATCGGCACAATCCTGTACGTCCTTACCTGGTTCATGCTCCGTAAGCGCCTGAACCTGCAATAACATGCAAAACCGGAAGACTTCCGTCTTCCGGTTTTCTTTTACCAATTCCGACTTGTCCCGGCCTCCTGCACGCTCCAGCGGAAGCTTCCCAGATCGTAGCCGCGCGGCACATAGAACCGCTTGACGCGCAGAGGATCGTCCGAGGTATTGTAGAGCTGGCCATTCATGAGAAGCCCATACTCATAATACCGCCCGGCCACCTCGATGGAAAGCTCGCTCCTCGTCCCCTCCGGATAGCACACCGCGTAGGGAACCTGCCCCGTGAGCGCAGCCAGATACTTTTGGCTCTCCTCCATCTCAAATACCAGCGTTTCCTCGTCCATCGTGCTTAAGTTCCCATGCGAATACGTGTGGCTCTGAATTGACACCAGGCCGGACTGTGAGAGCTCGTAAATTTGCTCCGCCGTCATCTTGTGCGGCGTGCCGATGGCTTTTGGAATGACGAAAATCGTCGCCTTGGCATTGTATTTTTGCAGCAGCGGGAAAAGCTCCGTGTAATTGTCGTCGTATCCGTCGTCGAAGGTCAGAATCACGGGCTTCTCGTAGTCCTCAATGTGCGACAGATCCTCGAACCAGATCGTCTCAAATCCATTTTCCTGCAAATAGAGAAGCTCTTCTTCTATTGTCTGTGGGCTCACGAACAGATCCCAGTAGCCCCACAGATCGTCGCTCACCGCATGGTACATCAGGACCGGCACATTGACGTTTTCGGCGGGCTGAGAAAGCGCAAGCTCTCTTGCGATGTAGCTTGTCCCGTCCTCCGCTGTGCCGGACACAATGCCCGGAAGCTCCAGAAGCGCCTCGAGCGGCACATACGCTGCGCCGCCCTGCATAAAGCCGTCGCCCGCATGCAATTCATCCGACCGAACAAGAGAAACAACCGTCTCCTGCCCGTCAAGCCCCAGCGTCACCGCATCGTCCGCCGAAAAAATATCCAGCCCCGCGAACTCCTCCAGCAGCGCGCAGTCCACAAAAAGCGTCTTCCCATCCGTCAGCGTCGATGCCCTCGCGCCGAACAGCAAAATTTCCGCCCCCTCCGGCAAGGGCTCCGGCTCCGGGATTTCTTCCGGTTCGGGTTCTACCGGTGAAGTCACCTCCGCCAGAACCACAGTCGCTTCTATGGCCTCCGGCTCCGGTTCCAGTACGGCGGCCTCCTGCGCCGTTTTGCCACACCCGACGAGCATCAGCGCCAGAAGCGCCGCCGCACAGAACACCAAACATCCCTTTTTCATAGCGCGCCCTCCTTCTCCCGTTCTTTTTGCATGGCAAGCTGCTTCGACGCGTACAGATACGCCTGCTGATAGTCTCCCAGCTCCCGGCAGCAAACCTCTAAGCCTTCGTAGAGCTCGCGCTCGAGCATCCTTCCAAGCGGAATTTCCTCCGCCTGATGAAAATAGAGCGCAGCATTTTCATACTGCTCGCGCTTTGCTGCGATTTTTCCGCGCAGGATCAGATATTCCGCCCGGCTCGCCTCCGGCAGCTCAGCAATCGACCAGATTTCGCGCTCGGCCGCCTGAATGTGCTCCTGCTGCAGGTGAAAGCGCGCCATCGTAAAATGGTACCGCACGGTGTTCTGCCCCTCGAGATAACAGGCTTTATAGCGCTCGACGGCCTCGTCCGGGTTCTTTTCGAGAATCGCAATTCTGGCCAATACATCGAGCGCTCCGGTCTGCACCTGCGCGCTTGCATAAAGGCTTTTCCGGTTCCACTCGAGCGCGCGCCCGGCAAGCTCCTTTGCCCGGGAAATAGTCTCGTCCAGAAGCATCTGCCCGGCAAGCGCTTCCGCCGCGATTGAGCACAGCAGCAGCGTCTCGTCGTCTCCCGGCGCGTCCTGCGCAAAGAGCGCGAGGCATTCCTCATATTTCCTCTCCCGAAACAGCGCCCGCGCCCGCCGCATCCGCTCCATTGCCGCATCCGTCTGCTCGTCTGACAGCAGCCACCCCACGCTCACGCCCAGCGCCTGCGCCAGATGCTCGAGCGTGCGCATGGAGGGCGACGCCTGATCGTTTTCGATCTGCGAAAGCATGTTCCGCGTCACGCAGTCCCCCGCCACCTGACTCTGGCTGAGGCCCTTGGAAAGCCTTGTCTGCCGGAGCTTTTGTCCAAGCGTCATGCGCGTCCCTCCCGTAAATATTATTTACATTATCGTACCAGATTCTTCCGTCTTTTGCAAGCGAAAAACCGCCCCTTCTCTCTCTTCGTCCATTTTTTCACAAAATCTCCGAGCCGTCTTGCAAAGCAGATCGCCCGATGCTATAATACTAAGGCAGCACCACACAATTGCGCCTTCGCGCTTCGACGGATCTTTTCCGCCAATCCTGCGGTTTGAAAAGTTCGAAATACATACAGTTTTCCTGCGCTTTTCAAATCTTGGCTTGACGAAAAATCTCTCGCCGAATCTGCTTGCCGAATTGTGCGGTGCTGCCCTAGGGTGTATCAAAAAAACGCACTGCGGAGATTGTCCACAGTGCGTTTTTGTTATGTAGGTTCAGCCCTTCACGGTTCCGTCGGCGTTGAAGGTAGGGAGCTTTTCCAGATATACAATATCCTCCCGCTTCTGCGCGTCACCCTCAGCAAGAACCGCCATGCGTCCGGCGACCTCACCGCCCGCCTGATGGACCAATTCTTCCAGCGCGTGCAGGCTCTCACCGGTAGAAATCACGTCGTCGACGATGAGAACCTTCTTGCCCTTCATCTTCGCCGCGTCCTCGCCCGACAGGTAGAGGTCCTGATCGTGCTGCGTCGTAATCGAGTGCACCTGCACATGGATCGGGTTCGTCAGATAGACCTTCATGCCCTTGCGCGCGACAAAATACTCGCTCGCGCCGGACTGACGCGCCATCTCATGAATCAGCGGAATGCTCTTGGCCTCAGCCGTCAGCAGATAGTCATACTCCTTCGGCGCGCGCGCCAGAAGCTCTTTCGCGCAGGCCACGGTAATCTCCGCGTCGCCGAACATGATGAATGCACCGATGTAGAAATCGTCCGCCACCTTACACAGTGGCAGCTCGCGCCTGAGTCCCGCAATGGTCATCGGATATGTCATGCGTATCTCTCCTCGCATTTTCTTTTGCGTCAGCTGACGCAGTCTCACTCGATTATTATATCTGCCGAGCCCCGGAAAGTCAATTCTTTTCCGCCGCCACGCGCTTCCCCTGTCCATTTTTTGCCCCAGTTTGTTCCATTGTTTCGCCATCTTCGTACGCTGATCCTGTTTGTCGAAAACAGGCTAAAAATTGGTGAGTCTCCCAAAATATTTGTTTGCTTTTTTGTTGATTTCGTCCCATCCTCCCGCCTTGCCTTTTGTCCGCTTCTTTCCTATAATAAGGGCGGAATGGCGATGACACAGGGTCCTCGCCGCGTGAAAGAAAGGAAGGAATACCCCATGAGCAACTACTTCAAAGTGAAGGAACACGGCTCGACCGTGCGCACCGAAATTATGGCCGGTGTGACCACCTTCATGGCAATGGCCTACATTCTGATGGTCAATGCCGGCATGTTCGCAAGCCTCGGCACCGTGAGCTACGGCGCGATCTACATCGCAACCGCGATTTCCGCCGTCATCGGCACGGTTCTGATCGGTCTTCTCGCGAACCTCCCTCTGGCGCAGGCCTCCGGCATGGGTCTGAACGCATTTTTTGTCTACACCGTCTGCTTCACCTTCGGCCTGAGCTACGCGAACGGTCTTGTGCTCGTCCTCGTTGATGGCATCGTCTTCGTTCTGCTTACCGTCACTGGCCTTCGTAAGATGATCTTTGACGCCATCCCGGCAGCCGTCAAGACGGCCATCTCCGCCGGTATCGGCCTGTTCATCGCCTTCATCGGCCTCCAGAACGCGGGCATCGTTGTCGACGACGGCGCAACGCTCGTGAACCTCGCCTCCTTCAACGTCTTCTCCGGCTCGGCAACCTGGGCTTCTATCTTCCCGATGCTGCTGACGATCATTGCCGTGTTTGCCATCGGCGCAATGTCCAAGAAGAAGGTCAAGGGTGCAGTCCTCTGGGGCATGCTCGGCGGCGCAGTTGCGTATTATGCCATCGGCCTCATTACGGTTCCCGACTTCTACGCTACGTCCGTTGCTCCCAACCTGACCTCCGATTTCTTTGGCGCATTCAAAGAGTTTGGTACGCAGGCATTCGGCAAGGTCTTCACCGAAGGCTTTGATTTCTCCCCGTATATTGCGGAGCACGGCATGAGCAACTTCATCGTCATGTTCCTCACCACGATGCTGGCATTCTGCATGGTCGATATGTTTGACACCCTCGGCACGCTCTATGGCGCCTGCGCTGCGGGCAACATGCTGACCAAAGACGGCAACGTCCCCAACATGGACAAGGCGATGCTGGCTGACGCGATTGCGACCTGCTGCGGCTCTGTCTGCGGCACATCCACCGTCACCACCTTCGTCGAGTCCTCCGCGGGCGTCGCGGAAGGCGGCCGCACGGGTCTTGCTTCCATGGCAACCGCCGCGCTGTTCTTCATCGCAATGTTCCTCGCGCCTGTCGCGCAGCTCATCCCGACCTACGCCTGCGCCGCGGCTCTGATCTACGTCGGCGTTCTGATGATGTCCAACGTCCGCACCATCGACTGGGACGATCCCGCTGCAGCCGTTCCCGGCTTCATGACCGTCGCGTTCATGCCGCTGACCTACAACATCTCCTACGGCATCGCCTTCGGCCTCATCTCCTACGTCTTCATCAAGATCTTCACCGGCAAGATCAAGGAAGTCAACGCCGGCACCTGGGTCATCACGCTCCTCTTCGCCCTCATGTTCTTCCTGACAAGATAATCCATTAAAAATCGGGAGTACCGTTCAAACGCGGTACTCCCATTTTTTCGCCTATTCAAATTTCCTAATTCCGTATGTAGCGGTGTACACGATCTTTTCGACCGCGTATCCATCCAACGCGTAGGGGGCGATGCCCACATCGCCCCATGAGGAGACATCGAATTCGCCGCGGATTTCTGTAAAATCGGTTCGTATCGCAGGGTCGATGTGGGCATCGACCCCTACGAACTCTTACGAAAGGTTTTACATGTTACAGCATACTTAAGTATTGAGCAGCAGCGCTTCGTCGATGCAGAGCCTGCCGTTTTTCTCAATGAGTCCCAGCTTGCAGCGCTTTGCGATCTCAAAGAGCTTTTCGCCGTTCACGCCCGTGAGGTTATCGACCTTGTCTAAAAGCTTCTGCGCCTCGGGGTGGAAGCTGGAGAGCGTGATGAAAATGCCGCGCGAACCGTTTTCCGCGCAGACCGCGCCGTAAAATTCGCGCACATCCTTTGCCGTCATGACCGCATGGCGGTTTTTCATCTGCATGAGCACGGTCTCCCGGTAACCAAGATCGTCCGTCGTGTGGATCACGCCGTCAATGCCGCCGTCGTCCGAGCCGCCCGTGACGAACCCCTCGTCGACAAGCTTGCCCTCCGATAAATAATACGCCCGCAAAAGCCGCACGCAGTAGCTCTCGAACCATTCGCCGCCCTTTGTGTGGATGGCCTCCAGGAAGCAGCGTTTTAAATCCCCGCCCTCGGCCGCCTGCCGAAGATACCCACCAAGCTCCGTCGCCGGATAGTCGCCGGGTGCGCCCGGCCGGTAGCCCCGCGTGGTTTTCACGACGGCGCGCTCCTTTTCCATCTCGACAAGGCACCTTCCCATGACGCTTCGCAGGGCATTGTCGTCCTGCTTCGTCGCGGTTCTGTCGGTCCCGAAATGGATTTCTGCCAGCCGGTAGAGCTCCTGCTTGCCGAGCAGCCCCCTTTCCTCCAGCGTCCGGATGATAAACGCGCGGATTGCCGCCGGAGCAAACTCGATGTCCTGTGCCCGTTCGAGCTGCAAAAAGCCAGCCTCGTCCTCACGGATGGACCCCGCGTGGATAAGCCCGGTCAATACCATGCCGAGCCGGCTCTTCATCATCGTCAGCGGCGCACCGGGGCTTAAATCCGCGTCCGCCCCCCGTTCCATGCCAAGCGCCGCAATGCCTGCCTCAATGAGCTGCTTGCGCCGCAGCCGCCCGGCCTTCGAGAGCTCCCGCAGCAAAAGCTCCTGCAATTGTTCGTCGGTTCGTTTCATACCGCCCCGCCCTTTCCGTCCTTTTTCCCTATCATACGCCATTTTCCCTGATTTTGCAACGAGAGAAAACCCGCAGAATTTCCGTAGGGAAGGAAGAACCCCCATCTCCGCATTGCAGAGATGGGGGTTGTACCGCCATCAAAAAATTCAGCAAGCCTTCGCTTCTACATTCGCGATAAGATCGTGCAGAGCGCCCGTCGGGCAGGCCTGTGCGCACGCGCCGCAGCCGACGCACTTTTCATAGTCGACCGACGCGAGGTTACCCTCAACATGCACTGCGTCGTGCTCGCAGGTTTTGACGCACTTCATGCAGCCGATGCAGCCCGCACTGCAAGCCTTTCGGGTCACGGCGCCCTTGTCATGGTTCGAGCAGAGCACCGCCGTCTTCGCGCTTTGCGGAATGACCGCGATCACCTGCTGCGGGCAGGTCTTGGCGCAAAGGCCGCAGCCGACGCAGACGGACGGGTCGATAGCCGCAATGCCGTTGTTCCAGGAAATCGCGTCATGCGGACAGACCTTTGCGCAGTCTCCGAAGCCGAGGCAGCCATACGTGCACGTGCCCTTGCCGCCGAAGAACAGCTTTGCCGCCTGACACGAGGCAATGCCGCGGTAGTCTTCCTTGGGGCTCGTATGCTCACAGTCGCCGCCGCAGCGGACAATCGCGACCTTGGGCTCGACAGCCTCCGCCTCCACGCCGAGCACCTCCGCGAGCTTCTTTGCCGCCTCCGCGCCGCCGGGGACGCAGAGATTCGTCTTCGTGCCGGGGGTAAGCAGCGCCTTCGCGTAGCCGTCGCAGCCGGTAAAGCCGCATGCGCCGCAGTTTGCGCCGGGCAAACACTCACGAATGGCCGGGAAGCGCTCGTCTTCCTTGACCGCCATCACGTGGGACGCAACCGCCAGACCCACGCCGCAGATGAGGCCGATAATCGTAACGGCCAGAATGGGAATCAGAATTTCATTCATTGCATTTCCCTCCTTAACCGCCGAACAGCCGGTCGAGCACGCCCGAGAAGCCGAAGAACGACAGCGACACGATCGAAGCCGAAACCAGCGTAATGGGCAGACCCTCGAAGCTCTTGGGCGGCTCCGCATCTTCCACTCTGGAGCGAACACCCGAGAAGATGACCATCGCCATGAAGAAGCCGAGGCCGCAGCCGAGCGCCGTCAGAAGCGAGTCGCCGTAATTGAGGCCGTCGGAAATGTTGTTCATCGTCACGCCGAGCACGCCGCAGTTCGTTGTAATGAGCGGCAGATACACGCCGAGCGCCTTGTGAAGCGCCGGAATATAGCGTTTGAGGACGATTTCCACCAGCTGCACCAGAGCTGCAATGACCAGGATGAACACGACCGTCTCCATATAGGTGAAGTCGACCTTGCCCGCCAGCAGCAGATGATAGATCGGCCACGTGACCGCCGTCGCCAGAACTTCGACGAAGATAACGGCGATGGACATGCCGGTCGCCTGGTCGAGCTTCTTGGAAACGCCGAGGAACGGACAGATACCGAGGAACTTGACGAGCACGTAGTTGTTCGTAATCGCGGCCGTCAGAATGACAAAAAGTACCGTTTTCATTTCGCCGCTTCCTCCTTCCCGCTGCAAGCGCCAGCTTTCCCGCAGCCCGGGCAGGCCGCGCAGCCGAACTCTTTTTTCGTGATGGCCTTGCCCTTTGTGATCTTGTTAACGAGCGCGATCATGCAGCCGAACACGAAGAAGCCGCCGGGCGCCATCGTGAGAATGCCGATGGGGTTCTCGCTGAACCAGGGAATGGGCATGCCGCAGAATGTGCCTGCGCCCAAGATTTCGCGAATCGTCGCCATCGCGCACAGCGCCAGCGTAAAGCCAAGGCCCATGCCGAGGCCGTCGATTGCAGAATCGACCACACCATGCTTGTTCGCGTACATCTCGGCTCTGCCGAGGATGATGCAGTTGACGACGATCAGTGCCAGATACACGCCGAGCGACTGATACAGCTCATACGTATACGCCTCCATCACGAGCTCAACGATCGTCACAAAGCCCGCGATGACCGTGATGTAGCACGGGATACGAACCGTATCGGGGATGATTTTCCGCAGCGCGGAGATTGCCATGTTGGAAAGGATCAGAACCACGGTCGCCGCAATGCCCATGCCGAACGCCGCCGTGACGGACGTGGAGATGGCCAGCGTCGGGCACGTGCCGAGCACGAGCACCAGAACCGGGTTTTCCTTGATGAGGCCCTTGAGAAGATTCTGAAGCTTCGTCATTTTGCTGCCCCCTTTACTGTTTCATATGCCGCAAACGCCGTCTGCACGCAGCCCTTGTACGCTGTCGACGTGATCGTTGCGCCGGAGATTGCCTGCACGCCGGAAAGCGAGCTGTCCTGCCCCTCATACTGGCCATAGTAGCTCTCGTTTGCTGTCTGGCCGCCGAGCGTCTTCGTTTCGCTGGAAACGTCCAGCGTCTTGCAGCGAAGGATCGTTCCCTCCGGGGAGATGGCGACCATGACCTGAATCGTGCCGCCGAAGCCCTTTCCGGAGGTCGTGATGACATAGCCCGCGACGCTTCCGTCAGCCGCTTTTCCGACATACGCGCTCAGAACGTTTTCAGGAAGACCGTCCGTAACCTGCTCGAAGCTGCCCGCCTCCGGAATCAGCTCCTGCCGCGCGGCCGTTTCTCTTGCCTCGGCGTTTGCCGCGGATACCGGAGCCGTAAAGGAATTAACCACAGCCAGCGCGCCGGAAATGACAAGACAGATCACGACCAGCACGACGACCGCCTTGATGATACCCTGTTTTTCACTCATGCCGCTACACCTCCAAACGGTTTCGTCTCCGTCCACTTGGACAGATAAGGCGTGAGGATGTTCATAAAGAGGATGGCGAACGAAACGCCCTCGGCATACGCGCCGTAGAAGCGGATGAGTACCGTGAGAAGGCCCGCGCCGATGCCGAAGAGGACTCTGCCCCAGTTGGTAGACGGTGTCGTGGAATAATCCGTCGCCATGAAGATTGCGCCCAGCATCAATCCGCCGGAGAGAATCTGCCCCACCGCGTCCTGGCCGAGGATCAGGCTCATAACAAACACCGTACCCACGAAGCAGACCGGCGTGTGCCACGAGATAACGCCCCGGATCAGAAGATACGCAAAGCCAATGAGAAGCGCCAGCGCGCTCGTCTCGCCAAGGCAGCCGCCGTGGTTGCCAAGCAGCAGCGTCAGGTAGTCAACCGACTCGCCGTTTGCCATCATCGCAAGAGGCGTTGCGCTCGACACCGCGTCCGGGAAGACCCACGCCGTCATGGTCTTCGAGAACGCGAGGAACATGACGATACGGGCCGTAATGGCGGGGTTCGCGAAGTTTTTGCCGATGCCGCCAAACAGGCCCTTGACCGCAACGATTGCGACCAATGCACCGAATACAGCCTGCCATAACGGAATGGACACCGGCAGGTTCATCGCCAGCAGAACGCCCGTGACCGCCGCGGAAAGATCGGAAATCGTGCTCGGCGTGTGGCAGAGCTTTTCAAAGCCCCACTCAAAGAAGACACAGGCCGCCGTTGTGACCGCGACCACCAGCAGCGCGCGCAGCCCGAAGACGACGCACCCGGCAAGGACCGCCGGCAAAAGCGCAATGAGAACGTCCCGCATGATGACCGCTGTGGAGTTTTTCGTTGTGACATGCGGCGAAGCCGCTACAATCTGACTCATTTTGCCGCCTCCTTCTGCTTTTCCGCCTCAAGCTTTGCTTTTTCGGCCTCCGCCTTTGCCTTGAGCGCGTTCTTATACGCCATGACCTGCGCCTTGGCCAGCTTGTTGGTCTGCACCAGAGGCCGGTGCGCCGGGCAGATGAACGAGCAGCAGCCGCACTCCATGCAGAGGTTAACCTTGAGGTGCATGAGTCTTTCGATGTTGCCCTTCTTGTATGCCGTCTCCATCTCGCACGGCATCAGGCTCAAGGGACAGTGCGCGATGCACTTGCCGCACTTGATGCAGGCCGTGGGCTCAGGCGGCGTTGCCTCGGCTTCCCCAAAGGCCAGAATCGCGTTCGTGTTCTTTAAAATCGGCTGCTCGAGGTCGGGCACGGCGATACCCATCATCGGCCCGCCGTAAAGGACCATCTTCGGCTCTTCTTTAAACCCGCCGGTCGCCTCAAACACGTCCTTCATCCGCATACCGATCGGAACGAGCACGTTCATGGGATTCTTGACCGCCGAGCCGTCAACCGTCACGCACTTTTTGACAAGCGGCAGGCCGGTTCTGCAATATCTTGCGATGGACGAGATCGTCGTACAGTTGAGAACGACCGCGCCCACATCCAACGGAAGCTTCCCTTCCGGAACTTTCTCGCCCGTCACGTGGTAGATGAGGACTTTTTCGCCGCCCTGCGGGTACATTGCCTTGAGCGACATGACCTCCATGTTCTGCTCATGGCTTACCAGTTCGCGATAGCGCTCGATGCACTCGGGCTTGTTGTCCTCAATGCCGAAGACGATGCGCGGCACCTTCAAAAACTTCTGCAAAAGCCGACAGCCCGCAATCACGTCGAACGAGTAGTCGATCATCGCACGCGTATCGGAGGTGATATAGGGCTCGCACTCCGCGCCGTTGATGATGACGCACTTGATCTGGTCCAGGTTCTTAACCGTGAGCTTCACGACCGTCGGGAAGCCCGCGCCGCCAAGGCCCACAAGGCCGCTCGCGCGGACCGCGTCCAGAAAATCCTGCATGGTCTCGAGCTTGGGCGGCTGAATGCCCTCCCAGCGCGCATCTAACCCGTCAGACTCAATTTCAACCGTCTGCATCATCCGGCCGTTGGAGCCCAGCAGCTCGCCGATTTTCTTAACCGTGCCGGAAACGCTTGCGTAGATCGGTGCGGAGACGAAGCCGCCGGGCTCGCCGATCAGCTGGCCGGTCTTGACATAGTCTCCGACCTTGACCACCGGTTTGGCCGGCGCGCCAATATGCATGGCCATCGGAATGACCACCGAATCCGGCAGCGGCAGCTTGACCGCGCTCATCTGCGCCGTCGATTTGTGCCCCGCTACATGGATTCCATGTAAGTACCGCTTCAATCAAATTCCTCCCTCAAATGTTCATTTTGGAACATACATGTTACCTGCTGAGAAAACCTGCCCGCCGCGCGCGCCGGGAAACCAGCTGCGCGCAAAGGCCGGTAAATATCCCGGTCCCGATGGCGGAAACCATCAGAACCGGAAGATAATACAAAAGTGCCGTCGTGCGGGTGATAAACAGCGCCGCCGCCATCTGCCCGAGGTTGTGTCCCATCGCGCCGAACGCGCTGAGCACCCAGAGCTTCTCTTCTCCCAGCGGCTTTTTGAGCGCCCACATGATGAAAAGCGCCAGAATGCCGCCCGATAAGCTGTAGAAAAACGCCATCGTCTGCCCGGTGAGAAGACAACCGAGGCTCACCCGGACGAACATCGTCCCAAGCGCCCACGAGGGCCCCACCCAGAAAAGCGTCAGCATCGTAAACACATTGCTCAGGCCCGGCTTGATCCCGGGAATCGCAGCCAGCGGCGGCAGCTGCGCTTCGATCACAAAAACCACCAGTCCCGCCGCCGTCAGAAGCGCGGCCAGCGTGAGCTTTCTGAGCTTTTTCATGGCAGGCTCCTTCCCCCGGTGACCGCGTCCGCACCATCGGGTCTCGCATCCTCCTGAAAGCGTATCACCAGCCGGTTCGGCAGGCAGATGATCGGCTCCTTGCCGGATACCAGAAATCCATGCGCCACGCAGACCTGATCGGGGCATCCGGCGGATACCACGCGCACGCCGTCTTTGGAAACCTCTATGGTATTGCCGCCTGCAACACCGGAAAGCTCGAGTGTCTCCGTTTCTCCCGTGTGCGGCAAATAAATCGTCTTCACGAGCGCACCATCCTGATACACTCCAACTGCATTGCCGCCGCTTCCGGGAAGCAGCTTCCACAAAAGAAGCAGCGCCGCAATCAGTCCCGCGAACAAAATTGCCCAGCTCCGGCTCTTCATCGCGCGATCACCTCAAAGCTTCTCTCCGACCGGAAGCTGCCCTGCAGTCCCTGCGTCACATAAATCTCGCCGGAATCCAGCAGAAATACCGCCTCAAAATCGTCCGATGCCCGCCAGAACTCTATTGCCTTGTCAAGTCCCATCACAAAAAGCGCCGTCGATAAGCCGTCGGCCAAGGTGTCGTCCGCGCTCACGATCGTCACCGAACTGAGCCCGGTCCCGGCGGGCCATCCTGTCTTTGCATTCAAAATATGCCCGTACCGCCTGCCCTTTTCCTCAAAATACCGCTGGTAGCCGCCCGAGGTCACGACGCTTACGTCCTTGCCGGAGACATAGCCGAAGCAGCCGTCTCCATCGGGGTCCTGCAAGCCGACCGTCCAGTCGGAGCCATCCGGCTTGCTTCCTATGAGCGTCACATTGCCGCCAAGGGACAAAACCGCCGAGCGGATGCCCTGCTCCTGTAAGCAAGTTCGCAGCGTTTCGGCCGCGAAGCCCTTTCCGATGCCGCCGAGATCTACCGCCATACCGCTTGGCAGCGCATAGGGCGCTGTCACCGAGGAAAGCCGTTCATAGCCGACCGCGCCGAGCGCATCTGAAATTTCCGTCTGCTGCGGCACATGCGCGCTTTCCGTTCCAAAGCCCCAAAGCTGCATCAAAGGATACACCGTCGGGTCATATGCGCCGTCCGTGCGTTCTGCAATTTCAAGCGCGCGCGCCAAAACGCGCAGCACCTCCTCGTTCTCGCATGCGCCGCCTGCGTTGAGCTTTGCGATCTCACTCGACGTGCGCTGCGCCGAGAGCTCCGCATCCAGTCTCGCCAGTTCTCCCTCCGCAACACCCAGTGCCCGCTCCGCACCGGAGCCGTAAGCCGTGAGCTGCATGACGGTGTCCATGGCAAAAATCTCTGTGGTTGCCTGTTTCTGCGCGCAGCCACACAGCAGCGTCATCAGCGCCAGAACCAGCGCCGCGCAGGCAATCGTTCCTGTTTTTGTCATGCCGCCGTCACGCTTTCTTACCATCCAGTTTTCTCCTTTTTACTGCTCTGCCGGAAAAAACTGTTTTTTCATTTGTTCCGCTTGTTTATAAGCATAAATCATTTTCACAAAAAAATCAAGTTTTCTTTTGTATATAACGAAAAAACCGTAAATAATACGCCAAAATATTAGTAATTTTTTATCGATATAATTTTCCTTATTGAATATATCGTTTTCCACATAATCTCATATTTCTTATATGATATATTCTTTTTCATATGGCAATATTCCGCCTTCCGCTCTTCTGTTTTCTCGCACAGCCTGATTCGCTTTGTTGCTTTGTCCGTAAAAAACAGGAAAATCCCGGCCGCGGGCGCAGATCATTTTCCGATCCTTCGGGGCTCCTCGGCTTGCCGGAGCGCATCCGGCCGCACAGGTCATATCACGCATCATATCGCTTCCGGCCGCATTTTGCCGCACAAACGCAAAAACCGGCGGCACGCCAGATGCATACCGCCGGAACGCTCTATTTGCCTTTCTGGTTGTTCTGCGCAATGATGCGCGCAATTTCCTGCTGGGTCTGCATGACCTCGTCGTGGAAGCTCTTGGCCGAGACGCGCACCGCGCCGTGGCCGAGAATAATCAGCTGCTCCAAGTTATCGGATGTCGCCACACGCACCTTTTTCCGCCCGCGCAGCTCATAGGTCACGCGCTCGATATACGAGTCCGCCGTCTCGGCCTCCTGCGTGTACACAATAAATATATTGTGGTACTTCTCGACCGTTCCAAGGTTCTGCGGCACCTTATACGCGTCGAACACCAGGATCAGGTTGCAGCCCCGGTAACCCTGGTAGTTGCAGAGCAAATTCATCAGCACGTGCCGCGCCGCATCCAGACTGTCCCGTCCGATCTCCTTGAGCTCGTCCCACGCAAAAATGATGTTGTACCCGTCGACCAGCACAAACTCCTCCGCTGGCTCCATCTGCGCCAACAGCTCGCGCTTATCCTGCGAGCGAAGCGCCATCATGGGAAGCACGTCTCGTCTTTTGATCTGCCCATACGTCCGCTCGAAAATCGCCAGCAGCTCCTTTTCAAGCTCCGGCGCGCCGCCCGGGGCGACTGAGCGCAAAATGCGTTTCGGCGCTTCCGCTTCCTTCTTCGGCGCAAAATCCAGCAGCGGCAGATGCGCCATCCGGTCCACCTCGTCCCACTTGACCTCAAAGCCCGCGCCATGCGCGCAAAAGACCGAGCCCGTCGGATGCAAAAGATCGCGCTC
>ERZ773225.2516-NODE-2516-length-18334-cov-3.204825_pt1 | contig 18334 bp, 17 predicted proteins | sample MGYA00580993_ERZ773225 | MGnify/ENA primary metagenome ERZ773225 (study PRJEB29015, sample SAMEA2737748) | human gut metagenome | biome: human gut; feature: human-associated habitat; material: faeces | place: China | collected 2012 ...
CGATCACCTCGGTAGCTCCACTTTGGATCGCCTCGTCCACTTGATCTACCGTGGTTACCTGTTTGGTCTTTACCTCCTGATTATGACTTCCATCATAATCAGGTACAATCGTAACATTGAAATTGCCAGTGGCGGTAAGAAGGCTACCGTAGATATTGGTACGGTAGTTCCATTGAACCGGAACATTCTCCACCTTCAGTCCCTCCCCGTTGATATCCTTAATCTTTAAGGTAGCGGAGTTCAACATGGCTTGATCTTTTCCGGCATTCGGGTTCTCTCCCTCGGCGGGCACCAAGAAATAGGCCGTACCCAAGTAGTTATACGTTTTCGCGTCGGGAGCGGAACCCATCGTGACCGTCTCCGATAACGCAGGAATCGCCGCTTCGCCAAAAATCACCTCTGCCTCCGTGAAACCACCCACCGTGTTGGTGAAGGGGTTCAAGGTAGTAGCCACCTTGGAGAGGGTGATGGAAGAGTGCGTGTTCTCGTCAATGGTCAGCCCGTTTTTACCTGCGTCAGCGATATCGTCCGTAAGGAAGTTGATCTGAGCGAAGGGACGTTTTAATGTCACGTTCTCCTCAAAAGAAGCCTCGACCGCCTTATTTTTTACTACACCAAGGAAAGCGTCACGACTCTCATCGTTGGCCTTTGCATCATTATAGTCAACGGTGATGGTCTTACCATCAACTCCAAACGAATAAGGGCTATTCTCCTTATTAACGCTTGCCCAGAAGAGAAAACTATAAGTCTTACCCTTCACAAGATTAATAGAGACAGATTTTTTTTCTCATTAAGCTCTACCGTCTTGTCTAATTCACTCAGATAGGTTCCGTTCTCATCGAACACATGGACGGTCAAATTCTTCGCCGTCGTTCCATCGCTAATCGCCTTGTTCTGCATACCGCCGGACAGCTCGACGTTGAAGGAGACCAGCGCCTCGTTGCCATTTCCTTGCGACAGCTCGTCATCGCTGGAACAGGCCGATAACAGCAACAATGCCATTGCCGCCATCATTGAATAAAAACATCGTTTCATTCGCTTAGTCGTTTTAAATTAATTAATATTGTTATTTAATCTCTATGTCAAATTTTCCATCGAAAGAGGAATCGATCTGCACGTTACCAGAAGATCGTGTGGTGAGAAAATTACCCCTAACCGTGGTGAGTCTGCCTCTTTGGAGCGGCACCTTGATACCATCGATACCGGAGAGTCGCTTGCCGTTCTCATCATGACAAGCCACGGTTACGCTCACGCCAGCGTCACCCTCTCCCACTATCACGTAGTCGAAACCCATAATGGCCTCACCATCCTTTATATCAGTCAAGACCGAGGGGAACGACACTCCTGTTCGCACATCCACCGGTCGATCCGTGTGCATATTGTATGTAGAGGGCATGAATACGATCCGGAACTTGGTCATATCAATCGCATCCTTCAACTCATCCTTCCCTGGGATGGCATTTTGCAAGATAGACCTCAAATAATACTCCTTGAACTCCTCAACATCCGTGGTCACGAAACGGAATTTCGCCAATGGACGGCACATGCTGACCGTTAGTTTCTGACGACCTCCATCTGTGCTTGTATATAATCCTGTCTCTAAAACACCCCGAAAAGCATCTCGAAAATCATTGTTCCCCGCATGTTCACCCCGTAACTCGATCGAGGCGAAATCTTCCGTATCATAAAAAAGATCGCTCTTGCCGCCTGGCTCAACGAAGTCTGTCCACGCCATAAAACGATAATCACCCTCTGGCAAATCAAGGGTCATTCGATACCCCAAGGACTCTATCTCCGCATGACTAAACGAGAGCGTTTGACAAGGGATGGTCTCGAAAAGACTATCGACCCCCATCCGAAAAACACGAACTTGGTAACGGGTCTCATATGAAGGCAAATCCGCGGCCCGAGTCGCACCGACAACGATAGTTTTATAATCTGGAAGCTCTGCCCGATCTGAGGTGAAATCCAACCGAAGCTCTACCGATACATGATCCGGTTTTGGAGGTTCCGAAGTTTCATCCGGCCACTCATGCACGTCACAAGCGAACAAGAATAGGGATAGGAGGATCATAAAAAAAGGATATATGGAAAAAAGTCTCATGACTCACCTCCTCTCCCAAATGTATAAGTAATTGAAATATTTACCTGATCGATTCCGAAAAAGGTCTTCTGGCGGCTTTCCACCAAGGCTCCGTTCGACTCGTTTCGAAACTTGTCATAATGCAAGCGATAACATCCAGCACCCAACGAGAACTCCATCCCCCAGCGACGGGCCGCTCCGATCGGCATCCGGTATCCCACCGATACCCCACCTCCCAAAGCAGGTGTAGAGCCGTCCTTATCTTGATAGCGCCATCGCCTGTTATAGGCGAAATTCCATGATGCCACCCCCAGATGTACGCCACCGAAACATCCTTTCAATAAGGGGGTCCAGTAACGAAACTCTGGTTGCGTACCCAAGATACGAAACTTCGTATGTGACGAAAAATAATTGGTACCAGAGTAATAAAAGGGGATATGCAAGGAAAAACGATCACCGAATCCCAATTCTACCCCGGCGTTAGCGATCAGCATACCCAACGCCATGGCGTTAGTCTTCACCGTAACGGATATCTTATTATCCGAAAGAGAGTCCTTTCCTAAGGGCATGCCTTGAGCATGAGCTAAAGTCATCGACAAGCAGGTTAGTAAAAAATATACAAAAATTTTTTTCATCCCAACATATTTTATCACCTTCCATTTCTCCGATTCATTCTATCTAAGATGGAACAGAAAAATATTCTCCAAACATATTGTAGATTGCAAAAATACAAATTAACACTTTTACCCCCCCCCATGTTTTAACAAAAGTTAACCAACTTTTATTATCAACTGTTTCCAAACATGATCTATACGCCCAAAAAGAAGATACGGGAAGATCAAAAAACATATTTCTTATACCCTATCTATTATTTTGTAAAATGACGTAAAAACAAAACCAATGAACACATCTAAATTTAAGTATGTAGTTGGAGAAGCGAAAGAGAACGAGGTTTGTGACATCCGATTGTTTTGTGATATCGATGAATATACCGCAAATTCATTCAATTCGGAATTTTTATGGGTTGAGAGTTATATCAAACCAAGTAAGATCAGGGTCTTAATCAACAGCTCTGGTGGTTCCGTGCTTTATGGTATGAGTATCTTCTCTGTAATTCGTAACTCCTCTATACCGACGGAATGTATAAATGAAGGCTTGGCCGCCTCCATGGGATCTATTGTCTGGGCCGCTGGAGACAAATCGTTAATGAGGGACTACGCTATCCTTATGATCCATAATCCCTTCGACTCAACGGAGGATAACAAAGACACAGAAGGGGAGCCAGACTACGTAAAAGCGTTCAGGCAACAGATAGAGATGATCTACATGAAACGATGGGGATTTAACAAGACCAAGGTAAAAGAACTCATGTCTGGCAAAGAAGGTACCGATGGTACTTTTTTTACAGCTGAAGAGGCGGTAAAAGCTGGTATCATCCCAGTTGAGAACGTACTAAAGACCTCGAAACAAAAAATCGAGAAAGTCAAGAACACAATAGAGGGTATTACGGACAACCACCTTCTCAAGGACACCATAACCTCTATATGTGGGGAGCTATCGTCAAATGGATCTGATAACAAGGAAAATAAACATTCTATCAATGATGTCTCTAATCTTAATAAAAACAAACAAGAACCTACGGAAGTAGAGAACAAAACCAAAACAAACAATATGGATACAGGACAAACTATCGATTTTAATTTTGGTGCTGTCGTAGCTTCGCTTGGTTTCAAGGAAAAAGTCGAGGTTCCACAGGTCATGGCTCGGATCACCGAGCTGGTCAACGTAGAGAACAAGCTCAACGAGGCCAACCAGACCATTGACTCCTTGAAGATCGAGAAAGCCGGTGAGGTCACCAAAAATCAAAACTTAACGAAAGAGCTGGAAAACGTAAAAGCGGAACTACAAGCTTACAAGGATGCCGAGAAAAAGGCTATGAGCCAAAAGATCGAGTCTATGGTTCAAGACGCAATCAACGCTGGCAAGATCGAGGATTCCGCTAAGCAGAATTGGATCGATATGGCAACGAAGAATTTCGATTTGGCTAAAGCGACGTTAGATTCTATCCCAGCCAGAGACAAGATCTCCACTGAGATCGAGAACGACAAGGACAACGTGGAGAAAGTGAAAGATAGCGTGCAAACAGTAGAAGCTCAAATGGCTAAACAAGTCGAGGCTGTTGTTGGTAAGGATTTCACTTTCGGATCGCTTAAGTAATAATAACCAAAACCTTAACAATTAATTTATGGCAAGTGTAAGTTTTGCTCAAAACACATATGCGGGTGAGGTCCTAGAGGATTTATTGACCTACACCGCACAAGGTAACGATACCTATAAAGAAGGGTTGATTCATATCAAGAGCGGTATCCAGTACAAATACACCCTTCCATCCGTAAGCTTGGGTGACATCATCCAAGACAACAAGCCTACGCCGACAAGCCCTACGGATTCCAAAGGAACATATACGTTCCGTGAACGTTATCTGGAACCGAAGGATTTCATGGTCTACCTAGAGTTCAATCCTCGTGACTTCGAGAAATACTGGAAGTTCGCTCAACCGGATGGTAATCTGGTATTCCGTGAGCTTGATCCGAAAGTACAGGCGACGATGTTGCGATTATTGATGGACAAGAAGAACGCTTTCATCGGAGACGCTATTTGGCAATGAGTCAAGGGTGGAACGTCTGGCGCAGATGGCTCATTCACAAAACCTGAAAACGGAATTGATCTTGGTTCCGGTTCTTATAAGTATTTTGATGGGGCTATTTATCGCATATTAAAGAACTTAAAGGAGAACGTGAGCGGCGAGACCGTAATTAACGCTGGTGACACAGAGTTGAAGACTGGCGAGAACATAGAATCCGCCATGTACACGATGTGGCAAAAATGCCCTTACCAAATCAGAAAGAACAATTTGGTTTATATCATGGACTGGGCCTCTTGGGACTTGTATGATCAATACGTGACCTCAAAACAATTCAAGTACAATGACAATACCCAAGTCAACAAATACATGTTCAAGGGTAAAAGAATCGTTCCTATCGTAGGAATCCCGGAGAGCACGATCGTTCTTGGTAATTTCAGTACTGGAATGGACTCTAACTTGTGGATGGGTGTCGATTACGCTAACGATACGGAGGTATTGAAGATCGACAGATTACAAGCCAACTCCGAGTTATACTTCTTCCAGATGAGAATGAAGATGGACGTTAATATTGTTCGTCCAGCAGAGATTGTCGTTTGGACAGCTTACAAATTAACTTAAAAAATAACCCAATAATCAATAAAAAAGGGGCGAGGCCAAGCCTCGCTCCTTTTTTTATACACATAAATATGGCAAGAATCAAGAAAGAAACAGAGTCACCTATTGAGGAGTTTATCAACGAACCTGTAGAGGAACAAGATAACGAACTTGTCACTCCAGCACCTCAAGTTATTCCCGACAACATTGACAGGATATTGAAGATGTATCCTGGATATGAGAAACTTTATATAGACAGCAAGGGCGGGGCTTATACAAGCCAACAACCAAACGCTCACTTATACGAAAACCCCTATTATAACAAGTAAGACATGGCAATAGGAACAGTATCTTTCATCAGAAAAGATGGCAATCTCACGCCAACCTCTGTTGGCAACGATCATATCAGCGGGTTGATATTCGACCTACCAGTCGAAACCAATATGCCACCCAGCATAAAGATCGGTGACGTGATCCAGTTATTTTCCGTTAATGAGGCGATAGGATTAGGTATCACTGAATTTGAGCAAGAAAAAAACAACTTCTTTTACGGTATCCCTTATTTTCACATCTCGGAGTTCTTCCGTATGAAACCGGACGGATCGTTGTACGTGATGTTCGCCGATTGTTCTAAGAACTGGAACGCTATCAAGACCATCCAATCCGTAGCGAATGGAGACATCAAGCAACTGGGAATATGGACACCTCAAAACATTTGGTCCACAGCGTCCAGCTCAGAGGATGACTATTCGCTCAACCTTGTTTCCGATATCAATACGGTAGCGGAGGAATTAGCTAACGAGCATCGCCCGTTATCAGTATTGTTAACGGGTAACGCCTCTTCAGCAGACTCCACCGGGGCAGTCAAAACCATCGACCTCAAAAAGATCCCGTCCTGCATAGGCGATTTCCCGCGTGTGACAGCGTTGTTAGGTCAAGGTAGATCGGATTTGTTAAGACAGATGCAAATCGCTAATCCGAAACATTCCTCTATCGGTTGCGTTGGTGTCGCATTAGGTTGCGTAGCCGAAGCAAAGGTTTGCGAGTCTATTGCTTGGGTTAACCAATTCAACCTAACCTCCAAACATATGAGCGATATCGAGTTCGGCTTTGGCAATATCGAGCTAAATGACACAGGGGATGATTTTATCAGCATGCTACAATTTGAAGCGTTATCTCCAGCCCAAATCGACGAGATAGAGGAAAAAGGATATGTTTTCCCGATCAAATACGCCGGGAGAGCGAACGGCACCTATTTCTCCAAGGACAGGACTTGCTCAGATAGCGATTATAGGACTATCGCCAGAAACAGGACCATAGACAAATCAAGACGTGCGATCAGAAACGCTCTCCTTCCTTACTTAAACTCACCGGTATTGGTAAATCCAAAGACAGGATATCTAGCAGAGATAGAGATAAAAAAATACCAGAATGTTGTCAAGAACATCCTAAGCACGATGGAAGGCAATAGCGAGATCTCTGGATACAGCGTGTTAGTCTCCTCCAACCAGAACATTCTATTGACTGACACCTTAAAAATAACATACGCAATCGTTCCAGTCGGCGTGACATCGAAAATCATTGTTGAGGAAGGATTCGCTTTAACTAACGCTTAAAAACAACAAATATGGCAGATAGTACAACACCGCTTATTAATGGGCGTGCTTATGACTGGTCCATGATCGAGATCAATTTCGGGTTCGCCTCATCGTCCGAAGCGATCTACGGAATCAAGGCAGTCAAATGGGAACGGAAAAGAAAGGTTGAGTCTAATTACGGTATAGGTTCACAACCCATCTCACGAGGTTATGGAAACTGGACGTACACGGCTTCTATCGAGCTTGATTACGCCACCCAAGTGATGTTCCAAGAGGCTTCTCCGGATGGTACGTTGATGGGACTTGGAGAGTTCGACTTGATCGTTCATTTCGCTCATCCAGATGACGGACGAACCGTGACCACCACCTTACAGAAATGTATCTTCTCCGAGGATGGAATGGAAGCGAAACAAGATGATACCGATCTTTCCAAGGAGTTCGATCTTAATCCGGGAGGAATCGATACATTAACCACATAAAACATTTATAAGCCAAAGGGCCGTGTGAAAAATAACACATGGCCCTTTTTTACATTAAACAATTCCATCACTGACCTTCTATTCTTTCATAAACAACAAAAAAGACAAATTTTATGGAAACAGAAGAAAGCAAAGAGCTTACATTAGCTCAAGAAGAAACTATCAAGAAAACCTTAGAGGAAATCAGAAAACAAGATCCCAAGAAAAACAAAAGAATCTACCCTATCGTGGTGTTCGGCGACGAATACGATGACAAGGATGTGTATATCGCTTATTTCAGAGAGCCGGATTTCATCGCGTTCAGTAAGTTCGTACAATTGCAAAAGAAAGACGAAATCGCAGCTGTCCGATCATTGGCGCATGACACGTTTATCCAAGGAGATAAGGAACTGGTGGATGATGATTCCTTGTTCTTGTATGGCCTGTCCACAAAACTGGTCAATATCATTGGTTCCCGCCAAGCCAAGGTCGCAAATTTCTCGATCGCTGGCAAGTAAGGGATGACGAGTGGCTAAGGCAACATATAGCCCTTGTCCGTCATTACTTTCCCAGCGTAGAACTATCCACTATTTCAGATGAAGATTTCGCATTGATCGCCAACGATGCTTTGTGGTTGCATAAGCAAGTCTTAACCACATCATCTGTTAGGCTTTTTTCTTAACTACTTTATATACTCCTCTCTAAACCCCTGCCGACATGATGTCAGTAGGGGTTTTCTTTTTTAATCAAGTCTTTACGCTTCAAGCTATTCTTTATTAAGTAAACAATAACCAAAGCCTATAACATGGATTACAACGTCAGGTACAACATAGACATCAACGGGGCACAAGCTTCTAAAAGTATCAGTGATTTCCAAAACACGATACAGAAAACCATCCCTCCCATCATATCAAGTTTAGAAACCTTGAGAAAGGAACTGGGAAAGATCAACTCCGCTTTCGTCAATTTTAACAGGATCATTGGCACCAAACCCAAGAAGATAAAATATACTATTGACGGTAGTATAAAAAAAGAGCTAAAATCCCTTCAATCCCAGATCAATGCTATAAAAGGGAAAACTGTCACCATCAACACAAAAATCAATCAAACGACCAGCACCACGACAGGATCAATAATCTCTACCCCGAGAGGGAATAGTAGGGATTATGTCCCTAAAAATGGTAATAACAGGGTCGCCCGTGGTTTTGGGAACGGAGCGAGGGGATTGTTCGGAATGGCTGACGTAATGTATGCCGCTGGTTTCCCGTTCCCTAACATGATCGGAGCAGCCGCTATAGGTATGGGGGCCATGAGCATCACGAAAGATGCTGCCGAGTATGAGAATATCATGACAACCGTACGGAGTATCCTGAAAGCCACGGATAACGCTATCACCACGTTTAACCAGAGATTTTCCGATATGTCAAGGAATATCCGCAAGGTTGGTGTCGATACCAAGTTTACCACCACGGAAGTAGCTGGGGCGGCCAAATACCTTGGTATGGCGGGTTTGAATATTGAGGATATCAACAACTCTATAAAACCTATCGCCAACCTCGCTATTATCGGCGACGCTCCTCTTGACAGGATGGCAGATATCGTGACTAACATCCAGACAGCCTACGGGTTGGATAGCTCTAAAATGCCACAGATAGCGGATGTCCTCACGAGTATCACCACCAGCACGAATACCAATGTATTGGAAATGGGCGAAGCCATGAAATTTGCGGCCCCTATGATGAGTATGGCTAAGATATCCTTCAACGAGGCTACGGCTGCTATTGGCGCACTAGCAAACGCTGGATTGAAAGGTACGGTAGCGGGTACAGCGTTACGGGCAATGATGACAAGATTATTGAATCCTACAAAAAAGGAACCGAGGTCTTGAAAAAATATAATATCCAATTATATGAGTTAGATAAAGCAACAGGAAAAACCAAGTTAAAGTCATTGTTCGATATCTTCTCACAACTCAAAGCTAACGATGCCAGTATACAGGACCTGACCAGGCTATTCGATAAGATCGGAGGAAACGCAGCCAACAACGTGTTCGCCGAGTTGATGAAACTCCCAGAATTGATACAAAACTCTGTCTATGCCGCCGGCCTATCGGATCGTATCGCATCTGAGAAGCAAGAAACGATCAAGGGTAAATGGGATAAAGTCACGTCACAATTCACGGAGACTGGGATGAACGTGTTCGAGGCTTACAGTCCCGTTATCAAGGAAGGGCTGGATAATTTGGTCTTATTGTTACAACAATCTGGTACAGCCAAGATGCTCAAGGATATAGCATCAGGATTGATCGCAATAACAGAAGGCTTGATCAATGTGTCCACATGGGTATCAAAAAACTGGTATTGGCTGGAACATTTTGTAGTTGGAGGCGTATTATTAAAGAAGATATCAAATATAGTAGCCTACATAACCTCCATGACAAAAGGTCTTCTTGATACCGCCAAGGCAACTGGGGTATTAACAACCGCCATAAGCGGAGGATCAGGAGCGACCGCTGGAGGTGGTTTGTTAGCGGCTATCGGAGGAATACCCGCCATAGTCACAGCGGCAGTTACCGCCCTAGCGTCTTTAGGAATAAGCATGTATGGAGCCGGGAAAACGACACAATCCGTAAGCAAGGCTATAGAGAAAGAATACGAGAACCTATTGCCAATATTCAAGGATAAAGATAACGATAATAACAGCGCAAGCGGAAAGAACAATATAAAGAAAATCTTGTCAGGGACAGAATATTATGATTCATTGGGATACGATCTAGGAACGATGAATATGCTGTTCAATGGCGAAAGTAGCGTTTATCCGCAATACATGAGAGCCATGTCCGAGAGAGGTCAATTAGAAGGCTCAAAAATAGCCAACCAATACCTCATGGCCTCTATCGGTATGGAGAACTTAGGCAAGGATAAGATCAAATCGATCTACACTAACCTTATCGATGACATGGCAAGCCAAAAAAGGGCTTACCAATATAGCTTCGGTCCTTTTGCCAACCTTACCGAAGAGGAAAGATCAAGAGGGGTATCTGTATTGAATAGTATCAATCAACTTAACGCTGACACGGAAGCCAAGACCAAGCAATTCACCGAGGCCATGAATAAATCCATAGACTTGGGTATTGACTCTTTAAGCGAACTGATGAACCTCCAAATAAAGATCGCCAGCGGTCTACCTATAAGCGAAAACGAATCAATCAATCTCATAAAGAACCTAACAGGTTATGACCTTAGCCAAAAAGGTCTAGGGTATCATGTAATAGCGCCTTCCGGAGATATCGTGTACGAGGATAAGGAAGGTGCCGCAACAACCGCCAGATCCGTGATGTCCTCCCTCAGAAAACTTGGTGCGAAAGGATGGTTTTTGAATCCATTGATCTCGGCGTTAGGGGAGATCAAAGAATTATTTAACATGTCCGAACTCCAGACCACAAAGGATATCAGGACAGAAGGAGACTTAAGTGAGGGCGATATAGGGTATGGAGGAGCTTACAGTGGTGTAGGAAAAACCAAAGGGACACAACCCAAAGTGATCACTATCAATATCCAATCCCTCATCGGTAGCGTGAACATAAACTCAACCAACGGGGAAGATATGGAAACCCTCAAGGACAAAGTGACACAAGTACTCATAGACGCAATAAAGGATTTTGAAATATCATATAACTAATGGAAAAACTAAATATCATAGGTTCACCGATCAGGGAGCCTCAAAATAACAAGCCTAGGATATTCGCAAACGTGACCGGTGAATTGTCAAAGAAAACCTTGCCTTCCCTGGCTCCAAGGGATTATAAGGGGTATGCCATCAAACGGGTTATCGGTGAGTTATACAAGGGTAAGGACCCATCGTCACTTCTTACATACATCCCCCGAATCAACCTTATAGACCGAACAAGAAACCCCAAGGCGTATCTCCAGAAAAAAGCGAGGATCGTAGAGCGTATAGTCACCTGGAGAACAAAACAAGCGGTGTTAAGGATGGCGGATGAGATCGTCAATGGTTCACCTGACTATAAGCTTCAAACCAGGTATAATCTCACCGATAGAGATAGCAATATCAAGAAACTAGTAGAAGCTAATACACCTGTAAATCTACTGCAAGAGAAAGGTCTGGATGGAAGTCCTATCAGGCATTACATACAGCTCCAAGTTAAAGACGAAGGTGAGAACTATACGTTTTTTGACGGACACGCTATCATCAAGATCTCTGAGCGAAAAAATATCCTGCTGACCAAGGTACAAAGCCGAGACCTCACCCGTAAGGAATACATATCAGGGGGAGATTATAATATTACCATCAGCGGCAAAATAGTCAGTCCCTACCAAGATGTATACCCGACAAAAGAGGTCATGGACTTGATCAAGATATTGAAACATAAGGACGTGATAACATGTCAATCCCCATATCTCGATATGTTCGAGATTAGCACCATTCTTATACTATCCTATGACCTCCCTCAAGCAATCGGTTTCTCAAACGTACAGAACTATACGATTAACGCCGTGTTTGAGAGAAATACGGAAGCGTTAAAGTTCGAGGAGAAAGAAAAACAGGAGATATTATCTGCAAAGCAGGTAATGCAAGAAGAAATCGCCAAACGTGAGGCTTGGTTAGCCGCCAACCCGGAGCAAGTCGTTTCCAAGGCCAGCCTAAAAGATTACCTGCGTAAGTTCAACCCCAAACAATTTATTCAATTACAAAACTGGATATAATGGAAATACATGGCTTAAGCATGCTGAATTGCCTTATCACGATTGGAGACGAAGATCCTAACGACACACTGCACATCTTAAACAAGATCACTGTCAACGAGGTTGTAAACCTCCAGATCAAAGATTCCTACCAGACCCTTATCAATACAGCCACGGTGGAGTTCACGAGACAGATCACGATCAAATCCTCTTTGAAAGACGAGTTCGGAACCAGAGAGGTCAAACTTGTGGGTGACAAGGATAGCTTATTCAAAAGAGGTAAGCGCATCAACATAAAACTCTGCTACGGGATAGACGAAAACCTCAAAACGATGTTCGATGGATATATCACTTCTATCATTTCTGGGAACCCATTCACTCTTGAGTGTGAGGATATGGGGTATATATTAAAGCAGACAGCCCTAGATCCGATAGAGACCAGCGCAAAAGGTACCAAGATAAATGAATTTGTGCCGAAGATACTGAAAGGTACCGGAATAAAACTTCATCCCAGCACGAAAGAGATGAACATGGAGATAGGCCAGATTATTTACCCGCAAAGCTGCACGGTGGCCGATATATTGAATCGATTCAAGAAATGGGGTATCATGTGCTATATGAGAAATTATAACGGTGTTCCTCATCTAGCTATAGGCAGGACATTCTTCTCAGTCAACACCTCTGAGTCGTTACTGAAAGATATGCCGGATACCCCCTACGATATAGAGTTTGATGAAAACGTGTCCATCCACAAATTAGATCCAGCGCTCATGGCGTTAGAAGCTATCGCCATGTACCCGGATAACTCCATGTTTAAAGCGACTATCAGAAGAGACCCAAAAGACACATCCAAGTTTCAAGTGATTAATGAGACAAAGATAAGCAAGAACCAGTTAAAGAACACTTTATTATCAGAATATGATAAAAACAACAACCTTACGAACCAATATGGCGGCAAGAACACTAAAATCGATCTTTCTGCTTATAACATTCGTACTTTTCATGAATATAACGTCAACCGTAACACTCTTATCAAGAATGCAGAAGCGAAATTCGGGGAGATATCCCAGACCGGAATCGATGGAGATATTACGATCTTCGGTGATTTTGGATTACAAGCCGGATGCAAGGTACGACTGACGGATAATCTTAATCCCGAGAGAAACGGGACCTATGTTGTAAGCGAGGTGATAACAACTTTTGGGGTAAGAGGTTATAGACAAAAATTAAAGATTCCATACAAATTAAGTGATAAATAATGGCAGATTATAACAAACTATCAGAGGCACTTAGAAGGATCGTACAAGCTCCTGAGAACAATTTGATGATATTACATGGATTCGTGGCTAAATATACATCAGGTGACAAAGGGGCTGTAGGAACCATTGACTTCATCTCCATGGACGGAACAGTAAGGATACCCGAGATACCTATAAACGCCATACCCGGATTAACCAAGGGGCAGGTGATCGTCCCAACCATTAAGTCAGATGTTACGGTATTATGGGCCGTAGGTACCGGAAACGCCTCTATATTATCCTTCTCTCATATCGACACCTACAACACTATCTCAACCAAAGAGGTAAATATAGGCGTTACCAGCGAAATACCGGACGATAGCGTTGATTATAACGAGCTACAGGAAGATGGAAACAAGAGCGTAACCACGTATACCAATTCGTCAATAACATCTACCGTCCTAGACAAGACCGGTTCAGCCACCTCATCTATCACCACTGACAAAATAACATCCGAGGTAGGATCGTCAAAGATGGAAGTCGGGAAAGAGCAAATAAAGGAAAGCGTAGGTAATTCCTATGAGAAACTGGATAACTCCGGTGTTACGATAGAGGGACAGCAAATATTTATTGGCGAGGGGGCTACAGAACCGGCGGTATTGGGAACCCAGCTTGTCAATCTCATGGTAGAGTTTATTACAGAGTGCTCAAAAATAACCACACCTACCATGTTAGGGACTATGCCGATCGTTAATCTCGCCAATTTCATACCGTTCCTCGCTAAATGTAACTCATTCTTATCACAAACCGTAAAAGTAAAATAATGGCAAGACAAAAACTAAACCAAGACCTAGATTATGGGTTGATAGATATGCCTGATCTTGATATATCCAACATATGCAGGAACTTGTACGATAGTTTTTATAGTAGCTGCTACCATAAAGAAAAGGCTTAGACATGGAAATATTGCCTTCGTTCCCACCGTGATCGAGCAAGAGTTCGGTGGGAAGTTCGATAATTATATGACCGCTTACTCTTGGGGATATTATATCCGAAATATCATGCCAGACCCTAATAATTTTAAGAGATCAAATCATACAGAGATTCCACAAGACCTAGTCACCTCCAGCCTAGAGGATAGAAAAAATTTTCTTAAGGGATTGCTCAAGGAAGTAAATATAAAGAACAACGGCAAGTATGAGTTCATGAGCCGATCGGAAAAGTTCGCCAATCAATTAGTGGATATATTAAGGAGCGTAGGAGCCATAGCCACTATCACGAAAAGCAAGGGAAAAGGTACGGTTATAAAATATTATGTCCGCTTCTCTTTTGATCCGAGATTTAATAAGATGATAAAACCAACCATAACCCCAGAACATAGAAGATATATAAGACAAGTGATCGAGCTGGACGATCCTAAAGAATGTAGATGTATAACACTTGATAGCGATGAGCAACTGTATATCACGGACGATTTTTTGGTCACTCACAATTCATATATAGGTAGCGCATGGTTGGTAAGCAGTTGTATGCGGTTTCCAAACATACGTGCCGTGGTAGCACGTAAGACCATCAAATCCCTGAAAGAATCAACTTTCATAACAATTAAGAAAGTGATGAAAGAATGGGGATTGAAAGAGGATGAGAATTTCTGCATAAACAACATAGAAGGAACGATAACTTTCTGGAACGAATCCGTAATCATGATGAAAGAAATGGCTGATCTTCCAGCTGACTTGGATTTCTCCCGTTTCGGTTCGATGGAAGCAACGATCGTATTTGTTGATGAGGCATCCGAGATATCTGAAAGAGCGGCAGATGTTATGTTCTCCCGTATTCGTTGGAAAACATCGGAGACATTCAAGACACCCAAGATGTTCTTGTCTTGTAACCCGGCGGCATGTTGGCTGCGTGAGAGGTTCGTGCAAGATGAGGAAGGGAACCCCGTAAAATGCAGGGATGGCGAGGTATTTATCAGATTCTCCATATTTGATAATCCGGATGAGAGCTTTCGGCAAATATATGAGGCTTCTTTGAACAAGATCAAGAATAACGCCACAAGGGAACGTCTTCTGTATGGAAACTGGGATTTCGTAGAAGCGAACGCCATGACGCTGTATAAAGGTTTCTCCGGAGATAAGCATCTTGTTCAAAACTTAAAAGAAAACGTATATGATCCGATGAAACCGTTGATCTTAGGGTTTGACTTCAACGTATTTCCGCATATGACATGTGAGGTTGTACAAATTGATTGGGAGAATAAGAACGTGTATTTTTTGGAGGAATTTCTTGGAAAACCAGAGGACAAGCTAAATAACACACCTAAGTTCGCCCAGTATGTAAAAGATAAGTTATTGGAATCAAAACAGATCGGAGGAGTGGTATTGACTGACGATCCCGCTGGATTGGCTAGAAACACGCAAACCGAGGATGGCGTAAACAATTTCACCATTATCCAGTCTTGCATGAATAACACCATATTAAGGCCAAAACAGAACATACTAGCCAAGCAACCCCCTCAGAAGAACCGTGTTGATTGGATCAATGAGTTATTCGATGGTCTGGATGGATGGAATATTTATATCGACTTAAGGTGTAGGAAATTGACCGAGGATTTGGTCTATCAGATCAGAAATGAGGATGGAACAAAGAACAAGCAAAAAGTCACAGATCCCAAGACGAAGGTAAGATATGAGAAATATGGCCACTGTTTTGCCGCTGGAACGATGATAACCACTAAGGAGGGAGAAATACCTATAGAAAATGTAAAGGCTGGCGATTACGTATTGACAAGGGAAGGATACAAGAAAGTAACTTTCTCGGAAATAACAGGGAAGAACGTAATGGTTAAGGATTACTCCATAGGGGACACAAATATCACTTGTACCCCAGATCATCTTTTCTATACGATAGAAGATGGCTTTGCAGAAATAGATAAGATAATACAAAAAACATTTGTAACATGCGAGAAGACGAAAAAGCTATCCGTAAGGAAATCTAACGAAAGGATTATAGATAAGGTCTATGACATCACGGTAGAGGATCGGCATGAATTTTTCGCTAATGGTATATTGGTTCATAACTGCACAGATGTCCTTGATTATATCCTCTGTACATTCCTTTCTAAGAGCTGGCTCAAATACCAGCGAGGAGGACAAACAGGAACCGTATTAACAACATCAATAATTAAACCACAATTCAGTTACTAAATGGAAAATAACAGATTTTTGTTGGATAGTGATTATTTAGAGATAATCACCAAGGAAGCCCTGGAACAAATAATCCAACCGGGAAACGAGTATAAGTTTATACAAGCCGAGGAATTGGCAGAGATGTCGATATTAGAGAACCTGGTGGAGAATTATGAGATTGAGAATGAGTTAATGAAAGGTAAGGCTATCAGGATGTATGATAGAAGGATCAACTATCCCGTAGGGGCGTATATCCAGTACGAGGATAATATCTATAAGGTGATCCGTTCTATCAGTGGCTATAAGGTTCCCACCGACAAGATTTATTGGGAAGAGTCAATCGAGATCCAAGAACTTATCAACGCCGATCCTTACTCCCAACTATTGACCTATCGACCGGGGGATTTGGTTTGCTACAATGGGATCGTGTTTGAGTGCATGATTGAGAATGGTTACGAGTTCAATGACATACGAGTTCCATTATCAAACTGCTGGGAGAAAGCGGAACCGTTAAAATGGACTCCTACCCCATTCCAGCTATACGATCCGGTAAGTTATGGTGACAACTTTTATCAACTGTATGAATTAACCGATTATGATGAGACAATATCACCAGACTTACGACCTCAATGTTGGGGTGAGATATTACCATATGATCCGAACTATAATGAATATGAGTTATCGCCACATGAATTTGTGGTCTACGATGGAAAGGTATTCTATCCTACGTTGAACGTGAATAGTGACATCCCAGAGATCGGGAAGAACTTAGCGTTGGAGGACCCCAGGCATAAGAACATCAAGAAGCACATGGTCAGATTAGCCCTTTACGAGCTTACCAAGAACATTTCTCCCAATAATGTATCCATTACTAGGTCAAACGATTATGAGACATCTATGGCCTGGTTAAAGGACGCAAACAGACTGAAGATCAACCCCATGATTCCAAGAAAAGTGGACAATACCGGCAAGCCAACTACGGACTGGGGGATAGCTACTTTTCAGAAGTCATACGATCCTTACTTGAATCCTTGGCAGGTGTGACATAGGAAAAATGATGAACGTAACAGGAAGGAGATAGAGGGTGTGTCAAAACTCAAATTTTGAAATATGAACTTATAATTTGAAATTTGATCATATTAAAAGACCAAAGAAAGGGTCGTATCATTACTCAATACAGAGCTTGATACGGCCCTTTTAAGTGTTATTGTTACAATTTGTCAATATCGCTTATTTATTAAGCCTTTCATAAAGAACAAAATCTATTACCCTCCTATTAAGCTCGTCTATCCTACCCCAATCAGGCTTAATATAGATATCCGTTATAGGCAAGGCAGAAGCATGATTTAAACCTTTAGCTACATTATCAATATCTGCGCCGATATCATTCCTCGCTATAGTGGCCCACGAATGGCGAGCCGAATAAGTAATATTTAGAAATGCAATAAAAAACAGAATGGTGCGAATTAAACGTAAATCGTTTATAATTAAGCATTTTACAAGAATTGCATGATAGTCAGACCTGCAAAATAAAACAAAATATTGCAGCGTTTCAGTTACCAGACTGTTAGCCGCCTGTTTCGGAAACAACGGCAGGTAACCGGATTTTTACCGGTAGAGGCAGAACGGATTTTTATTCACTGTTTATCAATGTTTTGCATACCAAAGAACGCTTTTGAAAGGAGTATTTTTACAACCTAAAAAAGAGCGTATGAAAGTGGAAAAATTCAAGGTATTGCTCTACCTGAAAAAGAGCGAGCCGGGCAAGACCGGCAAGGCCCCGATCATGGGACGGATCACCCTCAACCGCACGATGGCG
>ERZ773225.2519-NODE-2519-length-18322-cov-6.395686_pt1 | contig 18322 bp, 15 predicted proteins | sample MGYA00580993_ERZ773225 | MGnify/ENA primary metagenome ERZ773225 (study PRJEB29015, sample SAMEA2737748) | human gut metagenome | biome: human gut; feature: human-associated habitat; material: faeces | place: China | collected 2012 ...
GCCGTTGATAAAACAGAGAAAGATAGAATGGTATCTAAAAGGGTGCTGCTTGCCATAAGGCAAAGCGCCGGAATTTTGATTCCGGCGCTTTTTGTACAAGAATACACTGCCGGCAATCGCCGGCAGCGTATTTTCTTTGCCTTTGCAGCCGGGCAAAGGCGGTTTCGGGAGTAGGTACAAATCGGGGGATGCTTTTCAGCAGACAAAGCCGAAGCTTTCAAAACGACGCAGAGGTAAGCAATTGCCTCAATTTCGACACTGGCACCCTTCGGAAGCGCAGCGACCTGCACGCAGGCGCGGGCTGGCAGGTTCTCTTTGAAAAACTCGGCGTACGCCGCGTTTACGGCAGAAAACACGGAAAGGTCTGTGACAAAAATGGTCGTCTTCACAATTTTGTCCAGAGAGCTTCAACGAGCGCGCCCGTTTCCGGGTTGATCGGAAGCTGACCGGATACAAAGACAAAACCGTTTGCCGCGTAGCCCTGCGAATAAGGACCGATTGCGCCGGGCGCTTTGGATGTTACAATCATTCCCATAAATCGAATCTCCTTCTTATCATACGAAATGCCGGGGTAGTCGGTCTGCAGGGCGGAAAAGATGTTCGGCAGCCAGTTGATTGCCACGCTGGAAAAGGTGCCGATGCGCACGACGCCGGTTTCCACACCGTTCATCCGGCTGATTTGCCCCTCCAACGCCTGCTGCTCCTGCAGGAGCCTGCGCAGAAACGGCAGCACCTGCGCTCCGGCAGAGGTCAGGCAAACGCCGCTTTTGCTGCGTTCGAGAAGCGTCATGCCCCATTCCTGCTCCAGATCGGCAACCATCTTGCTGATCGAGGACTGCGCGTAGGAAAGCGCCTGCGCCGCGCGGGTAAAACTGCCGGTCTCGACCGTCTTGACAAAGGCAAGGTATTTTAACAACGGATTTTCCGTCACATATCCATTCCATTTTTCGATCTCAATCATTTATATGATTCGCTTTTCGTATTCTAGCGTATTTTGTACGATACTGCAAGAACGATTTGGGGGGCGAAGAACGATGCATCTGAAAATTTCAGATATGGACATGCTGCATGGCAGCCTTGCCGGAAAGCTGCTGCTGTTTACGCTGCCGATTGCCCTGAGCAGCATGGTCCAGCAGCTGTTCAACGCGGCAGACACTGCCGTCGCGGGTCATTTTGGCAGCGCGAATGCGCTTGCGGCAGTCGGAACGAACACGGAGATCATTGCCTTGATTGTCACGGTGTCTTCGGGGCTGTCCATCGGGGCAAATGTTCTGATTGCAAAGCACGTCGGGCGAAACGAAGCGGAAAAGCTGCCCGCTGCAGTGCAGACGGCAATGCGGCTTGCCATGTGCATCGGCGTAATCGGACTGCTTCTGGGGCAGATTGCTGCGGCGCCCTTGCTGCGGCTGATCCGGACACCGGAGGAAATCTTTGACGCGGCGGCGCTTTATCTGCGGATTTATATGCTGGGATATCCGTTTTTGCTGCTGTATGACTTCGGCGCTGCCTGTCTGCGGGCGCGGGGCGACAGCCGGTATCCGTTTCTGGCGCTGCTGCTTTCCGGGTTTGCAAATGTGGGGCTCAACCTGCTGTTCACGGCAGGGCTTCGCATGGGCGTTGCAGGCGTTGCGATTGCGACGGATCTTTCCACCATGCTCTCGGCGTTTCTGGTGCTGCGTCGTCTGGCAAAGGATGCAGTGTTTCGCTTTGCTATCCTCAATCAGAGGAGCGCGCGCAATGGCGTGTGGAGCATTCTGAAAACCGGCATTCCGTCGGCTGTGCAGGGTGCGGTGTTCTGCTTTGCAAACATTTTTGTGCAGGCGTCGGTCAACCGCTTCGGCGCAGAAGCAATTGCCGGAAGCACGATAGCCATGAATTTTGAATACGTTACCTATTACATCATTACCGCGTTTGCTCAAGCGGCGACGACCTTTACCAGTCAGAACCACGCCGCCGGGGAATTCTGGCGATGCAGGCGCATTCTGCGGTTGTGTCTGGGCTTGTCGCTGCTTTGCAGTACGGTTCCACTTTTTGCGATTGTCCTGTTCCGAGATACGCTCTCGGGGCTTTTTACGCCGAATGCTGCGGTCATTCAGAGTGCAGGCGTGCGGATTTTGTGCATCCTGCTCTTTGAGCCGCTGTGCAATTTGTATGAAATACCGGCGGGCGTTCTGCGCGGCAGCGGGCATGCGCTGTATCCGGCGCTCAGCACGATGGTTGGAACGTGCGTATTTCGCATCGCCTGGATTTATACAGTCTTCCGGGCAAAACCGACCCTCCCGATGCTCTACCATGCGTTTCCTCTTTCATGGGCAGCGACGATTGTGCTGACTGCGCTCGGGCTTCTGGCGCTGCGTCCTTTTGCGCCCGGCAGCGAGCATCCGCATACAACGGCGCAGTCTCGCCGTGTTTGACCTCCGGCGCAGGTCATGTGAAAAAACAAAAAACGGATCTGCTGAAACCGCAGCAGATCCATTTTTTACGCCTTTATTTTTTCTTTGCGCTTTTCCAGTTGAGAAACAGCATCACCACAAACGGGATACCGAGATAGCCGCAGATGGGGTAAAAAACGCCGACAAGCGTGCCAAACCCAAACCGGCTGAACACGAACGCCGCTGCGCACAAAGCCGCGTTCATAAGTCCCGCTCTTTTTTGAAGCTTCGGCGCTTGCAGCTCCCACTGCCGCAGAAGCGCAAACACGCAGCCCAGCGCCGACACGACCATGCTTAAGGTCATGAGTACGCTGTATCCTGTCTGCAAAACCGGGCTGATTTCTCCCGCGAGGACGATCATCGGCAGCTCGTCCTGCCCTGCCTCGGGGCAGACCAGCATCGCCGAGATCATGCTCATCGCAATCAGAAGCAGCACCACGTTTCCGGAAAGAAGTCCCTTTCGAAGCGTTTTCCCGCCCGGAATGTGTTCTGCCAGCGGGATCATCGTCGTCAGCGACCCGAACAGATTATACGCCGCATACGTCGCCGCGCTCACATACCAGTTCGGACGCAGCAGCGATGCCTCCGGCGCAAATTCTGCCGTCTGTCCCTTCCCGCCGGAAATGACCACGACCGCAATGATCACCGCGCACACCGTAATAACCGGCACGAGCGCACTGAATGACGCGACAAGACTTTGCAGTCCGCACAGCGCCAGCACGAAGATCACCAGCGTCACAATCGCCCCAAGCAAAATCGTAGACAGCCCCGTCAGCCCCGACAGACTCTCTGCCGCGCCAGCGATCATGATCACCACGACGCCGAACAAAAATAGATACTGAAGCGCCAGCAGCGCCGTCCGCAAAAGGGAGCTGTCGCCTCTCGTCATGAGAAACCCGATGCGCGCTTCTCCCGTCGACCGCACCAGACCCAGCAGCGCCCCATGCGCCGCCGTCATAATGACCGCCGACACCAGAAAACCTGCCAGCCCCGCCGCGCCGAAGCACGCAAAAAATTTCCAGAGCTCCTGTCCGGAGACAAAGCCAGCGCCCAAAAATACGCCCACAAAGGTAAAGCACAGCTGTACCCAAGAAATCTTCTTCATCTTCTGCCGCTCTTTTTCGCAAAAATCTCCACGATTGCCCGTTCCGTTTCCTGCATCCCAGGGCTGGAAATATAGCCGATATCGCGCATCGTCTCCTCAGGTGTCCTTCCCGCGATGCCGTGCTGTGCGGATGGGGAAACATCGCAAAGCGCCAGTTCACACGCCCGGAATGCCGCGTCCGTCGCCGCGACGGCCTTGAGCGCACAGCCGTGATTGCCGCCGTCACAGATCATGCCCGTGATGGAAAGCGCCATATTGCGAAGCGTCATAGAAATCTGCGAAAGACTGCCGCCGCGCAGCATACAAAGCCCGCACGCCATGCCCGTTCCCGCTGCGACGCCGCAGCCGCACATCGCGGAAAGCCTTCCTGAGTACTCTTTTATGTACTGCGTCACGAGCATACTCAACGCTGCCGCCCGCAAAAGCGCCTCTTCGGCGTACCCTTCCGCCTTCGCTGCGGCATACAGCGGCATCACTGCGATGATGCCATGCGAGCCAGAGCCCGTGATGCTCATCGCCGGAGCGCCCGCGCCCAGAACCCGCGCCTCGATCGCGCCCGCGCAGAGAAGCTGCGCCGTAGACCACGTGTCGGAGGACAAAAGTGTTTTTCCGTTTTTCTCAAAAAGATGGTGCGCCACAACCGTCCGCGCATCGCGAAGTCCTTCCTCCAAAAGCGCCAGATTCATGGAAAACGCCTCGCGGAGAAAAGAAATTTCCTCGATCGGAACTGTTTTTACGTAGGAAACCAGCGCCTCAAACGAAAATCCGTGAATTTCCGGCGCAGCCGCTTCTTCCGCCCGCGTCTCATGCACCGGCTCCAGAAGCTCCTCGCCGTTTAACACAATCGATACGATATTCGTGTGCGTGTGCCGGATGGTGACGCTGCAAACGTCCAGCTCCGTTTTTACATCCGCGCGGATATAAATTTCCGAGTCAATGCCCGTCATTTCTGCCGTCACCGCGCCTGCGTCCAAAAGCGCCTTCGCCGCCGATACGGAAGCCTCGTCGATATTTTCCAGTGCCTCAAGTTCCTTCTCCGCCTTCCCAGCGACTGCGCCCAGCGCCGCTGCCCATAAAAAGCCGACCTCCCGCGTGCCCGGAATGCCGCAGGTAAACGCATTTTTATACATCCCGGAGTTGAGCGCGAGATGGATTCCCCGCACCGTACCGCGCGTCCGTTCCTTTGCTGCTGCCACCGCCAGCGCGATCGCTCCCGGCTCTGTCACCCCAAGAGACGGCTTACAGTCGTTTCGAATCAGTCTTGTCAGTTCGTTCATACCCATCTTCCTTTCGCTCGCCTTGCCTTTTCCGCGGTCTTCTGCTATTGTTTTTCATAGGTGTTTTCCAATTCTGCAATAAACGCCTGCTCAGCCTGCGAGAGCTTTCGTCCCCGGCTTTTGACCCAGAGCGTGTTGAGCGTAAACGGCACGTCCTCCAGCGGAATATACACGCGCGAACACGCCGGCGTGGAAAACCGCGTAAAATCGCAGCCTACATAATAGCTGTCCGTGCAGTCAACGATCTGCCGCAGCGTGCCCCGATCCTGAATGACGATCCGTTTTTCCAGAATGCTCGGATTATACTGCGACACGTCCGAGCAGTAGTTGATGTTCGTGATGTCCTCGTCGGCAAACGTCACGTGCGGATACGGACGCAGCTCACGCACGAGAATCGATTTCCGGTTTGCCAGCGGATGACCGTACCGGACCTGCGCCACAACCGGGCTCACCTCGAGCAGGTGCGCCTCGAGATCGACGCTTCTGCATTTGTGCAGGAACGAGGACTCCTGGTCGCTCGTGTAGTGCAGAATGCCGATGCCGTAGATCCGGTTGCTGACCAGACGGATGATATTGTCCGTCGTGTCCTCCTTGAGCGCCAGATTCAGAAGCTTTTTGTCCTCACACCGCTTCTGATAATATTCGATAAACGCCGAAATGACCGGCGTGCAGCGCTGTGTGGCGACCAGAAGCGTCTCCTGCTCAGCCTTCTCGTGGTTAAAATACTGCCCCTCGAGCTGGTCGAACGCCAGAAGCAGCCGCCTGGCACGCTCGATGAACTCCAGCCCGTCGTGCGTCGGAATCGCGCCTTTGTTCGTTCTTTGAAACAGGCTGATGCCGATCTGCGCTTCCACCTCCTGCACGGCTCTGCTCAGCGTGGACTGCGAGACATACAGGTTCAGCGCCGCCTTGTTGATCGAGCCTGCCTGCGCCACTGCCACAACGTACCGCAGCTCCTGCACATTCATCCGAACCCCTCCCTTTGCCCGTCCGGGCTGTTTTCCGTTATTCTGACCGGTCTGCAATTTTGCATAACAATCTTATCAAAAAACAGCACTCTGCACAAGAGCCGGAGTCAAAAACGCCTATGCTTTGGCTGCATAGCAACTATGCGCAACTGGTTCTACCATGTTCCGCCCGACTTCCTTTATACTTGCAGTAAAGGCGCCGGACTGCTGTCCGTGCTCCAAATCAAGAAGAAAGAGGAGAGAATCAAATGTCAACAGCTCTGAAAATCGGTGTGATCATCGGATACATCGCGATCATTTCCTTTATCGCCACGTATCTCGGCAAGGGCACCAAAACCTTCAAGGACTTCGCCATCGGCGGCTCCAAGATTCCCTGGTACATCATGGGCGGCACGCTATTTTCCACCTTCTGCGGCGGCGCGACAATGGTCGCCTACGTCGGAAACTTTTACTCGCAGGGATTGATCTGGATCTGGATTCCCGTTCAGGTCGTCCTCGTCGGCGTTATTTACCTATTCCTGTACAAAAAAGTCTTTAACCTGCGTCAGATCTCGACCGCCGATATCATGGCGCTTCGCTACGGCGAAAAGACGCGCCTCATTTCGACGCTCGTCGTCATGCTCGCAGAGGTCGGCATGGCATCGGCAATGCTCAATACCTGGACCTCGATGGTCACGACCTATGTCGGCTTCTCGCGTCCTGTCGCGCTGGCGCTCGGCTGCATTCTGTTCTTCATCACCGCGGCGCTCGGCGGCTATAAGGGCGTTGCCACCACCGACGCCATTCAGGGCGGCATTATCATGATCGGTCTGACCGCGGGCGTCATCGTCTTCGTCGGCAAGGCCGGCGGCATGGATGCTATTGCGGCGGCAGCAGGTCCCGAGAAGATGAACATTTTCTCCACCGCCAACGGCTGCTCGTTCATTACCATCCTCGGCACCTTCGTCTCCAGCTTCGGTATGCATATGGCCCTGCAATCGGGCTACGTCTCGCGTATCAACTCGGTTGCGACCCCGCGTGATGCCAAGCGCGGCATCTGGATGTTCATCATCTGCCAGGCACTCGGCTTTGGCGTCTTCATCCCCATCATCGGTCTGTCCGGCAACGTGCTTCTGCAGAACGCCACCATCGGCGACTCCGTCATCGGCACGATGATCGACATGTATATGCCCGCAGTTGTGGCACTGATTTACGTCGCTGCCATCGTCTCCGCCGTTCTCACTACCGCAAACTCGTCGCTCCTGTCCGCGTCCATCTGCGTCACGAACGACATCTACGCCGGTATGATCAACAAAAATGCAACAGAAAAGCAGAAGCTTCTCGCTTCCAAGCTCTCTATCGCCGTGTTCATCTTGCTGGCTCTGCTTCTGACCACGCAGTTTACCACCATCATCTCCATGATGTTCGTCACCTACACCATCAATGCCCTCATCGCTATCCCGCTGTTTGCAGGTCTGTATGGTAAGAAGGGCGGCGCACTGGCTGCGAACCTGTCTCTCATTCTGGGCGCGGCATCCGTCATCATCTGGCTCCTGCTCGGCACGCCCTTCGGCATCCACGTTGCAATCGTCGGTCTTCCCATGGCAGGTCTCGGCTACCTCATTGGTATGATCGTCGGCGACAAGCCCACGGAAGCGCAGCTCAAGGCCATCGCGGACGCCGGCATGAAGCTCAGCAACTAAAATCAGAAAGGAGCTATCCCATGCTCTCTTGTGACACATTCGCACTCGGAAAAGACTATTTCATCGGTCATCAGACGTTTTTGTGCAAAAACAGCGACCGTCCGCTCGGCGAGGCACAGCCGCTTCTGTTTGCCGCGGCAGCCGACCATGCGCCCGGCGAAACGCTGCGCTGCACTCACCTGACGCTCCCGCAGGCGGAACACACCTATGCCGTTCTCGGCTCGAAGCCCTACTGGATCTGGGGCTTCGAGATGGGTGCGAACGAAAAGGGTCTTTTCATCGGCAACGAGGCGCAGGGCTCCCGCTGCCCGGCGGAAAGCGAGGAAGGTCTGCTCGGTATGGATCTGCTGCGTCTGGCGCTCGAGCGCACCGCAACCGCCCGCGAGGCAATTGCCCTGCTCGGAACATTCCTGTCGCAGTACGGTCAGAACGCCAACGCCAATGTGCGCTATGACCGCCGGTATGAAAACTCCTACCTTCTCGTCGACCCCGAAGAGATCTGGCTCATGGAAACTGCCGGTCGGCAGTGGGCTGCAAAGAAAATCCCCGACTGGGCTGCCATCTCCAACTGTTACACCATCGCAGACGACTATGACCTCTGCTCAGAGGACATGGAACGCGTTGCCCGTGACCGGCGCTATCTTTCCCCGAGTGAACCGATGCACTTTGCAAAGGCGTATACCCTCCCGGCACCGCGCCAGAGCCACGCCGTGCCGCGCTGGAGACGCATGTGCGCCCTTATTTCCGCGCACAAAGGTCCGCTTTCGCTCCAGGATGCCAAGCAGATCACGCGCGACCACCACGACGGCGAGATCATCGCTCCGCGTTTCGGCGCATGCTGTGCAAACTTTATCAGCATCTGTATGCACGCGCAGGACGCAAACAGCTCGCAGACAGCCGCGTCCATGCTCTTCTGCCATGATGATGTACTTGGCATGACCTTCCGCTATGCTCCGTCCATCCCTTGCTGCTCGGTCTTTCTTCCGGTCTATTTCACCGGAACGCTTCCCGCCGCGTTAGCAGCCGGAGACCGCTATTATGACGAAAACTCTCTCTGGTGGAACGTCGAGCGGCTTTCCATGGCTATCACCGCAGATGAAGAACGCTTTGGTCCCGACGCCCGCGCAGCCCTGCTCGAGCTGGAGCAGTCTCTGGAGGCAAAGGCGGCAGATGCAGAAGCGCAGGCAAAACGCCTTCTGGCAGCCGGAGATAAGGCCGCGTCCGACCACGTTCTGAATGATCTCACGCAGTACGCCGTGACAGAGCTTCTCACTCGTTCCAAATCGCTTTCCGATCAGATTCTCCGCACGATCAGCGCTAGCGGGGGGCTTTATGGTCCGCGCAAAGAATTCCTTGAGGAATACTGCACCTGGGCGCATATGACGCTGGCATAGCCCCATAAAGCCCCCGGCAAAAACGCACGCTCCGAAAAATATGATATGCTCCCTCTATGCGTGGCAGCGGAAAAACAAACTGTCAAACATGGAGGGGGCATTGTTATGCTTCAAAAGGTGGGGCATGCGGCGCAAGGCGAGGGGAACTGCCGGGCAGGCGGAACCAGATGCTGCTCGGAAAGGAAGCTGCAAGCGGTACAGCGGTTTCTGCCAGGGTACGATATAATCGCTTCGCGGCTCGATTTCTCGGTTTGGAAAAGGATGAAAAACCTTGCCGGAAATCTCCAACCCTTGATATACGGAGCTTTTCCGGTTTGGCGTAATTGTACCGTAAGGGCACACATTTGTAACCTTGGCGCTTCAGAATGGCGTAAACGCAAAAACGGTGTCGAGTATGCTCGGACATTTCGATGCAGGCTTCACGCTCCGCACCTACACCCATGTCACGCGCCAGATGCAGGAAAGTGCAGCCGAAAAGATGGGAAATTTTATGTCGCAAGTCATGTGAAAAAGCAAAGAAAAAACACAGAGCGTCGGAGAGGATAAGACAAACATCCTCTCCGCCGCTCTTTGGACATTTCTAAACTGTACCCTAGGAAGTGGACAAGGAAATGACCCATAGCCTGCGGCAGTCAATGTCGCGGAAGGGAAATTGCTGGGACAACGCGCCGCAGGAGAGCTTTTTCGGACATATGAAGGACGAGTTGGCGGAGAAGATTCCAAACTGGACGTGCTTTGCGGATGTGCAGCGGTCAATCGACGACTGGATGGACTACTATAACAACGACCGATACCAGTGGGATCTGGCAAAGCTCTCGCCGAACGAGTATTACCGCTACATGACAACCGGCAGCTATCCATGCTAGCGGAATGGGTCACCTTATTTTGTCCTTGACTTGGGGAGCAGTTTAAGGGAGCCTTGGGGTCAGAACAGGGTCAGCTGGCTGGTGAGGGGGAGGGTGCCGAAGGCGCCGGCTTGCTGGAGCTGGTCGATGAGCGTCTTCGATACCTTCGGGCAGGCGTCGGCAAATTCCTCGACGGAGAGGAATTCCATGCTGTCGCGGCAGTTCATGATGTCCCATGCCGCCGTCTCACCGAGACCGGACACGGCCACGAACGGCGGGCGGAGCTGCCCGTCCTCGATCAGGAATTTTGTCGCGTGCGAATGATAGATATCGATCGGCGCGAAGGAGAAGCCGCGCAGGTAGAACTCGTAGCAGACCTCCAGCGTGGTGAACAGATCGTCATCCTTGGCCGTGGAATCCTCGTCTGCCTTGATCTCCTGCAGCTTCTTTTTGACAAGCTCGATGCCGTGGCACATCATGCCCTCGTCAAAGCCGCCCTTCTGGCTGCGGCGATAGAAGTAAGCGGCGTAGAACGCCAGCGGCTGGTGCACCTTGAACCACGCGATGCGGAAGGCCATCATGACATACGCCGTCGCGTGGGCCTTCGGGAAGAGGTATTTGATCTTCTTGCACGAGCCGATGTACCATTCCGGCACGCCCGCGGCCTTCATCTCTTCCTCTGCGCCCTCGGGCAGACCGCGGCCCTTTCGGACGGCCTCCATGATCTTGAACGAGCGCTTTTCCGGCATGCCGCACTTGATGAGATAGAGCATGATATCGTCGCGGCAGCCGATGGCCTCGCCGACAGTCGCGGTCTTCGACAAAATGAGATCGCGCGCGTTGCCCAGCCACACGTCCGTGCCGTGGGAGAAGCCGGAAAGGCGGATGAGGGTATCGAACTTCGTCGGCTGCGTCTCCTGCAGCATGCCTCTGGTGAAGCCCGTGCCGAATTCCGGGATGGCGACGGAGCCGACCGGCCCCAGGATCGGGTCGTTCTCATACCCCAGGACCTTGCTGGAGGTGAAGATGGACATGGTGTCCTGATCGTCGAGCGGGATCTTCTGCGCGTCGACGCCGGTCATATCCTCGAGCATGCGGATCATGGTCGGGTCATCGTGACCCAGCATGTCGAGCTTCAGGAGGTTTTCCTCCATGGAGTGATATTCAAAATGCGTGGTGATCCACTCGGAGTCCTTGTCGTCCGCCGGGTGCTGCACGGGGCAGAAGTCCCAGATCTCGTTTTCCTGCGGGATGACGACGAGGCCGCCCGGGTGCTGGCCGGTCGTGCGCTTGACGTTGACGCAGCCGAGCGCCAGCCGGTTCTCCTCGGCCTTGGAGACAGTCTTGCCGCGCTCCGACAGGTATTTTTTCGCGTAGCCGTAGGCTGTCTTTTCCGCGACGGTGCCGATGGTGCCGGCGCGGAAGACGTGCGTCTTGCCGAACATCTGCACGCAGTAGGCGTGCGCCTTGGCCTGATACTCGCCGGAGAAATTGAGGTCGATATCCGGGACCTTGTCGCCGCCGAAGCCGAGGAAGGTCTCAAACGGGATGTTGAAGCCGTCCTTGTCGAGCTTCGCCCCGCATTTGGGGCAGACGGCGTCGGGCAGGTCCGCGCCGCAGGCGCAGTCGGCAGGCACGTCGAAGGTCGTGTATTTGCAGTTCGGGCAGCGGTAGTGCGGCGGGTAGGAGTTGACCTCCGTGATGCCGGACATATACGCCACGATCGACGAGCCGACGGAGCCACGCGAGCCGACCAGATACCCGTGCTCGAGCGAGTTCTGCACGAGCTTCTGCGCGGACATGTAGATGACGTCGTAGTGGCAGGAGATGATGTCGTGCATCTCGGTGTCGACGCGCTTCTGCACGAGCTCGGGCGGATTTTCGCCGTAGAGCCGGTGAAGCTTGCCGTAGACGAGGGATTTGAGGTCCTCGACCGAATTCTCGATCTTCGGCGCGAACAGATTGTGCGGCACGGGCCGCAGCGTCTCACACCAGTCGACGATGCGGTTCGGGTTGTCGATGACGACCTCGCGCGCCTTTTCTTCGCCGAGATACGCGAATTCCGCCATCATTTCGTCCGTCGTCCGCAGATACAGCGGCAGCGGCCGGTCGGCGTCGGGCATCTGCTTGGTGGCAAGCAGGATGTGGCGGAAGATCTCGTCCTCCGGGTCGAGGAAGTGCACGTCGCCGGTGGCGACGACGGGCTTGCCTAGCTCCTCGCCGAGCCTGACGATGGTGCGGTTGAAGCCGCGCAGCTCCTCCTCATCCTCGGCAAGACCCTTGTCGAGCATGAAGCGGTTGTTGCAGATGGGCTGGATCTCGAGGAAGTCATAGAAAGACGCGATGCGCTTGAGCTCCGCCCAGCTCTTGTGGTTCAGGATGGCCTGGAACAGCTCGCCCGCCTCGCAGGCCGAGCCGATGATGAGCCCCTCGCGCCACTGCAGGATCTCCGACTTCGGCATGATCGGCACGCGGCGGAAGTATTTGAGATTGCCGTAGGAGATCAGCCGGTAGAGATTGCGCAGGCCGATGGAGTTTTTGGCGAAGACGATGATGTGCCGCGCGCGGCGGTCCATGATCTTGCTGCCGGAGCGCAGCTCCTCCATGCGCGGGTTGATGGCCTGCAGATGGTCGATGCCCTGCTCCTGCAGCATTTTGAAAAAGCGCATGAGCAGATACCCGCAGGTGATGGCGTCGTCGGAAGCGCGGTGGTGGTTGAAATCGGGCAGACTCAGCGCGTCCGCGACGATGTTGAGCTTGTATTTGCCGAGCTCCGGCATCAGATTCTGCGCCAGGATGAGCGTGTCGACATACGTCGGCTGGAACGCGATGCCGAGGCGCTCGCACGCCGCCGTCACGAAGCCGATATCAAAATCGGCGTTGTGCGCGCACAGCGGCCGGCCGCCGGCATAGTCGAGAAACTGCAAGATCGCCTCGGAGATATCCGGCTGCCCGGCGAGCATCTGGTCGGTGATGCCGGTGAGGTCGATGATCTTCGGCTGCAGCGGCCGGTGCGGGTCGACGAACATCTGGAAGGTGCTGAGCACCTCCTTGCCCTTCATGATGGCCGCGCCGATCTCGATGATCGTGTCGTGCAGAGACGAAAGGCCGGTCGTCTCGAGGTCGAAGGCGACGTATTCCTCGTCGAAGGAGAAGTCTCCGTCGCCGTGGACGGCGATGCGGTCGTCGACGTCGTTGACGTAGTAGCCCTCACAGCCGTAGAGGATCTTGATGTTCTGATCCGTCCCGGCGACCTTGGCCTTGCTCGCGGCCTTCATCGCGTCGGGGAAGGACTGGGCCCCGCCGTGGTCGGTGATGGCGATGGCGCGGTGGCCCCAGCTGGCCGCACGCTTGACGGCCGCGCCGGTATCGGTCAGCGCGTCCATGGACGACATCGTGGTATGCAGATGCAGCTCCACGCGCTTTTCGGGGTAGGTATCGCGGCGCTTGGGCGCCTCGATCTTCTCCATGGCGGTCGGCTGCAGGACCATTTCGTTGTCGTAGCGGTCAAAGCTCATCTTGCCCTGCACGCGCAGCCACATGCCGGCCTGCACGTTGTCGATGATGGGCTTGGCCTTGGCGGCCTCCATAAACTGATTGACGCGGACGGAGCTGGTGTAGTCCGTCATGTCGAAGCAGACGACCCACGCCCCGCGCTTTTTGAGCTCCCGGTGCTGCACGGCGAAGACCTTGCCCTCGACGATCACGCGGAACATATCGAGATTGAGCTCGTCCATCCGCACCGCCCGGCCCGAAAACGGCCGCCCGTAGAACAGCGCGCCCGTCGGCTCCTGCGGCGCGGGTGCGCTGCGGGGAGCTCTTGCGGCAGGAGCCGCGCCGGGGGCCTGTGCGGAGGGCTGGATGGCCGGGGTGTTTTTGAGGGCCTCGGCCCGGATGCGGGCCGTCTCCTCAAACAGGGCCTTGCCCTCGAGGTTGCTGTGCGCCTCGACTTCGATCTTCTTCGTCACGCCGAAGCGCTCGCGCAGGAACTGCTCGCCCTTTTTGGCGTTCTGGAGGATGGAATCCTTGCCGTTGGCGCGCAGATGGATGGTCACGGTGTTATCCTCGACCGTATATTGCGCCCCGGCCAGAATGGCGGCCGAGGGCGAGAACGCGCGGATGAACACCTGCGCCAGATCGCGGAAGTCCATATGCGGCAGCTCTTCTTCCGGATAACGCACCGAAAGCTCCAGCGACTTCAGGCCGTAGGCCTTTTCTACGGCCCGGCAGAGCGTCTGGAGCTGCTTTTCCGCGAGATACTTCTCCGCCTGCGCGTCGAGGCGGATGGTGCGCGCATCCCGGTCGAGCTCGGCGTGGACGACGGCGAGGCGCTCGAGCGCCTGCGCCAGCTCCTCCGGCGGCTCAAAGCCCGGGAACAGCGCGGGGAAAAATACTTCACTCATAGTTTTACAACTTCTCTATATATTCCAGCAGCGTGGGCAGCAGCTCGTCGTAGGGGAGCTTTTTGAGCTGCTTGCCCCTGACGAACAGAATGCCGCAGCCGTCGCCGCCGGCGATGCCGATGTCGGCCTCCCGGGCCTCGCCGGGCCCGTTGACCACGCAGCCCATGACGGCGACCGTGATGGGCTTTTCGCAGGCGGCCAGCGCCTGCTCGACCTGGTTGGCCAAGCCGATCAGATCGATGCGCGTGCGCCCGCAGGTCGGGCAGGCGATGATGTTGACGCCGGTCTTGCGCAGGCCCGCGGCCTTGAGGATATCCTTCGCCGTCAAAACCTCCTGTACCGGGTCGGCCGTCAGCGATACGCGCATCGTATCGCCGATGCCCTGGCACAAAAGCGCGCCGATGCCCATGGCGGATTTGATGGTCCCCATGCGCGCGGTGCCGGTCTCGGTGACGCCGATGTGCAGGGGATAGTCCGACCGCTCGGAGAACAGGCGGTAGGCCTCGATCATCAGCGGCACGGAGCTGGATTTCATCGACACGCAGATGTCGTGGAAATCATATTTTTCCAGCAGCGCGATATGCCCGAACGCACTTTCGACCAGCGCCTCCGGCGTGGGGCGGCCGTACTTTTCCAGAAGCCGCGGCTCGAGACTGCCGCCGTTCACGCCGACGCGGATGGGGATCCCCCGCGCGCCGCAGGCCTCGACGACCGCGCGCACGCGGTCTTCCCCGCCGATGTTGCCGGGGTTGATGCGGATCTTGGCCGCGCCGTTTTCCGCCGCGCGGATGGCAAGGCGGTAGTCAAAGTGGATGTCCGCGACCAGCGGCAGGGGAGAGGCCGCGCAGATATCGCCGAAGGCCTCCGCCGCCTCCATGTCCGGCACGGCCAGCCGCGCGATCTCACAGCCCGCGGCGGCCAGCGCGCGGATCTGGGCGAGCGAGCCCTCCACATCCGTGGTCCTTGTATTGAGCATCGACTGGATCGAGACCGGCGCGCCGCCGCCCACGGCGACGGGCCCGACCTGGATCCTCTTTGTCAGCTTTCGTTCCATTCAGTGCACCAGCTTCCAGATATCCTTGAACGTGATGAATGCCATAAACGCCAGCAGCAGGATCATGCCCGCCGCGTGGATGTAGCCTTCATACTTGGAGGGAATTTTCTTCTTCGTGATCGCGGTGAACACCGTGTTCACCAGCAGCAAAAACGCGCGGCCGCCGTCCAGCGCCGGCAGGGGCAGCATGTTCATGACGGCCAGATTGACCGCGATGAACGCGCCGAGATACAGCACGTTCAGAATGCCGTCCGCCGTGGTCGCGGCGGACTCGCCGGTCTGGGCGATGGCGGACACCACGCCGACCGGCCCGGACATGTCGTTCACCGATACCAGCCCGGACACCAGATCCCCGAGGCTCATCCAGATGAGCCGCGCAAAATCCAGCGCCGTGTACCACGTGTTTTTGAGGACGGTCCCGACCGTCTTCTCCTCGTAGCCGAAATACAGGCCGTATTTATACTGCTGTACGCCGTCCACGTCGTAGAGCTTCTGCTGCATGGCAAAGTCCTGCAGCTCGACCAGCTTCCCATCCCGCTTCACGACCAGATCGTAGCTGCCCGTCTTGTTGCGGGAAAGGAGCGTGGAGACGTCGGAATAGATATACACGCGGCGGCCGTCGATCTTGTAAAGCTCGTCGCCGACCTGCAGCCCCTGCTCCGACTGCAGCTCGCAGCCGTCAAAGAAGCCGGAGATCTTCGCGGTCGAAAAGCCCGACACGCACGAGTAGAGGATCGCCAGCACCACCAGGCCCGTCAGAAAGTTCATGAACGAACCGGCCGCCAGAATGATGAGCCGTTTCCACCAGACTTTGGAGGTAAAGGCCCGGGGATTGTCGGATTCCTCATCCTCGCCCTCCATGGCACAGTAGCCGCCCACGGGGATGCAGCGCAGGGCATAGAGCGTCTCGCCGCGCTGCTTTTTCACGATGGCCGGGCCCATGCAGATGGAAAACTCGTTCACCTGCACGTCCAGCGCCTTGGCCGTGAGAAAATGGCCCAGCTCGTGGATGAAGATCAGAAAGCCGAAAATCAGGATCGCAATGAGAATATACATGAAATCACCTGTCAGAAAACCGCTCGCGCGTATAGGCGCGGGCAAGGCGGTCCGCCTCAAAAATATCGTCCAGCGACGGCTCAGCCGTGACCGGCAGCCGCAGCGCCGCCGCCACGGCGTCCGGAATGTCGTAGAACCCGATCCGGTCCTGCAGATAGAGGGCGACGGCCTCTTCGTTGGCGGCGTTCATGGCCGTGCAGGCCGTGCCGCCGGTCTTTGCCGCCTCTTTGGCGAGCGCGAAGCAGGGGAAGGCGGCTTCGTCGATGGGATCGAAGGTCAGCGGGCCGCAGGAGAGCAGGTCGAGGGCGGGGGCCGGGTTGTGCAGCCGGTTCGGGTACGTCATGGCAAGGCCGATGGGGATGCGCATATCGGGCACGCCCAGCTGCGCCAGTACCGCGCCGTCGACGAACTCGACCAGCGAATGCACGACTGACTGCCGGTGGATGACGGCTGTGACCTTCTCCAGCGGCAGCTCATACAGCCGCATGGCCTCAATGATCTCGAGCCCCTTGTTCATGAGCGTGGCGCAGTCGATGGTGATCTTCGCGCCCATCTTCCAGTTGGGGTGGCGCAGGGCGTCCGCTTTGGTCACGGACGCCAGTTCTTCCCGGCTTTTCCCGAAGAACGGCCCGCCGGAGCAGGTCAGGATCAGGCGCTTGACCTCCCGCTGGTCCCGGCAGCCCATCAGGCACTGGAAAATGGCCGAATGCTCCGAGTCGACGGGTATGATCTCCGCGCCCGATGCGCGCGCCGCGGCCTGCATGAGCTGCCCGGCGCAGACCATGGTCTCTTTGTTGGCAAGGGCGATGCGTTTGTTCTCGTGGATGGCCGTGAGCGTCGGCCGCAGGGCGGCAAAGCCGCACACCGCTGCGACGACGGTATCGGCCTGCGGCAGCGCCGCAGCCTCACACAGCGCCTCGCTGCCCGCGAGCACCCTTATATTCATATCCGCAAGACGGGTCTTTAATTCCTCCGCGGCCGCATTCTCCGTCATGACGGCGAGTTCCGGCCGGTATTTGCGGCACTGGGCCTCCAGCAGGTCCACGTTCTTTTCCGCCGTCAGCGCGGCGACGCGCAGGCCCAGCTCCTCTGCCACCGACAGGGTCTGGCGGCCGATGGAGCCGGTGGAGCCGAGGATCGTGATCGTATGTGTCATAGCTTCTCCAGTACAAACAGCATCGCGTACACCACGGGCGCGATAAAGAGCGTCGAGTCAAACCGGTCGAGCACGCCGCCGTGGGTCAGGAAAATGTGGCTGTAGTCCTTGATGCCCGCCTCACGCTTGATGAGGCTCGTCGAAAGATCACCCAGCTGGCCGAAGAGATTGGCGACGACGCCGATGACGGCCAGGAACCACAGCGGCAGCCCCATCTGCCAGACAAGCTTCGCAACAAGCCCCAGCAGCACCATGCCGGCGGCGCTGCCGACCGGGCCCGCAAGGAAGCCTGCCCACGTTTTATTGGGGCTCACGTGCGGGGCAAATTTCTTATGGCCGAAGGCCATGCCGCCCAGCATCGAAAAGCTGTCGCCAATAAACGCGATGACGAACGGCATGAGCACGAACGCGGGCGAGACATTGCGCAGCAGCGCAATGCAACTGTACATCGCCGGGAACAGAAGCCCGCCGACGATGCAGACCGCGACGGTGGCAAACGGCAGCGCCGTTTCCTTCCCGTGCGTCACGACTGCGATGAGAAACAGCGCCGCGACGAACACATATGCGCACGCGAAATACAGCCGGTCACCGACCGCCGTCCACCAGCCGTCCATGGAGATGTATGCCACGGTCAGGACAGCCATCAGCATCGTCAGCGCGTAGACGAGCGGCGTGACATGCTTACCCGCCGTGTGCAGCAGCTCCCACGCGGCGGCAGCCGCGATCGCCGCGGTCAGGATCCACGCGGCGACCGGCGGCAGGATGACGAGCACCACGATCAGCAGCGGCACGCCGATGGCGGCCACGAGCAGTCTTTGTTTCATTTCCGACCTCCAAACCGGCGCTCGCGCGTCCGGTAGGACGCGATCGCCTTGTCGAGTTCCTGTTCATCAAAATCGGGCCAGAGCACATCCGTGAAATAATACTCCGCATACGCCGACTGCCACAGC
>ERZ773225.2521-NODE-2521-length-18322-cov-2.908524_pt1 | contig 18322 bp, 20 predicted proteins | sample MGYA00580993_ERZ773225 | MGnify/ENA primary metagenome ERZ773225 (study PRJEB29015, sample SAMEA2737748) | human gut metagenome | biome: human gut; feature: human-associated habitat; material: faeces | place: China | collected 2012 ...
AAACCGTCAGCTAACAGTTGATAAGTAAATTAGTTCCTTATCACTGTTAAGCCAATGGTTTCAAGGTTTTTCTTTATCCTAAAAACAATGTTTAGCCTTATTTTTAGCCTTGCGGCATAAAAAACACGGACCAGTGCAGGCACCGGTCCATTAAAAACAAGATTGTTTTTATGCTACACACACAGTATATGCGGTAACCGCGAAAAAGTCAATCCCCCATGCTATGATTTTGTGCAATTTCTTGCAGGAGCTTCTCTGCATTCAATCAGTCCGGGGATATCCAGCAAACCGCAATACGTGTTAATAACTTTGACTACAAACTCATAGGCAGATAAGAGGGTTGTGTTTTTGTTTTGATAGTATTCTTTGTATCTTGTAAAGCGGTCACAAAACAAACATCGAAGTTCACTAAACATATGTTTCTGGGCGGAAGCAGGCGCTACAGAATGGTACAGGAACAGCATGACGCAAAAATCATGAATGAGCGGTTTGTTCATGTTGGTATTTAATGTTCTGTTCTTTATTCCGTGACTTCCTAAAAAAGCGCTTACTTCTGGATTTTGGTTGAATTTGTCAGGGGATATATACGGAGTTTTAAGGCTATTCGGCAAGCAATTATTGTGTGCAGCTGCATTTCTCAAAATACGAACGGGGTTGATGAGATAACTAAACGGGCCGGATTGCAACTTCTTATTTGTGGGAAATAGGCTGGTTCCATTGCGCATATAGAAAAACTTATACAGCTCTTGAAAGTCTCCAAAGTTAAGAACCTCGATGATGTTCCAGAGTGAAAAATGTCCATCATACTTTTGAACCATGTTACTGCAGGCTTTTCCAAAACGCTTTTGGCTAAATTCTCGTTCGTAATGCTCCGGATTCCGCGCTATAAAGTCTTTGACGATTCCATATCCATCTTCATTAGACCTGTTAAAGTCCCGAAGCAGCGCAGCCTTAAGATAGTGCTCAATATCCAAAGTAATCTGGAAGATATGCTTTCTCAAGTATGAGTCAATGGTTGCTAAATCTCTAAGATATGCAAAATCCAAGTCAATATACTTGCCGTATCTATCAGAATCGGCTTTGTCTGTATACTTCTCATACAACTTAGCATACACCTTGATTTTGAAATAATACGTGTTTATTTCAAGGTATTTGGCTGCATCTTCTTCAGTCATAACGGAGAAGCGAATCCCCTGAGCTTTCATATGTTCTATTTGTTGAGGGACAGAAAGCTTTGGTTTTGACTGATAAGTTGTAAGCTGTCATGCCCCGTTTGCATTGCTTGCGCTGCGGTCTCCATTTTCTTCATCTCCCCGTATACTGCATAAAATCATTTTATTCCATATAATAGGGAAACTCAACAGTGGTCGGCCTCATGTCTATTCGATATACTCACCATCGTACCATTTACGTGCTATTAACCGCTATTTTTGCAAACTTATAATGTACTGCTCCATTCGGTCGGCGCTGGCCTTCTTCATCTGATTTGTCGCATGCGCATACACGTCCAGGGTGAACGCTGCCGTCGCATGGCCGAGGTTTTCCTGAACCGTTTTGATATCGTCGCCATTTTTGATAGAGGCAACAGCGTAGCTATGACGAAGATCATGGAAGCGCATGGTCTCCATTCCGATTGACTTGACGATCCGTTTGAAGCAGTCATAAACAGTGCGGTGTGACAGAAAGCTGCCTGCCGCATTGGTAAACACCAGATTGTGTACATTATCCCAAGCAGACCCGGCATAGGCAGCCATTTCTTTCTGCTTGTCCTGCTGTGCACGAAACAGGGCAAGCACACTCTGTGGGACGGTCAGGATGCGCCCCTTTCCGTTTTTCGGCGTGGAAAAGTAATACTGCCCGCCCTTCTTCTGCTCCTGCCGTGCCTGTTGACGAACGGAAATCGTTCCATTCGTAAAGTCAATGCAGTCTCAGGTCAGGCCCAGAAGCTCGCCCTCCCGCATACCCGTAAAGAGGGAAATTTTATAAAGCAGTTCATGCGGATGGCCGTCGATTGCGCGAAGGAATGCAACTGCGCCATCATCATCAAAAACCGTCATCTCTTTCCTGACGACCTTCGGAAGACTGCATGCATCAGCAGGCTTCTGCCGAATATCTCCATTCGCGACCGCCTGCTGAAGTGCTTTGTGCAGAATTCCGTGGATGTTCTTGATTGTCTTCGGCGAGAGCGGCTCTGCATTCTTTTTGCCTGGCCGCAGCAGATCGTTGTAGAACGCCTGGATCTGCTGCGTCTTCAACGCGCACAGCTTGACTGCACCGAGGTTTGGCGTCAGATACAGCGCGATGCTGCGGCGATAAAGATAGGCCGTGGAGGGCTTAATGCCCTCCAGATAATTGTCCGACCAAATCTGAAGCCATTGCGCAACCGTCATGGCGGATGGCTCAATATATGAACCATTGTCAATCGCCGCAGTCGCCGCTTTCAGCTTTTGCAGCACTTCTTTTTGCGTTTTCCCGGTGATGGAGTGCTGCTTCTGCTTCCCGGTACCGGGATCAAATCCGGCTGAGTAGCGGGCCTGCCAGTAAGTGTATGTTTTACCGCCCCGTGCAACGGAAATTTTCCGCACAGAGCCGTTTCTATTTGCATTTTTTTCATGTCGTAGTCTCCTTCCTGCGCAGGCCGCTGCCCTGCGTTTTATGCGGCGTGCAAAAATTCTTTTATAGCGTCAGACGGAATCAGAATCCTCCGACCGATTTTTACGGCGCGGAGGCGTCCACTACGCACCAATTCGTATGCACTTCCACGGCCAATACGGAGAAACTCTGCAGCTTCTTCGACCGTCAGTGTAAGCTTTGGCAGGACATCGGTATTGACTTTCATGTTGTTTCCTCCTCAAATTTGCGAAGTACCCACTGCCTTGAAAGAACAACGGGAAGTTTGGCATCCTCTAAAATATGATTCAACGCGACTTCCTTTGAAGCCCCTTTTCTGGATTCCCGAATGATATCGATCCCTAGGCTGCACAAATTTTATGTGCCTCACACAGACAATTCTTCAGCAGCATACCCTTCTGTTTATTCTCGCAGAATATTAACCACTTCGCGTCGGGATTTTCTTCGATTTTCGGGATAACATCCTCATATTCGTGGATAAAATCGACACAGTACGCAGAGTAATCAACCGGAAAATTGTAAAATTCAATATAGCGGTCGCACGTAGGAATGCGTTCATTACGAGCAAAATCCTGAATCGCGGAATACTCGTCCCGCTCCGCAGCAGCTATACACCGCTGGACATCGTAGGGCGTAGCAGTCATGTAAATACGAATCGCATGCGAAAATTTACAAACCAGGTTCCGAAGGACAGACCCCGCAAAGAAGTTAAAGAGCGCATCGACCGCAAAGAAATGGCACTCATCGCAAACCAGATATGCACAGTTTCTGATCCATTTTTTTGCATCCGAATCATTCAAAAACCCCTGCACGCTCTGGTACGTCATGATTCTCACAGATACAAAATCGGTATGCCGCTGAAGCCCAATTTCCGACAAGCCTTCAAGCGAGGTCTGAAGGCCGAGCTTCTGCGCAATCAAACGCTTCTGCTGCACAGAGTTCGCCAGCCGCGAGCTCAGCAGCAGTACATTCTTCCCCCTTTCAACCGCCGCCGGGATGATTTCTTCCTTGATGAATGTGGTCTTTCCCCTGCCAGGCTGCGCACAGATAAATACTCCATTCTGGTGTGACCATGTGGGGACAATTGGTTTCAGGCTCTCGGCGATCGAACCGGACATAGTATGCCTCCAATAGAAATCATCCAGGTAGTCGTCGAGTTCACTTACGAGCGCCACCTTGAGCGTTCCATTGCTAAACTGGTGCATGGTGTATCAAGCCTCCTCACTTAAGCTGGCTCAATCATAGCAGTAAAAAGAGTTCCGGTGTGCAGCCAAGCATAAGAAAAAATTGTGCTCGGGTGTATTTCTACATATTGGATTTCTCAAAAAACTTCCGGTTGGCACAGGCCAAACCGGAAGTTTGAGGTATCTATTTGTTAAATGTAGGATTTCGAGAACGAATCAACAATTTCTGAAATACTTTTTTCCTTTTCGTGCTGAAGGACTATGTAGCAATTATACAGTAGTGCGCGGTATTCTTCGGATAAAAAGAGCAGTTCTGTCGACTCGATTTCCAACGGCGTTGTATCTAATCCTTGAATAATCGCCTGATTTTTCTGAAGACAGTTTTTTCTGCAAGCAGCGGCACTGATATTGCAAAGATCCAGTTGCACATAATCTTGATCTTGCCGTAGTTGAAGGTTTGCATTCTCCAACATAAGCTCCAAACAAAGAGCCTGGCGTTTTACTAGCTGCCATATTTGCTCTTGGCCAGCAGAGTTGAACGATGCGTCCATTTGCAACCTAGTCAACGATTCCAGAGGAACTCGGAGTGCGCCCCAACACTTTCTAACACATGTCATTGTCAGAAATGCGTCATGGACTTTTGCAAAAAGATGGTCGTAGACATTTCGGAGCAGTCCATCCAGGAAAATGTCGACTGCAGATCCGTATTGAATCTGCTTGCAATAATACGGTATAAATTGGCCCCGTGATAAGTCGTCAAACATTTCGTCAATCCGCTCTTGAATCTTTTGGGCAGCATACTCTCGTACAGATTCTATCGATTTCACCTCTAAAAAATTCCAATAAAACCGATATGCGTCACGAAGGCTGTCCCCTTTCCTCGTTATAGTTAGATCGAGTTGATTCAAAAGCCATGCTTTATAATACGGCAAGGCTGAATCGTCATATTTGCGTTGATTTTTAACTGCACCCGGGCAGTCAAAGTAGCGCTTGAGCATCTTGTCATTATCTGAACTTTTTTCATCATGAATTTGAATTCGACAATCAAATTCATGCTTTGAATGGCGGCTTATCCCCTCGCTATATACCTCTTTTCGTTTTGATAGCAAATCTGAACGGAGATTGCTCAAATCCGTGCTGTTTGGAGCAGGTTCGGCATTTTTGATTAAATCCATCGGCCATGCTTCTATGCGGTCTTGTATAGATCGGCGAATCTCATTTGCAAGCGGCAAAGCGGTGCACAGGATATCAATAGCTTGATCTGCCGGCATAGTTTTGATATCATTCGTTGTTCTTTCAAAGTTTTCTGTCAGACGACTTTGAAACCCTCGCAGCAAACGACGGGATATCTGCGGCGTATTAAGATAAACATAATCAACATAGTCTAACGGTTCTGATATCAGCAGTTTTTGCTCAAGTTTTCTGTTAGCTTGTCAAAAGTATGCTGTTCCAATACTCCACGGGTTTCATGCTGTCGCGCATTTGGGGAAAGTTCATCCTGCGCAATAATAATTGCGCGGTAGAGATCTTCGACTTCAGGATAAATTTTCATCCATTTCGAGCCGGAATCTTCTGGCTTGGAGCCTTCTGATTTAGTGAGTTCATAAAGAAGTCCAAAGCGAATTGGGTCGCACTCGTCCGTGAGGTGATTTTTACTTGGAGAATCGGTAATTACTCCCAGCACATAACAAATTGTCGCCATAGCGGTTGTACGATCATGTTTTTTCGGCAGCTCATTTACAAACTGCGAGCCAGATTTATCAAATGGAAGTTCTCTTTCATAAGTTATGGGGTAGCCAGAGTAATTGTTCGATTTATTTTCTATATTTTCTCACAACAATTTCCTATTTCAGCATATCATAGAAACCAGTGCCAGGGAAGATATACCGAAAATGCCACATGTCATATTCCTGCCATTTGGCAGCTTGCTAATAAATTATAAATGATACAAGGAACGCCTGCCAGATACGGCAGGCGTTCTGATTTTGGAATATACGGTCAACAAATGGCAGAAAATCCATGTTAATGTTTAACAAGGAACGAACACAATAGTAGGACTCAGAGGAAGCGTCATACCAAACGCTTCCTCTGGCGAAAGTGTGCAGTACCCATAATAAAGCAAAAAAGAGGTTCACAATATATGAAAATGAAAGAAAGCAAAACAACTATGATATCTATAAAATATACACAGCAGGATAAAGAATATTTGCTTGCTGAGGCTCAAAAGGCAGGATGCTCTTTGAGCGAGTACATTCGCGAAAAATCCTTACAAGGTGATGCAATTCTACTCAAAAAGCACGATCAGATTTTTTATCGTCAATTGTGCAGGCATAACATGATTTTGAAGGATGCAGGACTTTCTGCGGAGCAGCAAGCGTCCTTTGAAGCATGGGAGGTAGCAACATGGCAGTCCTTAAAATAAAGTCTGTCCCGCAGAAATATACAGACGAGCTTGCTTACCAGCAGCTTCTGGATTACATTATGTGGCCAGATAAAACGCCGGATCACTATATCGGCGGATTCGCAGTGCATCCACAATATGCAGCGGAGGAAATGCAGTTGGTCTCTCAGGCATACCATCAGAATCGCGGGGTTCGTCTCCGCCACTGGATCATCAGTTTTGAGAAGCATGAGCTTGCAGACGCTTGGCACGCAAATCAGTTTGCGCAGATGGCGTGCAGATTTTATGCAGATACATATCAAATCGTCTATTCCGTCCATGAAGATGCCGAGCATTTGCATGTTTATTTTGTAATGAATATGATTTCCTATCAAAATGGAAAGCGATACTCCGGGCAGAAGAAAGATTTTTACGACTATCTGAAATATCTTCAAGAAATCGCAGATTTGTTTGGCACATATATCATTCGCGTCAAGGACGATTCATCCAGCCAGAATACTTCACCTTTTGCCGCAAATGGCAGGCTGCGGCCTTTGGGCAAAAGATAGGCGTGTGTTCTCCCATGAAGGTGGAGGTGCTCACACTGACCGTCTGTAATCAGCAGAATCGGAGCATCTTTTGGGAAATCTTCTGCGCGCTCCAGCAAGTCGATTCCCGGCTGCAGCTGTGTACCTCTCCGTCCCTGCACGTGGACGGCTCCTGCAAGGCTGTCCGGACGCACGACGCCCTGATCGTAGGCTGCTGCATCGCAGAATACCAGCCGAACAGCGTGAACATTCCGCGCCGCACTGTAGCTGGAAATCGCGCCCAAGGCTGCGGCAAGGAGTGAACGCGGCATATACACGAACAGGATCAGCATAATAAACTGGAACACGTCCGTATAAATGACGCCGAACAAGCCGGATGTAGCCGTATAGACAATAAATACCGCGCAGGCAATCAAGGCCCCCCTTTCATAGGAAATGCCGATCTCGCCGCCGAGCATGTTGATAATTGTGGCTGTCGCCGTGACCTGTGAGGCAACCGTCCCCATCATGGTAAACGCAATCAGGCAGCCCAGTACAACCTTGGCGATCCTACCGAAGCGCTGCTCAAACAGATCCGGGATAGACGAGACATGAAATTTCGTACCGACGTCTGAAATACGTCCGGCAAAGCCGGAAAAGATAAACATGCCGAGCAGATACGGCAGCGCCGTCATAATCGCCTTGAAGCCGCTCGAATACGCGACGCCCGCGCGCCCCATCAAACCGCTGCCGCCGATGATAGTCGCACAGACGGTGGCCATCAGGACCAGCGTCCCAAAGGAGCGTCCGCCAAGATAATAATCGTCCATGCTCCTGACCTTTTTAACCACAACAAGGCCGATGAGCACCATCGCGACCAGATAAACGCCGACAATCGTCAGATCGATCGCATGAATTTCGTTATGAACCACGTGTGTCTCCTTTCCTTCCGGCAGGCAGACACCCGCCGGATCATGTTGTTTTGAAGAATTGGGCGACAGCTTCCCGTGCCTCCGGATCGCCCACAAAAATAACAAGGTCACCGCCGCAGAGCTCTGCGTACGGCCCCGGCGAGACGCTCAGCGCCTCCGCGCGTCCGATTGCAACGACGGTCGCGCCTGTTGCCTGCCAGAAATGGAGCGAGCCGAGGCTCTTTCCCGAATCCGGCCAATCCTGCGGGATACGGCAGGAAAAGCTCTGCAGCTGCTCCAAGCTTGGCACCGGCTGGATGGAATCGTCGAGAATGCTGCCGCACAGCTCCGAAACCTGCCGCGCGACGGCCTCCTGCTGGGCAAGCAGCGCACGCAGCCGCTGCTTTTTCTGCCGCAGCTCGATCTTGCCGCCGACCATCTGCAAATAGCGCCTTGCGTTGCCGGCAGAGCGCACATATATGCTGCTCTGTTCCTTCACGCTCACGACCTGCATGTCGCGCAGCAGCTGAACCGCCTTGCGGATGGTCTCCGGGGAAACCTGATACTCCGAGGACAGCTTGGAGCGGCCGGAAAGCTTCTCTCCCTCCGCAAACTGCCCCTCTGCAATCCTTCCGGCAACGGAGACCGCAATCCGCATATATTGTGGGAGCTCCTCATTTTCCATATCTGAACCCCTCCTTTTGCGCAAATTACGCAGATTTTATTTAATTATAGTAACTGACAACTTGTATTCCAATATAAATTTTCAGTTTTTCGAGGGAGAAACTGGCCGCCGGACAGGACTTGTCCGGCGGCCAGCGCTTTATGCTTACAGATTTTGATATTCAGCCGGCGAAAGACCACTGATTTTCCGGAACACGCGGCAGAAATATTTTTCATCCGCATAGCCGACCAGATGGGCGATTTTTGACACGCGGTAATCCGTTGTTTTCAGCAGGATCTTCGCCTTCTCCACGCGCGTCTCCGCGAGGAAATTCATAAGGCCGACATGATAGCGCTCCTTGAACGCGCGCGACAAATACGACGGGTTGCGGTAATACCGTGCAGCCAGCGAGGAAAGCGACAGCTGTTCGGCATAGTGCAGCTGGATCTCCTGCCGCACCTGCGTGCAGACGTCGTCGTCCTGTCCGGACGTATCCGGCTTTCCGGCAAGCGCACCGGCTTGCTCCAGCAGATACGCGTTCAACTGTTGTGGATCCAGTCTCAGCTGCTCATCCAGAACCGGCAGCAGCGCCTGACTTGGCAGAAACGCCGCCCGCGTGCGAACCGGCTGTGGGTTGGCCTGCAGATAGCGGCTGCAGCGTTCGCACAGTGCCTCCCACCACGTCTGTAGGCTCTGCAGCGTCAGCGGCAGGCCGCTCAACTGCTCCAGACAGGAACGCAGACAGGCCTGCACCTGCTCGCGCGAGCCATGCGCGGCGGCTTCAAAAAACGAATCCGGCAGGACAGGCAGCTGCCCGGCACAGCTGTCTGTCTGCTCTGTCAGGCAGGCGGACTGCGTCTGCGCGATGAGCGCCTGCCCAGCCGCGCTCAGACTGGCGCAGTCCCACACGGCGTTATACTGCAGCGTGTAACGCGGCAGCAGGCCAAAGGTCTCGCGCAGGATAGCCAGCACCTGACCAGCGGCCTGTTCCTGCTGCTTTGCGCTGCCGGCCAGAAGCAGATACAGCAGATTCTGGCTGCCGACGCCAATCAGCACGTGACCGCGGCGGTTATTCGCCAGAAGCTCTCGCAGCGCAGCGGTAATCTGCTTCTTCTCTGCTGTCTCGGCGCCGCTGAGCACGTGGACGCAGAACAGATTCAAGACCATCAGGCCCGCCGGACTCGGCAAGAACTGTGCCGCCGGATTGTTTGCAGGGAGCTCGGCATCCCCCTCGGCACACAGCGCAAGCAGAATTCGCTCGTCCGCGTCCGGCACCTGACGGTCATCCGGCTTCGGCGGAGCCGGAATGCGCAGCTTTTCCGCGGCGCGGCGCAGAACGGCGTCCAGCTGTGCAGGCTGGATGGGCTTGAGCAGATAATCCAGCGCACCCAGCCGCATGGCGGAAATGGCATATTCAAATTCATTGTAGGCGCTGATAACAATCACCTGTGCCTGCGGCTGGTTCTGATGGAGCCACTGCATCAGCTCAAGTCCGTCATGCTGCGGCATGCGGATATCCGTGATGATGATCTGCGGGCGGCTGCGCCGCAGGCAGGTAATGGCCTGCTCGACCGTCTCCGCCTCCAAAACCTCATCAATATCATAGAGCGTCCAGTCTGCCAGCAGACGGATCGTGCTGCGCGCGGGCTGCTCATCGTCAACAATCAGTGCCTTCATGCTTGTTCTCCTTTCTCGGCAGGCGGAGCGTCAGAAGAAACCCGCCGCGCGGCCGGTTCTGCACGTCAATTGCGGCGCTCTCGCCATAATACAGCCGTAGGCGCGCACACGTGGTGCAGATACCGATATGATCGGACTGGCGCAGGTCTGCACCGGCGTCTGCAAGCTCCGCGCGCAGCCGCTGCAAAGCCGCTTCGTCCGCACCTGCGCCGTTATCCTCGACTGTGATTGTAAGCATTGGGCCGTCGGCGCTGACTGTGAGCAGCAGAAAGCCGTTTGTCCGATTTTGCAGATGGCCATGGACGAAGGCGTTTTCCACCAGCGGCTGCAGCAGCATCTTGGGCACCGGAAGCTCCAACAGCTCCGGCGGAGCCTGGACAGAATAGACAAAGCGATCCGGGAAGCGAAGCTTCTGAAAGTACAGATAGTGCTCGGCAAACGCAATCTCCTGCGACAGAGGCACCTGCGAGCTTTCAAAATCCATGCAATACTGCATCAGACTTCCGAAGCCCGCCAGCTGGGTATAGATTTCGCGGTTGCCCGCCTGCAGTGCGCTGACGCCGATAGACTGGATGGTGTTGTTGATAAAATGTGGGTTGAGCTGGGCCTGCATCGCCAACAGCTGGCTGCTCTTATTGCTGAGTTCAAGCTGATACCGCTGTAGGATCAGTGCATTGATATTATCCATCATTGTCTGGAACTGTGTGATCAGCCGGCCGATCTCATCAATGCGGGTTGTGGAAATCGGATCCGTCATATCGCCCTGTCCGATCCGCTCCATATGCTGCACCAGACGGACAATGGGCGCGGTAAAGCGTGCGCTGATGATAAAAAGCGCAGCGGAGGACACCAGCAGGACAATAAAGGCAATCAGCCACGTGAGCCGGATCAGCTGCGTCGTCCCGGCGCTCAGGACAGCCGCCGGTGTGATCTTCAGCAGATACAGCGTGCCGCATTCGAGCGAAAGCGGCGAATAAAACAGCAGCTGCGTTGCGCCGGAGCTGTCTGTCAGCTCAATATGGCCGCCTGTGTCTGGCAGCGCTTCAACTGTCTGTGCGGTCAGGCAGGACGGCGCATCCGGAGCAAAGACAGGCGTCCCATCGGACAGCAGCAGACAAACAGTCTCCTGCGCATTTGTCTTGAGCTTCTGCATGACGGAATCCAGATAGTCCGTCGTCAGATCGATATCGATCTGGCCGATATATGTATCCTCCGGCACGCGCCAAAGCGTGCGGTGCAGTGAGACAACATCCTGCGGCTGCTGACGCTTGACAGTACCGACGCCGTAGTTGGAGCTCTGGTGCAGAGGCTCAATCCAGAGCTGCTGCTGCTCCGGCGCAGCATCCACATTGCTTTTGGAAAACACGGAGGAGCGCACCAGATAGCTGGCATGCTGGCTGTCCGCGTACAGATGCGCCTGATAAATGGTCGGGTCGGAAACAGCTGAAGCCTTAAGCGTGAGATTCACATAGGAATCAAGCTCATAGCCCGGCGCGCTGTCCGTTGACAGGCGCTGATAGAGCGCGGAATTGGAATACGGAACGAGCAGAAGCGTCTCGACGTTGTGCAGATAATTTTCAAGATTCTGCGCGCCCTGATACACCAGATTCTCCGACGTCGCGATGACCGTGCCGCGCGCGTAGCGCTGCATCATTCTCGAAATCAGCACCGTCAGCGACAGCACAATCGCGCAGATAGCCGCAAACAGCAGCAGCCACAGCTGCCAGCGCAGACGTGAACGCACAAATTGCCGCACAGACGGTCTGTCGGCAGATGGATTTTGGGCCATGGCAAAAGCTCCTGTTCGTACATATTTTTTTAGATTATAACATGAGTGGTAAAAATAATCCACCAACTTTGTCAAAATCGTGGGTGTTTATTTTTTGATTGGCCGGATACAATGGAGCCAGCCCAGATGAGAAGGAGCGCGATGCCAGTATGAAAACGCATAAAGGACGGGTTCTGCAGAGCAGACTGGAGGGCGCTGTGTTTATCGGCCCTGCGCTGCTGGCGTTCTTGCCGGTTGTTGCGATCCCGTTTCTCTATTCCGTCGTTCTGTCTGTTATGGAATGGAACGGCATTTCCGATGAAATTACGTTCGTCGGGCTCAAAAACTACATTCGGATTCTGACAACAGACGCAGACTTCAAGCACGCCTTCTGGTTCACGGTGCGCATAACGGCAGTGTCCGCCGTTATCTCCAATATCCTAGGTCTGTTTTTTGCTGCGCTTCTGACGAAAAAGCTCAAAATCCGCAACTGGGGCCGTACGGCGCTGCTGCTGCCGAATATCATGAGCGGCGTTATTCTCGGCTATATCTGGCAGTTTATCTTTACCCGCGCATTCCCCGCGCTGGGTGAGCTTCTGGGCTGGGGCGTATTCCAGCAGAGCTGGCTCGGCACGCCGCAGACAGCCTTCTGGGGCATCGCCATCGTAAGCATCTGGCAATGGACCGGCTACACCATGATTATTTACGTCGCTGGCATCAACTCCATCAGCGCGGATGTGCAGGAGGCCGCCATGCTTGACGGCGCGACGGGTCTGCAGAAATTTTTCCGCGTGACGCTGCCGCTTATCATGCCTTCCGTGACCATCTGCCTGTTCTGGACGATCACGCGGGCGTGCACCATGTTCGATCTGCCGTTCGCACTCACCGCCGGAGGCCCGTTCCGCTCGTCGGAGACTATCGCCATGAATATTTACACCGAAGCCTTTACCAGAAATAATTACGGACTCGGCTCGGCCAAGGCGATGCTGTTCTTCGCGGCGGTTCTGATTGTCGCCCAGCTTCAGGTATTTGTTACCTCGAAACAGGAGGTGCAGGCATGACAACACGTAAAACAAAGCAGCGCGCCGCAAACGCCGCGCTTACGATCTTCCTGCTCACCGTCAGTATCATCGTGCTCAGCCCCCTGCTGCTGGCGCTGCTCAATTCGTTCAAAACGCTCTCGGAGATCACCTATGACGTGGCCGCCCTGCCGGAAACCTGGCAGACAGCCAACTATGAACGTGCATGGAACAGCCTGAATTTCCCGCGGGCGCTGTTTAACTCGCTGCTCGTAACAGTTCTGAGCAACGCGGGCGTTGTGCTCATCTCCTCCATGGCAGCATACCGCATCGTCCGCCACCCGACGCGCAGCAACCGTGCGCTCTACAAGATTTTTCTGGCCGAAATGATTCTGCCGTTCCAGGTGGTCATGATCCCGCTGACCATCGTAATCAAAAAAATGGGACTGATCGACTCCATCGCAGGCGTTGTGTTTGCCTACCTCGGCATGGGCGTCGCCATGGGTGTGTTTACCTACTGCGGCTTTATCAAGACAGTTCCGCGCGACATTGAGGAGGCTGCCCGCATCGACGGCTGTACGGAGCTCGGCACGTTCTTCCATGTGGTCTTCCCGCTGCTGCGTCCGACGACCTATACGCTTATCGTCATCAATACCTTCTGGTTCTGGAACGATTTCCTGCTGCCGAAGCTGATTCTTTCCTCGGAGCAGCTTCGCACGATTCCCATCGCGATTCATTCGCTTATGGGCCAGTATATCATGCAGTGGGATCTGGCGCTGCCGGCGCTGATGATGGCGATTCTGCCGGCCCTCATCGCGTTTTTGGCCATGCAGCAAAATATCGTCGCCGGACTGACAGCCGGTGCAGTCAAGAGTTGATTCCGCGTAAGCGAAACAATAAAAATCATACAGGAGGAACTTCAAGTGAAAAAGATTCTTGCCCTCGCCCTTGCGATGCTTCTGGTGCTGGCCGTGTTTGCCGGCTGCGCCGCCAAGCAGACGACACAGCAGACGGCCGACACTCCGGCTGACGCTCCCAAGTCCGACCCCGCCGCAGACGCCGCCTCCGACCCCGAACAGCCCGCAGCCAGCGGAGAAAAGAAAACCGTAAAGATCTTCCAGTATAAAGTAGAAATCGCCGATCAGCTTCTGGCGCTCGCCGACGAGTACATGCAGCTGCATCCGGAGATCAATCTGGTTGTCGAATCCGTCGACTCCACCGACTATAACACGCTGCTCAAGACGAAGTTCGCCAGCGGCGAAGCGCCTGACATCTTCAACAATCAGGGCTACACCGAATTCGAGCTCTGGCAGAGCAAGCTTGAGGATCTGAGCGATCAGCCCTGGGTCTCCAACATGGCCGAATTCACAAAGGAAGGCATCAGCGACGCCGACGGCAAGATCTACGGCCTGCCGCTCTACCTTGAAGGCTACCAGTTCTGCTACAACGTCAAGCTCTTTGAAAAGGCCGGCATCACCGAGCTGCCGCGCACACTCGACGAGCTCGAGGCTGTCTGCACACAGCTTGAGGACGCGGGCATCCCCGCCATCATCAACTCCCTTGGCAGCTGGTACAACATGGGCGTGTTCGGCGCGAATGTTGCCGTTGCTCATCAGCCGGACGTCAAGGCCTTTATCGAAAACGTCACAAACGGTACCGAGAACTTTGAAACCAACGAGGTCTTCAACGAGTGGGTAGATCTTGTCGATCTCATGCTCCGCCATACCTATAAAGATCCTCTGACCACCAGCTTCTCTGACCAGATTTCCCGCATGGCCAACGAAGAGGCCGCCATTACCCTCTGCAACAACGGCGCATGGCTGAGCTTCATGCAGATCAATCCTGATATCGAGGTTGGCTACTTCTCCATTCCCATCAACAACGATGCAGATTACAATGACGTTCTGTTCGCGGGCGTCAGCACATACTGGGTCGTGAACAACGAATCTGAGTCGAAGCAGGAGGCCAAGGAGTTCCTTGACTGGCTGACCTCCAGCGAACGCGGCCAGTATTATTTGGTGCAGGAATTCGGCTTCGTCAGCGGTCTGACCAGCATTCCGGCTCCCGAAGAATACGTCGGCCCGCTGAGCGCAGCTGTTGCTGAAGCTGTCGCAGCTGGTAAGACGCTTGGCTGGGAATGGCCCCGCTATCCCGCCGGTATGACTGAGGAATTCGGCGTCGGCATCCAGAAGTACGCCTCCGGCGCGTGCACCAAGGAGCAGATGCTCGAAGGCTTTACGCAGTCCTGGCACAATCTGGCCGGTTAATGAAAACAAGCACTGGCCGGCGAAAGTCGGCCAGTTTTTTATCAAAACAGGAGGAAATACACATGATTATTGAACAATTTGGCTGCATTCCCTTCGGCGGCGATTACTGCCCGGAGCAGTGGGATGAGGCAACGTGGCAGGAGGACATCCGCCTCATGCAGGAGCTCGGCGTCAATACGGTGACAATCAACGTACATAGCTGGGTCATGAACCAGCCAGCCGAAGGCGTATTTGATTACAGCAAACTTGATAAAATTGTCGATCTGTTGACAGACGCGGGCATCCGGATCATTATGGGCACAGCTACAACGGCTGTTCCCAACTGGATGGGCAAAAAATACCCCGAGATCATGATGACGGACATCAATGATCTGCATTACACAACCGGTCGCCGCGAGATCTACTGCACCAACAGCCCGGATTACCGCCGCGAGGTCAAAACCGCGGTCGAGCATCTGGCCGAGCGCTATCAGAACAATCAGAACATCAAGCTCTGGCACATGGCAAATGAGGTTGGCATCGTCTGCTACTGCGACAACTGCGCAAAGGCCTATCGCCGGTACCTGCGGAAGAAATTCGGCACGCTGGACAATCTCAATGAGCAGTGGACGACTGCCTTCTGGGGTCACACCTATACCGACTGGGAGCAGATCGACCCGCCCAAGACCACAACGGAATTCGCGCCCAATATGAACGGCATCGACGGCTTCGACTGCCATTTCCGCTCGACGGAAGCGATTGAGTATCTGCGCTTTTTCTCCGAATCCCTGCGTGAATGCTATGAAATTGAACGCGACGCAATCCACAAATATATCCCGGACGCGCTCGTGACGAACAATTTCCAGTTCCGCACGCTGGATTACCGCCGCGTCTGCGCCGCTTCCAGCGTAATTGCCTACGACAGCTATCCTGCTCCCGACGAGCATCCGGCCAAGAGCGCCATGTGCTACGACATCTGCCGTGGACTGCACGCACCGGGCAAGAACTTCATGCTCATGGAGATGACCCCGAGTCAGGCAAGCTGGGCACAGACGGTTCCGGTCAAGCGCCCCGGCGAGGTCGAGCTGATCGCGCTCAAGGGACTCGGCCACGGTGCAGATTCCTCGCTGTTCTTCCAGATCCGTAAAAACCGCAGCGGCTTTGAAAAATTCCACGGCGCCATGATTGACCATTGCGGCCATGTAAATACCCGCACGGGCCGCGAACTGCAGAGTCTTGCAAAAAAGCTCAAGGCAATCGAACCGTATCTGTCTGAGACGCATGTGCACGCAAAGGTCGCCGTGATTCTGGACTTTGATACCATGTACGGCGTGGAGATCCCCTGCTCGATCCAGAAGCGCATGAATTACATGAACGAGGTCGAATATTATTACCGCTATTTCAATGAGCGGAATATCGCCGTCGATATTTTGCCGGCGACAGCCGATCTGAGCGGCTATTCGCTCGTCGTTGCACCGATGCTGTACATGCTGCCCGAGAGCTTCGGGCAGGAGATCACGCGCTATGTGCAGTCCGGCGGCAGCTTCGTCACGACGTATTACAGCGGCATGGCCGATCTCAACGACTGCCTCTATCCGGGCGGATATCCGGGCATTCTGAAGGATGTCTGTGGCCTCTGGGTTGAGGAAACCGATGCGCTGACGGCAAATCAGCACAACCGTGTCAAAACGGACAGTGCGCTCGGCGGGCAGGATTACAGCTGCGGCTTCATGTGCGACGTGATCCATCTGACGGGTGCAAAGAGTCTCGGCGTTTATGCGGAGGACTTCTACGCCGGTACTCCCTGCATCTGCGAAAACAGCTTCGGCGCTGGCCGGGCAATTTATATCGGCACCAAGCTCGAAGCGGGCGGCGTTGATGCTGTGCTGGATTACGCCGTGCAGGGAACCGATGTTGCGCCTGTCCTCGCGGCTCCTGCCGGTGTGGAGATCTGCCTACGCGAGGGCGAGAAGCACGGTCTTCTCTTCCTCGTCAATAATACGACGGACTTGCGTACCGTTGCGATTCCGTCCGGTTGGGAAGCGCTTGCGGGCGAAGCTCCGGAAAACGGCGTACTGATACTCAGCGGCAAGGGCAGCGCTGTTCTGCTGCGAAAATAATTTCACCACAAAACGGATTCAGGGTGTCCTCCCTGAGTCCGTTTTTTATGCGGCCAGCCCATATTTAGTCTGTATGCGGTCGAGCTTCTCCAGCATCGGTTCGCTGCCGAGCCACAGGAAAAAGAAGGTTGCCGCGGCACGCGCCAGATCGACCGGGATACCAGTCATATAATATCAGCGCAGACGGCAGCTGCCGTGTGATTGCGTTGTCCTGCATACGGTTCCCTGCACCGACGACGATCGAGCCGTCCGGCAAATGATACTCTCCGATTCTGCGCTCCAAAATCAGCGAATAGAACGCTTTCTGCACCTCAAGGGAGCAGGCGTTCAGTTCATCCAGAAACAAGCAGAACGGCTCTTTTTGAACCAGACAGCGAGGTGGGCAGAAGACGCTTGTACCGTTTACGATCTGCGGCACTCCGATCAGATCCTCCGGGGCAAGCTGGCTTCCTGTCAGGCAGACGCAGGGCAGGCCCAGCTCTGCGGCAAACTGCTCTACAATCGCGGACTTCCCAATTCCGGGCGCACCCCAGATAAAAACGGGCCGGACAAGCCCAACCTGCAAAAGCAGTTCCTTGAGCTGATTCTGGTCGATTGAAACCGATAGCTCCATATATATCACATCCTTTTCTTTAATCATAATCCCTGTACTGGACAACGCTTGTCCGGCTCTGAAATTTATCGTAATTTTGCTTGTAAAATACTCATAATTCTGCTATACTGCAACCAGGGAGGGATGCAGTATGCCAAATATTCGTCCGATTTCTGATTTGCGCAACAGCGCGAATGAAATTTCTGACTTTTGCAAGCAGACCCGCGAGCCGGTCTTTATCACAAGAAACGGCACCGGCGATATGGTCGTGCAGAGCATGGCGGAGTATGAGCGGCAGCAGGCGCTGATCGACCTCTATGCCAAGCTCGCGGTTTCGGAAGCAGAGATTGCCGAGGGCGCGGAGGGCGAGGACTTTTTAAGCGTTGCAAGTGAGCTGCGAGGGCTTGTGCATGGACGTTTATAAGGTCAAAATCTACCCGACTGCCAAGCAGGACTTGCGGGAGATCATCGACTATCTGAACACGCTGTCCGAGCAGGCCGCGCTGCGGCACTACGATCTGCTGATTGAAAAAATCGGAAGCCTGTCACAGATGCCGTTTCGATGCCCAAAGCCGCGTGATATTGCGCTGGCGGCCAAGGGCT
>ERZ773225.2529-NODE-2529-length-18295-cov-21.145724_pt1 | contig 18295 bp, 18 predicted proteins | sample MGYA00580993_ERZ773225 | MGnify/ENA primary metagenome ERZ773225 (study PRJEB29015, sample SAMEA2737748) | human gut metagenome | biome: human gut; feature: human-associated habitat; material: faeces | place: China | collected 2012 ...
TTACTGAAATATGGGCATTCCACATTTCTTTATAAAGCGGGCATGACACCAGAAGCTGCTCATGCGTGCCATGTGCTGTCACGTTTCCATCATTTACCACAAAGATCTGGTCACTGTCATTAACGGTAGAAAGCCTGTGTGCTATGACGATCAGTGTCTTTCCGTCCACCAGTTTTGCAATGGATTTTTGTAATATAGCTTCGTTTTCCGGATCGGTGTAGGCAGTTGCCTCATCTAAAATGACGATCGGTGCATCCTTTAGCATCGCCCGGGCAATCGAGATACGCTGTCTCTCTCCTCCCGACAGATGTCCACCGGCACCGCCTACAACGGTATCAAATCCATTTTCTAACTGCATGATAAATTCATAACAGCCGCTCTTCTTTGTAACCTCAACCACCTGTTCATCCGTAGCGTTTGGATTTCCCTGTCTGATATTTTCACGAACTGTCTCATTAAACAGATAATTGTCCTGCGCGACATAGGCAATTTTCCGGTTGAAATCTGTAAGTGCCAGCTCTTTTACATCAACCCCACCGATTTTAATGCTGCCGGAATCCACATCCCATAAAGATGCGATTAGCTTTGCGATAGTTGACTTTCCGCTTCCGGAAGGTCCAACAATTGCATTTACAGTCCCTGCTTTCAGTTCCATATTTACTCCATGCAGGATTTCTTTGTCGTGATAGCCAAACCTTACATTTTCAAGAATGATGGAATTATCTTTTGGAACATCTTTACTTTTATCCGGACGTTTTAACTCCGGCTGTTCTAAAATACCTGCTATCTCATCAACGATCACTCCGATTTTCCCAAGGTCATCTGTATAGGAGCCCACCGTGATCAGAGGCCCGACAATTCCCAGTGAGAGAATGATACAAATGACAAAATCAGATAACTCTAAGGTTTTATTCGATACATAATAGGCTCCAAAAGGCAATACTGTAAGAAGTGTATACGGTGTCACCACCATCATCAATGCATGATAGACAGAACATCTTCTCATCCATGAAATGAAAGAGTCCGCATATTTCCTTGCCGCTTTTGTAAATTTAGCATAAGAGCTTTCTGTCTTTCCAAATGCCTTTATGACCTCTATTCCGTCAATATATTCTACCGCAGCATCATTCAGCTCCTTTGTGGTCTTAACCGTCCTTTCAAAACTTGGCTTATAATCCAGCATCATTCCAAAATATGAGAAAAGTCCAACAACAATCGGAACTAAAGACCAAAGTGCCAGCCGATAGTCTGTCAGGAAGAAATAAATCAGGATTACAACCGGTGCAAGCAGATTGGAGGTAAATTCTGGTACTATGTGAGCCAGAGTTGTCTCGATACTGTCAATTCTTTCCACCATGATATTTTTAAAAGTACCTGACGGTGTATCTTTCACATATCCAAGAGGTACCCTGGCAAGCTTGTCGCAACACGCTTTTCTTATATTTGCAAGTACCACAAAAGTTGCTTTATGTGACAATGACGTTGAAAGTGAATGAAACAGTTCTGCGATCACAAACGACAGTGCGATCAGGACTGCTTTTATCAGATATTTTTCAAACTCCTTTTCACCGTTTAAAAACAGTTTCACCACATCCGCAATTATAAAGTACGGAAGAATCTTAAAAATAACATTTCCTATTGCGAGCAATACACTCCACACATAGGCACTTCTTTTTTGTCCAGCCCATGTCAGTATCCAGCTGACTGCTGACTTTTTCTTTTCTTTCACACGTATTCACTCCTTGTTATAGTTTTAATTTTGTTAGTTATCCCTAACCCTTGTATAATAAAATAGGTGGCATGCCGGCATCAGCCACCTGATATTATTTTCTTAAAATGTACCTTTCTGAATCGTAAGCCTAAAATTTAACGTTCCATAATCGCTCCCAGCCACCGGTATTGAATTCCCGAAGCTTGTGCACATTTCTCTTTGCAGTTTCCTTATCTATATCGTGCTCAATGATCTGAAATATAGATGAAAAAAATCCAGTATAGATCATATGCATGAGGCTTTCCCCGACAATCGGTATTTCAATTCCATCCTCCTTCATTTTCTTCACATATTCCAAACTGGATCTCATTTCCCTGTCTACCATATTGTGTATGAATGTCTCAAACTTTCCACTGTCTCCACATTTCAGCAATAATCGGAAATTATCATAATGCTCATAGATATAGTCAATCATCTGATCCATTCCGTCGCCGGATGTGTCCGACATATTACTGGTCTGTTCTTTGGCAGAAAGCTTTTCAAAATCCTCAACTACACGGTCGTAGATCTGATATATATGTTCTATATACGGATCTGTCAGTGCATCAAAAAGCGCCTCTTTTGTCGGATAGTATTTATAAAAGGCACCCGTTGTAAGTCCGGCATCCTTTACAATATTTCTTAAAGATGCCCCGGAAAAGCCATCTTTTAAAAAATGCTTTCTGGCTGTATTTAATATATTTTTCTCTGTATCTTCTGCTTTTGTCGACATCTTTTTCTTATTCTCCTGAACGTCTCTTCGAAAATATAACAGTGTTATATAGTACTGTTATATTTTAACTCATTCTATTCATTTGTCAAGTATACTTTTTAGATTTTTCACAACTATTTTTCTCACCACACTCTGCAGTAAATGAGAAAAAAAGAGACCCATACCATAAATGATATGAGTCTCAAAAAAGCCTATAAAATCAAGCTTTCTATTTAGAATTTGCCCTCATCAGCAGCCTATTCGATGGAAACGGCAACTGCTACTGTAGCACCAACCATTTTATTGTATATTGTCACGGATGAATTGCCGACCGTGTTTACGAGACAATTTTGTCGTGTTAACACGACATTTGTATCAGCTTCTGCAACGAGCTTTGCCTTTGTACTTCCTGCCGTTCCCCTGAGTCTCTGGTGCTTCCATCTTACGATGTACCCTTATATCTCTTCATTAAAAATAATACTATTCCTGTAAACAAACATAACAATGCTATCAACAAAATCCCCAGTAATGGGAATTTAAAAATATATCTCCACGAATCAGTAAAACACTGATGAAAATTCGAAAATTCAAATCCCTGATACATTTTTGCAAACAATGGCATCAACAAAGAAAGTATTAAACCTGTAATAATAAGCCCTGTCGCAACACATTTCCAAGCTAAATTTTTATTCTCTATTTTAGGACTTTGATGACTTTTTGCATTGGTATCAATATCATCATTCATAAGATAATCCAATGAGCAGTCAAAGTATCTTCCAAGCTTAACCATATTCTCCATATCAGGAATTGTTCCCATCTCCCATTTAGAAACAGCCTGTCTGGATACATTCAGTTTTTCTGCCAGTTGTTCCTGTGATAATCCATTTTGTTTTCTTAACTTCTGTAATTTTTCAGCAAATGTCATATCTTGCATCTCCTCCCTCTATATTTATGTATTATTATAATACATTTTTTCATTCATAACATCTACCAACTTGACCTTGCAAATCCGCAATTTGAAATTACTTTACTTGAAATAATACGATTTATGAATAATTTGACTCCAATAAAAATGGTGTATGCCATACCCACTAAGTAATGCATACACCATTAAATTACATTAGAAATTACTTAAACTCAATAATGGAATGTTCTATCATTTTTGTAATTTATTTCTATACTCGCTTGGTGTCAATCTATATTTTTCTTTAAAAACACGATTAAAGGTTCTAAGACTTCCAAAACCACTGTCCATCGAGATTTCTGTCAGGGTATCATCTGTAGTTTCAATTCTCTGACAGGCATACCCCAGACGCGCCTCATTCACATATTGATTAAAACTGCTGTGAAATGTCTTTGAAAACAATCTGGATAATGAAAATTTGCTCACGCCAAGGTCATGTGCCATTCCATCAAGTGATATACTCTTATTAAAATTGGCAGAAATATATGAAACGGTACGGTATATTATATCATCGCTGCCAATTTTGCTCTTTTCCACCAATTTCATTATCGGAATACATCTTGCAAGTATAATCTGCAAATAAGCTTGAACAACCCATATATCATTCTGCCCGGTATCTATTATGGATTCCACTGCTCTGTACACTTCATCCGGAATAACATCACTTTTTACAACAGGATATTGTGGAGCCTTATTCCGCAGTACATTTTCAAATCTACCAAAAATCATTTGTGGAGCATTAATAAAAACCGCCTCATTGACTTCTGATGAAAACACCTGATAATGATGTATAACATCAGGAAATACTACTCCTATATCACCTGTTTCCATGTGATACAGCTCCTGTCCTACACCAAGCTCTAATGTTCCTTTCGTAACGCATACAATTTCCATTGCATTATGCAGATGTGGTGGCTGGTGCCGTGGCTTCCGCTTTACTGCAATAATCTCTTCATTTGTGTTTTCATACGTTAAATGCACTCAGATCATCTCTCCCATATTATACGATAATTATTCAATTCCTTTTTCTCTTCTAAGCTTTTCATTTGCAGCTTCTACATTCATCTTTGAAAGAAGAATTGTAATAAGAATCTCAAATACAAACGGTAACCATAAATACATTACCTGAAGCATAGTAATTGCAGATGTCGGCTGAGTCGCATTTGTACCTACATAACCACTGATTTCAAGCAGCCATCCTACAATAGCTGTTCCAATTCCACCACCAATTTTGATTCCAAGTGATGTGCATGAATACATAGTTCCATCTACTCTCTTTCCCTGAGTCAGGTAAGTATACTCAGAGCACTCGGCAATTACTGCATTCATGTCTCCCTGCCAAGGTCCCTGTCCTAATGCTGCAACTGCAGTAAACAGCATCATCAGTGGAACGCTTCCCATGTATCCTGCTACAATCACAAGTGCTCTTGCTATCGTAGCCAGAATATATCCACGTTTATTAAGCTTATACATTCCCTTCCACTTTCCGACAAGAGTTGGTGTGAAAATAAGTGCTATTATAAGAGGAATATTTACAGCCCATGCAAATACACCAAACAGATTTTTATTCTTAAGAACCCATGTACAATAATAAATACCTGCACCAATCATAGCACTGTATAACTGCTGCAAAATATAAGTTCCACAAATCATCATATAGTACTTATTCTTAACAAGTAGCTTAAATGCCTGAACAAGACCATACTTCTTTTCTTCATCGTTCTCTATTCCGGAGTTAAGCTCCTCTTCCGGAAGCTCCTTAACCGACAATCCTGAAATCGTATTTACTACAAGGCCTATCAAAGCATAAATAATAGCTACGATTCTCCATGCAGCAGCACCTCCACCGCATACATCAACAAATGCAACTGTTATAGACTGAATTATCAGACTGGTTGAAAAGGCAAAAATAAAACGATAAGAGCCCATCTGTACACGCTCTTTGCTGTTCTTTGTTACCAGCGAAGTAAGTGCAGAATATGCAATATTATTTGCTGTATAAAATACACCATTCAACAATGTATATGCTATAAAGAACCATGCATACTGAGCAGTCCTGCCCCAACTTGTAGGAATTGCAAAAACTGCTACAAGTGTCAAAGCACAACCTATATAGCCATAAATCATCCATGGCCTTGCTTTTCCAAGCTTTGTATGTGTTTTATCAATAAGCGAACCAAAGAAAATATCTGTAAAACCATCAAATAATTTAGATGCTGCGATTAATGTTCCAACGATTCCCGATGCAAGTCCTATAGTATCTGTAAGATATACCATAACAAAGGATGTCAGGAATGCATATACTACATTTCCTGCAATATCACCAGAACCATAACCAATTTTGTTGTACCACTTTAAGTACGTCTTTTCTTCCATGAAAAACCTCCAATTAATTACTTTGTTTTATCTTTAACAGCTATACTAATTTTATATATTTGTGCAAATTTTGTCTATAAACATAATAGGCTGTAATATGCACAAAATGATACTTTTCAAACACTACAGTTTCACAGCTATTTGACTCAATTCCATTTGAAACGTAATCAATACACAATATCATGCTCTAAACATTTTGTCCATAAATGCAAATAGACAAAGCATGCATAAAATGCTATAATTCGAATGGAGGTGTATAATGTATATTAACACGGGATATTTGAATCATTCACATAAAGATTTTAAAGATAAAAGCCGCCCTCTGATTGTAGGAAGCTGCGGAACCTATCGCCTGTCACAGCATCCTAAGATGCCTACATACAGGCCCAGAGGAAGACTGGATTACCAGATTATATACATATCATCCGGTCTTGTTCATTTCCACTTTGACAATCCTGAAAATGAGACAATCATTCCAGCAGGACATATAGTGTTATTTCGCCCAAAAGAGCTTCAAAAATATGAATTTTATGGTAAGGATAAGACTCAGATATATTGGATTCACTTTACCGGAAGCGACGTAAAAAACACTTTAAGAAAATACGGATTTACAGACAATAAAAGAGTCTTTAATGTTGGAACGTCTCTTGAATATGAACAGGTTTTCAAAAGGATTATTACAGAGCTTCAAAGATGTCAGGACAATTATGAGGAAATGCTCATGCTTTTGCTACGACACCTTTTGATTATATTTAACCGTAAAATAACAACTGAGCATGTAATCAGAAATGAATTCCTTGACAGCCAGATGGATACAGCAATTACATATTTCAATACAAACTACAACCGCGCTATTAACGTGGAGGAATATGCTTCATCAATTGGTATGAGCATAAGCTGGTTTATCAGGAGCTTTCGGAAATATACCGGTAATACACCAGTACAATTTCTCACAGCACTAAGGATGACAAACGCACAGGTGCTGCTTGAAACGACATCCTACTCTATAAACGAGATTGCAGGCATTGTCGGATACAATAATCCACTATACTTCAGTCGATTGTTCCATAAACAAAAAGGATGTTCTCCTTCTGAATACAGAGCCAGAAATACATAATAAAAAGACAAAAGCAGGAGCAAATGCTCCTGCTTTATCCGGCTTAAGCAAAAATCTAAACCACTTCTACCAAAATCATATTGTTCCGTCAGCAATATTATAATGCTAATTTTATCACTGTACTTTTCGTTTTAATTAATGACTAACAGATTGTAAAAGAATAATCCTTATCAGTCTCCGCACTGATACGATAATCCTCTTCCACATCAGTTCCCCAGCTGTCGATACCTCCAACACCTCTTACTGCGCCATATATGCATAAAACAGTTCTTCTTGCCGGTGGCAGTTCTTCATGGTGAAGAGCGTTTTCAATCTCAGATGCGGTATAAGGCAGACAAGAAAATGCAAATTTTTCATCATTCTTTTCAATGCGCAGTGTCTGTGATGAGCTATCTGTCCTGCTGTTATCAAGAGCCGTATGTCTTGTAATTTCAAGCCACTCTGTATCCATTCTCATACCACATTCCTGCGGAACAAGATATTGTGTAAGACTCAGATCACCGATCTCATAGACGCCTTCTTGTGCACCTGCTTTTCTGTCAGGATATGTTTCCCCGGAGAGTCCCTTATATAAATATTTGTCAGCCAATGTTGGCATAATAAATCTCATTCCAAATACAGGAAATTCAGGGAGCCCCTGTACTCCATTATAATGTACATCCACGCGAATCTTTCCGGACGCATCAACGCTATAGCTCACAAGAACAGTTGTCGCCGGAGTTGTTATGGTCTCGTATGTATATTTTACAATAATTTCATCAGCATAAACATCACCGCCATAGCTGTTATTATCAGGTGCATATGGTTTTTGCTCCTTGCCATCCATGATCACCTGTATTCCCTTACAGTCAATAAACATATCTGCCGAAAGCCAGCTTCCGCTTTTAATATGGAACTTGCTTCCCCTGTCATTATCTGTCAACGCTCTCCAGAAAGTAGGCTTTGGGCAACGATACAGCCACTCATATCCATTTTTAACGATAGATTCCAGTCCACCCTGTGCATAAGAGAAAATATAATCAAAGCCTTCACCATGTACACCTAATGTATAGTCACCATAGACCACTCTTAATTTATCTGTATAAGCCATAGTAATACCTCACTTCCTGCATTGCCGGTTTTTCTTTCCTGTCAGCAAATACAATTCCATTTGCTGAGAATTCATAATCTGACGGTTTATCATCAAAATCTCCGCCATAGCGTAAAACATCTTTTCCTGTAACGGGATCTTTTACCATAATTGCCTGGTCAATAAAATCCCATATAAATCCGCCATGATACATATCGTATTTGTCAATCAGCTTCATATAAGAGCCAAGTCCACCCATTGAATTTCCCATATCATGCATGAATTCGCATAAAATATACGGTTTTTTCGGACTGTTATTCAAGTATTCCTCTACATCCTCCGGTTTTGCATACATTCTGGTCTCAAAATCAGAAATAGTATCCTCATATGCCCTATTATAATAAGCGCTTTCATAATGAACTAACCTTCCATCCTTCTTTTCGGCAAAATAAACGTTCATTGCCTCAATGTCGTCTCCTGCATAGGATTCATTTCCTAATGACCAGAAAAGGATGGATGTATGGTTTTTAAAAGTTTCGAAATTGTTTTTTGCACGCTCAAGCACTGCATCTCTCCACTGTGGAATAGATCCCGGTACATTGCATGACGGTTCAATTGCCCCAAGTTTTTGGAATGAGCCATGGCTCTCAAGATTTGTTTCTGCCATCACATAAATACCTGCATCGTCGCACATATAGTACCATGGTATCTGGTCAGGATAGTGACAGGTACGCACAGAATTAATATTGTTTCTTAATATACATGATATATCTGCCTTCATGTCTTCTATACCAATGCATCTTCCTGTTCTTGCATTCCACTCATGACGGTTTACTCCCGTGATAACAAGACGTTTTCCATTCAAATATACTACTTTATCTATAATCTCTATTCTTCTGAAACCGATATCATAAGGGATTACCTCGGCCAGTGAACCATCCTCTGCTTTAAGCTCAACATAAGCATGATATAAATATGGATTATGATTATCCCACAGCTTGACACTTTCCAAGTCAACACAAATCGTGCCTTCCAAATGGTTGTTTTCTTTATTTAACTGTAATGACTTCTCAACTAATATATTTTCTTCTCTGTCCTTTAAAATAAAGCCAGCAGTTACATTCTGACTGTCAGTAGCAGATACCTTCATGCTGACAGACACTCTTCCGCTTTCATTATCTTGATTTAACACAGGTTTGAACCATACATCCTCCAGATGAACATCCGGAATTGCCTTCAAAGTAACATTTCTGAAAATTCCAAAAAATCTGAAAAAGTCCTGATCCTCTAAAAATGCCGCCGTGCTCATCTTATGTACCTGCACTGCCAGAACATTTCCCTTTTCCTTAATATATGGTGTCAGTTCAAACTCAGAAGGTGTGAAGCTGTCCTCTGCATAACCTATAAACTGACCATTAAGCCACAGATACATAGCTTCTTCTACACCTTCGAAGCATATATGGATTCTTTTTCCACACATGTTCTTATCCAAATCAAAGTATTTGATATAAGAGCCTACCGGATTGTACTGTGCTTCTGAGAACATTCCTTCTTCTGCTCCTGTTGCCTCCATACTATATGCTCCTCTGTGGTACTCTTTTCCTTCCCACGGATACATAGTGTTGATGTAACGTATTTTATCATATCCAGCCAGTTCAATATGTCCCGGAACCATAATTTTATCGAATCCTGATGCATCAAATGTTTCCTTATAAAAATCAACAGGTCTTTCCATCACATTTTTGCTGTAAGCGAACTCCCATTGACCATTTAATGACTGTAATAATGGATTTTTTTCTTTTTTCATGTCCGAATAATCCAGATAATAGCAATGATCACTATGTGGTTCCAATTGATTTACCTTAAACACTTCCGGATTATCAAGCCATTTCATATCAGCGTTCATATTTTTCCTCACTTTCCAATTATTAATATATAAAACCAAGAACAATAACTGCGTTGCTACATCTAAGATATAACAAAACCCTTGTAAAGAGCAATGTAATAAATTGTACAAATCATGCACTAAATGATACTGTTATAATTATTATGAAATGAGGGTCAAAAGGTATCATTGATGCTTGCATGCAATTTAAAAAGCTCCCGTGCATTGCACAGAGAGCTTTTTAGTCTGGTTAGTACAAACATATATTAATACGCGAATTATATGATGACACTTGCTTTCCCTTTTTTTCAAATCTTTGGATTCTTGTAATAACCTGATATTCCATCTGCAGCTTGTCCGATGAACAAGAGTATACATAAGGTTCAAAACCGGTATATTCATCATCCCCTTGCGTATAATTATTCCCATAATAAAAATTCTCTATTATATTTGTCTCAAAGGAAGAATCTATTTTTGATTCAGACTCTTTTGGATCACCCATAGAATAATCACTGCCATATGTCTTTGCATATAAATCTCTCATCACCGCAGCCTGTGCCTTAGGACTATCCACATCTGCACAATAATATGTAATATAAAACGGTACACCAAGCACCGCATCAACAGCGGCCAGCATTCTCGTATCTTCAAATGAAATTATAAATATCCACGCCGATAATTCCTTGCTTATATCCGATGTTACAAAATAATCTGATATTGTGTTGTCAAAGCTATCATCCAAAGCAACTGCTGCACCATATTGCCAAGGAGCTGCTTCATATGTCTGTTCTGTTTCGCTGTCTGTATCCTTTGAATAGTTACTTTCAAGGCTTTGGAGCATAACTATATCGTCTTCACCGAGCATCTGCATAATACCTGACTGCTTCTGCAGCTCACAGGCACCCTTCAGAAAAGTCTTAATAGCCGTATAAGCCTGTCCCACCGGAATCTCAGTATCCAACGGTTCCCTTTTCTCACTATATTTCCCATTCCACAGCTCATTTACATTATCCTGCATCAGAGACATCATCTTAGTAAGCCTCTCTTCAGCTGAAATAGAATGGCTGTATGGGCTTATATCTGCGTTGCTTATCGTAGTACTCGTTTTGGCAATTTTTGCTGCTTTAAGTGAAATCAGATAATTCGGTATCATATTTCCCGCACATACAACTACCAGAATAATGCATATACACACTATTCCCTTGATTTTATCCGGTTTTTTATCAATACATTTGCGCACTGATAAATGCTTACTTCTCATCCAATGCCTCCGCTTTCATGTCAAAATACACCTTGGTTCCTTTACCTGACTCACTCTCATAATGGATTTTTATATGATGCAGCTTAGCAATCCTTGATACAAGTGCAAGCCCAAGCCCTGCTCCATGCTCACTTCTTGATCGTGACTTGTCAACCATATAAAAAGCCTCTGTAATGCGCTCTATATCTTCAGGCGGTATTCCTCTTCCATTGTCCGAAACTGCAATACGATAAATACTGTGCGAAATAAGTCTGCCTGATACATCTACCTTGCTGCCTCCTGATTTCACTGCATTGTCTATCAGATTAAGAAGCATGGTCTTAAACAGATCATATTCCAGCCACACCCATGCCTCATCCGCACTGTACACAATCTCTGTATTATGCTTTCTTGCCGCTTCATGTGCGGTTTCCACACAATCTGCTATAATCTCAGATACTCTTGTCTCTTCAAGCCTGAAATCATTTTTATCAAGAGTAATAAGCTCCAGCAGCTTAAATGATAATGCTTCAAGCCTCATGCCCTCATTCAGTATGACTCCGGCAGCACTGTGCACCTCATCCTCAGACAGTTTTTTCTGATACAGGGTATCGGCATATCCTATAATTGATGTCATTGGGGTTTTGAGCTCATGTGCGAAGTTTGCAGTAAAATCCTCCTGCTTCTTTGCCGCCATCTGAAGTTCATAAACTTTGCTTTCAAGGTTTTTCGCAAGCTCGTTGAAAGCCCTCGCAAGCTCACCTACTTCATCCTTTGTCTTTACATCACTTCTTGCTGTGTAATCACCATCTGCAAATTTTTTGGTGGTGGCTGTTAATCCGGCAAGAGGCTTTGTAATCATCCAGGAAAGTATCAATATGACCATCATACCAACAGCAAATATAACAATGTAGTACATGCTGCATCTATATCTAAGCTCCTTTGACTCATCGAAAACCGGTGTAATATCACTTTCCGTTATCAGAATATACCTGTTATCATTCAGTTTAAAGCTACTTTTGACATGGATATATCTGCCACTTTGCTTTTCACCGGTATCTTTAGTATTCTCTTTTGACACTATACTGTATGTAAGCGTACCATCCTTTACCTTTATATCCTTTTGCTCATAATTACATGAATTGGCATATATCCTTTTTCCATCATCATCAGCAAGATACATTCCTCCTTCATCTCCAACAATGGATTTTGCCGACTGCGACATCATATCTGTAAGCTCCTTATCCACATCTTCACTCTTCATATTAAGTATGACAGTTTCAATCGAGTATTTTATCATCTGATGCTGTGAAAGTGCACTGTCCTGCTCCCTTTTCACTGCATGCTCCAGTGAATATGATAGAGTCACACATTCTATCATTCCAAGGGCAACAGCCAGTATCACTGTCATTCCAAGAAACATTTTATAGAAAAATTTCATCCGCGAACCTCCAGACGATAGCCAATCCTGAAAACCGTGACAATCTTTTGATTCCAGTCAAGCTTTTTCCTTAGTCTTTGTACATGTGAGTCCAATGTCCTTGTCTCCCCGGTATACTCCTCCTGCCATACAAGTTCATAAAGCCTGCGCCTGCTGAGTGCAACATTCTTATTCTTCATAAGCTCATACAACAGGTCAAATTCCTTTGCTGTGAGCTCTACCTGCTCACCTGCCTTTGTCACTGTACGTGATTTAGGATCTATAGCTACATCCTCTATTTCCAGACGCTCTGCCATTCGCTGAGTGCGCCTTAATACGGTTTCCACTCTCGCAAGCAGCTCCCCTATCTGAAATGGTTTGCATATGTAATCATCCGCGCCCATACGAAGCCCGCGTATCCTTTCATCCACCTGTCCCATAGCAGATATTATTATGACCGGAGTATCCCCAATTCTCCTGACATAGTCAAGCAATTCATAACCATTTATCTCAGGAAGCATAATATCAAGCAGCAGCAGATCATATCTGTTCTGCTCAATTTTGTCCGCCCCTTCCTTGCCATCAAACGCTCTTTCGCATTGATATCCCTCTGACTTCAGGGTGTTGCATATTAAATTATTTATGGCATTGTCATCTTCCACTATGAGAATACTGGTCATAAGCTGCTCCTCTTCTATGATTATGATAGAATTATTATAGCATAAAGATGTGTCATAGTTGTAAAAAACACCCTGTTATTCACCTCAATAATAGGATGTTTTACCGGCACTTATACAAATATATTCTCACACATACATACTCCAGACAGCTCTAATCTGAGATGATATATTTTTGAATAACCACCTTTTGCCACTTTTTTCAATGCTGTTTGGATCATTTATTGAAAATCCTTCATCATCATAGCCTGTTATAACCATAAAATGTCCTGTATCTGTAAAATCTCCCGGTCCTACATTTACCACAATAGGATGTCCTTCATCAAGCTCTGCTTTCATTCTGCTCTCATCCAGCGCCACTGTCTTTGCTTTTACGCCGTAGTGCCTGCAGCCTTCACTTATAAGCGTCCATGAACTTCCCGAACCATCCACACTGTAACCGGCTTCCTTTGAATACTTTGCTACTGCAATAGGTGATGCCTCCCTATTGTGCGTCAGATAAACCACTACCATAGAAAGTGTAGTGGGACCGCATCCGCTTGCTGCAAAGAAATTGCCACTATATTTTTCGTAGCCCCAGCGTTTATCCCACTGCACAAATAACGGAACACTATCCATAGACGCTTCTTCTGTCAAATCAATTGTGTGTTCCTTCACATGTTCCGCCGGATAATCATACACAAACTCAAGTGCCTCTTCATTCTTCAAAGCAAGGTCCTTTAGCTGTTTTGGATATTGGGTGCTGTTCATTATATCATCAAGCATCGACTGATTATTTTGTATCTTATTCTTTTCATAGATTTTGCTATTTTCTATAACAGCATTATCATATGTATTATTTCCGGCTTCAACATCATATCTATTTGTCCTGCCATCACCTGATCTTATCATACTGCTTCCAACAGCCACAAATACAGCCACAGCTATTATACTACAGGAAAATATGATAAAACACAGTATCTTTCTGCGCCTGCGTCTCCTTCGACGTAAACTTGCCCCATGTCTGCAACATTTGTTTTGTGTCATGTCCACTTTCTACCCTCCTGCTTCTTTGTAACTGATATTGTGTATCATTACTCTATCAAAAGCATTCGTTTATTATGTTGCATACTTGTGTCATAGTTGTAAAATATTCCAATATTAAATTGTATAAATAAATTGGCCAATGACAGTATTGCAGGATATTTTAACCTGTCACTGTATTAAGCAACTTTTGACTATATATTCTGTTATTTTGGCAAGTAATATTAGTTTTCATATTCTATAATGACATCGTAAACAGAAAGGAGATGAATTTCCATGAGAAATAAATTACACAATTTTATTGATAACTTACTTAGCTTTTATGCAAGCTTCTTTACTCACAGTTTTTATCAAATGTAATGTGCATAGCATAATAAAATACCTGATGCCCTCCATATCCTTCCACTAAAGCTATGAGTTGCATTCCAGTTTTCTTCATCCTGCAATGTCAATACGATCCTGATTCCTATCGTATTGTTCTGCTTAATCTTTGGCAGGTAATTTTCTATAACAATAAACAATAAGCTTGTTCCATAATAAATTAATGCTATAAATAAATCCTCTGTTTTTGCTCTTTGATACAATTATTTATAATAAGTTATAGATTCTAAACTGCCATGAGTATTTATACTTTGAATATACGTATTATCATAATAAAAGTATTCTCCTAATTGGCTGCCATAAGTTTCTTCTAACATAAGTACAATAATAGCATAATTTCCTTCTGAAAAGTAGTCTATGAAAGCTCCTCTGGCAGAAGGACATCTTTCTTTTGCATCTAATGCTATTTTTTTTATATCTTCGTTCTCTACAATTATTTTATTATAGCTTGAATCTCTTGTTGATATTTCAACACCATTAGTATATATAATATTATAATTTAATTTTTTAGCAGAAAATCCTTTTCTATTAAATAAATTTTTCTGTAAAGTTATCGTTACAGGTTTATTATTTATAATAGCAATATAGGTATCATCAGATTGTATAATTCCATTTTGATAGTTGTATTTTAATAAATAATTACAGTTATTTATTACATATAATTCATACACATAAGGAATTATAAAAACAATAACAGGAATTATACTTAAAATGATATATTTTTTGATACTTAAAATATTATAATCAGTATTATTTGATTTTTTTATTTTTCTATTTATACAACAAATACTTACTATATGAATGATGAATGACATTATAGAAATTGGAAATAAAAATATAAAGTCCCAACCTATATCTACTATTTCACTACCACATAAATAAAAACTAATGAAATTAAATATTATATATATAATTATGAGTTTTCTTAATTTCTTTAAATCACTATTCTTCATAAAAATTCTAGTTAAAAAAAATATTGACATTATTAACAATATAAAAACATTACAATATATTGCACTTTTTAACATAACTACTTTCATCTCTTTCTAATAACATTTAAATAAGCTATCTATACCTTTATACAAATTATACCATATAATTTCAACGAATTTTTTTATTACAATTTCTCAGCAAGACATAAAATAACAGGAAAATCAGAACAACTCCTAATCTCCCTGTCACAATGTCAAACATATTCTGGAATCCAATATTTTTACATTATTTGGTATTCTCCATAAGCAACTTATAAATATCCAATGCACTGTATAATTTTAATCTTCTAAAATATAAGATACTTTCATTTTTACAGATGAATATTTTGTACCTCCAATAAATGCCGAGCCAAGATTTGGCGTCGCAATATTAGTTCCCGTCATATACACAGACCATGTACCTGCTGCTTTTTTTGCAATGAACAAGTTGGTTGTCGTTACATTTCCTTTTCCCCAACTAACTGTATGTGTTTCACCACTAGGACTTGTAATTGTAAGGCTCTTTGCCAATATTGCTCCTTTTTCTCCAAATTTTATTTCTTTTTCCAAGTCCGTTCCTACTCCAAGTTTCCTTTCTCAGCGTTTTCTCTGACAATGAGGGGAAAATACCCACTCAATGGCAGGTATCACTTTGGACAAGTAATGTAATTTACAAGGTGCAAAAAGGGGTTTTTTTAAGATTTCTGCTATCCTTTCACTAATCACATGTTAAAAAGATTTTTTAACTAAATTTAATAATTTGAAATCAAATCAAAAAAGGCGTTTCTGAAATATTCCTTATTGAATAAATTAATTATTTCAGAAACGACCATTTTTCAATTTTTCTCTATATATTTCACGATTCTATCTACATTTCCGTTTTCATATTCATCGTGTGTTAACTGAAAACATTCTTCCATATTAATACCGCTATAGTCCATATAACTTGCAATATCTTCTGGAATCAAAAACAAGTTTACTCCTTCACGTTTTAGAAATTGTAAATCTCCATGATTAACATCAATAACAACTTCCACTTCCTGGTTTTTTGATGCAAGTGCGGACTGCAAATTTTCTTTTAATACAGTACTTCTCTTTTTTTAAAAATATTAAAATGTCCGTCACATCCAACCTGCGAATTTCTTCCATTAGTTACATATGGTATAATAGCAATTTTTTTAATCATTATTTTAATCCTCCTCTTTTTTAGTTTTCCACAAACTCTGACTATACTATATCATTCATTTTGAGCCAATTCAACAATTTTTCCACTGGCAAACCATCTTTTCCCCATTCTACACTTGAAACACATTTGCCTTTCTCAAACACTAATAAAGCAGGAGTTTGAGAAAAAGAATATTTTTGTTTAAATTTTTTCCAACATTCCTCACTTTCTGACCTCAATTCTTTTAGTAATCTATTGATTGAATATCATTGACTGCTAAGTATTGTTTTGCGTTTCATAATTGTTTCCTCCTTTTTGGCATAAAAATAGCACCTAACAGATTTTTAATTTCCGTTGGGTGCTATTGATAACACTACACTTATTTGCTTATACTGATTTCTTTTTTACAATACGTAACTCATATCCTAAAGCATCAAGTATATGACTAAATGCTCTTATTGTCGGAATACTTTCTTTCCGTTCAATCCGTGAAATTACCTGTTGTTTATTTCCAGTTAATGAGGCTAATTCCTTTTGCGTTATATTTTCTTGTTTCCGTAAAGAAATCATTTCACCTATGAGCTTATACTCGGCACGGGATTCATCCCATGCCTTTTTAAATTCTGGATTATTTTGTCTTTGCTTTTCAATTTCATTTTTTACATTGATTTCTACAAATGGCATTTTGCTGCCTCCTTATATAAATGTTTTGCCTAGTTGTTCTCCAAGTTCAGATGCTCGTTTTCGGACAAGTTTTTGATCTGTCTTTTCATCTTCTGGTAAACTATTTATATCTGAAGCTTCAACAACTTGTCCCACATGTTCATATGCTGCTGTGCTATCTTACCAGCTTCTCTTTTTGTAGCAAAGCCAGATTTAGACTTCCATTGACGTTTGCCATCTATAGAAGCAACTTCAAACCGATATTCATATACTACTTTACCACTGTTACGAGTTCTTGCTTTAATTAATACATCGCCCATAGTCATACTCCTTTCAAGAACAGATGTTCCTCTTATTAGGAGTATAACATACCTCGTCCACATGCACTTTTATAAAAAATAAGAGAGCCTTCGGATTTCTCCAAAGACTCTCCAAAAAGCCTATAAAATCAAGCTTTCTATTTAGAAACAGAAGATGTTTTCTTTGGGTGAGCGCCAGGTGCAGAAATATCTCAAGAAAGTCGTGGATTATCTCGGATATGAGGAGCCTATCGGCTCCCATTCCTTCAGGAAGTATTTTGCGACCGAGATATATCGGCAGAACAATTATGATATTGTGTTAGTGCAGAAGCTCCTGCAGCACAGCAGTGTGGCAACTACACAGCGATACATTGACGTGGATCAGAGAATAGACAAAGCTCTTATTGAGCAGTGTACGTTATTTTAAAAAGGGGAAGTGCGCTTTCTTTGCGCATGATTTCAGTCATTTATACACAACAGGTACAAAAAGGGAGATGCGAAAAAACTCAATCGCCATGCTAGAATATTCACCAAAACAAGATTCCGAGGCCTGCTGAAAACAGGATCATCAGAATTGGCGATG
>ERZ773225.2533-NODE-2533-length-18264-cov-13.842770_pt1 | contig 18264 bp, 15 predicted proteins | sample MGYA00580993_ERZ773225 | MGnify/ENA primary metagenome ERZ773225 (study PRJEB29015, sample SAMEA2737748) | human gut metagenome | biome: human gut; feature: human-associated habitat; material: faeces | place: China | collected 2012 ...
AGCGGCGCTGCTTTTGCAGCGCCGCTTCGGCTTTTTCGGGACAGGGGGTATGATGGGTAGGGGGCAGAAATATAGCTATTCGGGTTTTCTGCCTTTACAGCGCAGTTTTCAGCTCGGAAAGCATCTGTGGCGGTGTCGATCATGCGATAGCCGCCGCGGATCGCCGCGGCCACGGCGTTGGTGCAGGCTTCTCCGCCCAGCATAAACGTGCCGAAGCCCACCAGCGGCATCCGGGTGCCGTTATTCAAAGTCAGATATTCCATGCTTGAACCGCCGCATTTGTACTTGCATAGAAATTTCGTCTATGCTATACTTATCATAACAAGTTCGAGTAACACGAAGTCAAGAGGGGATTTCGGCTATGTACTACACGATCAGACAGATGGCACAGATGTTCGGTGTGACAGAGCATACGCTGCGGTTTTACACGGATCAGGGGCTGCTGCCCTGCACGCGGGACAGCGGCAACCGACGGGTGTTCGACGAGGAATCCGTCAACTGGATGCAGGGCATTATGTGCCTGAAGGGGTGCGGGGCCTCCATCGAGGATATTCGGGAGTATTGCCGCCTGTGCCTGATGGAGGAATCCGAGGAAAATCTGCGCGCACGCTATGCCATCATTCGGAAGCAGCGGGAAGAAGCCTATAAGCGTGTGGAGGAAGCGAAGGCCACCGCAAGGTACATGGATGATAAAGTGGCGCACTATGAAGCCATTCTCGCAGGGCTGGCGCCGGACGACACCAACCCGAAGAACTGGACGGCGGAAAATCGACCTAAACACGGGGACGCTTTAGGGCCTATCTGAAAACCGTCAACATGCCCAAACAGCGGGTCTTTTCCGCCTGCTGTGCACCATTTTCCCTTGTAATACACAAAGTATTCCTGCGGAAAAATGGCTTCAGCAGGCGAAAAATCCCTCGCTGTTGGTCATATTCCCGGTTTTCAGATAGACCTTAGTAAATTTTGTTATGGAGAAAGTTTGAAAGGGGTATTTTTATGGTTTGCAGCTGCTGCGGCACAAAGAAAGGTTTTTTGGAGATTTTCTATTCGGTTGAAGGAAGCAGGGAGGTCAAGCTCTGCAGCGATTGCCGGGAGGTGGTGGAAAAACTGGACAGAGATGTACTCGGCGGGGAAAAGGAGCTGTACGATCTCCATATGATCCAGCTTCAAAAACGTGCAAAAAATCCTTCCGAAGCGTTCCTGAGCTGGAAAACGGCGCACTTTCCGGTCGAGTAGGGAGTGCGCATGGTGAAAATCGGCGTCATTTCGGATACCCATGGGCTGCTTCGGGAGGAAGTTCTGAAAATTCTGCGGGACTGCGACTGCATTTTTCACGGCGGGGATATCAACAACCAAGGCGTTCTGGATGCGCTGGGAAAAATCGCGCCGGTCTATGTGGTTCGGGGCAACAACGACAGGGAGTGGGCGGAGCAACTGCCCCATGACCTGACGGTGCAGATAGATGGATGGAAAATCTTCATGGTGCATAACCGGAAGGAAATCGAAAACCTTCCGGAAGATGCGGATATTGTCATTTTCGGCCACTCCCATAAGTATTTTGAGCAGGTAATCGACGGCAGGCTCTGGCTCAATCCCGGCAGCTGTGGAAAGCGGCGGTTCGGGCAGGAGATCAGTCTTGCGGTTCTGACGGTGGATGGAAAAGATTATCAGGTGCGGAAAATTCTTTTGCCTGAATGAAGGCGGTTACGCCGATGTGATAAAGTACGAGGTGAGTGACGATGCGGCCGATGAAGCCGGATAAAGAAATCTCCGTGTCCACGATTCGGATTCCGACTGCCAGCGGGTCGATTCCGGCGCTGGTGCTTGCCCCGAAGACGGGCGCGGAAAACGTCGTCGGCGTCCTGTGGATTCACGGCGGCGGGTACATTGCGGGAATGAAGGAAATGGTTCATGCGTCCCGTGCGGTAGACCTTGTCAAAAAGTTCGGCGCGGTGGTCGTTTCCCCCGGTTATCGGCTGGCGGTTCAGCGCCCCTATCCTGCCGCGGCCGAGGACTGTTATTCGGCGCTGATCTATATGAAAAACCATGCCCGGGAGCTGGGCATCCGGCGGGATCAGATCATGGTCGGCGGGGAAAGCGCGGGCGGCGGCCTGTGCGCGGCGGTGTGCCTGATGGCGAGGGACAGGGCGTGCGTCAACATCGCGTTTCAGATGCCTCTGTATCCCATGCTGGACGACCGGGACACAGAAAGCTCCCGGGACAACCACGGACAGGTCTGGAACACCCGAAAGAATCATATTGCATGGAAGCTCTACCTCCGGGGCACGCCGAAGGGTCACGTCCCTGCCTATGCCGCCCCGGCAAGGGCGCAGGACGTTTCCGGTCTGCCGCCTGCCTATACCTTTGTGGGGGACGGAGAACCTTTTTACGTGGAGACGCTTCACTACATCGAAGCGCTGAAAAGCGCGGGGATTCCCGCAGATGTGGACGTTTACCACACCGACATCCACGCCTTTGACATGATGCGCCCGGAACTGGAGATCAGCAAAGCGGCTGCGGAGAAATTCAACCGGGCATTTGCCTATGCGCGGGAACATTATTTCGCGGAAAACGCGTAACCGGCAGGCAATCGGATAGATTGCCTGCCGGTTTTCCGTTGGTTGTACCAAAGTGAACCCCCGGCTATGCCGGGGGTAGAAAAGAGCTTTAGCGGATAACAAAGAAATGGAAAGAATCCCTCATACTGAACTCCAATTAAAATCTTTTTTAAAGATTTTAATTGGAGTTCAGTATGAATTTTGTACGTCAGATTTGGACATTCCACGAATGGACAGAATTCATTTCATCCGCTACAATGTAGGCAGGTAGCTGAAAACTGCGTGATAATAAAGAAAAGCCGCGCGGCGGCGTATCCTTCCGGGAGGTAATGTTACATGAAAATCGGATTTATTGGTCTTGGTATCATGGGCAAGCCTATGGTAAGAAACCTTCTGAAAGCAGGCCATGAGGTCTGGGTAAACAACCGCAGCAAGGCTCCCATGGAGGAGCTGGCGAAGGACGGCGCTCATGCCGTCTCCCGTCAGGAGCTGGCGGAAAATGCCGAAATCATCATCACCATGCTGCCCAACGGCCCGCAGGTCAAGGAGGTCATGCTGGGGGATGTGGTCAACTACATGCACGCCGGTCGGATATTCATCGACTGCAGCTCCATCAGCCCCGTGGTCTCCAAAGAGATCGCCGCGGTTCTGGCGGAGAAAGGCGTCGAAATGCTGGACGCTCCCGTTTCCGGCGGCGAGCCAAAGGCCATTGACGGCACGCTGAGCTTCATGGTGGGCGGTAAGCAGGAGGTCTTCGACGCCTGCAAGGACATCCTCGCCGCGATGGGCGCTTCCGTGACCCTCTGCGGCGATGTGGGCGCGGGCAATACCACAAAGCTTGCCAACCAGATCATCGTTGCCTGCAACATTCAGGCGGTGGCCGAGGCCTTCACGCTGGCGCAGAAGGCCGGTGTTGACCCTGAGGTGGTCTACCGCGCCATCCGCGGCGGCCTCGCCGGGTCTACTGTTATGGATGCCAAGGGCCCCATGATGATCGCGGGCAACGACAAGCCCGGCTTCAAGATCGACCTGCACATCAAGGATTTGAACAACGCTTTGGACTGCGCCCATGCTGTAGGTGCCCCCGTCCCCATGACCGCCTCCGTTCAGGAAATTCTGCAGTGGCTGCACAACAATGACTGCGGCGGCAACGACCACAGCGCCATCGCCAAGTATTACGAGCGTTTGACCGGTATCAAGATCGGACGCTGATACTGAACCCCTTGCCCTTCGGGCAATTAAAATCTTTTCTAAAGATTTTAGGGTCTATCTGAAAACCGTCAACATGCCCAAACAGCGGGTCTTTTCCGCCTGCTGTGCACCATTTTCCCTTGTAATACACAAAGTATTCCTGCGGAAAAATGGCTTCAGCAGGCGAAAAATCCCTCGCTGTTGGTCATATTCCCGGTTTTCAGATAGACCCTAATTGGAGTTCAGTATAAAATTGTCAACGGAAATGTCTGATTAAGGAGTTTTTATGAAGAATATTGTGATTTATGTCCACGGAAAGGGTGGCTCTGCGGCGGAAGCCGAGCATTACAGACAGCTGTTCCCGGACAGTGAAGTGATCGGCTTTGATTACCACGCACAAACCCCGTGGGAGGCCAAGGAAGAATTCCCGGAGTTTTTCGCCCAGCAGCGGAAGCACTGCGATCGTCTCACACTGGTAGCGAACAGCATCGGCGCGTTTTTCTCGCTGTCCTCGCTGGATGGAGCGCTGGTTGATAGTGCCTGCCTGATTTCTTCCGTTGTGGATATGGAAAAGTTGATTGAAAATATGATGCTGTGGGCAGACGTGACCGAACAGGAGCTTGCAGAAAAGTTGGAGATTCCAACGGATTTCGGGGAAACGCTGTCGTGGAAGTACCTGTGCTATGTGCGGGAGCATCCGATTTCATGGCGAGTTCCCACCCGTATTTTGTACGGAGAGCATGACAATCTGACCTCGCTGGAAACCATATCGGCCTTTGCGGAGAAAACCGGCGCGGTACTGACCGTCATGCCCGGCGGCGAGCATTGGTTCCACACGGACGAGCAGGTGCGGTTTCTGGATGACTGGATCACGGAATCCCGCAAATACCGGGAATAACCCCGAAAAATCAACTGAATACAAAAAGAATGGGAATTCTCAGCAGACACTGAGAATTCCCATTCCTGGCAGGGGCACAAGGACTTGAACCCTGAGCCTACGGTTTTGGAGACCGCCGCTCTACCAATTGAGCTATACCCCTATGTATTTATATTTGAAGGCGGAAGACCTGAAAAATCTGGTGGGCCTTCAGGGATTTGAACCCGGGACGATCCGGTTATGAGCCGGAGGCTCTGACCAACTGAGCTAAAGGCCCATGAAAATCACGGGTGCATTCAATCACCACGGGTGATATTATAGCATCGAACCAGACGCATGTCAAGCGATTTCTTTGGAAAGTGGAGCAAAATATTGATGCCGTCCGGGACTTGCAAATTTGGCGCGGATGGATTACTATATAGAATATAAAAAAGGAGGAAACGCCATGAACGCGGAACAGATTATGAAAATATTTGCGGATACGGCCTATATCCGCACCGGCGGCAGCCCGGAGGAGCTGCGCACGGCACAGTATTTGCAGGATAAGATTGCCGGGCTGGGGCTGAAAGCCGAGATCGTGCCGTTCGACGTGCCGATGTCCAGAATACAGGAGGCGGTTTTGCAGGTGGACGGCGTGGAAGTGACCTGCAAGGGCTACCTGTGCGCAGGAAGCGGGGAGGTGGAAGCGCCTTTCTATTATCTGCGGGATTCCAGCCCTTACGCGCTGAGCAAGTGCCAGGGGAAAATCGTGATGATCGACGGCTATCTGGGCTACTGGGTCTACCACGATCTGCTGGAAAACGGCGCGGTGGGCTTCGTCACCTATGACGGAAACACCAATTACGCCGACCGGGACATCGACCAGCGGGAGCTGCGCTCTTACGTCCACAACGGAAACCGAATTCCCGGCGTGAACATCAACGCAAAAGATGCGGTGGAGCTGATTCGCAGAGGGGCTTCCACGGCGAAGATCACGCTGAAGCAGGAGGAGTATACCGGCCGGTCCCACAACGTCGTTCTGGACATGCCGGGACAGGTGGACGAGTATATTGCCTTCACCGCCCACTACGATTCCACGTCTCTGTCACAGGGCGCTTATGACAATATGTCCGGCTCTCTGGGAATTCTGGGTATCGCGGAGCATTTCGCGGCGCACCCCCACCGTTACGGCCTGCGCTTCATCTGGTGCGGTAGCGAGGAGCGGGGACTGCTGGGCTCCAAGGCGTACTGCGCCGACGAGGAGAAGCTCAAAAACTGCGTGCTGAACATCAATCTGGACATGATCGGCTGCATTATGGGCAAGTTTATCTCCTGCGTCACCGGCGAGGAAAAGATGTGCCATTATATTTCCTATCTGGGCGACGAGCTGGGCTTCCCGGTGGAGGTGAAGCAGGACGTGTATTCCAGCGACTCCACGCCCTTCGCCGACAAGGGCGTCCCGGCGGTGTCCTTCGCCCGCATCGCGCCCCCCAATACTGCCACCATTCACAACCGCTATGACACCATGGCACTGATGAAGGGCGAGCAGATGGTGCTGGATACGGATTTTCTCATTGCTTTTGCGGAGCGTATGGCGAACGCTGTCCGGTGCCCCGTAGCCCGGGAGATGCCGGAGAACATGAAGGAAAAGCTGGACATCTATCTCTGCCGGAAACGCGCGCCGAAGCAGTAAAAGCAATCAAAAACAGGACTTTAACAGTAAGGGGCTTCCTCCCAAAATTGAGGAAGTCCCTTAAATATCGATACTTATTCCGGTACGATTCGGAGCGATGTTCATAGATACGTTTCCAAAACGGGTGAAAATCCAAAGGAATCGCCGCAGAAAACACCGGGAAAAGCGGCGATTTGTCAAAACGACGAAAACAGGACATAATTTATTCACAAGTTTGTGTTGTCTTCTGTATTGTATTATCTTTGGAAAATGTTACAATGAACTTGTACTTTTCCACCGGCGCTGCCGGAAAACTAAAAAGAAAGGTCGATACTATGTTAGAGAAAGTTTTCAAGCTCTCCGAGAACAAGACCACCGTCAAGACTGAGGTCGTGGCTGGCCTCACGACGTTCATGACGATGGCCTACATCATCGCGTTGAACCCGAACCTGCTCACCGGCTTCGGCGCCGCCGGACAGGACCTGTGGAACGGCGTGTTCCTGGCAACCTGCATCGCGTCTGCCATCGGTACGTTCTGCATGGCGTTCCTGGCCAACAAGCCCTTCGCAATGGCTCCCGGTATGGGTCTGAACAGCTTCTTTGCCGTGGTCGTCGGCAACATCGTTGCCATGACCGGCATGACCTACGTGGCTTCCTTCCAGGCCGCTCTGGTCATCATCCTGCTGGAGGGCATCGTCTTCGTTGTCCTGTCTATCTTCAACGTCCGCGAGAAGATCGTGGAGGCCATTCCCCTCGGCATCCGTCTGGGCATCTCTCCCGCTATCGGCCTGATGCTGATGAATATCGGCCTTGGCTCCAACGTGGGCGTCTACGCAGAGGGCAACGGCTTCACCACTCCCTTCTATGTCATGCGCGACTTCTTCGGCGCTCTGACCCCCAGCTACCTGCAGAATAACATGGGCGACACCGGTTTCGCCACCATGATCCTGACCGTCGTGACCATGTTTGTCGGCCTGTTTGTCATCCTGGCGATGTCCAAGAAGGGCATCAAGGGTTCCGTGCTGTACGGTATGCTCGTCGCTTCCGTGATTTACTGGATCGGCTCCTTCGCCTTCCTGCACACCAACCCCTTCGCTTCTCTGGCTACCGCTTCCTTCCTGCCTCCCTTCGCCGATATGGCCAAGGTTACCCTGTTCAAGTTCAACTTCGCCGGCTTCATGGAAATCGGCTGGTTCACCGCCATCACCCTGATCATCACCTTCTGCATCATTGACATGTTCGACACCATCGGCACTCTGGTCGGCACCGCCTCCCGCGCCGGCATGGTGGACGAGAAGGGCGATATGCCCAACATGAAGGAAGCCCTGCTGTCCGACGCCATCGGCACCATCGCCGGCGCCTGCACCGGTACTTCCACCATCACCACCTTCATCGAGTCCGCTTCCGGTGTTGAGGCCGGCGGCCGCACCGGTCTGACCGCTGTTGTCACCGGCCTGCTGTTCCTGGCCTGCATCTTCATCGCCCCCATCGCCGCCATCATCCCCGCCGCTGCCACCTCCGCTGCTCTGATCTACGTGGGCATCCTGATGCTCCAGGGTCTGAAGCGGGTCGACTTCGACGATATGGATCAGATGGTTCCCGTGGCGCTGATGCTCATCGGTATGCCCATCTCCGGCTCCATCGGCCACGCCATCGGCCTGGGTCTGATTTCCTACACCATCATGAAGATCTTCGGCGGCAAGGCCAAGGAAGTTTCCGTCCTGACCTACGTGATCTCCGCTCTGTTCCTGGTGAAGTTCTTCCTGGCTGTGTAATTAAGAATGCAAAAATGAATTTCCGCCCGAAAGAAGCTTGCTTCTTTCGGGCGGTTTTCCGTTTCCTGACCGGATGATTTCCATCAAAAAAGGCGAACCGCGTGAAGCGGTTCGCCTTTTGCAATCGATGGTGCTGCAATTACAGGTCGCAGTTGCCCACGGTTCTGGGGAAGGGAAGCACGTCCCGGATGTTGCCCATGCCGGTGAGGTACATGACGCAGCGCTCAAAGCCCAGACCGTAGCCCGCGTGACGGGCGGAGCCGTACTTGCGCAGGTCGAGATAGAAGGCATAGTCCTCAGGCTTCATGCCAAGTTCTTCGATGCGGTTCTTCAGGATGTCGAAGTTGTCCTCACGCTGGCTGCCACCGATGATCTCGCCGATGCCGGGAACCAGACAGTCCATAGCGGCCACGGTCTTGCCGTCGGGATTCAGCTTCATGTAGAACGCCTTGATCTCCTTGGGGTAATCCGTGACGAAGACGGGCTTCTTGAACAACTTTTCCGTTAGGAAGCGCTCGTGTTCGGTCTGCAGGTCGCTGCCCCAGTGGACGGGGTACTCAAATTCATCGTTGTGCTTTTCCAGCAGCGCCACGGCGTCGGTGTAGGTGATGCGGCCGAATTCGTTGTGCAGGACGTTGTGAAGACGGTCAAGCAGTCCCTTGTCGATGAATTCGTTGAAGAAGTTCATTTCTTCGGGGGCGTGCCCCAGAACGTAAGAGATGATATACTTGATCATGGCCTCGGCCAGCTCCATATCATCCTCCAGGTCAGCAAAGGCGATTTCCGGCTCGATCATCCAGAATTCGGCGGCATGGCGGGTGGTGTTGGAGTTCTCCGCCCGGAAAGTGGGGCCGAAGGTGTAGATGTTGCGGAAAGCCATGGCAAAAGTTTCGCCGTTAAGCTGGCCGGAAACGGTCAGGTTGGTGGGCTTGCCGAAGAAGTCCTGGGTATAATCGACCTTGCCGTCCTCGGTCTTGGGGACGTTGTTCAGGTCAAGGGTGGTGACCTGGAACATTTCGCCCGCGCCCTCGCAGTCGGAGCCGGTGATCAGGGGTGTGTGGACATACACAAAGTCCCGATCCTGGAAGAACTGGTGAATGGCCATAGCGGCGAGACTGCGGACGCGGAACACCGCCTGGAAGGTGTTGGTGCGGGGGCGTAGATGGTTGATGGTGCGCAGGAACTCCATGGAGTGGCGCTTGGGCTGCAGGGGGTAGTCGCCGGTGGAGGGGCCTTCCACAGTAATGCTCTCGGCCTGAATCTCAAAGGGCTGCTTGGAGTCCGGGGTGAGAACCAGCGTGCCGCGAATGATCAGGGCGGCGCCGATGTTGATTTTGGAAATTTCCTGGAAATTTTCCAGAGTGTCGTTATACACCACCTGCACGGGGGTGAAATAAGTACCGTCGTTCAGGACGATGAAGCCAAACTGCTTGCTGCCCCGGCGGTTTCGCACCCAGCCGCCGACGTTCACTTCGACGCCGGCATATTTTTCGGTGTTTTTGAACAGATCGCGGACGGTAATCAAATCCATATGGGTGTCCTCTTTTCTCGCAGAAAGTATAAGGAAGAAATCACCGAAAGCAATCGCCGATTTCTTCGAAGTTGCATTAAGTATACGTCAATTAGGAAGATTTTACAAGAGGAAAATAAATTTTTTGTGAAAAATATCGATACAAGGAATTCTTAAGTGTACATTTGCGGCATTTTGTGATACAATACCCTGAGTTTCGATAAAGGAGCGGATGATTCGTGGGCATGACCTCGGGCAAACAAAAAACACGGCGGCGTATACATTTTCTTTTCCTGCCGCTGTCCTTCTTTCTGGTGGAAGTGTTTGCCTTTCTCTTTTTATCCCTGAATACGGAGGAGTTCCGGTTGGCGCAGCTATGGCCGCTGGCTTTCGGCGCTTTGTGGGCGGCGATTCTGAGCGGCTTTGTCAGGCTGTTCCCGGCCAAGGCGGGGAGAGTGGTGTACGGTATTTTGTATTTCGTCGCCGCGATCTACGCCGCTGTGCAGACGGGGTATTTTTATCTGTTTTCCGAGATGATGTGGCTGTCGGATTTCCGCTATGCGTCTGAGGGGTCGGACTATTTTTCCGTCCTGCTGAGCTACCCCATCGGCTGGTGGCTGGGACTGGCGGCGCTGGCGGTGCAGGGTATCGTGATTCTGGTGAAATTCCCAAGGTGGAAGCAGAAATGGTCAACCGGAATCGCAGCTGCGGCGGTGGTCATCGCCGCGTCGGTAGGAGCGGCCTGCCTGCCGCAGGCGGTGTTTGTGCAGGACGGCGACATCCGGTACGCTTCCTCCGACTACGGCAGAGTCCAGTCCGCTGAGGCGGCCTATGACAACATGTTCAATGCCCACCGGCTGTATCAGGTCTGCGGCCTGTACCAGACGCTGGAAAAGGACATCTACAAAAACGGCATCTACCCCCTGACGCCAAGCTACGCCGCGGCGCAGAAGGCAGGGAAAGCGGAGATCAACGCCTATTTTGCGGGTCGGACTGTGGGCGGCGACAACAAAATGACCGGCCTGCTGGAAGGGAAAAACGTGGTTCTGGTGCTCATGGAGTCCATGGACGACTGGATGATCGGGGAGTACACCCCCACGCTGGAACGGCTCATGTCCGAGGGTATTTCTTTCACCCACTTCTACACGCCGGGCTACGGCGGCATCCGCACCTTCAATTCGGAGTTCTGCGTGAATACCGGCTCGTTCCTGAGCAGTCAGGGCGGCTATGCTTTCGACTACATCACGAACACCTACCGCCAGTCCCTCGCCAGCCTGCTGACGCAGGAGGGGTATTCCGCCAAGACCTTCCACTATAACGATCCCAGCTTCTACAGCCGCGGCGTGTTCTCTCCCGCCATGGGGTATTCGGAATACGTCTGCTACGGGGACTACATCGGCGCGGACGAGGAAGACCTTCTGTATGACGATCAGCTGCTGTTTGACAATCCCGGTCTGAATGCCGAATTCTTCCGGGAGGGACAGCCGACCCTGAACTTCATCATCACCCGTTCTGCCCATCTGAGCTACAAGTACAATGAAGTCCTGAGCTATTGGGCGCTGAAAAAGTACCCGGAATTCCGGGGGCTTACGGGCAATGAGGAAACGGACTGCGCCTATCTCAAGGCCAAGCTGGTGGACGACCTGTTTGCCCGACTGCTTCAGGAGCTGGAGGACAAGGGGCAGCTTGACAACACCGTTATCATCGGTGTCACTGACCACTACACCTACGGCTACAAGGACGAAGCGTCCCTGTTTGCTCTCTCCGGAGTGGACGACGCCCTGCTGCTGGAAAAGACGCCCTGCTTCATCTGGAGCGCGGATTTGCAGCCCATGAAGGTGGACAAGACGCTGAACACCTCTGACCTCCTGCCCACGATGCTGAATCTTCTGGGCGTGGACAGCCCCTATGATTACATAGGCCGGGACGCCTTTGACCCCACCTATGAGGGCTACGCGCTGTTCTCCGACGGCAGCTGGATATCCGGAGATATCGCCTACGACGCGGGGACAAAGCGTGTTCTCAGTATCACCGGCGGTGAAGCGGAGGCCAGCAGCGAAACCCTTGACGCAATGGCCCAAAAGGTGCAGCAGTTCGTGCGGATCAACAATCTGATTCTGGACACGGACTACTATAAGGACAACACAGCGGCAAACTAATACTATTTCCTGATTAAAATCTTAATTTTAATCAGGAAGGCATCGCCTGACGGCGCTGCCTGTTTTGTGATTTATAAGGAAAGAAATCACAAAACAAGTCTCATATGAACTCCATGCCCTTCAGGCAATTAAAATCTTTTTTAAAGATTTTAATTGGAGTTCAGTATAAAAACAGGCTCCCTTCCGACAGGCGAAAGACCATCGGAAGGGAGCTTTTTCTTATCCCAGATATTTTTCCAGACACACAAGCTGCACATTGGGAATGCCGTTGAAGACGCACTTCACGATGCCGACTTCCTCGTATCCCAGCGTGTGATACAGCTTTCGCGCCCGCTTATTTTTCACGTTGGTGTCCATGCGCAGAGCGGGGCAGCCGTGCTGTTTTGCGTAATCCTCATAGTATGCGACGAAAGCGCGGCCATATCCCTTTCCGCCTTTCAGTGGGTCAACCACAAGGCAGTGCAGCACCATGACCTCGCGGTCTTCCGCGGCGTGCTTCCATGCTGCGTCTTTGTACTCGTACACCTGCGTCTGGTTGATGACGGCGGCGGCAACTACATTTCCGTCATCCAACATGACGAACAGATCGCCTCGCTCCAGAGCGGCTTCCGCCGTTTTTCGGGTGGGGTAGACGCCCCGAATCCAGCCGATGGTGGAAAGCCCCTGTTCCTCGCTGTCATGAATGCGGTCGTAGATTTTTTCGATGCTGTCAATGTCAGCTTTTTGTGCTTTCCGTACATTCATCAAGGATGACCCCTCTTTCTTATATGGCGGCAAATCGACGTTTGCCGTGCTGTTTGAGCGGCATTATAGCATAGCCTGACGGTTTAGTCAACGGCACAGACGGGGCAAAAATGTCCGCCGGGAGGATGCTTGACAGGAAAGACTTTATCTGTTATCATTGGTACATGCACCGAATAGCCTTCGGAAAGTTCATAATGGGGTACCCCGATGCAATCCCCGACTGTCTGCCCGACGGGTACGGGTCAGGACGAGAAAGGAGAACGTACATCCAATGAAAATGAGAAGACTGATTTCCGCGATCATCGCGCTGCTGCTGGTCGTGAACCTGTCTGTGACCGCGTTTGCGGCGGAATGGTATCTGGAGGACGGCGACATTACCGTCAGCGCCGGAGACAGCGGCCAGACGGTGTCCCAGGGAAGCAGCACAGACGTTGCGGATAATGCGCCTGTCATCAAGCAGCGCGACAGTTCTAAGACAACGGACAGCACCATCACCATATCCACCGCTGACAATGCAACGGCAAATGTCACCATTCAGGATATCAACATCAGCAGCACAGGCGACGCCATCGACGTGGGCAGCTCCAGCGCGAACATCACACTGGAGGGAGACAACAAGATTTTCTCCGAAAGCGGCTCTTCCCTGCATGTCTCCGACGGCGATGTGACCATCACCGGCAGCGGCTCTCTGAAGGCCGAGATCGGCGATAATAAAGATAATTATAACGATAACGCCAAGATCGGCAGCCACGAGGATGAAGACATGTCCGGTAAAATCCATATTACCGACAGTGCCACCGTCACCACGGAAGATGACGGGGAAGATGATTTCTATGGTGACGGTGCAGGCATCGGTTCCGGCTATAACGGCAATATGTCCGGCAGCATCACCATTGACGAAAACGCAAAGGTCAACGCCTTCAGCCAGGAGAACGGTGCGGGTATCGGCTCCGGCGAAGACGGCAATATGTCCGGCAGCATCACCATCAGCGGCAACGCACAGGTAACGGCCGGAAGCGGCTGGGACGGTGCAGGAATTGGCACCGGCAAGTCAGATGATGACCCCCCAAAGAGCGAGATGTCCGGCACGATTACGATTGGCGGCAACGCGAAGGTAACCGCGTGGAGTGGGATCGACGGCGCCGGTATCGGCTCTGGAGAGGATGGGGACGTATCCGGCACCATCATCATCGGCGGCAATGCGAAGGTAACCGCGTGGAGTGAAGACGACGGCGCCGGTATCGGCTCTGGAGAGGATGGGGACGTATCCGGCACCATCACCATCGGCGGCAGCGCGCAGGTAACCTCAGGAAGCGACGACGACGGTGCGGGCATCGGCGCGGGAACGTATGGCTCCATTACCTCCACCGGCAGAATCATCCTCCGGGACAGCGCAAAGGTGACGGCGATCGGCGAGGATGAAGGTACGGGCATCGGTGCCGGTGATGATGGACACATGGCCGGACTGATCATCATCCAGGACAATGCGCAGGTCACCGCCATAGCGGGCGATCGTTCCGCCGCCATCGGCAGCGAAGGCAAACGTGATATGCGCGGAACCATTCTTATCCTTGGCAACGCCCGCATTACCACGGGTATGCTTTTGGACGACGATATCCACTTTGATTATAAGACAAAGAAAATCGAATACACGCTGGATGAAGATGCCATCGGCCGCATCGGCGACAGCAAGGATAGCAACCACAAGAGCGATTACGGTCATTACGTGATCGGCCCGGATGTGACGATCAACGGCTTGAACGGCAGCGATATTGAGAAGCTGAAGGACTACATCAACATGCGCCTGAGCGGCGAAAATCACGACGGCGACCCGGAAAACCTGACCGCTCTGGACATCCGCAGCGAAAACGGCAAGTTCACCGTGACAGCGTCCGGCGAGGGTACTGTAGAAAAAATTCTCTATGACGGCAGTGAGACCGTTCCCGCCGCGCCGGGTACCTACCCCGTCACCTGCGTCCTGCGGCTGGGCGGCGAGACGATCGAATTTCAGATTGGAACGCTTGTGGTGCCGGAAGGGAAATCCGACGACGCGGATACCCCGCAAAGTCCCCTCTACCGCGTGACCGATAAGGACGGCAAGGACATTGCCTACACGGCCGAGCAGAAGGACGGCGTGCTGACCGTCACCGTGGACGCCGACTTTGCCGTGCTGACGGGAAAGCTCAGCGGTATCGGCACCCTCAAGGCGCAGGGTGTGGAAAAAATCGTCTTTGTCACCAAGGATGCGACCTCCGCGTTCCGGCTCGCTGATTTGCTGGAAAAGGGCGCGGCGGGGGAAACCTACAAGCTCACCCATGACGGCAAGACGGCAGCCTTTACCGCAGGTGGACAGCAGACCGATATAAGCGATATTCTCATGAAAGCGTAAATAATTGCAGGCGGGCAAGTGCTTCATGCACTTGCCCGCCTCGTCTGCTGCTCAGCGGATGGATGCTTTTTCCAGGGGCAGCAGCTTGTTTTTCCGGATTTTGAAATAGAGCAGACCAGTCATATCCGCCAGAAACCAGCCGATGGGAACAGACCACCAGATGCCCACCACGCCGACGGCGGGGATGGCGGAAAGAAGATACGCCAGCGCCACCCGGGTGCCCAGAGAAATGACGGTCAGCACCACGCTCATCCCCGGCTTTTCCAGCGCCCGGTACAGCCCGTAGAGCAGGAACAGGCAGCCGATGCCGCAGTAGAACGCGCCCTCAATGCGCAGATACCGCACGCCCTCCTGAATGATCTCCGTCTCCCCGGCTTCCACGAAAATCGTCATAAGCGGACGGGCAAAAACGAAGACAAGGGCGGATATAACCAGACAGAAGGCCATGGAGACGCACACGGCGCTTTTCAGGCCGGAGCGGATTCGACCGGTTTCCCTTGCGCCGTAGTTCTGGGCGATAAACGTGGAAAAGGCGTTGCCGAAATCCTGCACCGGCATGTAGGCGAAGGCGTCGATCTTCACGGCGGCGGCGAACGCGGCCATGACCACCGTGCCGAAGCTGTTAACCAGTCCCTGCACCGTGAGAATGCCCAGATTCATCACCGACTGCTGGACGCAGGTCAGGGTGGAGAAGGAGAGAATTTCAGAAATGCGCGACCACCGCAGACTGCGAAGACGCCGGATGGAGCGCACCTGAGGGCAGCGCAGAAGGGCGTAGACCGCAATGCCGATGCCGGAAAGGTACTGGGCGATCACCGTCGCCTCCGCAGCGCCCCCGACGCCCCGCTTTAGCCCAATGATGAACCACAGATCCAGAACGATATTCACCATGGCGGAAACGGCCAGAAATACCAGCGGCACCACAGAATTTCCCACCGACCGCAGGAAAGAAGCAAAGAAATTGTACAGGAAAATCCCGGGAATTCCCATAAAAATCACGAACAGATAGGCGCGCATATCCCCCCACACCTCGTCAGGGACGTGGAGAAATACACGAAGCGCGTCCAGACAGAGGTAAGCAATGACGTTCAGAAGCACCGTCGCGGCGGCGATGGAATAGAAGGACGCGCAGATATCCTCGCAAAGGCCGTTCTCGTCCCGCTGGCCGAAGCGGATGGAAAACAGCGCGCCGCTTCCCATGCACAGGCCAAGGATGATGGAGGTGAGGAAGGTCATCAGCGTGAAGGATGACCCCACCGCCGCGAGAGCATTGCGCCCAAGAAACTGCCCGACGATCAGGGTGTCGGCAATATTATAGCACTGCTGGAGCAGGTCGCCCAGAATCATGGGGATTGCGAACAGCAGCATGGATTTGGTGACGGAGCCTTTTGTCAGATCTCGATTCATTATGCGCCTCCGGGGTGCAGGATTTCCTGTGTTTTTTGAAAAAAGTTGTTTGACCGAGTGCTTACCGGATACCAAACAACTCCTGAGCTTCCAGCTGAAGCAGTTTGCTGACTTCCAAAGCAATATCGTTCAGCGTACAATGTGCCGCTCCAGCCCGTGGCTCCTGACCAGCCGGAGAACGTCCAGTTCATGTGGTTCTACGGCCTGCACGCAAATAACTGCGGCACCTGTGTGAAAAAGCCCATGACCCAGTGCTCCGGCGAAGAGATCATGCGGGAGTTCCTGTATTACTGCGGTCTGGAGGACAAGATCGACGAGATCATGCCCAGCAAGCTGAAAGACCGCCCGGAGGTCATTCCAGCGGGCAACAGGAACCTCGCGTTCATCGGCCCGTTCGTGGATCTGGAGGGTGATGTGGTGTTCACTGTGGAAACCTCTGTCCGCACGGCGATGATCGCCGTCTACCGGATGCTGCTCCTTGACCGTCCTATCACGCCGCTGTTTCAGTGGCAGTACGACATTCGTATGGTCAACGTGGCGCTCAAGACATTGCTCGGCAAGGACAAGATCGAGGTCAGCGACCTGCCGAAGGTCAATCCCCTGAAGCTCTCGCAGACCATGCACGAGATCGTGAATGCCATTAATCAGATCCCGCCCGTGCCGGAGTACTATTCCGAGCGGAAGGAAAATCAATAAGCATGGCTGCGCGAAAACGCTGCTGACGCGTTGCCAATCCGTTGCCAATTTGTACCATAAAAAGTAGGAAAAGCCCCAGAAATCAATACGGGGCTTTTCTGTGCGGCACGGTTTTGAAAACAACTGCAGGGGAAATGTTCCGATTTCATTCACATCCCTACAGAATGCGCCTGAAATCGGAAAGGACTCTCCCACGGCCTAATACTGAACTCCATGCCCTTCAGGCAATTAAAATCTTTTTTAAAGATTTTAATTGGAGTTCAGTATCAGATGAGTTCGAGTCCTGACTGGGACATAAGAAGAGGGACACCCCTGCGGGGCGTCCCTCTTCTTGGTGCGAGAGAGGGGACTCGAACCCCCACGGCGTAACCACACGCACCTCAAACGTGCTTGTCTACCATTCCAACACTCTCGCAAACTTGCCTGAACATTATAACCTTGACTGCGGGATTTGTCAATAGTTTTTCCGCAAAACCCTTGCAACTTTGCGCTCGCTCTGCTACACTATACTGTAAAAAGGGGGAATGGGCGTATGGTGCGCTTTTTTGCGGACGGCGAGGAACTGCGAGCCGATACCGTCGTGCTGACCGGGGAGAATGCCCAGCACGCGAAGGTGCTGCGGCTGAAGGCCGGGGAGACGGTTCTGGTCTGCGACGGGCAGGGGACGGAGTGCCTTTGCGAAGTGACGGACGCCGGGGAAATGAAGCTGAATGTGCTTAAGCGGCGGAAATCCACGTCGGAAGCGGCGGTGCGGGTCAGTGTGTACATGGCCTTTCCCAAGGCGGACAAGCTGGAGCATGTGATCCAGAAGGCCACCGAGTTGGGGGCTTACGAGATCGTAGCGTTCCCTTCCGCCCGGTGCGTGTCCAGACCCGATGAAAAAAGCCTCAAAAAGAAGCTGGAACGCTGGCAGAAAATTGCGGCATCCGCGGCGGAACAGTCCGGACGGGGGAGGATTCCCCAAGTGCTGGTGCTGGACAGCTTCCACGCCGCGCTGAGTCGGGCGTCCGAAGCCGACAAGGCGCTGATGTTCTACGAAAACGAGCAGGCTGTGACGCTGAAAATGGCACTCAGCGGCGAATACCGGACCGTCAGTCTGCTCACCGGCCCGGAGGGCGGGCTGGAAGAAAAGGAAGTCCGGCAGGCAAGGGAAGCCGGATTGCAGGTCTGCACGCTGGGAAAACGGATTTTGCGGTGCGAAACAGCGCCGCTGTGCGCTCTGTCTGCGGTCATGTACGACGCGGGCGAATTCTAATACTATTTCCTGATTAAAATCTTTGATTTTAATCAGGAAGGCATCGCCTAAT
>ERZ773225.2541-NODE-2541-length-18217-cov-4.394230_pt1 | contig 18217 bp, 16 predicted proteins | sample MGYA00580993_ERZ773225 | MGnify/ENA primary metagenome ERZ773225 (study PRJEB29015, sample SAMEA2737748) | human gut metagenome | biome: human gut; feature: human-associated habitat; material: faeces | place: China | collected 2012 ...
GCCAGCAAAACAGGCGAAAATCTTCGCAGTTTCAACGCCCCGCCCCTCCTTTACATAATATCAGCGTATATTGTATCACAAATTGTTACGGTTGTGTAGCGCTTTTGTAAAATATTCCTCATTTGAGGATGACATTTTTTTCGCCGAGCAGACCGCGCAGCTCCGAGAGCATGATTTCTTCCGGCGTGCATCTGCCGCCCATGCGCACACCGGTGTCGGCGTAGTAGACGACGGTTTTGACAGCGCCGGGGAACATGTTTAGAATCGGGACAATCTTGTCGCTGCCCTTCTGCCCCGTGTGGGCAATTTTGAGATACAGCGTCTTTCCTGCCAGCGACTGCGCCGACTGCTGCCGCGCCTCGCTCTTTGCATCGAACTCGCTGAGCTTGACGACGCGGTTTACCACCATCTGCGGGTCTTTGTCGTCGCGGACAGAAATGCGGCCGGAAATGACGACGGCTGACGTTTCATATAAAAGCGAGCCATATTGACCGAGCGCATTGGAAAACGTCAGAAGCTCCATTGAGCCCGTATCATCCTCCAGCGTCACATAGGCCATCATCGACTGATTCTTCGTTGTCTTCATCTTGACGTTCTGGACAATGCCCGCGATATTCACGACCTGTTCGTCGCTGAATTCGTCTGTATGCTCGGAAAAGCTCTCCAAAATCGCGCCGATGCTCACGACGTTTGCGCCCTTGAGCTTTTCGCGGTACGCATCCATCGGATGGCCGGAAAGATAAAGCCCCGTGGTCTCGCGCTCGAGCTTCATGAGCTCATCCGGTGCAAGCTCGGGAAGGTCCGGCACATGCACCTCGGGAACGGGCGCGTCGTCATCGCTTCCGCCGAGGTCAAACAGGCCGATCTGCCCATCGACATTCTTGCGCTTTCCCGCCGCGACGGTGTCCATGACCGCCTCATAAATTTGCAGCAGCTGCGAGCGTTTGAGCCCGAAGCAGTCGCACGCGCCGCATTTGATCAGATTCTCGAGCGCGCGCTTGTTGAGGTCCGTGCCGTACATCCGCTGGCAGAAGTTCTCGAGCCCTGTAAACGGTCCCTCCTGCTTGCGGTTGGCCATGACCTTCTGGATAAAGCCGCGTCCGATGTTTTTAATTGCGGCAAGGCCAAAGCGAATCCCGCCGGGAACGACGGTAAAATGGTCGTTCGACTCGTTGATATCGGGCGGCAGCACGGCAATTCCCATCGCCTTGCACTCGGCAATATACTCGGAAATCTTCGTTGAACTATCCAAGACGGACGTCATGAGCGCCGCCATATACTGCCGGGGATAGTAATATTTGAACCAAGCCGTCTGGTAGGCGATGACTGCGTAGCAGACAGAGTGCGCCTTGTTGAACGCGTAGTTCGCGAAGTCGTACATTTCGTTGTAGATAGACTCTGCGACCTGCGCCGGAATGCCATTTGCCTCACAGCCGACGATACCGCGCGTGGGGTCGCCGTGCAAAAAAGCGCCGCGCTCTTTTTCGATGTCCTTGACCTTTTTCTTGCTCATCGCGCGGCGCACCATGTCGGCCTGCCCCAGAGAGTAGCCCGCCAGCTTGCGGAAGATCTCAATGACCTGCTCCTGATACAAAATACAGCCGTAGGTGACGGACAGGATGGGCTCTAAGGACGGATGCTTGTATTTGACCAGCTTCGGGTCATTTTTGCAGGCGATGAGCCTCGGAATGGAGTCCATCGGTCCCGGTCGATATGCTGCAACGATGATGGAGAGGTCTTCAATCGACTGCGGCTTCAGCCCCACGCAGACGCTCGTCATTCCAGTCGATTCCATCTGGAACACACCCGACGTTCTTCCCTGCGTCAGCATCTCCATGACCTTCGGGTCGTTGTCCGTGACTCTGGCCATGGAAAAGTCCGGCTCCGTTTTGCGGATGTCGGAAATTGCGTCGTCGATGACTGTAATGTTCCGCAGGCCGAGAAAGTCCATCTTGAGAAGGCCGAGCTCCTCGAGAGTCGTCATGGTGTACTCCGTGACGGTTGTCTCATCGTTCGTTGCAAGCGGCACGTAGTCGTAGACTGGAAGTCTCGTAATGACAACGCCCGCCGCGTGGGTCGAGGTGTTGCGCGGCATGCCCTCGAGCGCCATGGCCGTATCGATGAGGTTTTTGACGCGCGGGTCCTCATCGTACATTTCTTTGAGCCGCGGAGACACGCGCAGCGCCTCTTTGAGCGTCATATGAAGCGTAGACGGAACGAGCTTTGCAACCACGTCTGTCTCCGCGAACGTAAAGTTGAGCGCCCGGCCGACGTCCCGGATTGCGCCTCTGGCCGCCATGGTGCCGAAGGTCACGATCTGCGCGACATGGTCGTCTCCGTATTTTTGCCGCACATAGTCGACAACTTCGCCTCTTCTCGTGTCTCCGAAGTCCATATCGATATCGGGCATCGTCACGCGCTCAGGGTTCAAAAAGCGTTCAAAGAAGAGGCCGTATTTCATGGGGTCGATTTCTGTGATGTGGAGGGCGTACGTTACCATCGAGCCCGCCGCGCTGCCGCGCCCGGGGCCGACCGGAATGCCCGCACTTTTCGCGAAATTCACGAAGTCCCACACGATCAGGAAGTAGTCCGTAAAGCCCATCTTCTCGATCATGTCAATTTCGTAGTCCATCTGCGCCCGATACTCGGGGTGCTCGTCTCCGTAGCGCTCCTTATAGCCCTTGTCGCAGAGCTCTTTTAAGTATGTCAGAGAATCGTAGCCCGCCGGGAGCTTGAACTCCGGCAGATGGTATTTGCCGAACGTAAACTCGACGTTGCAGCGCGCGGCAATTTTCGCCGTGTTTTCGATTGCTTCGGGATACGCGGAAAAGAGCTCTCGCATCTGCTCTTCGGACTTTATATAGAACTCCTGCGTCTCAAATTTCAGGCGGTTCGTATCGTCGACGGTCTTTCCCATCTGGATGCACATGAGAACGTCCTGAATTTTCGCGTCCTCCTGCCGCAGATAATGCGCGTCGTTCGTCGCGACAAGCGGCAGCCCCGTCTCTTCTGAGAGCCGCACGAGCTGCTGGTTCACCTTCGGCTGCTCGGGAAGGCCGTGGTTCTGAAGCTCTAAGTAATAGTGGTCCGGTCCAAAAATCTCCGCGTGCTCGAGCGCCGCTTTCTTTGCGCCCTCATAGTCCCCCTGCATGAGAAGCTGCGGAAGCTTGCCAGCGAGACACGCCGAAAGCGCGATGAGTCCCTCGTGGTGCTCACGAAGCAATTCCATATCCACACGCGGGCGGTTATAAAAGCCGTCTAAAAAGCCGCGAGAGACCATATAGCTGAGGTTCCGGTAGCCCGTCTCGTTTTCGCAGAGCAGCACCAGGTGGTATGCCTCGCGGTCAAGCGCGTGCACCTTGTCAAAACGCGTCCGCGGCGCGACATAGACCTCGCAGCCGATGATGGGCTTCACGCCCGCCGCCTTCGCCGCCTTGTAAAAGTCGATTGCGCCGTACATCACGCCGTGGTCGGTGATGGCAATCGCGTCCTGCCCCAGCTCCTTGACCCGGTCCATTAGTCCCGCGATGCGGCACGCGCCGTCAAGCAGGCTGTACTCTGTATGAACATGCAGATGGACAAAGCTCATAACTTACTCCTCCAATGCGCGCGCAAGCTCCAATAGCTTTCGCATGCGGTGGTTGATGGCGGATTTTGTGATGGGCGGCTCTAACATCGCGGCCAGCTCCTGGAGCGTCGCCTCGGGGTTTTCCTTGCGCAGAAACGCGGTCTCGCGGAGCTTTCCGGGGAGCTTATCCAGTTCCCCAGCCTCTTCCAGCGCGCGGATGGCCGCCATCTGCCCCATGGACGCGTCGACGACCTTAGTCAAGTTCGCCGTCTCGCAGTTGACGCGGCGGTTGACGCCGTTTCGCAGGTCTTTTTCGACCTTTGCCTCCATCACGCCCATGGCCGACACCTGCGCGCCGATGGCCGTTAAAAAGTCTTCGATGTAGTCGCTCTGCTTGAAATATAAAATATTGTTGCCGCCGCGCGTCAGCTCCTTCGGAGAAAAGCCGCACTCGATGAGTAACGCGCAGGTCTCCCGGCTGACCTTGTAGTGCGACGTGGTCATTTCCAGATGGTAGCGCTTCGTCGGGTCCGTGACCGAGCCGCCGGCGAGAAACGCGCCTCTGAGGTACGCCATGCACTCCGTTTCCTCCTCCAGCATGCCGAAATTCACGTGCAGCGTCAGACTGGATTTGAGGTCCATTTGCAGCGTATCAAAAATTTTCGCAATTTTGTCCTCCGCCGTGATCGCAAACTGAAGCTTCCCCCGGTCCTCCGGCGCGGGCTCAGCGTCAAACGAAACGCCGAACGCCTTTTTAAAGAGCTTTGGAAGACGCGCGGCAAAATCACGACTTTCGGTGATGATGCGGATTTCTGCGCTTGTAAACGTGTTGCAGTAAAGCAGCACGCCGTAGCTCTCGGCCACCGCGCAGGATTTGCGGCCCATACTATCTTTACAGAGCTCCGCTTTGACGTTGGATGAAAAAGACATAAGTCCTCCACGTAAGTAAGTATCCTATCGTTCGTATGTTCTGAACTCCTGCCAGACGGAAAGAATCGCCCGCGCCAGCTCGTCGGGGTTGTGCCGGATGTAGCGCCCCGGCGTGCAGACGGGAAATTCCCGCAGCGCAACGCCGAGCTGCTCGACCTCCTCGCGCGTGGCCAAAATCTGCTCCACGCCCTCTTTCCGGTAGGGCTCGAGAAACTCTGCCGAAACTTTCCGGTTGTTCGCGATGCACACGTCCATCACGTCCTCGCCCGCGTGGGCAAAAATCGCTTTGATGTGGTCAGCCGCTGTATAACCGTCCGTCTCGCCGTCCTGCGTCATGATGTTGAGCACATAGCACTTGAGCGCCTGCGCGCGGGAGACCGCTTCGGAAATGCCGTCGACGAGAAAGTTCGGGATGATGCTTGTGTAAAGACTGCCGGGTCCCAGGACGATCACGTCCGCGTCCGCGATGGCCTCTAACGCATCGGGAAGCGGCTGCGGATGCTCGGGGACAAGTCTGATTTTCCGGATGCGGCAGTCGTTGAGCTTTTTCGCGTAGAAAATCTTGCTCTCGCCAAGACACCGCGAGCCGTTGTCAAATTCCGCCTCTAAGTGCACGTTCTGGTTCGTGACCGGAAGCACTCTTCCCGTAATGGCAAGAACATCTCCCATGCGGTGCACGGCCTCGTCAAACGAGCCCGAGATGCCGTTCATCGCAGCCAAAAAGAGATTGCCGAAGCTCTGCCCGGCGAGGCTTCCTTCGGTAAATCGGTAGTTCAGAAGCTTCTGCATCGTGGGCTCGGTGTTCGCAAGGGACATGATGCAGTTCCGAATATCGCCCGGTGGCAGCATGCCAAGGTCTTCCCGGAGCATCCCCGAGCCGCCGCCGTCATCTGCGACGGTGACGATAGCCGTAATGTATTTTGTGTAGCGCTTGAGCCCGCGCAGCATCGCAGAGAGCCCATGGCCGCCGCCGATCGCGACGATGTGCGCCATGCGCTTTTTTGGCTCGTATAATCGGACGTTTTCCATCTCTGCCACGCGCTCACCCCCTGTTCCGGCTCATGTCGCGATGCGTGAGGTTCGCCACATAGCCGCGCTTGGAGATAAAGTCGCAGAGCTCCTTTGCGATGCAGGATGACCTGTGCTGCCCTCCCGTGCAGCCGACGGCGATGACAAGGTCGGTCTTCCCCTCGTCCACGTAATTTGGCAGCAGAAACGCCAGCAAATCCTCGGTTTTCTCGAGAAAATCCTTCGTCTGCTGGTACTGGAAGATGAAATTCCGCACCGGCTCATCGAGCCCTGTAAGCGCTTTGAGTTCCGGGATATAGTAGGGATTCGGAAGGAACCGCACGTCAAAAACCAGGTCGGCATCCAGCGGCAGGCCGTATTTAAAGCCGAACGACAGAACCGTCACGTGCATCGCCCGTTCGCGCACGCCGCCCGCAACAAGATCGATGAGCTTGCCGCGGAGCTTGCCGGTGGAAAGATTGGACGTGTCGATGATCGCGCTCGCTCTCGTCCGGACAGGCTCTAAAAGCTGCCGCTCGCGCTCGACGGCCTGCAAAACGGGCGTACCGTCGCGCATCAAGGGGTGCAGGCGGCGCGTCTCTTTGAAGCGCTTGATGATGACTTCGGTGCTGGCCTCGATGAAGAAAATCGCATACTCCAAGTGCATTTCATCGAGCTTGTCGAGCGACTGAAAAAGGGAATCGAACGTCATGCTGCTTCTCACGTCCGTCACCAGAGCGACCTTTTCATACCGGCCCTTTGTCGCAAGGCAGAGGCTTGCGAACTGCGGGATCATCTCCGCCGGCATGTTATCCACACAGTAAAAGCCAAGGTCCTCCAGATCGGACGCGGCTCTGCTCTTTCCTGCGCCGGAAAGGCCCGAAATGATGATAAATTGCATGATACCCTCCTACCAGATGCGAACCTCCGGCTGCAGGCAATAGCCGGACGTTTCCAGAACTCTCTTTTGTACCAGCTCGATCAGCGCTTTCACATCCTGCGCCGTCGCGCCGCCGGCATTCACAATGAAACCCGCGTGCTTTTCCGACACGCAAGCGCCGCCGACGGATACGCCCTTGAGGTTTGCCCCCTGAATGAGCGCGCCAGCGTATGCGCCCTCCGGCCGTTTGAACGTACTGCCCGCCGAGGGAAGCTCCAGCGGCTGCGACACACGGCGCTTTTCCATCAGTTCCTGCATGCGCGCGGAAATTTCCTCTTTGTCTCCGGGAGCAAGCTGAAAGATTGTTTTCACGATGATCACGGGAAGTTTTTCAAACGCGCTCGTGCGGTAGGAAAAGCCCTGCGCCTCCCCCGCAAACACCTGCGTCTCGCCGTCCATCGTGAGAACCGTCGTCTCCATGGCGGCCTGTTTCATTTCTCCGCCGTAAGCGCCCGCGTTCATATAAATTCCGCCGCCGACCGTGCCGGGAATGCCGTGCGCAAATTCAAGGCCCGTAAGCGAGAGATTTCGCGCAAAGACCGCTGTTTTGGAAAGCGTCTCCCCGGCAAAAGCTTCGATTTTCCCGCCGCCAAGGTCACAAAGCCCTGTCAGCGCGTCCTTCGTACAGATCACGACCTCCCGAAGCCCTTCGTCCGGGGCGAGCACATTCGTTCCCGCGCCGAGGATCCGGAGCGAAATTCCGCGCGCCGCGAGAAACCGCAAAAGCTTCGACAGTTCATCGACCGTTGCGGGCTGCGCAAAAATAGCCGCAGGACCGCCGATGCGGAACGACATGTGCCGCGCGAGCGGCTCTTCATCCAGTATTTTTAAATCAGGCATAGCCTGACGGATCTCGTTTGAAAGTTCCTTCCAGTCGATCATAAACGCCTCCGGGTGGACAATTTTTCAGTTTCTATCATACCACAAAGCCGCGCGAAAGGAAACAGCAAAAATGCCGCACGGAAAAATAATCCATGCGGCACCTTATATTAGCCTCGCAGAGTTTCGCCCCGCAGGGCGAAATAAAATCAAAATCATGTTATCCGGCGGCTTCGCTGACCGGAAACATACTGCTCGCCTCGCAAGTGTGGAATTTTGCGCCTTGGTGCAAAATTATGCGCGCAGTCGAGGCGCAATGCTCTTTCTCGAAATAGCGTCAGCTATTTTGAGAAATTTAGTCGTCCTTGTTTGCGAAGAACTTACCCATCTGCTCCGTAAACTCGAGCGCAGCGTTGTAGCCCATGCGCTTCTGGCGGTTGTTGATGGCCGCGACCTCGAAGATGACGGCAAGGTTCCGCCCGGGTGTGATCGGGATGGTGATGGACGGAACCTTCACGTCGAGAATTTCGGTGTACTGCGTCTCAATGCCAAGGCGGTCATACGCCTCGCCGTCGCGCCAGGGAACCATGTTGATGATGAGGTCAATGTTGCAGCTGTCCTTGACCGCGCCCATGCCGAAAAGCTTGGCGACGTTGATGACGCCGATGCCGCGCAGCTCGATATAGTGCCGCAGCACCTCAGGTGCATTGCCGACGAGCTGCCGGGACGATACCTTCCGGATCTCGACCGCATCGTCCGCAATCAGACGGTGTCCGCGCTTGACAAGCTCGATGGCCGTCTCGCTCTTGCCGATGCCGCTGTCGCCGTTAATTAAAATGCCCTCGCCCGAAATCTCAACCAGAACGCCGTGGCGCGTGACGCGCGGGGCAAGCGCCTGCTTGAGGTAGGTAATGAGGCTTGAGACGACGTAGGACGTGGCCGCATGGGAGCCAAGGACTGTTACATCGTACTTTTTCGCCATCTCGAGGCATTCCGGCAGCGGCTCGTAGCCCCTTGCGATCATAAGCACCGGGATTTTATAGGACAAAAAGCGGTCGAAGATCACCGTCCGCTCCTCGTGGGACAGCTTTTGCAGATATGCCATCTCGACCGTGCCGCAGACGTAGATCCGCATCGGCTCAAAATGGTCAAAGAACCCCACCAGATGAAGGCCCGGCCGGCTCACATCGTCGACCGTGACGTGGATCTTTTCATAGTCGGAGGATTTGTAGAAAAAGTTCAGGTCGAACTCGCTTACGAGCTCAGACAGGGGAACAGAATACGTCGACGCCATCGCCGCTTCCTCTCTTTCCGGTTCCGCGCGCATACCGCCGGTAGACGCGCAGCTAAACCACAATAGCTAGTCCTTGTATTATAGCGAATTCGCCCCGTTTTGGCAACCTCGAAATGCATACGCCCGGGCGCAAGAAATTTTTTCATTTTTCGCGGAAATTTTGCTTGCATTTTTGAAAGACTTCTGCTATTATATTTGTCGGCGCTTTAAGGCGTTATTACCTGATTTTCCAATGGCAAGGAGGTGCAACTGATGGCAAAGTGCGATATCTGCGGCAAGGGCGTTACGTTCGGCATTAAGGTCTCCCATTCTCACAGAAGATCCAACCGTGCATGGAAGCCCAACGTCAAGCGTGTCAAGGCGATCGTTGACGGTACTCCGCGCCATGTTTACGTCTGCACAAGATGCCTCCGCTCGAACAAGGTTGAGCGCGCAATCTAATTACCAAGCAGCTGAAAGAGCAAGCCAATCGGCTTGCTCTTTTTCTATGCTCCGCCGCTGCTTCCAATCGTGAATTCGCATACTTTCTCTATTCTTCGACGTTGCTTCCAACCATGCCGTAGGGGCCGATGCCCACATCGGCCCAAGAAACGTTACGGATTTGTTGGAGATTCCCGTATAAACGTGTGCATTCCGCCGGGGCGATGTGGGCTTCGCCCCCTACGCGTTGTCTTTGGATATCCCGTAGGGGCGGACGTCCCTGTCCGCCCTTGGGAAGTTACGTATTCGCCATGGTTTTCCGTAAAATCGGTTTTTTCTGCGGGCGGACAGAGTCGTCCGCCCCTACGAAGGATGTGCCTACAGAAACTTCACCATCTGTACTTCGTCGCGGTACGTGCCGTCTTTGAGGCAAAACGCCTTTGGGATGCAGCCCATCTCGGTAAAGCCGAGCTTCCGGTAAAGATAGATGGCGCGCTCGTTATCGGCAAACACGCCCAGTTCCACCTGCGTAAAACCGTTTTCCTTCGCCTGCTCCAACGCACGGGAAATCAGAATCGTCCCGAGGCCGAGGCCCCACGCCTTTTTCTTGATGGAAATGCCAAGCGACGCGCGGTGGCGCATTTTGAGGCGGTCGGCAATTTCGTTCACGCCGCAGTTTCCGACGAGCTCGCCGTCTATGAACGCGGCCAGCATGAAGCTTCTTTCGCTATCCAGCATCGCCTGCAAGCGCTTCTGCGCGGCCTCTGTGGACTGGATGCACTCTTCGGGGTAGCGCACCATAAAGTGCGTCTCGCCGCTTGTTTGCCGCAGATAGGCGTTCAGCTGCTCCGCGTCCGAGGGCTGCGGACTGCGAAGCAATGCAAGAGCGCCATCTCGTAACGTGACGCTGCGTTCCTCCAGTTTCATATGCCTCTCCCCTTTTCCAAAATTCCCGGAAGAAGACGCACTTCTCCCGGGAATGCTTTTTGTCAGATTTCTTCCTTGTCGCCCTTCTGGCGGATGGTAATCTTGACCGGCGTACCGGTAAGGCCGAAGACAGCGCGAATCTGGTTTTCCAGATACCGCTGGTAGGAGAAATGGAAGAGCCTTGCGTCGTTGCAGAAGATCACAAAGTGCGGCGGCTTCACGCCGACCTGCGTCATGTAGTAGATCTTGAGCCGTCTTCCCTTGTCCGTGGGCGGCTGGACGCGCGCGGTCGCATCCTCGAGAATGTTATTGAGCATGCCCGTCGTGATGCGCATGGAGTTCTGGTTGGAGACAGCGTTGACCATCTCAAAGAGCTTGTCGACCCGCTGGCCGGTAAGCGCGGAAATAAACAGCACCGGCGCATAGGTCATATAGCTGAGGTCCCGGCGGATATCATCCGTCATCTTCTGCATCGTATTCGTGTCTTTTTCGACCACGTCCCACTTGTTGACAACGATGATGCAGGCCTTTCCCGCCTCATGGGCGAGCCCTGCGACCTTCGTGTCCTGCTCGGTCACGCCCTCGTTCGCATCAATCAGAATCAGGCACACGTCCGCGCGCTCGATAGCTGAGACAGAACGCAGGTTCGAATATTTCTCGACCGCATCGTCGACCTTGGACTTGCGGCGCATACCGGCGGTGTCGATGAACAGGTACTTGCCGAACTCATTTTCAAAGTAGCTGTCGATTGCATCGCGCGTCGTACCGGCGATGTTGGAGACGATCACGCGCTCTTCGCCTAAGATCCGGTTGAGAAGGCTCGACTTGCCGACGTTCGGCTTGCCGATGATGGCAACCTTAATAACGTCCTCGTCGTATTCCTCGTCGTCCGTTTCCGGGAAGTTTTCCACGCACGCATCTAAAATATCACCCGTGCCGTGGCCGTGGACAGCGGAAACTTCGATCGGGTCGCCAAGCCCCAGCGAATAAAACTCGTAGACCTCCGGGTTCACGCCGCCCGTGCGGTCGCACTTGTTGACAGCCAGAACGACGGGCTTTTTGGACTTTTTGAGCATCGCCGCGACTTCGCTGTCGGCAGCCGTCAGGCCGACCGTTACGTCCACGACCATGATGATGACCGTCGCGGTCTCAATCGCGATCTCAGCTTGCCGGCGCATAAACTTCAGCATCTCGCTGTTTGTGCCCGGCTCAATGCCGCCGGTATCGACGAGCGCGAAGCTCCGTCCGTTCCAGTCGCACTCGCCGTAGATCCGGTCGCGCGTCACGCCCGGCGTGTCCTCGACGATCGCCATGCGTTTTCCGGTCAGTTTATTAAACAGCATCGATTTGCCGACGTTCGGCCGGCCTACGATTGCTACAATCGGTTTTGCCATAGATATTACCTCCCTCTTACACAGAAGCAGCCGCTCCGTAGGGGTCGATGCCCACATCGACCCGGCGGTACAAATCGTTTTTACGGAAATCTTCGGCGAATTCGTTCGTGCCCTTGGGGCGATGTGGGCATCGCCCCCTACGCAATACATGGAGGATTCACGCAGCGACGTGGGCATTTTCTCTACTTACACCGAGCTTATCTTCACACAAGCAATAGAATAAGAAAAGAGGGAGGCTGCGTACAACCTCCCTCTCATTCTCGTATCGAGCGAACTTACTTAGCTTCAACAGAAATGACTTCACGGCCATTGTAATAGCCGCAAGCCTTGCAGGCTCTGTGAGGCAGGCGGGGCTCGCCACACTTGGGGCAAGCAACAACGCCCGGGATCGCCAGTTTCCAGTGGGAGCTGCGTCTCTTATCTCTTCTCGCGCGGGATACTTTTCTCTTGGGTACTGCCATTTGGTACACCTCCTTGGTTGAAATGCCGTAAGGCACATTGTCTACTTTTTGTCCAATAACTGCTGTAAGGCAGCAAAGCGGGGATCGGGTTCGGGCTTGCAGTCGCACGGCCCAAGGTTCAGGTTTGCTCCGCACCGGGAGCAGAGTCCTTTGCAATCTTCGCTGCACAGGAGTTTACTGTCCATGTTCAGCACAAAGGTGGTGGTCACGATGTCGTCTAAATCCGCACAGTCGTTTTGCAGTTCGAAGACCCACGGGTCTTCAAAGTCGTCGCTCTCCGGCTCTGTTGTCAGCACCGCGCGAAGGGGGTACTGCACAGGCCTTGTGAACGCCATCGCGCAGCGGTCGCAGATTCCATGCAGAACCGTCTCGACCGTGCCGGTCATCTCCAGCACGCCCGCCGTGTTCCGCACCTGTCCTTTTGCAAGGACGGGCTCTGTTACCGGCTTGCAGCCGCCAAACGGCATGTCGCTTAAATCGACGCTCGTCTCAAAGGGCAGCGTTTCGCCGGGGCTCGTCATCAGCTTGCGAAGTTCCAGCAGCATAGCGCCCTCCAATCCATAATCGTGCGATGGATATTATATCGAAAGAAGGCCGGAAAGTCAAATGCTTTTTCCAAAAATTTTTGCCTTTTTTCAAAATTCCCGCAAAGCCCGCGCTTTACACCGCCGCGAAGCCATGATAAAATCACGTTGCTATATAAAAAGGCTCCATTTTGACAAGGAGATTTCGATATGAAGGAACTTTCCATCGGCAAAAACGACGAGGGCCAGCGCCTCGACCGGTTCGTCTCAAAATCCGTTCCGCTGCTCCCCGCTTCGCTGCTTCAAAAATACATCCGCCTCAAGCGCATTAAGATAAACGGCAAGCGAGCAGAACGCGATACGAGGCTCCATCTCGGCGATACGGTCCAGCTTTACATCAACGACGAATTTTTCGACACGCCCAAGCAGGAAAACGCTTACCTCACCGTCAGTACACCGAAACTGAACATCGTCTATGAGGACGAAAACATTCTGCTCGTCGACAAAAAGCCCGGGCAGGCCGTCCATCCCTACGACGGCTCGGAATACGGTAAGACGCTCATCGACCACATTCAGGCCTATCTGTACGCCAAACGCGAATGGCGGCCGCGGGAGGAAAACGCGTTCACGCCCGCGCTCTGCAATCGCATCGACCGAAACACCGGCGGCATCGTCATCGCGGCGAAAACCGCCGAGGCGCTGCGCATTCTGAACCAAAAGATCAAAGGCCGGGAGATCGACAAGCGATATCTGTGTATCGTCCATGGCACGCCGAAGCCAGCCGCCGGGACGTTAGAAGGGTACCTATTTAAGGACGCCGTCAAGAACCGCGTCTATGTCACGAAAACGCCCCAGAAGGGCGCAAAGACCTGCGCGACGAAATATCAGGTGCTGCAATCGAGGAACGGACTGTCTCTTGTCGAGTGCGAGCTCATTACCGGCCGGACGCACCAGATCCGGGCGCAGATGGCGGCGGCGGGCTGGCCGCTGCTCGGAGACGGAAAATATGGGAAGCTCGATAAGCAGTATGACCGCAGAATTCAGGCGCTTTATTCCTACAAGCTCACCTTCCAATTCACCACCGACGCAGGCGGCCTTGCCTATCTGAACGGCAAAACCTTCCAGGTTTCGGACGTAAGTTTCGTCTCTGAATACTTTTCCTGATAATCTCCCCCTCTTTGCGATAAATTTCGTCAGAATTTTTCACGATTTTTATTGACAAAGGGGGGTGTACCATATATATTTCTCTTAGTACGCGTCGGGGGTACAGCCTGCGCGTATTTCCTATGCAAAAATACATAACGAAACGGGGGATGATAAATGTCCGAAAAGCTCATTCGCTTGTCGAATCTTTCCATGACATTTGAGGATGGCGAGACCATTCTCGACGGCATCAATCTGTACATCAACAACAAAGAGTTCCTCACATTGCTGGGTCCCAGTGGATGCGGAAAAACTACAACGCTGCGAATTATCGGTGGTTTTCTGACGCCTACGTCCGGTGATGTGTTTTTTAATGGACAGCGCATCAACGACGTGCCGTCCTATAAACGAAAGATCAATACGGTCTTCCAGCGATACGCGCTGTTTCCCCATCTGGACGTATATGACAACATCGCGTTTGGGTTAAGACTTGCAAAGCTCTCTGAAGAGGAGATCGACGAACGCGTGACGGAGATGCTCGAGATCGTGAGCCTCAAGGGCTTCGAGAACCGGCGCGTCACGTCTCTTTCCGGCGGCCAGCAGCAGCGTGTTGCTATCGCGCGCGCGCTCGTGAACCGGCCGCAGGTGCTGCTGCTCGACGAGCCGCTCGGCGCGCTTGACCTTCGGCTCCGCAAGGACATGCAGAACGAGCTCAAGAACATCCAGCAGCGCATGGGCATCACGTTTATCTACGTCACGCACGATCAGGAAGAAGCGCTTACCATGTCCGACACCATTGTCGTCATGAACAAGGGCAAGATCCAGCAGATCGGCACGCCGCAGGATATCTACAACGAGCCCAAGAACGCGTTCGTTGCGGACTTCATCGGTGAGTCCAATATTCTCGATGGTGTGATGCTCGATGATTACCTCGTCAAGTTCTTCGGCCGCAAATTCCAGTGCGTGGACAAGGGCTTCGAGAAGAACGAGCCGGTCGACGTGGTCATCCGCCCGGAAGACATCGACATTGTCCCGCCCGAGGAGGGCCACCTCTGCGGCACGGTGACGTCTGTCACCTTCAAGGGCGTCCACTATGATACGATTGTCGACTTCAAGGGCTTCAAGTGGCTCATCCAGACGACGGACTACTGCCCCGTCGACTCCTACATCGGCATTCGCCTGAACCCGGAGGATATTCACATCATGCACAAGAGTGAATATTCCGGTCTCTACGGCGACTATTCGTCCTACAGTGCGGAATACGACGAGATCGCCGACGCACAGGAGGAAGCCGAAGATGAAGAGTAAGCTTCTTTCCGCGCCGTATATCGTGTGGATGATTCTCTTTACGCTCATCCCGCTTTGCATCGTCTTTTATTACGCGCTCACCGACTCCATCACAGGCGAGTTTACATTTGCAAACCTCACCTCCATGGGAACGTATCTCCCGATCTTCCTGCGCTCGATCTGGCTGAGCCTGTTCGCCTCGCTCATCTGCCTTGTGATCGGCTACCCGGTCGCGTATTTCATCGCGCAGTGCAAGCCGCTGACGCAGCGGTTTCTGGAGATGCTCATCATGCTCCCGATGTGCATGAGCTTCCTGCTTCGCACGCTCGCGTGGGTGGCGATGCTGGAGGATACCGGCATCATCAACAACTTCATCCGTTCGATCGGTCTTTCTCCCCTGCCCCTCATCCGCTCGAACGGCGCGGTTATCCTCGGCATGGTCTATAACTACCTGCCGTACATGATCCTGCCTTTGTACACGGTCATCATGAAGATCGACAAGCGGCTTGTCGAAGCGGCGCTGGACCTTGGCTGCACGCCCAAGCAGGTGTTCACAAAAGTCATTTTGCCGCTCTCCGGCCCCGGCATTCTCTCTGGACTGACGATGGTCTTCGTCCCCGCCGTGTCCACGTTCTACATTTCCCAGAAGCTTGGCTCGACCGGCACGACGTTAATCGGCGACGTCATCGAATCCCAGTTCAAGACCGCCTACAACCCGAACCTCGGCGCGGCGATGAGCCTGGTGCTGATGATCCTCATTTTCATCTGCGTGTCGATCATGAACCGCTTCGGCGAAACCGATGAAGAGGAGGTCATGGCAAAGGTATGAAGCACTTTAACCGTACAGTGACCGTTCTGGTCTTCATCTTCCTCTATGTCCCAATGATCGTGCTGGCCGTGGCCTCGTTCAATGAGGGCCTCGACATCGCGACCTTCAAGGGCTTCACCTTCCGGCAGTACGCGAACCTTTTCCGCGACGAGACGCTTCTGACGCTGCTCCGAAACTCCCTCATCATCGCGATCCTCTCAAGCCTTATCGCAACGTTCTTCGGCACCATGGCCGCCGTCGGCATCCACTCGATGAAGGGCCGGATGCGCAAGGCTGTCATGACGCTCACGAACATCCCGATGACAAACCCCGATATTGTCACGGGCGTTGCCCTCGCGCTTTTGTTTGCGTTCACGGGAACGATGCTGAAAATCAACTCGATCTTAGGCTTCTGGACGCTTCTCATTGCGCACATTACGTTCAATCTCCCCTACGTCATCCTGAACGTCATGCCGAAGCTGCAGCAGATGGACCCTGATCTGGAGGAGGCCGCGCTCGACCTTGGCTGCACGCCGTTTCAGGCGTTCACAAAGGTCGTCATCCACGAAATTATGCCCGGTATTATCTCCGGCGCTCTGATGGCCTTTACCATGAGCCTCGACGACTTCGTCATTTCGTATTTCGTCACGGGCTCGAGCTTCATCACCCTTCCCGTCGAGATTTATAACTACACCAAAAAGCCGATCCAGCCGAAGATCTATGCGCTCTTTACACTCATGTTCGTGGTGATTCTGATCCTGATGGTCGTTATGAATCTCCTGCAGGCGCGCAGCGAAAAGCGCGTCCAGCACGGCATGCAGAGGAGGGCCCACTGATGAAAAAAAGAATTCTTTCTGTCCTGCTTCTCACGTTTTTGCTTGTCTCGCTGCTTCCCACGACGGCTCTTGCCGCGCAGAACGAGATCACGGTCTATAACTGGGGACAGTACATCTCCGACGGCACGGACGACAGCATGGACGTCATCAAGGAGTTCGAAGCGGAGACCGGCATCAAGGTCAACTATCTGACGTTTGACTCCAACGAGTCGATGTACACGAAGCTCAAAACCGGCGGCACGTCGTATGACGTGATCATCCCCTCGGACTACATGATCGCAAAGCTCATTTCCGAGGATATGCTCGAGCCCATTGACTTTGCCAACACCCCGAACTACCAGTACATCGACGAGGCGTTCCGTGATCAGGCTTACGACCCGGAAAACAAATACTCCGTTCCCTACACGTGGGGTACGGTCGGCCTGATCTACAACACGCAGTACGTTTCCGACGAGGACGCGAAGAGCTGGAGCTGCCTTTGGAACAGCAAGTATGCCGGCAAGCTTCTCATGTTCGATAATCCTCGCGACGCGTTCGCCATCGCCGAGTCGATGCTTGGCTACAGCTACAATACAGAAGACGCGCAGGAGCTCAAGAACGCCGCCGATCTTCTTGCCACGCAGAAGCCTGTTTTGCAGGCCTATGTTATGGACCAGATCTTCGACAAGCTCGAGCGCGGTGAAGCGTGGGCCGCACCCTATTATGCGGGCGACTATCTGACGATGGTTGAGGAGAACCCCGACCTTGCTTTCAGCTTCCCCGAGGAGGGCTTCAACATCTTTATTGACGCCATGTGCATCCCCAAGGGCTGCCAGAACAAGGAGGGCGCGGAAGCGTTCATCAACTTCCTCTGCCGTCCGGATGTTTCGGCCGCGAACCTGGACTACATCGGTTACTCCACGCCGGAGACAGCTGCAAAGGAATACATGGACGAGGAGGTCATTGAAAGCCCTGTCTCCTACCCCGACGATGAGACGCTCGCGCGCAGCGAATCGTTTGCAGAGCTCGGCATTGAGGCAACACAGACCATGAACGATCTGTGGCTTTCGGTCAAGACAGAAGGCGCAAACACGACGCTCTATCTCGCCCTGACCATTGCCGCCGTTGCTGCTGTCATCGCCTTCTTCCTCATTTCCGCCGCTGTTACAAGGCGCAGAAAAGCAAGACGCTGCCGCAAATGGCGCGAGACGCAATAAAAGCAAAAGGAACCTCCCGACATTCGGGGGTTCCTTTCTTTTATCTATGGAAAATCCGCAAAAGACTCATTCCACGGATTTCTTATGCGTGCTTCAGCAGTTCAATATCCCGGCTGTGCTGGCGGACGACCGAGCGCAGGACAGAGACCTCTTCCTCGAGCTCATCGACCCGGCTCTTCGGCGCGAGCGTTTCTAGCATGGTCTGCTGGTTTTCAAATAGCAGATTGAATTTCGGCTCAAAGTACGATTCCATCAGAGCCGCGGCGCCCTGCATCGCTTCTTTCAGGGTCTGACTCGCAGATTCTTCGATTTTTGCGCCCATGCGCTGCTCGGATGCCTCAATTTTTGCAGTCATACGTTGTTCGGATTCTTGAATTTTTGAATCTATGATCTGTGCGATCGCCTGTAAATCTCTTTCGTCGAGCATGCAGCTTCCCCCTCCTCTTTTTTACCATTATAGCTGTTTTGCGCGGCTTGTCAATGCGTGTCAGGTGCGCAGTCCGAATAGAAATAGAAAAGCAGTCAATTTCACGAAGAAATCAACTGCTTTTCTGGTACGTCGGAAGTTTGCTGCGAAAAAACACGCCAGTGGCATGTTTTTTCGCAGCAAAGTCCCTTCCCAAGAGGCCGGCGCCTACGCCGGGCGATTGGAAAGGCGCAAA
>ERZ773225.2545-NODE-2545-length-18193-cov-4.824898_pt1 | contig 18193 bp, 27 predicted proteins | sample MGYA00580993_ERZ773225 | MGnify/ENA primary metagenome ERZ773225 (study PRJEB29015, sample SAMEA2737748) | human gut metagenome | biome: human gut; feature: human-associated habitat; material: faeces | place: China | collected 2012 ...
AAGGAGTGGTTGATATTTTAAACTTGTTTAAAATATCATCATGGCTGAAACTTTCCTCTATTTCTAACTACAAAGTATAAGAAAATTATGAGTTACAGGTGTAGGGTCCAACATCGTTGGACCGAGCATATTGACCTCTTTATTGGCATATTGCCCTATGTAGATATTATAAATTTATAGCCTGCAAACAGGACAAAAATCCCATAGGTATCACACTTTCATTACGGGCGAACAATGTTCGCCCCTACGACTGTAAGCCATAATATGATATATAAATCGGTACTGTTTATGCTACAAAATATTGTTGTATTATGAATTATACAACCAGATAATTTACAGTTTATACAAGGACATAGTTTACACTTTCATATTTAATCATCCTCATAAACCCAAATTTATCAAACTAATCTTTACCCACAAACAAAATTGAAAAACCCAAATTTGTCTTACTTATAATAATCTAAACAATAAGAATTAAAATAAAAATTAAAGTTTTTCCATTTTACAGAAGTTTGCCATTAGGGTTTTTGTACCGGCAGTATCAAAGGCAATTTGCAACATTTGGTCATTACCCATTTTGTCTGCTCTGACGATTGTACCCTTGCCAAAAACTTTATGCATTACTGCATCCCCTACTGCATATGTAGTTGACTTAGGAGTGGTTGTAGGTGTTTTCTTGAAGCCTGAGAAGTTCTTTTTAGGTTTGCCATATTTTAAGAAATCTTCACTGACTTTTTCTTTTCTTTCCTTACCCTGTAAATCAACTAATTCTTCAGGAATTTCCTTAGTAAATCTGGATGGTCGGTTATGCTGAGTTGAACCGAATAACATTCTGTCCTGTGCTCTCAGTAAGTACAGTTTTTCTTTTGCTCTTGTGATACCTACATATGCAAGTCTGCGTTCTTCATCCATTTCTTCCGGATTCATAATTGTCATATTTGATGGGAAAATGCCCTCTTCCATACCCGGAATAAATACTACAGGGAATTCAAGACCCTTTGCACTATGAAGTGTCATCATTACTACTGTGTCAGAGTCAGCATCATAGTTATCAATATCTGTTTGTAGGGAAATTTCTTCTAGGAATGTTGTAAGGTCAGCATTGTCCTCATATTCCTTTTCAAAATTAACAATATTAGAACGAAGTTCCTCTATATTTTCAATTCTTTCATCAGGCTTATCCTTTTCTGTTCTGATATATCTTTCATAATCAGTATGCTCAAGGATAAGGTTATAGATTTCAGCTAGGCTATACATATTGCTATTTACTGCATCAATGAAACCATCAATCAATGCAACAAACTCTTTTAGCTTTTTAGCTGCTCTTGAAAGGTCAGGATAAGCATCTGCCTCTTTGATAACATTATAAATACTGTCACCTAGGTTTGTGGCAATATTAGCAGCTTTTTCAACTGTTGTTGCACCTATTGCTCTCTTAGGCTTATTGATAATTCTTCTTAGCCTTATATCATCATGAGGGTTATTGATAACATGAAGATATGCTACCATATCACGAACTTCTTCTCTATCATAGAATCGGTGACCACCGATAATTCTATGTGGAATACCTGCTCTTGAAAGTGAATGTTCCACTGCATTTGACTGTGCATTCATTCTGTATAGAACTGCAAAGTCAGAGAACTTTCTTCCCTCTTTTACACCATCAAGGATTTTATCTGCAATAAACATTGCTTCATCTCTTTCGGAAAAAGCAGTATAGAAAGTAACCTTGTCACCCTTTTTATTTTCTGTCCATAGTGTTTTACCTTTACGGGCTGAGTTATGCTTAATAACCTCATTGGCTGCATCAAGAATTGTCTGTGTACTTCTATAGTTCTGTTCAAGTCTAATTACTTCTGCTCCCGGGAAGTTATTTTCAAATGACAAAATATTTTCAATAGTAGCACCACGGAATTTGTAAATACTCTGGTCATCATCACCAACAACACAAATGTTGCCTGACTTTTCAGCAAGTAGTCGTACAAATTCATACTGTACTTTGTTGGTATCTTGATATTCGTCAACCATTATATATTTAAATAGGTTTTGATAATACTCCAGTACATCAGGACAAGTCTTTAGTAGATGAACAGTATTCAGTAGCATATCGTCAAAATCCATTGCATCTGAGGACTTAAGTCTGCCTGTATACTGCTTATACACCTTAGCAATAGAAACAAGACGGTTATCATAACCGGCTTTTTCTTCCATCATTTCAGGTGTTTCCATTTTATCCTTAGCGTGAGAAATTTCATTTAATACAGTTTTTACAGGTAAAAACTTTTCATCTATATTAAGTTGCTTTAAAATTTCTTTGATAAGTCTTTTTTGGTCATCAGAATCATAAACAGTAAAATGGTTTGAGTAACCGATTCTGTCACCATATCTACGCAAAATTCTTGAACAAGTGCTATGGAATGTTGCTGCCCAAATGTCGTCACCTTGTTCCGGTACTGCCTTACAGATTCTTTCCTTTAGCTCTGTAGCTGCTTTATTGGTAAAAGTAATAGCAAGTATCTGCCAAGGTCTGCAAAGTCCCATACGAAGAATATAGCTAATTCTGTTTACAAGAACTGTTGTTTTACCACTACCGGCACCTGCAAGAATAAGAACAGGACCTTCTGTTTGAAAGACAGCTTTCTGCTGCATATCATTCATAAAAGAATACTCTTTTTGTAATTCAGTTAAACTCATAATCTATCTCAAACTTTCCTTATATTTCTTTATTAGAATTATCATACAAACATATACATTATATCATAAAAAAAGAAAAGCCACAACAAAAAGTTGTGGCGAAAAATCTTCATTTAATTAGCTAAAATAACCATTGATAATCTTTTCAATATCTTCGTGATTCTTAGCAATAACTAACATTGAATATAGACCGTTATCCTGTACTTTACAAGCCTCAATAGTAGAAACCTGATCAGTGTTGTAAGACTGAGCATTGCTTAGCTTTTCGTTTAGGTAAGAATTAAGCTTTTCATTAATCTTATCCTTACCTTCTTCGTCATTAGCCTTAGTTACAATAACTGTTGTTGGAAAGTCACCGTCTTCTGAAACTTCTGCAATAAAATCCGCAACAGTGTTAGGGTCAATATCAAACTGTTTCTGTAAATCTTTTGTATTTGAAATAGTCTTCATTGAAGAAAGATTACCATTATCATTTACATCAGAAAGAACCTTAGCAAGTTCAACATCCTTATTACTGCTACTTGAACCACAACCTGCAAATGCAAATAATACAAATACAAGTGATAAAGTAATAGCTAAAACTTTTTTCATTATGTTTGCCTCCATATATTCATATTTTACTGTATCAAATTATACTATTATTGACGAAAAAGGTCAATTAAAATAAATAACAAATTTTAGGATTTTTAATTATATTATATCACAATTATCACAAAATTATTATTAAAATTAATTAAAACAAAAAATGAGCACTGATGAAAATCAGTGCTCTGTGGCAGGCCATAGCGTTCCGTATGCGAACTTTTTGTTCTGCCTCAAATTTCTTCAAGTCTTTGCAAACAGTCGTATAATCTACTGTACTTGCATTATCAGAGCCATTAAAATAAATAACAATCTTGTCATCATATAGATATATTCGATTAATTAATACATTAATAATTTGTTTTTTAAATTTATCGTCCTTAATGTCACCTCCTTGGATCAGGCCTTCTACAAATCCAACAACATCATCTACAGACATTTTAGCTGTAGCAAGAGATTTTTCTCTTGCTATTTCTATGTCTATAGTTGATAGTTGTTCGTCAATAGCATTAATTTGTTCATTTAGTTTTGATAAAACTCTAACATTTGATGTTTTAACAAGAGCGTTTGTCAGTTCATCAAGTTGTTTTTCTAGCTTAATTTTGTTTTCTTCTAAAATTTCAACTTGTCCGTTGTCGATTTCTGAGTTGTATAAATCTACAACCTTTTTTGCAATCAAATGCAAATTTTTCTTATCAGAGAAAAAGCCAAGAGCCTGACGAACACAGTATTCTTCAATGCCCTCTTTCCTTTCTCTCTTTTTGTCGCAAGTTCTTAATCTCTTCTTCTTGCTACCGCAAACATAGTAATAGTATCTATATCCACTATGGTTTACAGCAGACTCGCCAAGCATAGCCTCACCACAATGACCGCAAAACAGTTTACCACTCAGCAGGTACTCAACTTTTGCTTTCTTGCGTGATGCATCACGCTTATTTTTTAATGCCACTTTTTGGACTTTATAAAATAATTCTTCGTCAATAATTGCCGGAATACCGTCTTTTATTTCAATATCTTTATATACATAGATACCTATGTACCTTTTATTTTTCAATAATTGAGACAAACTTGTGATAGTAAACTTCTTGCCTCTCTTAGTCTTGTAGCCTCTGTTATTTAGTTCTGTTATGATTTCTTTCTTTCCTTTACCGTCAACATACTCTCTGTAGATATATCTAACGATTTCAGCTTCTTCCTTGTTAACTACATACATCTTGTTAACTACATCATAACCAAGTGGAGTACACCCGCCAATGGTCTGACATTTTAGCGCTGATTCTCTCATTCCACGCTTAACATTTTCTGCTAACTGCTTAGAGTAAGCGTCCGCCATGGCGTCAAGAATAGCCTCAAGTATGATAGCCTCTGAGCCTTCACCCACGCTTTCCGTTGCTGATGTAACAGTAACGCCGTTATTTTTTAATGCTCTGCGATAAAATGCAGAGTCATATCTATTACGAGCGAAACGGTCAAACTTCCAAACGAGGACCACCTGAAATTGCTTGTTTTCACTGTCCTTAATCATTTTTTGAAAATCGGGTCTATTATCGTTAGTTCCGGACATAGCTCTATCAACATAAGTTCCAATAATTCTCATATTGTGAACTTCTGCGTACTGTGTGCAGTATCTTACTTGACCGTCAACGGACTGTTCTTGCTGATTGTGACTAGAAAACCTAGCATAAATCACCGCATTAATTTTTTCATTCATTTTTAATTCACCTTTTTATTTTTGAGTATTTTTAACGTTTATAATTCTTCTACATTTTTAACTTCTTTGACAATCTTAATAATGTCGACAAAGAGTATTCCACACGCTAGTGCATCAGCAAGTGCAGTATGATAGTTACTACATTGTATATTCTGCTCCTCGCACAAGCTAGATAGTTTATAGCTATCTAAGTCTTTGATTTTAGTCTTTGCTAAAGTGTAAGTATCATAAGCCTTGTCAGTATGTTTTGATAAATCAAGCCCACTGACGTGGAGAAATTTCATGTCAAAACTTGCATTGTGAGCAACAATCGCAAAATCTTGTACAAAATTCTGAAAATCTGCACAAATTTGTGCAAAAATCGGACTATTAGCTACCATTTCGTTAGTAATGTGGTTAATGGCAGTTGCATCAGCTGGGATTGGATTTCTAGGTCTTAAATAAGTATGATATTTTTCTACTGGCTTGAAGTCAACAAACTTAATTGCTGCAAGTTCAATTATGTCATTACCTCCGACTTTGAGTCCGGTTGTTTCGCAGTCAACTGCAACAAAGTTCTTAATCTTATTACAGTTAGTAGTTTTAGTTATATTCTTATAGTTCACAATTGGATTGTGCAATTCTTTCTTTCTCAATACTTTGTCATTGCTTAATATAATCTTATGTTCTGCAATATTATCAGTAATGCAGCTAAAAGCATCAGTAAAGTACTGCTTATAGTCATAGATAGCGGGACAACTACTATGTTCGGTGCAGCAATATACATTAATAGCTTCATCAAGCGTAAAGTTCTTGATTTCTTTCTTTTCTTTCTGAGCCGGTACAGCAGTAACGCTATTATTAATTTGTTGTTGATTTTGTAAATTGGTGTTATTAGATGTGTTATTTTTACTGTTTTTATGCATAAATTTGTTAATTGCAATAAAAATAAAGCCAATCAAAATTAAAAAAGCTGAACCAAGAAACAAGTTCAACTTGTCATTCTCAGTAAATAACCCCAATAGTCCGATAATTCCGATTGATATACAGACAATCCCTACAATGTTTAATGCTGATTTCTTTTTCTTCATTTTTTAAGCTCCTTTTTATTTTGCGAAAGTTTTTATCATTATATATATGTAAGCACAAGTTTTACTTAATCTTGCGTACTTTAACTTTGTAATGTTTCTTTTTGTTGATTTGTTCAACAAAACCAGCTGAGATGATGCCGGTAGGTACTGCAACAAGGGCAACACCTAGAAAGGCTATTACCGCCGATAAAATTCTTCCGGCTACTGTCACCGGATATATGTCACCGTAGCCGACTGTAGTTAATGTAGCTATAGCCCACCAAAGGGCTGAAAAGGCATTATCAAACTCATTTGGCTGAGCAGAATGCTCAATGTTATACATCAGCACAGCAGAAATAATCATAAGAATAACAAGTACAAGCATTGAAGATAGAAGTTGCTGAGCTTTGCTTTTGAACACTTGAGCGATAGCAGATAAAGCATTTGTATATCTGTTTAACTTCATTATTCTTAGTAGTCTTATGATTCTTAACGCTCTCAAAACTCTTAAATCTATCTTTACTACGAGTGGCAAATAAAACGGTAATATAGATAGTAAGTCTATAATAGCCATTGTTGATGTTATGTACTTAATTCTTGACTTTATTTTCGACAAGTTAGGGTATAACAAGTCGGCGGTCCATACACGCAGAACATACTCAACACTAAATATGATTACAGATACAACTTCCAAATAACTCAGTACCTGCCGGGTCCAACTTGGCAAAGTAAAGGTATCTAATATTACAGCAACGATATTGATAGTTATTAAAGTGATTATAAATATGTCAAATATTCTGCTTAATATATCGTGTTCACTTGCCGTTTCGATTATCTCAAAAATTCTTTTTTTAACTTTGTGATACATCTTATCGCCTCTTTTTTTACATTATACTATATATAATGTAAAAAAGAAACAAAAAGAAACAAAAAGAATTAAAAATAAATTGGAAAATATTTCTTGTTGAATTGTGGAAAATACAAAAGTATAATCTAAGCAAGATATAGTATCATTTGTGCCAAACAAAAAATAACTATATCGGAGGTTTTTATAATGAAAAGTAAAAAAGAAATGGTAAAAGAAATTGTGGAACTAGTAAAGTTAGTTGCGAAAGCTGTTAGTCTTGAACAGCTACAACGCATATATAAGTACATAATTTACATTTACCGTCAATAATCATTATAGAAATAACAAAATGGGAAGGACATATTTGTCCTTCCCATTTTTCTTTTTACTCAGTCATCAACATTAAGAGTGTTGGCCAACAGTCTTATAGCTTCAGCGATTTTCTTTCTATCTTCGTCAGATAAATCTAAAATCTTAGTCAAAATTTTGATGTCACTATCTGACAAACTATATTGTAGTTGCAAATCTTCAAGAATAGTCTTGTCAGTTTCGATAATCATTTCGCCTTCACCGGTTTCCAACCATAAAGGATTTACGCTAAAAATTTTGCATATATGACGGAAAAGCAAAGGTTTTAGTTCTGTTCTTGCAAGTTCCAAATTAACGATAACGCTTTTTGAAACTCCAAGTTGCTCGCCGAATGCAGTTTGAGATAATGAATAAAAATTTCTAATCATTTTAACTCTCTCCGCGGATGTCATTAACTCCCTCCTTTCAATTATAATTATACAGTATATAAAAGTTGTTGTCAACACTTTTATAAGAAAAATTTTATTACAAAAATTGTAAAAATGTCTTGACAGCAACTTTTATAAGTGGTAAAATGTTGTTGTAAACAACAAAGGGTAATATACAAAGTTGCGTATTACAATACACAATTAGGAGGTAAAATTATGGCAACAAAAAAGATTGAAATGGAACAAATCACACTTGATTTGCAAAAGTTGAAAGAAGCAGAAAAGCAGTACATTCTCGGCTTTATTGCCGGACTTGAGTCAGCAAAGTCAGAGAATGAACCAAAGCCACCAAAGGCATCTTAATCAGGAGGTGAGATAATGCAACCCTTAATCGCAAAAAGAACTGCTGACGGCCAGTTCGTAACGGTACAAGAACCTTCAGCAGTACAGATTGATGAAAAGCGAACTGAAAACCTAGCAAAAGTTTTACTAGAAGCAATGTTAAGAAAGGAAGCTCAAAAATGAATGAGGAAAATAAATGCTAACGAAAATTGCAAAAGCTGCATACATATCTACTGTCAAAGTAGGGATAGAGGTATTATCTGTAACTACTTTACTGAGAAGGAGGAATGTCGAAACAATGAACACAATAGGAATAATCGTAGTAGCGATACTAGTAGTAATCGTTGTAGTAGTAACAAGTCAGTGGGACAAGGAAGTCCAAATTCGGAAGAAATATGATAAGTATTTCTTTGATATTGTAGACGGTAAGCAAAAATTTGCCGAAGAAAATTTAAAACTTCGCCAAGAAAATATTAACTTGTCAAAGCAACTTAATGCAGCCCAAAACGATATTAAGATTGTTGAAGATACATATAAGTCTAAGATTGATGAGCTTGAGCAAGAAATTGTCAATCTTAATTATAAAAAGCAACTTGAAGATGGAACCCTTGAATTTAAGGACATTCTAGAGCCAACAGAGGTACAAGAAGATGAAGACCAAGAAACAAAAGATTAAGTTAATAGTCTTTCTATTATTAATGGCGGTGATAGTAGTTATAAGTCTTAGCTGTCATATAAGCATTAACACTAAGTACGGTGGCATCTTCTTGCTTCCGGCACTGTATATCTTAGTAACTTATACAGTACCGAAGATGGTGCAAGATTATGTTAGAGAATTTAAAAGCTCTTATAGCAAGTATGACTATGCTATCACCAAGAACCAGTTTTGTGATAGATGTGTGTATGAAGCTACCGGCAAAGAAGTTGAAGAACTGGAACATAAAGTTGAAGCGGAGGAAGTTAAAAATGTATGAGAATAAAGATAGAAAATGTGAATGTTATCTTTGCGAACTTAACACCACTTGTCCGTATGTGGATAAGTACCAAAGGCTTGGCAGAGAGCATAAAGGTGCTTTAGCTCTCTGCAAAAAGTTGGAAGAAAATAAGAGAAAGGATGATTAGCACAATGGATGAATTAAAATACAAAGTAATGCACGAAGAGGTTAATAAGTCAATACGAAATAAGAATGACTCTTTCGTACTAGTTACAGGAATTCTTGACGATAACACAGAACGAATGTTCTGCACTACTTCAATGTTTGGTAGTAAAAACGAACTTGTTGGACTGATGACTCAGTTATTGTTGACTTTTTGTCAAAAATTTAGCGCCAGCGATATGCTCAAAATAACCGAGGAAGCATACGAGAATGCACTACAAATACATGGAGAACAGAAAAATGAACGAAACAGAAAAGATATTGTGTAGTATCGGAATCACTCCAAATTTTAAAGGGTACGGATACATACTTGAAGCGGTTGACATCTTGCACGAACACCCGCACAAGTCAATGGAAGGCTTGTACAAGGAAATTCAGTGCAAGTACAAAGTTAAGACTTGGCAGTCAGTAAGGAATGCTATCAGATACTGCGTAGCAAGATTGCAAGTCAAGAGCAACAAAGAAGCATTTGAGAAGATTTTTGAAATCAAGTTACAAGAAGATACAAATATTAAGAACTCAGTCTTTTTGCAGTTGATTGCAAAAAATAGACACTACTAAATTAATAGTAGTGTCTATCTCAAAAATAAAAAAGTGAGCAGTCTTTCGACTGTCACTTAAATTATAAAGAAAGGACAACTATATGTCAAGTAATATAGATAAAATCGTACAGAAGAATATCAATGTTACTTGCAAAGGTTGTCCTATTTTTTTATCGTCAAACCCATATGGCTATAAGCTCAACGTGAACAACTTATATATAAGAAAAATATATGAGCGGTACAAGTTTAAGAACAGACTGGCCACTCGCTACCCCATCAGCGACGAAGAGCGAGAAAAGTTTGAAGAACTAACAGTTAATTATCTATTAACAAAGAAAATCATTAAGCAATGAGAAAGGAACTATGAGTATGGAAAATGAAATCATACAGAAGGCTATCAACAAGATTGATAGTGAAGCAGACAAAATGAAAGACGATACAGCAGTAAGAATTACTAGCTATATCATAGATAACTACATTACTAGTGTGGAAAACGCTGAAAAGGTAATGAATAAGGCTCTATCTGATTGTATCAGCAGTGTTAAAAACAAAGCACGAAAGCAAGCAAAGAATGGCTGTGCAATGATTGAAGATAGAACCGTATGGAACTGGGTCAAAGAATTTTACGAATTTACTGATGAAGTAGAAACTCAAGCCACTGCACCGGTTGAAGAGCCAAAGCAAGAGTCGGACCAGCAAGGTCCAGTTAACCTTCTTGACTTCCTTTAATTTTTCCGGAGGTCAAAAAAATGAACAGGAGAACTATTGAAATGGTGATGCACAACCCACCTGCGTTACCTCGGACTTTTGAGGAAGATATAAAGAAAGAGTTGTGTAACAACTACGCTTTTGCTGACAAGAACGGTTTTTACTGCACCGCTTGCAAAAAATATCACAAAAAGCAGACAGGAAGACTTGTTGACAACGAATATAATCACAAAATTGAACTTGTCGCAGAACGAAAACACAGAGATGTGAGAATGTGCCCTTTTTGCTACAAGCAAGTCAAAAAATATGATGCCTGGCGAGGCAGAAAAACGCTTGAGCGAAAAGAATATATAGTAGTTCTGCAAAATAAAGCCGGTGGTGCTTTCATTCGCAGTTTTTATGTTTGTGTTGATTACGATATTCCTACATCAAACGAGCCAAGAATTACTTATTCGGAAGATAAGCGAATTTTCTTGCGAAACGGCGAAAGCCTCATATTAGGGCGTGTTGACTGTTATGAGCCTTATTGGGGTGAATATCCTGATAGCCGGTACTGTAGTTTTGATAATGTTAACAATTCAAAGCACTATTTTTATCAAGTTGACAAAATCAGAGAACCAAGAATGAATCGCCTACCCAGCCTGACCATCCGGGACAAACCAACTCACTATTTTTATTTTAATGATAGTGCCTTAAAAAAAGACCAGTTTGGTATATTCTAAACTTGATAAATACAGAAATTTTGAACCAGGTGTTTGTGATGAAGACAAGTTACTTGTCTCGTTTCTGTATTATAGCAATAAATATCCGGTACTGGAGAAATTACTGCTCGAAGGCTTCGAAATGATAGTTAGGCAGTTCGTAAACTTTAAAAATGGATACTATTACTATAATAGTTCTAATTTTAAAGGTAGAATTTTTAATTTTAGAAAATCTACAGTTGCGGAAGTTTTCAAATGTAACAAAGCGGAATTAAGAGAAATCAAAGAGAAAATTCCAAACCCACTTGGAAGAACTCAATGTGCCATTATAGAAGAATTATTCTTTTTAAGAAATAAAATATCTGTAACAGACGCGTACTACCTCAGAAGCACAGATATTATCTATCATCAAGAACAACTTGACTTGCTACATAAGTATCGTAGCTATCACAAGATTGTTAAATACTTCAAGCAACAAAATTTAGAAACTTTTCGTGACTATAACGATTATTTAATCTTATTAGATAGATTAAACATCAGCAAAGATAACGAAAACACCCTATTTCCTTCAAATTTTAAAACTGCTCACGATAGTGCGGTTCAAATGCTTCAACAAAAAGAGGATGAAGAAAGAAAAGCAACGTTAGAACAGAAACTAAGCAAGTTTAACAAATTGCTTAAGAAGTATGAGAAGAAATACACTTACAGCAGTAATGAACTTGTTATTCGTCCACTTACCTCAATTGATGAAGTGTACGAGGAAGCCCAACAGCAAAATAATTGCGTTTACACAAATTATTGTGAGAAATACTTAAAAGGAAAAACAATCTTACTAGTAGTGAGGAGGAAGACAGAGCCGGACAAGTCTTACTGCACTGTAGAAATTTCTCTCAATGATGAACTTGTACAGTGCAGAACAAAGAACAATGCTTCTGCACCGGCAGAAGTCAAAAAATTTATGGATGAATTTTTAGATTATATCCATAATAGCAAAAATCTCAAAAAAGAAAGGAAAGCAAGTTAATGAATGAATTAATTAACACTACTGCTACTTTAGCAGAAACAAAGGAAGAAAGAGCAAACGCTCTACATGCAAGTATAATGCTTAATCAGCGAATGCTTGCAACGGCGCTAGTTAATGTTTGCCAGAATTTAAAAACGATGAGAGACGAAAAACTTTATCTTTCACTGGGTTGTTCTACTTTTGAACAATATACAGAAGAAAAAGCAGGAATTAAGAGCCGTCAGGCTTACGCCTACATCAGTACATATGAAAAACTTGGTAACAAGTTTATTGAGGCTAACGAAAGTTTAGGCATCACCAAGCTTGAATTAATAAGTCAAGTTTCGGCACTTGACAGAGAAGAAATTACTGAATCTGCTGAGGATATGACAGTCAGAGAACTTAAAGAAGAAGTTAAGAGGCTCCAGGGACGAGGTGAGCAACTCTCTTTCAACTTTGAACAACAAGCAGAAGAGCTCAAACAAGCTAAAGTGGATAGCAAGAAGAACAGTGAACTTGTTGCGAACTTAGAAAATAAGAACAAGCAGTTAGAAACTGAATTAGTACAGCAGAGAGAAAAGTCAGCTACTGCGATTGATGATGCAGTAGCTGAGAAGCTCTCAGCAGAAATCGACAAGGCTTTAACTGCTGAGCGCGAAAAACACGAAGAAGATTTGCAGTCAACTGCAAAGGAACTAAAGCAAAACAAAGAACTTGCTTTAAAGCTTAAGAAAGAAATGCTACAGAATCAGCAAGAGTATGAAAATAAGATTGCTGAGCTTGAGCAGTCTGCTAAGAAGTCAACTTCTACAGTTGACGAAAATCTTATTAATTTAAAGATACAGTTTGATAATCTACAAACAACAATCGCAAAGATTGAGAGTTTAATTGCTTTAGTTGCTGATGAACAGACAAGAAAGAAGTTAGCTATCGCTATTGCGAACTTACTTTTCGCAAAAAGCGATTTAATACAGAAAATTGCGGAGGCTGAGCAATGAAAAAACTAATGAAAATGAGTCAACACAAATTTGTCAAATTGGCAAGAGGAAAGTTAACTCGAGAAGGAATTGACTTAACAATTCAATTTATGAGGGAGCATCCGGGATTTATTTCGTATTATCATTTGCTTATATACGCAAATTATGCAACAAAGAAACAAACATATCGAAAAACGCTTAGAGAACTAGAAGATATTTCTCGATATTGCGACAAAATGGAACTTATTTTATCATAAGACTTCAAGAAAAAACGCAAGGGCTGAAATGCCCTTGTAAATCCTGCTTAAGTAATTAATTAAGCGAGGAAAATATATAAAAACTCAAAAATAAAAAAGTAAAAGGAATTGTAAATGTATTACTACAAGAAAACGATCAGGTGTGGTTATCTCACAGAAATTGAATACATTAAGAGCTTAAAACCTCGCAACAAAAAGAATGTTGCAAGAGGAAAGAATATTTGCAAAACTAAAGAGCAACAGCAGAAAGCAAATAAGATAAGAGCTATTAAAAATACTCAGAGACTTATTTGTTGTAATTTCTCTGCTGGTGATTACTTTGTGCGTTTTTCTGCTCCAACCGAAACTTTCACCGAAAGTGAATTTAGGAAAGAAGTCAACAAGTTTATAAACCGCACTAAGTACCACGCAAAGAAAAACGGCTTAGAGGTCAAGTACATAGGCTTTATTGAGTGTGGCGTGCGTGGGAAAAACTGGCACTTGCACATTATCTTATCTGCTGAGATAGTCAAAATCGCTCGTGAACAGTGGAAATGGAAAAATGGCATTAATCTTCAACCACTTTACGAAGATGGTCAATTTTTCAAGCTGGCTGAATATATACGCAAAGATATACAAGGTTCTAAGCGATTAATGACAAGCAGAAATCTCACCAAGCCGGAAATCAAGGTTGTAAAATGTGGGAAAAGGCGATTTGCAAAGCTCGAAAAAGGCGAAATTGTTGATGTACCTCAAAAAGGCTATACGCTTGTATCTGATTACTGTCCGTTAGACGATAGTTGGGCTTGTAGTTATTCATTTACTTTTTTTAATTCATCAATATTTTACGAAAAAGGAAGGCTAAAACAATGAAATGTAAATTTAATATTTATGCTCTTGAAAACGAAGAGACAGAAGTAAAACACACATTAGTAAAAAAGCAAGGGAAAATTTGTCCGATCTTGAAGAAAGAATGTATCAAGGAAAGTTGTGAGTGGTACTGCAAAACTTTTAACTGTTGTGGAATTTACAGCATAGTAGAAAATTGGTAAGAAGAAAGGAATTTGAGAATGACGAAATACAAAGGAATAGCCTCAACAGAGGCAGAGCAACAGAAACAACTAATAGCATGGTGTAACACTATGTCATTGTACAAAGGCTATGAAGATTTAGCACTAATCTATCATTGTCCCAACGGCGGAAGCAGAAACAAACTTGAGGCTATGAATCTAAAATGTGAAGGTGTTAAGCCTGGTGTGCCTGATTTATTTCTACCGGTTGCAAGAGGTGGATTCTTTGGCTTGTACATTGAAATGAAATGGGGCAAAAACAAAACTACAGACTTGCAGAACAAGTGGCTAACTGAACTAGCAAATCAAGGCTACTACTGCGTAGTCTGTCGTGGTTTTGTTGAAGCGAGAGAAGAGATAGAAAAATATATCGTACTTGCACGAACACAAGTACAGAAATAAGATTTTTTGCAGTTGAACGCAAAAGGGGTAATCAAATTGAGTGAAAGAATAAAGAAAGAATGTATGCTTTGTGGTGACATCTTCATCACTAGAAACAGTAAGAACAGAATGTGTGATAAATGTAGAGAACTAACCTATCCACACCTTGCCAAACAAAGAAGTAAGAAAAGCAACTTTAAAGACCATCTTTGCGTAGAGGTGCATCAACTAAAAATGTACAATCATCAGAATGGTACTAGACTGACCTATGGACAGTGGAAAGGTCAGAAATATTTAGGAAAGATTAAATAAAACGGTACAGCAGTAAAGGAGAAAATTATGACACTTGCAGAACTTAGAACGCTTAAGAACAAATATCCGGGGCTGAAAGCAGAAAAGCTAGACTTGGAAGATGAGAAAGAAGAGATTGAAAATAAGACTATCACTGACACCGTCAAAGGCTCGTCAACTGAATATCCTTATCTGTCTGTACCGGTTGGAATTGAAGGTCACAAACTAACCTCAGCAGATAGGCACAAGTTAGCATTGATAAATAGCAAGATAGATGCCATAATCAGTACATTAACTTTGATTGACGAATTGATTGATAGCATTGACGATAGTACAGTAAGATATGCAGTAAGACATTACATCAAGAAAGGCGAAAGCTGGAAAGAAATTCATCAGCAACTGGGGAACTATAGCAGTAATCGCAGTGAGGCAGCTTTACGGATGAAGGTACAGAGAACCATTAAATATTTTTAAATGTGTTCTAAATGTTCTACAAGTTCTATTTCATTATGATATTATCATAATGAACTCAAAAGGTAGTAAGCCTGCTAATTGATTTCGACTCATAGTTTTCTTGGTTCATTGAGATTAGAGCACCGCCTTTGCTGGCTTGTGGCGGTGCTCGACCGTCAATGAGAAAGGTATTGCAAATGGCTAAAGAATTTGCAAGAGCATTCTATTCGTCATCAAGATGGAAGAAATGCAGAGACACGTTCATTCAAACTAGAATGTTAGAAGATGGTGGCGTGTGCCAGGAATGTAAAGAACGGTTTGGTTACATAGTTCATCACAAAGAACACCTAACGCCTGAGAACATCAACAATCCAAATGTGGCATTGAGTGAAGATAATCTTGAATGGGTTTGTAAAGAATGTCACGACAAGTTACATAATGTGTTTCAGCGTGAAGAAAGAAAATATTATTTTGATAAGGAGGGAAATTTCATAGTCCCCCCTTAATTTTTTACCAAAATTTACCATTGTGGAACCGAGGGAGGGGCTCGAAAAAAGACGCAGGTCGTGCGTATGACCCCCCTCCCCATTAAAAGAAAGGAGCTGAGCAGATATGGCAGAAGTTGATCTAACCAAGAAAAAACAAAGAGAGATCAAAAAAGAGATAAAGCGACTTGAAGAAGTTTACAAAGATATTGATGTCAAGCGAAAAGACCTACTTCCGGGACTTATTGAAAATGCCGCTTTCACTCGAATAACACTGAAATATCTTGCCGAAGATTTGAAAGAAAATGGTACAACGGAAATGTTCAGCCAATCCGAAAATCAAACTCCTTATTCTCGTCGAAGGCCTGAAGCAGATTTGTACAACACAATGACGGGAAACTACCTCAAATTTATCAAGCAACTGGATGATATGTTACCAAAGGCAGTTGAAAAACCAACAGAAAAAATTGATTTTTTGGACGATTTCGTAAATTCTCGTGATGAAATATGAGTCAAAAATTTAAAAAATACCCTCTAAATTATAACCCAGTTTTAGAATACTGGGCCAAAATTGAGAGCGGAGAAGAAGTCGTATCAGAGAAAGTCAGAACAGTATATAAGAAACTCGCTTGGGATGTTGAACACCCTGGCGAGTATTTTTATAGCAACAAAAGAGCCAATCATATTTTAGAATTTGCTGAAAATTTTTGCAGAAATTCTAAGGGCAAATTTGGTGGTCAGCTTGTCAAACTTGAACTTTGGGAAAAGGCGTGGCTAGCTGCTACATTTGGCTTTGTTGGAATTGACGGACTTAGAAAATATAATCTATCTGTTTTAATCGTCGCTAAGAAAAATGGTAAATCTCTACTAGCCTCAATCGTTGGTTTGTATATGTTAATCGCAGACGGTGAACCGGGTCCGGAAGTGTATGCAGTAGCAACTAAGAAAGACCAGGCAAAGATTATATGGCAAGAAGCGAAAAGAATGGTCCGCAAGTCTGAATTTCTGCTTGAGAAAATCAAGACTTTGCATAATGAACTTTCCTCAGAAGAATACAACTGCGGAATATTTAAACCTCTAGCGTCCGATGGTGATACTCTTGACGGCTTGAATGTACATTGTTGTTTGATGGATGAACTCCACCAATGGAAGAACGGCAGAGCCTTATTTGATATTATGTCAGACGGTACTGCCGGACGAGAGCAACCTCTTGTATTAATCACTACTACCGCCGGAACTATCCGAAATGATATTTATGACGATATATATGACGACGCCAAAAATGCTATTAATGGTTTGTTTGATGATAACGGTTTTAAAGATGAACATAGTCTTTATGTTATATATGAGCTTGACAAAAGAGAAGAATGGACCAATCCGGATTGTTGGAAGAAAGCAAATCCAGGACTTGGAACTATCAAAAAATTATCAACCTTAAGAGATAAAGTTGATAAAGCGAAGAACAAAACCGAACTTGTTAAAAATCTCTTATGTAAAGAGTTTAATATTCCTGAAACTTCTGTACAAAGTTGGTTGACCTTTGAGGAATTAAACAATGAGAAAACATTCGATGTTAAAAAGTTAAAACCAAGGTACGGCATTGGCGGTGCTGACTTATCAAGTACTACCGACCTTACAGCAGCAAAAGTGCTTTTCTGTATTCCAGGTGATGAACACATTTATTGCTTATCAATGTATTGGATCCCCGCCGACTTGCTCGACAAGAAAGTAAAGGAAGATAGAATTCCGTATGACATTTGGGTTGAGAAGGGATATATGAGATTATCTCCCGGAAATAAAATTAACGCTAAATGTGTGACGGAGTGGTTCAAGGAAGTTCAAAATGAACTTGATATTTATATTTACAAAGTAGGCTATGACTCTTGGTCCGCAGTGTATTGGGTGGACGAAATGAAAAATAATTTCGGTGATGTCATGGTACCTGTTATTCAAGGCAAGAAAACCTTGTCTAACCCAATGAAGAATTTAAAAGCCGACTTGCAGAAAAAACTTATTGTTTATAATAACAATCCTATCGACAAATGGTGCTTGTCGAATACGGCAATTGATGAAGATATAAATGGCAATATTCAGCCTGCTAAAACTAGCAAGGCTACAAGAAGAATTGACGGTACAGCAGCATTACTAGATGCCTACACTGTTCTTTGTAATAATCGTGATGAGTATATGACCTTAATTTAGCGAGGTGAAACAGATGTTTGTTTTT
>ERZ773225.2554-NODE-2554-length-18145-cov-3.428911_pt1 | contig 18145 bp, 20 predicted proteins | sample MGYA00580993_ERZ773225 | MGnify/ENA primary metagenome ERZ773225 (study PRJEB29015, sample SAMEA2737748) | human gut metagenome | biome: human gut; feature: human-associated habitat; material: faeces | place: China | collected 2012 ...
CCTATTTAAATAAAATCTGTTTTCTGTTCACCCCATGTTTTTTTAATGAAAGATGTATGAATCCCTTCGTACGATAAAGGATCGCCTGATCAAAATTCAGGCGGCTTGCCACCAAGTCCTCCAATAGTCGGTTGCGGTCCACCGTGTAAATGTCTACCGCCTCCCCCTTCATATGTTGCGAGCTAGGGGCACCTCCCACTAATCGGTTTAACTCTTCGCTTCGATAGCCACTCATGATATACATAGGCTGTCGATGATATATACGCAAAGGTTCCAACAACCGCACCGTTAGATTCCGTATCGCCGGTATTACCTCCGAAGGCAACGCATTATTAAGTCCAAGTTCCACCGCCATCGCACTATAAACAAACTCGTCCATACGAAAATGCTCTGTCAATCTCTTCTCATCCTTTTCCATCTTAACTCAAATTTTCAATCCTTAATTTTCAATTTATAAGAGTAGTCCACCCCAAACAGCGCGCCGGCAAACGTGCAGATCTCCCCAAATGCGACCAGCACGCTGTTATCTATCTCACCGGAAGGAGCCACCCAAAAACCACAGAACACCAAGGTAAGGCCGGCCACGCAAAGCAGCACGGCCATTACCAGTTGCACGTTAAATCTCACTCGGGCTATCACTATCAGAGCCACCAGCCTCCGCAGTGGTACCATCTTGGGAGATCCGTGAGTACTCCAGTGTCTTCTTCGTATCCTTCAACTCACCTCCCGGAGTGAAAATGATACGCGGCGGGCGCAGCATACTCGAATTAAAATCCTTTTTATCTGTTACACCATCACTACTCACCGAGATCCGAAAACTCCCGAAATCGCCGAATTTTACGATACGCCCCTCCTGAAGCTCCATATCCAACACGAAATTAAGGTTATCCAATACCGCCTTCACATCTGCCGACGACACCGTACTACGTGCCGAGATCAACTTACATAGCGTTTTCATACTAGAGGTACCATTCGTTTTCGACACCGCATAAAACTTTTTCTCTGAATCCTTCTCGCCCGGCTTCGACGGACGCAACACCAACTTAAAACCTTGTGCCATATCTTTTAATTTTTATGGTTATATACCCCTTATGGAGCACGACACAAAGGTAAGATGGCCCAGAAGAGACGAACGTTCGTAGTTTTATCCATCAAATAATTAGTATTCAAATAATTAAAAATAAAAAAGCCCAAAAATACCCCTTTTCAAAGACAACAAAAACCTGCTATTCTTAACTAACATTCAAATCCATATCTCTTTTAAAACTCATCCGTCACCTCCCTCTTTCCGGCAAGCACCAAGACTGCTTCCGCAGAATGCCCCGCCTCTCGCAAATGAGAAGCCAAGCTACGCACCGAGTCCGGAAAATCAAACCCCATCAACAGGCAAGAGGCCATCTCCAAGGAGGAAGGAGGGGTCTCTCGATCCGTAAACTCCACGAGTTTCACTAGCTCCAACAAGAGTTCCGGACGAAATGGGGAATACAACAAATCACCACGCACCGTATACTTACGTATATAACACCGTTCGCACTCCCGGTCATGCTCCATATACTTCCGGATAAATTTACGGTACGCCCCGGGCATCTTCCTATAATAATCTCCATATCCCAAACTACACACATCCATTTTCCAAGACTCCCGCTCATCCGGCCCCAACGTTACCAAGAACGCGTCAAAATTCTTCACCGTGGGCTTATGCCCCAATCTCTCTCTCAAACGCTCATAGATCTTTTTCATCATGCGAACGCAGGGGGAATGTTTATCCCTGCGCCGCATATGGCCGGACACCGTACTTACATACGGATTTTCAAACACATATATAAAAACAGAACCGGCCTTCTAAATCCCTTTACGGGAAAAGAAGACCGGTACAAAACCTTGACCTTATATCGATTCTACAAAATCTCTATCATCCTATCTTTTCATCACAAAACCCACATGGTTCCTTCTCTTTTCTTGCAAATGCCTCTGGGGAGGCTCTTCTTTTTTGACGCTATATTTAAATCAACATTAATAGCATAGGCCCTCACGGATAAATCCATAATTTACTTTTTATTTCGCTCTATTCATCCAACACCTCATATTTAGAATGCTGGCTCTTGAACTCGGGAACGATCTCCTTCATCCGCTTCACGATCTGCATATCCCCCTCCACGGCACAAGCATGTACCAAGGCATCAATCCGCAGATTGGCGTCAGCATAATCATACGCACGGACTTGGGCGATCTTGATCTTCGGATGAAAAGTAGGCTTGGAGGTCTCCTCCTCATTGAGTACCTCCTCATACAACTTCTCCCCGTCTCGCAATCCCGTGAACCGGATCTCGATTCCCTTCACCCCGCTCAGACGGATCATACGCTCAGCCAGATCCACGATCCGTACAGGTTTACCCATATCGAACACGAAGATCTCTCCCCCATTACCCATCGTACCGGCCTCTAGGACCAGCTTACAAGCCTCCGGTATCAGCATGAAGAAACGAATGATATCCTTGTGCGTCACCGTAACCGGACCGCCCCGCTTGATCTGTTCCTTGAATAACGGGATCACGGAACCGTTCGATCCCAGCACATTACCGAAACGAGTCGTCACGAATTGCGTACGCCCCCTCACCTTCCCATCCTTGATAGCCTGATCCAAGCTCTGCACGTAGATCTCGCAAATACGTTTCGAGCAGCCCATCACGTTCGTGGGATTCACCGCTTTGTCGGTCGATACCATAACGAACTTCCTCGTGCCGTATTTCACCGCCAAGTCTGCGATCACCCGGGTACCGTCCACGTTGTTGCGGACACTCTCCTCCGGATTATCCTCCATCATAGGCACATGCTTGTAGGCCGCGGCATGAAACACGTAATCCGGACGATGCTCCTCGAACAATTCCTCCATGCGTTCACGTACACAAATATCGCTCACAACCGTATAGGATTCTATATCCGGCCACCCACGAGCCATCATCAAGCGGACATCGTGTAAGGGAGTCTCCGCCTGATCTATCAAGACCATACGTTCCGGGGCGAACTGGGCTACCTGCCGCACGATCTCGCTGCCGATACTCCCGGCGGCTCCTGTTATCAGAATCCGCTTACCGGTAAGCTGCTTCCTCACAGCCTCCAAGTCTATCTCGATCTTATCACGGGGCAGTAAATCCTCTATATTCACCTCCCTCAGCTGGGTATGGCTCAAGTCGCTCCTCCCGTCCCACTCTTGGGCGGCAGGAGTCATATAGATCTTTATATTCGCCTTGATCAGCCTGTCCACCATCTCCTGATTATTCCGGATCGCCTCAACTTTCAATGGAGACACCAGCAAGACATCGGCTTGCAGCCTTCTCATCACACCAATCAAATCCTCGTTATTCGGATAAACCTTGACTCCCATTAAATACCGATTCCCAATCTCAGCCATGTCCGAGATAAATCCAGCCAGCACAAACCGGGCCGGATCCTGATTCTGGATACTCTTCGCCAAACTCACCCCACCTTGCTTCACGCCATAGATAAAGGCTCGTTCCGCCTTAGCCACACGAAAAGTACTTACATAAAAATATTTCACGAACACACGCATCATCCACATCAAGCTCATAGCCAACAACGCAGAGAGGATCAGATCCCGTTTACGGATATACACCAAATAAGGAGAAAACTCCGTCAACGCCTGAAACACGACCACGCAAATCAAGCCAAACAAGACGGCGAATCCCACCTTTTGCAAGTCCACGAAAGAGGAATAACGTATAATCCCCGAATAGGTATGGAACAGGCGAAAGCCTACCAGATAAGGAATCAGGCATACCAACAGCGTGACCAATAGATGTCCTAAGATATCCAAGGTTGATAATACGCCATTATTCAAGGTATACACCAACAACGCAGAAAATAAGATCAAGCAGCAATCCAGCAAGATAATACCCCAATAGGGTAAGGATTTCTTGGAAAAGTACCAGGTAGATAGTCGAGAAAAAGGATCCCTCATATCAATTCTTGTTTATGTAGTTACACGAATAATCTATAGAATAAAAGCTCTTTTGGGCTATTTCGATACAATAGCTCTAAATGTTTGAAATATCAATCTTATATCGAAAGTAAAGGAATGTCTGGCAACATATTCCAGATTAATACGCAATTTATCTGGCATTATTACTTCCACATAATACTTATCAGGATCATTAACCCGCTCAAGAAGTTCATTCTCATTTCGATACCGAATAGAAGCCAAATCAGTAATGCCCGGCCTAACATCCAACACATGCATTTGTTCTTCCGTATACATATCAACATACTTACGAACTTCCGGACGAGGACCAACCAAACTCATATCCCCTTTAAACACATTAATCAATTGAGGAAATTCATCCAATTTGTATTTACGGATATAATAGCCGGACCGAGTAATCCGAGGATCATGTCCACCTACAGTAATAAGTCCTTTCTTATCTGAACCCACACGCATGCTACGGAATTTAAATAGCTGAAAATCCATATTATTACGCCCCACACGAACTTGCTTATAAAAGACTGGACCGATAGAATCACACTTAATCCAAATTGTCAAAATGATAAATAGAGGACTAAGCAAGATAAGCCCTATCCCGCTCGCAACAATATCAAATATACGTTTCAAATCGTTTGGATTATTTTATTGGGAAATAATGTCAACAAAATTGGAAATCACATACTCCACATCCTCATCCGTAAGACTGGTGTGTAAGGGTAAAGTAATCTCATTATGGTATTGGTTATAAGCATTCGGATAATCTGCGATATCAAAACCTAACGCCTTATAAGCAGTCATCATGGGTAACGGTTTATAATGTACATTACAAGCGATTCCCCGTTCTGCCATTTTGATGATAATCTCATTCCTTTGTTCGATGCTCTTATCCAATAACCGCACCAAGTACAAATGTCCGCTGGAAACATGGTCTCCATCCAAATGGTTCAGTGTTTGCGTACGATAAGTAGCTAACGCCTCATTATAACGGCGGATGATCTCCTGTCGTCTGGAAAGCATTCCCGCATAACGCTTGAATTGAGCCATACCGATAGCGGCCATGATATCCGTCATATTACATTTATAATAAGGAGCCACGATATCATATTCCCAAGCACCCAGCCGAGTCTTCGCTAAAGCGTCCTTATTTTGACCATGCAATGACAATAGCTGAAATTGCTTATACAAAGTCTCATCATCCACACCTAAAACCGTACGCCAAGTCAAAGCCCCCCCTTCCGCCGTTGTTAAATTCTTCACTGCGTGAAAGGAAAAAGAGGTAAAATCTGCTACCTCACCACACATCTTTCCATGCCATTGAGCACCAAAAGCATGTGCCGAATCCGCTAATACAATGACCCTACCAAACGCTTTCTGGATCTCATTCGCTGATTTGAATAAATGTCGTTTACTCTCTACTGCCTCATAAATTCGGTCATAATCGCACATAACCCCGCCAAGATCCACAGGGATCACTACTTTTGTATTAGGGGTTATAGCCTTCGCCAATTTATCATAATCCATCTCAAAAGAATCCGGAGCTGTATCCACCATCACCACCTTCGCCCCGACATGGCAAGTCACGCTAGCAGTGGCCGTATAGGTATAAGCACTAGTGATCACCTCATCGCCCGCCCCAACTCCTAATACCCGCAATATTGATTCCATGCAAGCCGTAGCCGAATTCAAGCATACAGCTCTATTCGTATGGCAATAAGTGGCTATCTTACGCTCAAACTCTTTAGTACGAGGTCCTGTCGTGATCCAACCGGAATTCAAGGCATCGCACACTCCATTAATTTCAGCCTCCGACATATCTGGAGGCGAGAAAAGTATCTTTTTCATAAAATGAATGATTAATAAATACAATCTCAATAAGACCCAATCATTGTCGTTGCGCATTAATGCGCCTCACATACGACTTAGCAGTAAATAAAGAAACAAGCATTCCACAGCCATTCGATAGATGCAACGTAGCAAACCCCAACAATAAATATAATATATTAAGATGTTTCCGTATTGCTATACAGAAACTTACCCCACCTATCATTAGCAAATAGGCCAATAAAGACAAACCTCCAATACCCATAAAAGGCCCCCAAAGTAAAGAAGCAAACAGAGGAACTATCAATGACAACACAAAAATCATAGGAATATAATGCCGTAACGCTAAAGAGTTGCTATTCCCTGTAAACAGAACCGTACGAATACCCCATAAGCCATTCTTATAATTTTGAATCCACAATTTTTTGAATGATTCGCGAGCATAATACGTACAATTACTATCAGGAACGATAAATATACGTCCACTACCTTTTCTTATACGATAATTTAGCTCAAAGTCTTGATTACGTATCAACCGCTCATCATATAGCCCATATTTGTCAAAGACATCTCTACGCCAACAGCCAAAAGGCACCGTATCCACCTCCATAACCTTGTCTACACCAGTACGAAATATAGAGTTTCCAACTCCAAACTTATTACTTAAGACCTCACGTATAGCAAATGTCTTTGGAGTTTTATTCAACACGTCTGTTTTACACACAACGCCAACATTTTCTGCTCCCAGTTCGATCAACCTATGAGAAAGCACGGAGAAATAGTTTTTTTCATAGTTTGCGTGAGCATCCAGCCGAATAATAATATCTCCCCTCGATGCTTTTATACCAATATTCATAGCACAAGGCACAATCTTTTTAGGATTATCCAATAGATGAATGAATGGATATTTTTCTGAATACTCTTTTACAATGTCACGAGTCTTATCCTTGCTCATCCCATCCACAAACAATATCTCTAAATCATTCTTCGGATAATCCTGCATAAGAATCGACTCTATACACTGATTGATATATTCCTCCTCGTTGTATATCGGACAAATTACTGATAACATTACTATTTATTTAGAAAGTAACCTTCCACGTATCTTCACATAAGCCGAGCCCAACATTTGCTTAGCGATTCCCAAACATTGAAACCTCAAGTTTATAAGAAAACGATGTTTCTTACTTGAGAGAATGCTTAAAACATAATCCACCGACATATCAGAGGTTATAGCATATCTACCAATAATAACAGAAGATTCATAGTGATGAATTTTCACTGTAGGCTTAGAGGTATAAATTGATGAAAAGCCAGTCTTTACCATGGCAGAAAGAACCTTGTTTGAACAAAAACCGTTTGGAATAGAAGCAGTCACAACCTTTTTCCCGATAATTTCTCTCAAAATATCACCAGAAATTTTCCATTCATAGATCAAATCCTCCTCTTTCATCGTATTCATCATTTCTGGATGAGTATGCGAGTGTGATCCTACCATATGCCCACGAGTGACTAGTTCTTTTATTTGATCAACAGTTAAGAAACCTTCCGTCCCAATGTACCTAGTTGAAATGAAAAAGAGACCTCTATAACCATATCTCTCTAGAATAGGCGCTATAATAGTAATAAACGAAACCCCTCCATCATCGAAAGTAAAGGTCACAGCCTCTTTTTCTAAATTGTTTTTTTCTAGATATTTAGAGATAGCATTTACTTGCTTCTCAAAATCCACTGACGAGATTTTATATATCATTGCTCCTGCCCCTTGAAATCCAGACTCTTGGGGGATGGATGCATATATACAATGATACATTAATGATATTGAATCCATATTATAAAAATTAGTCAGCCATTAATATCACCCCTCCCCAAGAATAGCCGACTCCAAAACCTGCCAAAAGAATATTTCCATGTAGCTTATTTTCCTGCTTTGCGTGATAAAGAGCAATAGGTATTGTCGAAGAAACCGTGTTAGCCACGTTTTCAAGGTAATAATAGAATTTTGGTTCTTCAATCTTGATTTTTTTCCGCATGAAGTTCATAATATATTTGTTCGCTTGGTGAAACACAAACAAATTGATATCATTAAACTGCAATTCATTTTTCGAGATCGTATCTTTTACCAAGGCTGGAACCGCCTCCAATGTAAAGTTGAATATTTCCGAACCATTCATAAACAAATAATCTGATGATTTAGGATTGCCACTTTCATCAAATGCCAGATCATTTAATCGATTCGGACAGCGGCTACCCAAAGTCTTTACAATCAAGTTCTCTGCGCCCGTTCCATCAGTACCTAATGAAAAGTTTCCTATTTCAGCAAACCCCTCAGTTGAAACGATAGTAGCAGACGCACCATCGCCGAATATCGTACGATTTCCCTTGTCTTGTGGATGAAGATACTTGGTATATGTTTCAGCTGTCAACAACAACACATTTCTCGCTATACCTCCACACACCAAACCCTTAGCTATAGATAATCCATACACATAGCCGGAACAACCGAGGTTGAAATCCAAAGCCCCAATATCTTTCCGCAAACCTAATTTAGTTTGAATTAGACAAGCCGAAGTGGGTAATTTATAATCAGGGCTCTGTGTACAAAACAATACATAATCAATCTCATTCCGATAGATTGATTCACTCTCTGCAAAGAGACTCTCAGCTGCTTTCACAGCCATATCCGTAGCTGTTTCATTTTCACCTGAGATATGGCGTTGATAGATACCAATCTTTCCCGACACCTTTTCTACCGACCATTCAGGAAACTCTTTCACTAATTCCTCATTAGTCAATATCGTCTCTGGCAAATACTCAGCAATCGTCTTTATAAAAACTTTCATAACTATTTTAAAGTGAGTTCGTCCCCCCCGTTATATCAATGGATGAGCCTGTCATCCATGAGGAAGCATCAGATAATAAATAAATCGAAAGATAAGCTATATCTTCTGGCTTTCCATAACGCTTCAATGGATAAGATAATTGAGCTACATTATGATCAACTCCTGTCATTTCCGCATCTTTTTCGACTAATTCAGTCCATACCATCGCCGGACAAATACAATTAACTCGTATTTTTTGCGATGCCAATTCCAATCCCAAGACTTTTGAATAACCAATGATCGCACCTTTAGAGGCAGAATACAAAGCGTTACCAATAGTAGGAGCAAATGGCGCACGTGAAGCAATAAAAACAATTGAGGCTTCCTTATTAATCTTCTTTTGTTTTTGCAAATACTTTTGAAGCAAAACAGGCCCTTCGAAATTAGCGGACATAACCCGGTTAATATCCGATTCCTTCACCATCTTACATAACGTACGATCACCTACTCCAGCATTATGAACAACACCATCGAGTTTAGGTAAACCCGCTACCAAAGCAATGATACTATCCTCATCACAAAGGTCAGCGACAATCATCTTATGACCTTGACCTTGCATCATCGACAATGTTTCATTAAGTCGTTGTTCATTCCGTGCGGTAATATACATAACAGCCCCCATTTTAGAGCACTCAATCGAGACAGAGCGACCAATTCCAGAGGAAGCTCCAGTCACTAATATTGTCTTTCCTGCAAGAGTAAATGGATTATATCCCATTACGCTTTAGCTTTTACCAACTCAAACAGATCATTAACAGTAGTAGAATTACGAATATCATCACCTGTCAAAACCACCTCATATTCCTCATCTGCCATTGCTATTACCGACAAGGCTGTAAGCGAAGACCACTCATCCAAATCCTTGAATATTGTTATCGCTGTAATCTCGTTCGATTCTGTCTCTTCAAACTGAGCCGCAAAATTCTCAATGAACTCTTTTAATTCCATATCTTATTCAATTTATTAGGTTAATATCACGTCTGCATATCCGTAGCGAACCCGCCATAAATTAATGTCAGAAGCATCCTTATATGCTTTCTTTTTATCTTTAAGCCCTATATGAGCAAATCCATGTGGAATAAACCCACACATCTTCATTTTCTTTACTGTATCATTATCAGCTGTAGCAGCTTCTATTATATCCACATCAGCAGAAAAAGTGGTCAATGCCATCTTATAGATTTCAGATTCTCCTAGTTTCTTTTCATCTTTTGAGCCCCATTCCACAATAGATCCGATATGTACGTTCTTCAAGGCCCCTCCTGCTTTCTCTCGAAATCGCTCTTTTGTCATAAAAAAGCCAATGGGCTCATTACCTTTTTTTATTATGTAAAATGATTGTATATCACGAGGTAAACCTCTAAAATTACAATCAAGATTCCATTGGAGCCACTTATGATCATGAGCTTCCATGTATTTATGCCCATCATTCAACACTATATCATCAACCCATTCAGGAATCTTTGTAACTTTCTCCACTTGATACAGCTTTAACAATCGCTTAGATTCTCCGGACAGTATTTTATAAATCAGACTCAAAGGGATATTTATTAATATACTGAATAAATAAAGCATATTTCCCCGTAACCCTTTACTCTCTAATAGACAACGTACATTACGAAGTTGCATAATCCGAGGGAATGCTAACACATAATATCCGAGTTTCTTATATAAAGGTAAAGCCATTTCAGATATACCTGAAACCAAATAAAGTGGATATTCATCATTCTTCGCAGCAAACATCATGACATCCACCCCTATCCCTAAATGGCGGTAATTCTCTGCCGTCTCTAAAGATGAACCTGTTCCACAGGAAATAATTTGTCCGTTCGCATAGATTTGTGTACCAAACATCTGTGTTCTTGAAGCCACTACATTATCCACATTGACAAAATAGAAAGAGCTTTTATCATCTGTATTGAAAGGACAATTCAGACCTGCCGCTATTCGATGCCTAGTTAAAACATAGGCAGCTATCCCATATCTATCATCACAAATTTGATAATTATGGCTTCTCAATTGAGAGAAAGTTATGATCTGACTCTTTATTTCTGACATAATCTACAATCTTCCGGCAATAACCACTTTCATATTATAAAGCACTCTGTTTTCATTTCCCTAGGACGTGATATCCAATGAAAGAAACTCGTCATGAGCCACGGATAAGATCACAGCGTCATAAATCCCTGTTGGTAAATCGTTAACTACATCCAAATTATACTCATGTTTAAAGGTTTCCACATTAGCACACGAATCGAATACAGTGATATTACACGTATACCCACGCTAGGTCATATAAATGTCCTCCACCTTTATATTACGAATATTTGGGCAGCTTCTCTTGAAAGTAATGCCAAAGATCAAAATCTTCGCATCCTTCACCATTACCTCCTTCAAGTTCATATGATTGATGATTTGATACGCCACAATTCTCCCATGCCATCGTTCAAACATCGGGCAGATGACATCACAAAAGGCAACACACCATATACTTGAGCCTTCTGGATCAAATAATAAGGATCGACACTGATACAGTAACCACCTATCAAACCGGGTTTTAGTTTTATAAAATTCCACTTAGACACAGCCGCCTCAATCACTTCATTGGTGTCAATCCCCATGGCGTTAAAGAATTTCGCCAATTCATTCATGAAAGCGATATCCACGCCTCGTTGTGAGTTCTCTATGATCTTTGAAGCTTCAGCCACCTTGATAAAAGAAGCCTTATGTGTATCATTCACCAACTCTATGTTATAGATACCATCGACTATATCCGCAATCTCCAGAGTAGAACCTAAGGTAACCTTCTTAATATTCTTTACCATATATAATTTATCGCCCGGATTAATATGCTCGAGTAGAATACCCAGCAAAAAAGTCTTCGTTAAATTTCAAACCACTCACCTTTTCCACGACTAGCAAGTACTCCTCCTCAGTCACACCCGGATACACCGTAGACTCATAGACAACGATACTCCCTTTCGAGATCACCTTACCAACAATTTCGCTAGCCCCCCCAAAGAGGTTTCAAGTCAAGACGATTATTCTCATATATCGGAGTAGGTACAGCAACTATGTTAAAGTTACAATCCAGGATCTCTTCCAAATTCGTCGTACAATAGAATCCATAATTACGGAAAGCATCTTGCAGCAACTCATCGCTAAACTCCAATGTTGCATCATGCCCTGCCGCATCCACACGACATTGGTTCATATCAATCCCTATGATCTCAAACTTAGTCGAAAAAAGGCGTGCTAATGGCAAGCCTACGTAATCGAGACCTATTAAATCTTTCTTTTAATTTTTTACTATGTAGTTATGATTAATCAATCAAAACCAGAAAGTACTTTTTACATATTCAAAAATCGCATCACATCCACGCCTGTCAAATTATAGTGTTCCATTACGGCACGGATCTGCGGATCATTCTGCGACTCTTTACAGTTGGTGTTCGACAAGCAAGAATCCTTATGAAAATACTGATAGAATGCGTCAACACCTATGCCTATAGCTTGCAAGGAAGGTAAGACCACACGATCCGTACCCTGTAACACTTCCATAAAGAAAAACCATACATCATCTGCCTGAGGAGCCAATCGCATAAACAAATCCTCCCGACAAACATCTCCATGGAGCAAAGAACGTTTATACAAACAGCCACCAACCCCAGTGGGAAAAATCTCTCGAGTATTCACTCCAGAGACATTCATTTCCCATGCATTATAAGGGCGTAATGTGCCATTCTCTGTAAATGTCAATCTATGCGCTATATGTGCATAAATACAAGTGGGATTATTTAGAAACGCCTCCATCAAACGTTTCACTGAGTCTTTTCGATAAAACACATCATCATCAAAAGTGATAATAATATCATTCGGATATGCCTCTAAGGCTGGTACCAATTTGGTATAAGATCTAATGTCTTTACAATACTTGACTGTAAGGCCATGTGCCTTCAAGCGTTTTAACAAGGCAGGTAGGTTATTATCATTCCAATGCTCATCATCTAGCCAAAGGACAATTCGGTCTGGTTTATAGGTTTGGCGAAGTAAGGAGATGATAGTATAAGGGAGTACCGCTGCCACACGCCGACCATAGCTAGTCAACGAAACCGTGACCTTCTCCTTTCGTTCTTCTTCCCTATTAAGTCCATAAGGAATAGTCCCTAGACCTACTTTATAATACAGTTTCAGTAATTCGCCACAAATGGCGTAGAATAAGATTTTTAGTTTATGCATAATGAAAAAATTATACCTATTTATCGAAGAGGAGATGATTCGCCTTGTCGCATAACATTTTCAATCACCTTATACTCATACTATTATATCCAAAGCTCTGAATGTACGCATCTTATCATATAATAATATCATCGTATTTTCTATTCCAATACTAATTCAGCCATCAACTGTGCCCAATCAAATGTAAGTTCTTTCTTTCTTTTTAGCTGACGATCTCTCAATAGCTTAAGAGCATGGTTATCCTCTACAAATCGAAGAATACTTTCTTTTAGGGATACCTTGTTCAAGTCAAATAAAGAATCCTTATCAATAAGAATCTCAGGAATCCCACCAGCTTTACTACCTATTACGGCTATTTCATTATATAAGGCTTCCAATACTGTGTTTGGACAGGAGTCAGACCAAGAAGGAACCACCAGCAAGTCCGATGTTTTCAATACCTTGATAGGATTCTTCAAACGTCCCGTAAAAAAGATGTTTTCATGAGTATACATCTGTTTGTATTCCTCCAGTTTAAATCCACCACCTATTAACACAAACTCTATATCCATCCTCTGGATAAGTAGTTCACTAGCTGTCTCTAAAAAAAGGTCTTGTCCTTTTATTGAATCATCAAATCCACCAATAAAGCAGATTCGGAAACGAGAGGACTTTATTGGAACAGTAGTTGGGAGTTCAGATTCTTGTTCTGAATTACTAATAATCCATGAAGGATTTACATTGTTAATCAAAATTTTGATCTTCTTATCAATTAGGCTTGCTAATAATGGGTGGCGACCCATCAATACATTTTTATCATAGATACACTGACACACTACAGACTTGGCTTTCCATAAACAGAAAGCCTCACTGACCCATTGGTAAAATAATTTGAAAGAAGATTTATACCAACGATCTTGCAAATTCACCAGTTCACAACCAATCATATCTTTTCGAATCATCAGAACAATATTTTTCAGTCCATAAAGTACAACACCAATGGCCGTTGGAACGTCAAAGACCACAAGACAGTCATAATCACTTTTTCGGAGTTGTTTTATCACCTTCCTATTCGTCAGTAAAAGTGCAGCCTCTGGCGGAATCCTCCGATAAAACGGATCAGCTTTTCTCATCTTCACAAAATGCTTTATTCCTAATTGCGTAGCTACCTCATCGTCATCTTGACTATAAAGTATAGTTTGGGTAAACTCACGAGCAAAAAACTTTGTCAGTTCCATAAAACGCTTAATACCACCGGTCTGCCTTTCTTGAAAAAGTTTACCGGAAGTATACATAACTATTCTTTTCATCTTTTGTTATAGTTTGACTGTTCGTCAATATCAAAACTTAGTACCTTATTTTCTTAGATAAATTATTTTTTACGCATGGGGTATTTATCAATATTTAATATAAAATCATCTTCTAAAAAAAATTGTTTTTAACTTTAAAGACCCCCAAGTTATAATCCATGCATAAAAAGAAAGTCCTAATGGAACAAAATATGTTGCCCGACCTATATAAATAGCAAAAGACAATACAGACAAACAAAATAGAGATAAAAAAGTATTTGATAAATGACCTATTTCATACAACGACACATCTACTTTTCTCAACACTGCTCCAAATATTATTGAAAAAAACATTGAACCAAAAAATCCAAGATTTATATAAATGTCTCCTAAACATGTTGAGCCCATACCATGATCTGAATTTAACAATTGAGTCGATAGAATAGAAGAATTTATAACACTATCATCTATACCCAATAACGGATATAAAAAATATCTTAGGCCTGGAATAATTCCCAATAATTGATTTATCAATCCTAGACCATAAAATACACCTATACTATCGGCATAATAATAGAGTACATGGTAGGCTCGAACCACATTCGATAATTCTGAGGTATTAGCAAACAGCAAATTCTCACCGTCTAAATTGCTCTTACGATATTGTTGTGCTTCTACAATTTTAGTAAGCGAGAGGTCGCCTGACATTTCCCGAACAGTTCCTAAAAGAGAAATTGTAGTTGCCGCAAAGATTAAACCCACAATACAAGTTAACAAATTTAACTTTTTCTTATTGATAATATAATATGGTACCACATAAATAATACCTATATACAAAATCGGACCTCTATCACCACTCATTAACACTAGAATGAAATAGAACAGCATAGAAATATAATATATAGCAGAATAAGAGAACACATATTTTTTTAAAGAAGCACCATTACCCATAGTGAACGCCTTATCTACGCAATACCCTAATTGGCAAGCATGTATTACTTTTTGTGTTATTTCTGATATCAGAGGGAGACCTTCACCATTCAATATTTCCCCATATCCACCTCTAAAATAATAGTCATCTGTATAAATGTAAAACAAAATAACAGATAGCATTAATAAAAAATCCAAGATTTTACTTAGTCCAAAATACTTCATCATCAAATTTTTGTGATATACACTCTTCGACTTACAATTAAACAAATTATAACCCAAAAGAAGCATCAAAAGTGAACTTAAAGAACATATTGATGCCTCATTTATAATAGAAGAATTTACAAATTCAACTCCTTTAATATGTTCATGTACACCTATCACATAAGCCAAATATTCAAAAAAATGGACAAGAACAAATCCAACAAAAAAGATCAATGATGGTTTCAGATAATTCCCTTTCAATATATCATACTTTTCTTTTCGAAAACCAAACACACAAAAGGCGCATAAGACCATTAATAAAGTAACCGATAAGTTCTCATTGGATAAATCCGTATTTTTAGCATTATAGTATCTGAATAAAGAAATGATAAAAATAAACGACAATATTATATTGACAATCTTATTCCGCAACATTTAATAGTTCTTTATTATATTCAAAAAACCCGTCCGAATCACCTCTTACCCATTCTATAAAATCGCAAATACTCCTCACATCCTCTAAATGAATAAAACACGATCATAGCTAAAAATGACGCTATATAAGTACTCATTTGTATCCAAACATTATCAGATACAATATATTGAAGCAATGCAGGTATAATCGCACAAGGGAAAAACACTAAAATGTCAAACAATTGCTTCCTAAGTTCCATAGCACACTTTTTCTTCAAATAAAACATACTAAATAGGGCTGAAAACGATTGGCCTAGCACGACCGCCAACAAAACAACAAGAATGCTCTTAAACAAAAAAGCGATAAACAAACAGAACAGTAATAACACTGCCGAATAGACCTCTATCCTAAATATCACTGCAGTAAATCCAAATGACTTCAATACATTCCTATTTAATGCTTTGACAAGTAAAGGAAACGATGCTAGCATTAAAATCTGGAAATAAGAGACACTCCCCAACCACTTCTCCCCCAAAACTATAGAAACGATAGGTTTTGCAAAACAAATTGCAACAGAAAACAAAGGAAATAATACAGCGTACAGCAGTCTACGCAATTTACAAATTTGCTCTTTTAACAGCCTCCAATCATCGTTCATTTTTGAGAAGATAGGAAAGAAGGTCTTATCTACCACATTAGAGACCATAGACAAAGGATAATTCTGTAACCGTACGGCTTGTACATATAACCCCGCTATATTCATACTAAATATCTTCGCTATGATATTATTTCCAATATTATTAGTAATCGCCATCAATACAGAAGAACCAAACAAATTTATACCAAAAGCAAATTGTTCCTTGAACACTCGCATATCGAAACGAAAATGAGGAATTCGTCGATTAACTACCAAATACAAGATGGTTGTCAACGCCACTAACACCAATTGTTGAAATATCAATGCCCAAATACCCAGCCCCCTATAAGCTAATAATAATGCGACACAAAGAGCTGCAACGCCTGCCACAATACTGATAAGAGCCAATTTATGAAATTGCAAATCTTTCAATAAACGAGTGAACTGTGTAATAGAAAAAGCATGCAATAGCAAAACTAACCCCAAGATGCGTATAACAGAAATCAACATCTCCTTTTCATAAAAATCCGCAATGAAAGGAGCAGAAAAAAACAAGAATAAATACATAATGCCACTCACACACATATTATACACAAAAAGGGTATCATAATAGATCGGTGTGACATTTTGTTTTTTTATTATATACCCAGCAATCCCAGAATCAGCCAACATTTCTGAAACGCTTATGAATATCATTAATATTCCATAGATACCATAATCTTCTGGAGTTAGTAAGCGAGCTAATATAATTGTTGATACAAAAGTAATCCCTAATTGCCCAAACTGTTGTAAGCTATTCCATAAAATTCCAAATTTGACACTTCCCGTTTTGTTCATATTGAATTACCTTCAAAAGGTACTACTTTCTATAGTTTTCCATCACAATGATTATCAAGTACCCACTTCACATCATAAACCACGTTATTATCCTTTGTTAGAGCTGACACATCGAGTACCTTGAACTCATTATGTGCTACAGCCAAGACAACCGCATCGAATTTACCCATAGGTAACTCATTTTTAACATCAATACAATATTCACGCTTTGCGATCGTTGGATTAGCCCATGGATCATATACAGTAATATGTACATTAAAGTCTTTTAGAGCCTTATAGATATCGATTACTTTCGTGTTACGCACATCCGGACAATTCTCCTTGAAAGTGAAACCTAAAATCAAGACATTCGAATTCAACACCTGAATCCCCTTCTTCAACATTAGTTTCACGACTTGGTTAGCCACGTAATCACCCATGCCATCATTCATCCGACGGCCAGCCAAGATAATCTCCGGGTTGTAACCATAGCGTTGGGCACATTGGGCGAGGTAGTAGGGATCTACGCCGATACAATGGCCCCCCACCAAACCCGGACGAAAAGGAAGGAAATTCCATTTCGTACCGGCTGCTTCCAACACCGCCTGCGTATCAATTCCCATTCGGGTAAATATCTTGGAAAGCTCATTTACGAAAGCAATGTTGATGTCTCTCTGTGAATTCTCGATTACCTTCGCAGCCTCAGCCACTTTCATGGAAGGAGCCAAATGGGTACCAGCTGTAATAACAGAAGCATACACCTCATTCACTTTCATACCAATCTCCATTGTTGAACCCGAAGTGACCTTCTTTATATGCTCCACAGTGTGTTGCTTGTCACCCGGATTAATACGTTCCGGCGAATAACCTGCAATGTGTGCTCAAACTGATGAATCTTCGCCTGCGAAACCGGATCTGCCCGGATCGGCATAT
>ERZ773225.2560-NODE-2560-length-18087-cov-3.352318_pt1 | contig 18087 bp, 17 predicted proteins | sample MGYA00580993_ERZ773225 | MGnify/ENA primary metagenome ERZ773225 (study PRJEB29015, sample SAMEA2737748) | human gut metagenome | biome: human gut; feature: human-associated habitat; material: faeces | place: China | collected 2012 ...
GGCTTGTAATGGGTTAAGTGATAACAGATGTCTGGAAATATAGGGGCAAATCCATAACCTCACTGTCTGATACAACAGTTAACTTTCCATCCAGCGTCACGTTATTATCACTGCCGTAAACGTTGATACCCACGGATGGATCGAAGAAATATTCCGCCGCATTGTCTGCGGTTTTATCCTTATCAACCAGAACGTTACCAGTGATATTCACTGTATTCGCATCGCCAGAAACGTTTATGCCCGTCGCTTTCTGCCCGACCACTTTTAGATCTTTTGCCGCCAGCGTCACGCTGTTATTGTTGCCATTAAGATCTACCCCGGTCGAGAAATCGCCAACCTGCATACTGCCTGCCAGCGAAACCTTCCCACTGTTGGTTGTGATGCTGAACCCTGTCGCTTCATTGCTAACGTTAACATCACCCGTATTGGATACTGTTGCCCCCTCACCGTTGATGAGCACGCCAATCGATCCAGTATCGGAAACAACAATATCTCCTTTGTTGTTAACCGTGCCGTTGTCACCAATGTTCTCAACACCATGCGCACCGCCTGTAACAGTCAGGCTACCATCCAGATTTACAATGCCGATATTGCCCGCGATTTTGGTACCCGTGGAATCTTTTCCATCAACAGTGGTTTTTCCACTGTTATTCGCGGTGGCGTCGTTACCGTTGATCTGAGTGCCGGTGCCGCCATTGGTGATAGTGCTCTCGCCTTCGTTATTGACGATGGCCTGGTCGCCGTCAATCTGGATACCGATGGACTCCGGATCGGTGACGGTCATGGTGCCCTTGTTATCCACCGTTGCGCTGTCGCCGGTGATATCAATACCGTGACCGCCGCCGCTGACATCCAGATCGCCGTCCTGAATCACTTTCCCGTTATTACCGTTGATTTCCGTACCGGTGGAATCTTTACCGTCAACGGTGGTTTTGCCATTGTTGTTTACTGTGGCATTATCACCCGTAATAACAAGCTCACCGTTGTGATTATATTGCCACTTCGTTGCGCCATCTGCGCTCACCCCTTCAAGGGCAACAGTGTTATTCGCTTCATCAATCTGCCAAAGATTAATCGTTGCCTTACGACCATTGCTATCTTGCAGAGATATAGTCCCGTCAGCATTCTCGGTATAAGTAAAAACTGAATCGCGAATAGTTAACGTTTTTTCTGTTTTATCGAGAATAACGTCATTATTAAACGAAACCGGTTTGGGAGGTGTAGGCGTATCATCCGGATCGTCCGGTATTATCTCATCTCCGCCAGGAGTTGGGGGAACTGGAGTGTCGTCTGATTCATCATCAGGGGGTGTCGGTGGGAGTGGAGAATTGTTGCGATGATGATGATCATCATCGTCGTTTAGTTCCACTACGGCTAAGGCCGTGATTAACGCAGCAGCGCCTGTGGAAAGCCATGGCATCAGGTTTTGTTCGACTAAAGGAGAGCATTCAGAGGGTAAGCGTTTAAGCTCTTCCGGACTGAGTTTTCCTGGGTCTGCCGGACAAGTCACATTGGTATTTTTCTTTTCACCTGTGGTGGTTTCTACCTCTGTGATATCTGCCGCCCAACCCTGACCACTCAGAGCTAATGCAATACAGGCCGACAATAGAGTTTTCCTTTGCATAATAAATCCTTCTGGCGAATATAAAGAAAGCCGGATGCACTAACCCGACCAATTAGTTATTTAAAACATAGAAGACATCCAATATTGCCAGTAGATTATTATCTAATCAAACATACTTTCCTATAATTCACAATTATAATTCAGGTGAATAAAAAAAGACCATGAAATATATAAATTGTGTATATAATATAAATTACAAATTAAAACCACATTCTCATTATAAATAATTATATGATGAAAAAACGGTATGAATTAATACTCAAATAAATAAAGCAGAGCTTAAACATAACTCTGCTTTATAATTAAAGGGACAAAATAATTTTACATCTGTTACTGTTTCGGTCGCAGATTCTCATCAAATACCAGGCGTTTCCTGCCAGGTTCAATTTCCCGCAATGGCTCGACTTGATGTAACGTCTGCTTACAGCGTGTCACCAGCACCTGGTACTCATGCGTACCCTGCTTTTTCCATGCCAACTCCTGCTCACTGAGTTCACGAATCGCTTTCGCCGGGCTGCCGACAATCAGGTAATTAGCTGGCATTTCTGCTTTGGCTTTCACAAATGCGGATGCACCAACAATGCTGTTCTCGCCAATCACCGCACCGTCCATCACTACCGCGTTCATTCCCACTAATGCATTGCGGCGGATAATGCAGCCGTGAAGGATAGCGCTATGACCAATATGTCCATCTTCTCCTACAACAGTATCCTGCTCGGGAAAACCGTGCATAACGCAATTATCCTGAATGTTCGCGCCATCTTTCACCACGATACGACCAAAATCGCCACGATACGACCAAAATCGCCACGCAGGCTGGCATTTGGCCCAACGTAAACGCCCTTGCCGAGAATAACATCGCCGATCAATACCGCTGTCGGATGGACAAAACTCTCTTCTGGCACAACCGGAGTCAGACCGTCTATCTGATAAATTGGCATAACGCCTCCTGTTCAATATTCAAGCCGCCAAAACGTTGAAAATACAGGCTTCCCGGCGCAGGCAGTTCACCGACCGAGGTTTCACCTTTTTCACTAACGAACGCTAAAGCAGCAGGCGCTACGCGCTGATAAATGTTGATACACAGCTGACGCGCCGTATGCCCTGCCCAGTGTGCCGGAAGCAACTCCTCCGGCAACAATGGGTCTTTAAGGACGACACGGCGATAAAAATGGATCAGTAAAAGCTGAATATGAAATGCCCGCTCCGGGGTTAACTCGTCTGCCGCCTCTTTTAAAAGCGGCACCAGCGGGCGGAATGACTGAATAAAGGTTTCGTACATGGCATTTTGTTCAGTTAAATGCCAGCACTCTTCTACTCTGGCACGCAGTGCTGCGCGAGAAAGCGCCAGTGGTATTTGCGCTTCAAAACAAATCACGTTATCCGCCACACCCGCTTCATGCAAAAGTGTCTGTACATCGGCCAGTTTTTGCGACGGCGATGCCATCAGGCTGGGTGCCAGTGCGCCAAAACCTTGCCAGATCAACTGCTTTTTGACATCAGCCAGCGTTGATTTATCTAAACCTTCCGAGAGCAACAGGAGCCATTTACCATCCCATGCAGGTTGCTCTGCGCGATAAATTTTACTTTCTGCCCGTCGCGTCAGGCGCAAGCCTTTATCACTGAGGCTATAGAAACTGCGTCGCCCGATGCGGGAAACATCCAGCCAGCCTTCTTTATTAAGACGAAACAAAGCGGTGCGCACGAAACGCTCACCAAATCCCAGCCCTTCCAGCAAAGCAGCCAGACTACCCAACCAGATTTCACCACCACGATGGGAAAGCGAATCACCATACAGAGAGGAGATCAAAGATGTGCCACTGACCGGAACAGCGTTTACAGCATGTTGGATAAAAGTATCAAGTTTACTCATTCGCTTCAGTCTGTTGTTATTGTTGTGATTTATGAATCATAGCACAGGTCGTATCGACTTCTGGCCCTGGCGCTTTACCCCACCAGGGCCAGACGATACGTCAGGCACCAACAATATTGCGCAGATCAAACACCCGACACGCCTTGCCTTCTGAACGCGGGATACTGCCACAGTTAACGATCATCACATCGGTAGAGATCCCCACCATCGACTTAATCCGATGGCGCAGCTGGTGGCATACCTGGCAACGCTGCTCATGCGTCAATGTCAGGCTACTTTCTTTCAACTCCACTTTCACAGAAAGTGAATCAAGATGCCCCCGGCGGTTCACCTCCAGTTGGTAATGCGGCGATAAATGTTCGAATTTGACAATCTCTTCTTCCAGTTGTGACGGAAAGACATTTACACCGCGAATAATCAACATGTCATCGCTGCGTCCGCTGATGCGATCCATGCGGCGCATAGTCCGCGCCGTTCCTGGTAACAGTCGGGTTAAATCACGCGTGCGGTAACGAATGACCGGCAATGCTTCTTTGGTCAGCGTGGTGAATAACAGTTCGCCATGTTCACCATCGGCAAGCGGTGTGCCGTCATGAGGATTAACAATTTCAGGATAGAAATGATCTTCCCAAATGGTTGGGCCGTCGGTAGTTTCCAGACACTCCATCGCCACCCCCGGCCCCATCACTTCTGACAGGCCATAAATATCCAGTGCGGTGATCCCCAGGCGACGCTCAATCTCTTTACGCATGGCCTGTGTCCACGGCTCAGCACCAAATACTCCAACCCGCAGCGAGCAACCGCTGGCATCACCGCCCAACTGCCGCTCCAGCTCTTCAATCAGGTTAAGGCAATAAGATGGCGTAACCATGATCATATCTGGTTGAAAATCACGGATCAGTTGCGCTTGTTTTTCCGTCTGCCCGCCAGACATCGGGATCACCGTAGCGCCCAGACGTTCGGCACCATAGTGCGCACCCAGCCCACCAGTAAACAGGCCGTAACCATAGGCAACATGAATTTTGTCTTTGGGCGAGCCCCCTGCCGCACGCAAAGAACGCGCTACAATATTGGCCCAGTTATCAATATCGTTTTGCGTATAGCCGACAACTGTCGGTTTACCTGTGGTTCCCGAAGAAGCATGAATGCGCACCACTTGTTCCATTGGCACGGCAAAGGTGTCAAAGGGATAGTTGTCGCGCAGATCCTGTTTGGTGGTACAGGGAAATTTACGCAGGTCTGAAAGTTCCCTGAAATCATCAGGATGTACGCCTGCTGCGTCGAATTTGCGCCGATACATCGGCACATTTTCATACGCGTGTTTGAGCGTCCATTTCAGACGCTGTGTTTGCAACGCCTGTAACTCATCAACAGACGCGGTTTCAATCGGGTCAAGCTTTGTATTGGTTATCATTGTAGGGTACTCGCAGGTTGATATGCTCAAACACGCTCCAGAATCATGGCGATGCCCTGACCGACACCGATGCACATGGTGCACAATGCGTAACGACCGTTACGCCGATGCAGCTCATGGCTGGCAGCCAGTGCCAGGCGGGCACCACTCATTCCCAACGGATGGCCTAAGGCGATAGCGCCTCCGTTGGGGTTAACATGTGGGGCATCATCAGGCAGCCCCAATTCGCGTAGTACACCCAACGCCTGGGCCGCGAACGCTTCGTTCAGTTCAATCACGTCCATATCGTGAATACTCAGCCCTGCGCGTTCCAGCACCCGGCGAGTTGCAGGCACCGGACCAAGCCCCATCAGGCGCGGTTCCACCCCGGCGGTTGCCATGGCTACGATACGCGCCCGCGGTGTCAGTCCTTGCGCTGCTGCCATCTGTTCACTGGCAATAATCAACGCAGCGGCTCCGTCATTCACCCCGGAAGCATTGCCTGCGGTAATCACCCCATTGGCACGAAATGGTGCTTTTAACCCACGTAACTGTTCCAGCGTCGTTTCCGGGCGCAGATGCTCATCATGTTGTATTTCTGTTACAACACCTTTCTTGTTTTTCAACACAACCGGAACAATCTCCTCAGCCAGAATGCCTGAGGATTGCGCTTTTGCCGTACGTTGCTGACTGCGTAGCGCAAAACTATCTTGATCTTCTCGTGAGATTTTTAACAGTTCAGCTACATTCTCTGCCGTTTCCGGCATGCTGTCAGTTCCAAATTGCTGAGCCATGAGCGGGTTCACAAATCGCCAGCCAATAGTGGTATCGAACATCTCAGCCTGACGAGAAAATGCACTGGCTGCCTTGCCCATAACAAACGGTGCCCGTGACATTGACTCCACGCCACCGGCGATCAGCAAATCGCCATCGCCCGCTTTAATCGCCCGTGCGGCAAACCCCAGTGCGTCCAGCCCGGAACCACACAAGCGGTTAATGGTTGTGCCGGAAACACTCTGCGGCAGCCCCGCCAGTAAAGTCGCCATCCGGGCTACGTTACGGTTATCTTCTCCCGCCTGATTAGCACAGCCGAGGATCACATCATCGATACACTCCGCATCGAGACGCGGGTTTCGCACCAGCAGTTCCCGCAAAGGGATAGCAGCCAGATCATCAGCCCGAACACTTGATAATGCCCCGCCGTAGCGACCAATTGGCGTACGAATTCCGTCACAAATAAAGGCTTCACGCATCAGGCTTCTCCTGTAATGGTGCCGCCGATGCGGTGAGATTTACCGCGAAACAGCGCAACCGTTTTTTGTTGTTGGTTAACAATTTCGATGTCGTAAACACCGGTTTGCTTGCCCTGATGACGTACCTGCGCAGTAGCAGTTAAGGTGTCTCCGGCAAAGCCTGGACGCAAAAAATCAATCGTGCAGGCAGAAGCGACGGCTGCCAGCCCCTGGCTATTGCAGGCGTAGGCAAAGGCAGTATCAGCCAGTGAAAATAGCTGCCCGCCGTGGCAACTTTGATGACCGTTAAGCATTTGTGCAGTGACGGTCATGGTCACTACAGCAAAGCCTTCATCCATTGAGATAATGTCGATGCCAAGCGCTTTGGCGCAGGCATCGTTCTCATACATTGCATGGGCATTTTGCCAGGCCTTATGACTCATAACCGCTCTCCAGAAGCGCCCGTTGGCGCAGCAATGAACATGGGCGATAGCGTTCTTCGCCATAGTGATGCTGTAGATTTTCAAGGAGCCTTAATATTCGCTGCCAGCCAAGTTGCGCTCCCCAGGCAAGTGGGCCATATGGATAATTCACCCCAAGACGCATGGCGGTATCGATATCCTGTTCAGAGGCCACGCCTTTTTGAAGCGCATCAAGGGCTTCATTGATGATCATTGCTACCGTTCGCCAAATCAGCATTCCTGGGTAATCTGCAATTTGCAGCACTGTTTTGCCCTGCTGTTGCAGGTAATAAATGGCCTTGCGGGTCGCTGAGTCCGGGTTCACCGCTGCAGCAGCAATGGTCACCACCTTGCCCGCCATTTTATCGATCACTACCACCGGGCGTGCCAGTCGTATTGCCAGCGCCTGTGCCGTCTCGCCTTGTGTCTCAATCAATAAAACATCGTCAATTTCCGTGACACCGTCACTTTTCTTTTCTACTTTCATTGGGCTAAAACTGTCGCTTACCGCTTCCAGGCCAACAACTGCCTCACGTTCCGCGCGCCAGTCGTACACGCCCAGCCCACTTTTCTTGCCCAACCGTCCACCAATCACCAGTTCCTGTTGCACCAGCGAAGGTAAAAAACGACGCTCCTGCCAGAAAGCGTTAAACACCGAACAGGTGACAGCAAAATTGACGTCCTGACCAATCAGATCGGTTAATTCCAGCGGCCCCATCGGGAAACCAGCGCCATCGCGAAGTGCAGCGTCAATCACTTCTGGTGCAGCAACCTGCTCTTCCAGTGCCCGCCAGGCCTCGGAATAATAAGGACGCGCAACACGGTTAACGATAAATCCAGGAGTCGAATGACAGCGCACAGGCTGCTTACCCCAACTCAACGTTAGTTCACACAACTGCTCAACAACTTCCGCCGCCGTTGCCAGCCCACTGACCACCTCCACCAACTTCATCACCGGTGCCGGGTTAAAAAAATGCAGCCCCGCAACACGTTCAGGATTTTTTATCTCCGCAGCAATCGCGGTTATAGAGATTGACGAAGTGTTAGTGGTCAATAGCGTTTGTGGCGGGCAAACTTCCGCCAGCTGTGCAAAGAGCGCTTTTTTGACTTCCAGACGTTCAGACGCCGCTTCAATGACCAGGTCCGCAGCTGCCAGCGCGTGAATATCGGTCACCGGGATCAGGCGTTTCAATGTGCGTTCACAGGTTTCAGCAGTCAGTTTTCCCCGCGTCACGCGTGAATTTAGCCGCGCGTGTATCCCGTCGATTGCGCGGGTCAGCGCTTCAGCAGAAATGTCATACAGTAAAACCTGGTGTCCATGACTGGCAGCAACTTCAGCAATGCCTGCCCCCATGGTGCCGCTCCCAATCACTGCCACAGTTTGCACATTTATCATCATGCTATTTCCCCGTGAACTGCGGTGAGCGTTTAGCCAGGAACGCACTGACACCTTCACGATAATCTGCGCTCCGTCCGGCAAGTCGCTGATAGTCACGTTCCAGATCCAGTTGCGTATCGAGCGTATTGGTTTCAGCGCTATTTATCGCTTGCTTGATAAGTCCAAGACCAAATGTCGGTTGTGTCGCCAGATGCCGTGCCAGCTGTTGCGCGGTATCTGCCAGCGTTTCATCATCAACAACCTGCCAGATCATCCCCCATTCGTGCGCCTGTTCAGCACTCAGTTGATTCCCCAGCAGTGCCAGCCCCATGGCGCGCGCTCGTCCGGCAACGCGTGGCAGTAACCAGGTTCCACCGCAATCGGGTATTAAGCCTAACTTACTAAACGCCATGACGAATTTTGCTGAACGGGCAGCAATAACGATGTCGCCCCCCAGTGCCAGTGTTGCGCCTGCCCCTGCCGCCACGCCATTGACTGCACAGATCACCGGTTTTGGCAGTTTTGCCAGGCGACGTACCAGTGGGTTATAGAAACGTTCAACTGACATCCCTAAATCCGGTGCGGGGCCTGTGGGATCAACGTTACGATCGTTAAGATCCTGACCAGCACAAAATCCGCGCCCGGCACCTGTAAGTAACAGGCAACGGATAGTGTCGTCGCGCTCGACCTGTTTCAGGCACTCTGCCAGTTGTGCGTGCATCTCATCATTAAAACTGTTCAGGCGTTCCGGGCGGTTGAGCGTTAGTGTCATCACGCCCTTTTCTACATGACTGAGGATGAATTCCATCATTAGCGTCCTTTAAAGTCGGGCGTGCGTTTTTGTAAGAAAGCGGAGATGCCTTCATGACGATCTTCTGTTGCCGCCAGCAAGGTGAATAACTGTCGCTCCTGGGCAAGTCCGGCTTGCAAAGCCACTTCCTGCGACTGGCGCAGCGCTTGCTTTGCCGCTTGTAAGGCCAGCGGCGAGTGACGTGCCATTTTCGATGCCAGCTGTAAGGCGTATTCGAGGGTTAAATCGCTGGGGAAGACGTCGCTAACCAGCCCGGCCTGCTGTGCTTGCTGAGCGGTGATACTTTCTCCGCTCAGCACCATTTTGCTGGCTAACGATTTACCGACACTACGGATTAAACGTTGCGTTCCGCCTGCGCCAGGCATGATGCCGAGAGTGATTTCCGGCAACCCAAAACGCGCGTTCTCTCCGGCAACCACCACATCGCACAACAATGCCAGTTCGCAACCCGCCCCAAGCGCGTAACCATTGACGGCTGCGATAAGTGGTTTATTAAAGGCCTGCAATCGCGCCCATAGCTGCGGACGTGTATCGTTTAAGGTGGCCGCGAGATCTTTTTCTGCCATTTCGTTGAGATCGGCCCCAGCGGCAAAAAAGCGTGCATTACCGGTAATCACACAGACCGAAATGCTGGTATCGGTAGCCGCAGCTTCCAGTTCATTTACCAGTTGCATCAGCAGGGCATTATTTAGCGCATTACGTGCGGCGGGACGGTTAAGGGTCAGCAACAATACTCGTTGCTGACGGCTGACGATCAGTTCGCTCATGCCATCCCCTTCGCGTCAAAGTCAACCACCACATCGCTGGTCAGCGGCAGTGCCTGGCAACTCAACACATAACCTGCGGCCAGTTCATCCGGTTCCAGACTGTAATTGGTTTCCATCGCCACTTTGCCACGCAGCACTTTGCATTTGCAGGTCGCACAGACGCCGCCTTTGCAGGCATAGGGCAGATCCGCCCCCTGGCGCAATGCCGCATCGAGAATGCTTTCATCGTCGGCATTAAGCACGATTTCCCGATCCCGCCCATCCTGACGTACAGTCACTTTTTGTCCGTCACTTTGCACGTTAACGCTACGTTTGACGCGCGTGCCAGGCGTATTAAACCGCTCCAGATGAATGGTTTTATCTGGCATTCCCAGTGCTTTTAAGGCGGTTTCCGCGTCATCCATCATCGCCGCCGGACCACAAATAAATGCCTCATCATAAAGACGAAAATTAATGAGCGAGGCCCCAAGTGACTGTAATTTTTCACCGTCAATACGCCCGTGAAGCAGATCGCTGTCGAGGGTTTCCTGACTGAAAATGCACAACAACTGTAAACGCTGAGGATATTTGTCTTTCAGGTCTGCCAGTGCCTGGCGAAACATCATGCTCTGGCTGGTACGGTTACCGTAGATCAGGGTGAACTGACTTTCAGGCTCGGTTTGTAAAGTGGTGGCGATAATCGCCAGCATTGGCGTAATACCTGATCCTGCTGCAATTGCCAGATAGCGCCCCTGGCGTTCGGCCTGCGGCTGATAGCCGAAATGCCCCTGCGGCACCATGACCTCCAGCGTCATACCCTGGCGGATGTGTTCGCGGGCATAGCGGGAGAAACGTCCGCCTTCAATGGCTTTCACCGCCACACTAATTTCGCCAGGCAGATAGCTGCGGCAAATGGAGTAACAACGGCGTAATTCTTCACCATCAAAGCTGGCTTTTAAGGTCAAATGTTGACCGGGGCGAAAGCGATACGCCTCCTGCAAAGGCTGGGGCACCGCAAAGGTAATGGTCACCGCATCACGGGTTTCCGACTCGACTTTTGCCACTGTTAAGGAATGAAACGTTGTCATGGCATCCTCAAATACATTTGAAATAATCGAAAGGTTCGCGGCAACTATCGCAGCGGTACAATGCTTTGCAGGCCGTGGAACCAAATTCACTGATAAGTGTGGTATGGACGCTGGCGCAGCGCGGGCAACGTACTTCTGGCGGCAAATGGGCATGGCAACTGTGTCCGGCGGGCGGGCTAATGCCATACTCTCGCAGACGCTCACGGGCATCGGGGGTCATCCAGTCGGTGGTCCATGCCGGGTCGAGTTGCAGCACAACCTGAACGGGGGTAAACCCGTTGGTTGTCATTGCCTCACGTATCGCGCCAATCAAATGTTCCGTTGCCGGACAACCGGAATATGTCGGCGTAAAGCCGATCACCCATCCTTCTCCCATCTGTGTCACATTACGCACCATGCCTAAATCAGTAATGGTCAGCACCGGGATCTCCGGGTCCGGGATCTGGCTGAGTAGCGCCCATATCTCATGAACCTGTGGCGGTGCAATGGTGGCCAGACGTTGCATACCCATCTCCTCTGTTACCATTGCTGACCGGGCAAGACACGCTGGAGATACTGCATTTCTGCCAGCATGGGTCCAAGGTGTTCGGTATGCAGTCCTTTTTTACCGCCAGTGCGATACGCCTGCTCTTGCGGTACGTTCAATGTGGCTTCGTTGATCCCGGCAAAAACTTCGGCTTCCCACGCTGCGCGTAAAGTGCGTGGATCAACCGCAATACCCTCTTCACTCAGTGCAATATCAATCTCGTCGGCATCGAACAGTTCGGCGGTAAAACGCCACAACTTGTTGATGGCCTGCTGCATCTTTTGCCCTGATACGTCAGTACCATTGCCCAGTCGCTCCAGCCAGCCACGACTAAAACGCAGGTGATAGCGCGCTTCTTTAATTGCTTTGGCAGAAATCGCCGCCAGTTGCGGATCACGGCTTTCCATCAGACGGGTAAAAAGCGCCACATGCCATGCATCGATGAAATACTGGCGTGCAATGGTGTCGGCAAAATTGCCGTTTGGTTGTTCAACCAACAATAAGTTGCTGAACTGGCGCTCGTCTCGGGTGAAGGCCAGGGTATCTTCATCGCCTTCTCCCGCTAATTCAGCGGCATACGATAAGAAGTTGCGTGCCTGACCTAATAAATCGAGGCCAATGTTTGCCAGTGCGAGATCGATTTCCAGTTCCGGTGCGTGACCGCACCATTCACCCAACCGCTGGGAGAGCACCAGGCAGTTATCGCCCAGGCGCAAGGTGTAAGCCGTTAACTGATTCATTTCCGACCTCACATGTGCTCAATGCCATCAGGGATGGTGTAAAACGTTGGATGGCGATAGACCTTGCTTTCAGCCGGATCAAAAAATTCACCGCGTTCTTCCGGTTGCGAGGCAACAATTTCACTCGCCTTCACCACCCAAATTGAACATCCTTCGCTACGACGGGTGTAAGCATCACGGGCATTTTCCAGTGCCATCCGCTCATCGGCAGCATGTAAACTGCCAACATGGCGGTGTGATAAGCCCTGTTTGCCACGCACGAAAACTTCGTATAACGGCCAGTAAACATTACTCATTTTGAATCTCCTTATGCGACCTTACGGGCATGTTGTTTTTGTGCATGGGCCAGCGCTGCTTCCCGTACCCAGGTACCTTCTTCCCAGGCTTTACGTTTGGCGTCGAGCCTCTCCTGATTACAAATTCCGCGACCGTTAATTACTTCGTTAAACTCCTGCCAGTCGATCTCACCAAAGCGGTAGTGACCGCTTTCAGTGTCAAAATGCAGATCCGGGTCAGGAACGGTCATACCGAGCATTTCAACCTGTGGAACGGTGTTATCCACGAAACGCTGGCGGAGTTCGTCGTTGGTGAAACGTTTGATTTTCCAGGTGAGACTTCTGGCGCTGTTTGGCGAGTTATCATCGTTTGGCCCGAACATCATTAAGGCTGGCCACCAGAAACGGTTAATGGCGTCTTGCAACATCTGCTTTTGAGCTTCGCTGCCCTGCGCCAGTGCCATGCAGGCTTCAAACCCCTGACGCTGGTGAAAACTCTCTTCTTTGCAGATTTTCACCATTGCTCTGGCATACGGGCCATAAGAAGTGCGGCATAACGCCACCTGATTGACGATCGCTGCGCCATCCACCAGCCAGCCGATAACACCGATATCAGCCCAACTCAATGTCGGATAATTAAAGATGGAGGAATATTTCATCCGTCCGTCGAGCATTTTTTGGTAGATGTCTTCTCTGGCGCAGCCCAGTGTTTCGGCGGCGCTATAGAGATACAGACCATGACCGGCTTCATCCTGCACTTTGGCCAACAGAATGGCTTTACGCCGCAAGGTTGGTGCGCGAGTGATCCAGTTACCTTCAGGCAACATACCAACAATCTCGGAGTGCGCATGCTGCCCAATCTGGCGGATCAATGTCTTTCGGTAAGCATCGGGCATCCAGTCCTGTGGCTCAATAGCCGTTTCCTGGGCTATCCGTTGCTCAAAGCGTTCTTCTTGGGTCACGTCATCACCTTTACGATTCCAGTTTTCGTGAATTAATTAAAAACACGAATCACATTGTTTTATGAAAGTTACACAATAGTTAAGTAAAATCACAAATTTTGTATGTTTGAACTGTGACGGATTTCGCACCCTATTTTTATAAATCATTATTTATCAGTGCATTAATGTTTTCCGCAGTTGCTATACAGATCGCATAGTTAACATTTCGTTAAAAGATCCCTTGCTTTTTATGATTCGCGATTTAACTATTAGCAACAGAAATGTGAAACATCTGGAGAGTAGCGATGCAGCAGTTAGCCAGTTTCTTATCCGGTACCTGGCAGTCTGGCCGGGGCCGTAGCCGTTTGATTCACCACGCTATTAGCGGCGAGGCGTTATGGGAAGTGACCAGTGAAGGTCTTGATATGGCGGCTGCCCGCCAGTTTGCCATTGAAAAAGGTGCCCCCGCCCTTCGCGCTATGACCTTTATCGAACGTGCGGCGATGCTTAAAGCGGTCGCTAAACATCTGCTGAGTGAAAAAGAGCGTTTCTATGCTCTTTCTGCGCAAACAGGCGCAACGCGGGCAGACAGTTGGGTTGATATTGAAGGTGGCATTGGGACGTTATTTACTTACGCCAGCCTCGGTAGCCGGGAGCTGCCTGACGATACGCTGTGGCCGGAAGATGAATTGATCCCCTTATCGAAAGAAGGTGGATTTGCCGCGCGCCATTTACTGACCTCAAAGTCAGGCGTGGCAGTGCATATTAACGCCTTTAACTTCCCCTGCTGGGGAATGCTGGAAAAGCTGGCACCAACGTGGCTGGGCGGAATGCCAGCCATCATCAAACCAGCTACCGCGACGGCCCAACTGACTCAGGCGATGGTGAAATCAATTGTCGATAGTGGTCTTGTTCCCGAAGGCGCAATTAGTCTGATCTGCGGTAGTGCTGGCGACTTGTTGGATCATCTGGACAGCCAGGATGTGGTGACTTTCACGGGGTCAGCGGCGACCGGACAGATGCTGCGAGTTCAGCCAAATATCGTCGCCAAATCTATCCCCTTCACTATGGAAGCTGATTCCCTGAACTGCTGCGTACTGGGCGAAGATGTCACCCCGGATCAACCGGAGTTTGCGCTGTTTATTCGTGAAGTTGTGCGTGAGATGACCACAAAAGCCGGGCAAAAATGTACGGCAATCCGGCGGATTATTGTGCCGCAGGCATTGGTTAATGCTGTCAGTGATGCTCTGGTTGCGCGATTACAGAAAGTCGTGGTCGGTGATCCTGCTCAGGAAGGCGTGAAAATGGGCGCACTGGTAAATGCTGAGCAGCGTGCCGATGTGCAGGAAAAAGTGAACATATTGCTGGCTGCAGGATGCGAGATTCGCCTCGGTGGTCAGGCGGATTTATCTGCTGCGGGTGCCTTCTTCCCGCCAACCTTATTGTACTGTCCGCAGCCGGATGAAACACCGGCGGTACATGCAACAGAAGCCTTTGGCCCTGTCGCAACGCTGATGCCAGCACAAAACCAGCGACATGCTCTGCAACTGGCTTGTGCAGGCGGCGGTAGCCTTGCGGGAACGCTGGTGACGGCTGATCCGCAAATTGCGCGTCAGTTTATTGCCGACGCGGCACGTACGCATGGGCGAATTCAGATCCTCAATGAAGAGTCGGCAAAAGAATCCACCGGGCATGGCTCCCCACTGCCACAACTGGTACATGGTGGGCCTGGTCGCGCAGGAGGCGGTGAAGAATTAGGCGGTTTACGAGCGGTGAAACATTACATGCAGCGAACCGCTGTTCAGGGTAGTCCGACGATGCTTGCCGCTATCAGTAAACAGTGGGTGCGCGGTGCGAAAGTCGAAGAAGATCGTATTCATCCGTTCCGCAAATATTTTGAGGAGCTACAACCAGGCGACAGCCTGTTGACTCCCCGCCGCACAATGACAGAGGCCGATATTGTTAACTTTGCTTGCCTCAGCGGCGATCATTTCTATGCACATATGGATAAGATTGCTGCTGCCGAATCTATTTTCGGTGAGCGGGTGGTGCATGGGTATTTTGTGCTTTCTGCGGCTGCGGGTCTGTTTGTCGATGCCGGTGTCGGTCCGGTCATTGCTAACTACGGGCTGGAAAGCTTGCGTTTTATCGAACCCGTAAAGCCAGGCGATACCATCCAGGTGCGTCTCACCTGTAAGCGCAAGACGCTGAAAAAACAGCGTAGCGCAGAAGAAAAACCAACAGGTGTGGTGGAATGGGCTGTAGAGGTATTCAATCAGCATCAAACCCCGGTGGCGCTGTATTCAATTCTGACGCTGGTGGCCAGGCAGCACGGTGATTTTGTCGATTAATCGGTGAATGAAGGGCAACGGCGAATAGTTGCCCTTTTATTTCACTAAGTTTTGTGACGTTGTCACATTATGCATGATGTGTACATCTATTTTCAGGGCATCCACTGTATGAAAAGCTGGCACACCTGCCAAACAACCTGGCAGGTGCAGGCAATCCCCTTTGCATCAGTACTGATAATGTGAACCTGACTAAACCGCCCACAGAGCGCGGTTGCTAACAAGAACACAACATCTGACGAGGTTAATAATGGGAAGCCCCTCTCTGTATTCTGCCCGTAAAACAACCCTGGCGTTGGCAGTCGCCTTAAGTTTCGCCTGGCAAGCGCCGGTATTTGCCCACGGTGGTGAAGCGCATATGGTGCCAATGGATAAAACGCTTAAAGAATTTGGTGCCGATGTGCAGTGGGACGACTACGCCCAGCTCTTTACCCTGATTAAAGATGGCGCGTACGTGAAAGTGAAGCCTGGTGCGCAAACAGCAATTGTTAATGGTCAGCCTCTGGCACTGCAAGTACCGGTAGTGATGAAAGACAATAAAGCCTGGGTTTCTGACACCTTTATTAACGATGTTTTCCAGTCCGGGCTGGATCAAACCTTTCAGGTAGAAAAGCGCCCTCACCCACTTAATGCGCTAACTGCGGACGAAATTAAACAGGCCGTTGAAATTGTTAAAGCTTCCGCGGACTTCAAACCCAATACCCGTTTTACTGAGATCTCCCTGCTACCGCCAGATAAAGAAGCTGTCTGGGCGTTTGCGCTGGAAAACAAACCGGTTGACCAGCCGCGCAAAGCCGACGTCATTATGCTCGACGGCAAACATATCATCGAAGCGGTGGTGGATCTGCAAAACAACAAACTGCTCTCCTGGCAACCCATTAAAGACGCCCACGGTATGGTGTTGCTGGATGATTTCGCCAGTGTGCAGAACATTATTAACAACAGTGAAGAATTTGCCGCTGCCGTGAAGAAACGCGGTATTACTGATGCGAAAAAAGTGATTACCACGCCGCTGACCGTAGGTTATTTCGATGGTAAAGATGGCCTGAAACAAGATGCCCGGTTGCTCAAAGTCATCAGCTATCTTGATGTCGGTGATGGCAACTACTGGGCACATCCCATCGAAAACCTGGTGGCGGTCGTTGATTTAGAACAGAAAAAAATCGTTAAGATTGAAGAAGGTCCGGTAGTTCCGGTGCCAATGACCGCACGCCCATTTGATGGCCGTGACCGCGTTGCTCCGGCAGTTAAGCCTATGCAAATCATTGAGCCTGAAGGTAAAAATTACACCATTACTGGCGATATGATTCACTGGCGGAACTGGGATTTTCACCTCAGCATGAACTCTCGCGTCGGGCCGATGATCTCCACCGTGACTTATAACGACAATGGCACCAAACGCAAAGTCATGTACGAAGGTTCTCTCGGCGGCATGATTGTGCCTTACGGTGATCCTGATATTGGCTGGTACTTTAAAGCGTATCTGGACTCTGGTGACTACGGTATGGGCACGCTAACCTCACCAATTGCTCGTGGTAAAGATGCCCCGTCTAACGCAGTGCTCCTTAATGAAACCATCGCCGACTACACTGGCGTGCCGATGGAGATCCCTCGCGCTATCGCGGTATTTGAACGTTATGCCGGGCCGGAGTATAAGCATCAGGAAATGGGCCAGCCCAACGTCAGTACCGAACGCCGGGAGTTAGTGGTGCGCTGGATCAGTACAGTGGGTAACTATGACTACATTTTTGACTGGATCTTCCATGAAAACGGCACTATTGGCATCGATGCCGGTGCTACGGGCATCGAAGCGGTGAAAGGTGTTAAAGCGAAAACCATGCACGATGAGACGGCGAAAGATGACACGCGCTACGGCACGCTTATCGATCACAATATCGTGGGTACTACACACCAACATATTTATAATTTCCGCCTCGATCTGGATGTAGATGGCGAGAATAACAGCCTGGTGGCGATGGACCCAGTGGTAAAACCGAATACTGCCGGTGGCCCACGCACCAGTACCATGCAAGTTAATCAGTACAACATCGGCAATGAACAGGATGCCGCACAGAAATTTGATCCGGGCACGATTCGTCTGTTGAGTAACCCGAACAAAGAGAACCGCATGGGCAATCCGGTTTCCTATCAAATTATTCCTTATGCAGGTGGTACTCACCCGGTAGCAAAAGGTGCCCAGTTCGCGCCGGACGAGTGGATCTATCATCGTTTAAGCTTTATGGACAAGCAGCTCTGGGTAACGCGTTATCATCCTGGCGAGCGTTTCCCGGAAGGCAAATATCCGAACCGTTCTACTCATGACACCGGTCTTGGACAATACAGTAAGGATAACGAGTCGCTGGACAACACCGACGCCGTTGTCTGGATGACCACCGGCACCACACATGTGGCCCGCGCCGAAGAGTGGCCGATTATGCCGACCGAATGGGTACATACTCTGCTGAAACCATGGAACTTCTTTGACGAAACGCCAACGCTAGGGGCGCTGAAGAAAGATAAGTGATTGTTTCAGACAAAAAAACGGCACCAGGTGCCGTTTTTTACTTATGAGCGAACCAGATTAATACCGTACACACACCGACTTAGTTTCACACCAACCGTCCAGCCAGTCGGGGCCAAAATCACGGCCC
>ERZ773225.2599-NODE-2599-length-17874-cov-6.907402_pt1 | contig 17874 bp, 13 predicted proteins | sample MGYA00580993_ERZ773225 | MGnify/ENA primary metagenome ERZ773225 (study PRJEB29015, sample SAMEA2737748) | human gut metagenome | biome: human gut; feature: human-associated habitat; material: faeces | place: China | collected 2012 ...
CAATTATGCCAATTTTCATGTTAGTTTATGTTTTAATATATCTTATAAAGATAAGAAAAATAATCGACATAAACAAATGGTAATATAGTAATAACCAATAATATAATAAAGAAACGGAAAAGGAGAATGTAGTAAAAAATATAATGCGTCTGCCCTGCTGACAGCTGTTGAACTTGCGTCTGACAATTGTTGTTTTTTCGTCTGACAACTGTCAGACGAAAGAATAACAGTAGTCAGACGAATAGTTGTTGCCATAAATGATGCTAACTATCTGCATCTTTCATCTTAAAGTTCTGCATAAATTGGATTATATTAAGCGTGAGAAAGTGTTCTTTTATTCGATGATTCTGATTACATTTGTGTGGCTATTAAAAAAGAAGGAGGAATAGTAATGAAGAATCTGGTAGTTTTGACGGGTGCGGGTATGAGTGCCGAGAGTGGGATTAGTACATTTCGCGATGCAGGCGGTTTGTGGGATAGGTATCCTGTGGAGCAGGTGGCCACTCCTGAAGGTTATCAGCGTGACCCGGCTTTAGTGATTAATTTCTATAATGAGCGTCGGAAACAGTTGTTGGAGGTGAAACCGAACCGTGGGCATGAACTGTTGGCGGAACTGGAGAAAAGCTTCCATGTGACGGTGGTGACACAGAATATTGATAACTTGCACGAACGTGCCGGGAGTAGCCACATCATTCATCTGCATGGCGAACTGACGAAAGTGTGTTCCAGCAGAGATCCTCATAATCCCCACTACATAAAAGAACTGAAACCGGAAGAATATGAAGTGAAGATGGGAGACAAGGCCGGCGACGGCACTCAATTGCGACCTTTTATCGTATGGTTTGGAGAAGCTGTGCCGGAAATTGAAACCGCCATCCAATATGTGGAGAAAGCGGATATTTTCGTCATTATCGGTACGTCGCTTAACGTATATCCTGCGGCGGGGCTGCTTCATTATGTACCGAGAGGAGCAGAGGTGTATCTGATTGATCCGAAACCGGTAGATACGCATACTTCCCGTTCGATACATGTAATTCAGAAGGGAGCTTCTGAAGGAGTGGCTGAATTGAAACAGTTGTTGGGAGTTTGAGAGGTTTTCTTTTCCCGGTTTTATTCCAGTTCGGTGGCAAAAATATGATTGTTCCGGAGTACTTTCGATATTTCGAGTGCAGAGATATCCCTGCACTCGATTCTTAATATTTTCTCCCAGTCCTCAAAGTCCACATTCCATTTGTCTATTTGGGGGAACTCTGCCAAAAGCTCTCCTATGCGCTTGATGTCACGCCTTTGGGTGATAGAAGTTCGAAAAATCAGAATCTTATTTTCTTTTTCCATATTCTTTAGGGTTTTATTTTAATGAACGGAACTCCCGGATCGTCATACTGAAATGCAACCTGAAATTGCGACTTAAAAGTGAAAGGCTGCTAAAGCCGCAAAGACGGGCGATTTCGGTGGCGGAAAGTTCCTTGTTTCGTTTTAATAATAGGGCTGCTTTTTCAATCCGAGTGCGTTTGATATAATCCGTAGGCGTTTCGCCCGTCAGGATTGTAAATACGCGATGGAAGTGGAAAGGAGAAAAGCAGGCGATACCTGCCATTTTCTGTAATGATAACGGCTGGTCTATGTGATTGTGAATATAGTCGGTCACTTTATTGATCCGTAACTGATATTCCTGTTTATTGATATCTTTCGTCTCCATGTTTTCTGCAAAGTAAAGGATAATAAATGCCGGAGAGTTGTCCTATCTTGCTAACTTCTCCGGCAGATAATCAATCTTTTTTTTGTCCTATATAGAATACGTAGCCGTAGTATTCTTTATACTTATTATATAGGCTCTCTTCATACCGTTGCCCGGTGATGAGGTCTGCGGCTGCGTCATTTCCTGCATATTCCTTCAAAAAAGCTTCCTGAACAGGGAACTGGGGAGCGTAAAAATGCTCAAGCCAGCAATTTTCCGGTAAAATGAAATGGGCTGTCGGGATATATCCTGCTTTTTCCATTTGCATTATCTTTCTTGGAATCGTATCGATTTCCGGGTAATTGGCCATCCAGAAGTCTTCTATTTCGGAGGGACGTTCCGGGGTGAACCAGGAGGCTTCCGTTACAGCGATAAATCCGTTCTTTTTCAGGAATTTGTTCCATTCGTTCATGCCGCGTTCGAATCCTATGTTATAGATAGCGCCTTCGGACCAGATCAGATCGAGTTCTTCCTCTTGAAATGGCAGAGCGTCCATGGAACCGACGATACCCTTTACTCTGTCTTCACAATGGGCTTCTATTGCATTTTTGTTGAATAGCTCGATAAAGTCGGGGAAAAGGTCGATACCTGTAATTTGTCCTTTCGTATAGTTGGCTAATGCCATTGTCTGACCGCCTGTGCCACAGCCAATGTCGGCTATTCGTGCCTTGTCGGACAGTTCGTTGATGAAGCTTACGGCTTTTTGTGTGACTTCAGGACTTCCGGGACCTTGACGTTTTAATGCCTTGAAGTAATTACATATCAGTGTAAAATCGAATTCGTGGATTGATTTAAAATCGTTACTCATTGTTTTAATGTTTTAGTTGTACGGCGAATGGAGGCATATAATGATGCTTGCAACCATTTGACCATACAAATAGTTTGAAAATTTAGATATAGAAAATAACTCTGACAAGAGTATGTCAGAAAACATAAGGGATAATCTGTAATGAGAGGAAGGCTTACAGATTATTTACAGAACGGAATCCTTATGGAATGAAAATGAGTTAAACATCCAATTATTTCTTTTAGTTTGTGACAAAGATAGGGTTTTAGCTGCAAAACTCAATGATAACTTGATTGAAAAAAGACTGTAAACCTGTATTTTAGCAAGAATAGTCAAATAGGAATATGTTTATATATCCGGTTGCATGGATGAGATTGATCGTCCAAATTGATTGAAACTACATTTTTTTGAGTTATTTTTGTCGAATATTAAATACAAATCTCTCATTTAATGTATGATACCGATGAAAAGCAAATTATTACTCACATGTACCATCCTGTTTTTCTGTTCCTCTTTTCTGTGCGGACAGAATCAATCTTCTAAAGTGGCAAACTCTGTTGAAACGAATAATGGATGCATCCGGCACCCGTGGCAAGGAAAAAGAGTGGGATATTTGGGAGACTCTATTACAGATCCCAACTGTTATGGTGACAAGATAAAGAAATACTGGGATTTTCTGCAGGAATGGCTGGGAATCACTCCTTATGTATATGGTATCAGTGGCAGGCAATGGAATGATGTGCCCCGGCAAGCCGAGCAACTGAAGAAAGAACACGGCGAAGAAGTAGATGCTATCGTGATTTTGATGGGTACGAATGATTTTAATGACGGTGTACCTATTGGAGAATGGTTTACGGAAACAGAAGAACAAGTGATGGCAGCCCGTGGGCAAACCCAAAAGCTGGAAATCCGTAAGAAACGCACTCCTATAATGGATGGAAGCACGTATAAGGGACGTATAAACATAGGAATCAATAGACTGAAACAACTCTTCCCGGACAAGCAGATTGTGTTGCTGACCCCGTTGCACCGTTCACTGGCCAATTTTGGAGAAACGAATGTGCAACCGGATGAAAACTACCAGAATAGTTGTGGCGAATATGTGGATGCCTACGTGCAGGCTGTTAAAGAAGCCGGCAATGTGTGGGGAGTCCCCGTGATTGATTTTAATGCGGTAACCGGATTGAATCCGATGGTGGAAGAACAACTGATTTATTTCTACGATGCGGGATATGACCGTTTGCATCCCAGCACGAAAGGACAGATACGCATGGCACGAACGCTGATGTATCAGTTGCTTGCGTTGCCTGCTACATTTTAAATAGGCCGGACAGAATTCTATGAAATTGTACACTATTCTATAGTACATTTTCTGCAAACCTGTAATTTTGTCTTCTATAAATAATAGAACCTATGAGACATAAACTTCTGTTTTCTTTTTTCATCTTTTTAATAGTTGCTTTACCGATTCGTAGTAAGGATTTTGTTTTGACTTCCGGTCAAACAGTTGTCATCGCTTGCAGCCCTTCTGAAGAACAGGTTGTACGAACCGCATTGGAGATGCTGGGGCGTGATATTCAGACAGTATTGTCGTCGACTACCCAAACGAATGAAAAAACAGGTGAAATTGTGATAGGAACGGTGGGGCAGAGTGAGCTTATCAGCCGGACCGGCATAGATGTTTCTGCGTTAAGAGGCAAGAAGCAGGCTTTTCTATTACCTGTTTCTCCGGAGGGGAAATTGGTAGTAGCCGGCAGTGACAAACATGGTACGGCTTATGGAATACTCGAAATATCCCGTTTGTTAGGTGTCTCTCCCTGGGAATGGTGGGCGGACGTAACTCCGGAAAAGAAGAAACTTTTTAAGCTATCTTCCAAATTCCAAAGTCTTCAGGCTCCTTCGGTGGAATATCGGGGTATATTTATTAATGATGAAGACTGGGGCTTGATGCCATGGAGCAGTCGGACCTATGAACCTTCAAAAGTGAAAGGTGAGATAGGCCCGCGTACCAACGAGCGTATTTTTGAACTCTTACTTCGTCTGCGTGCCAACACCTATTGGCCTGCAATGCACGAATGTACACTTCCATTCTTTCTGACTAAAGGTAATCGGGAAGCTGCCAAGAAATATGGTATCTTCATCGGTGCTTCCCATTGCGAACCGATGGCCTGCAATGCTGCCGGTGAGTGGAGTCGGAGAGGAGAAGGCGCCTATGATTATGTAAATAATGCCCCGGCTGTTTATAAGTTCTGGGAAGACCGTGTAAAAGAGGTGGCAGATCAGGAAATACTCTATACGTTGGGTATGCGTGGTGTACACGATGGCAAGATGCAGGGAGCGAAGACGGTGGAAGAACAGAAGGCCGTAATAGATCGTGTGTTTGCAGATCAACGCGGGTTGATTGAAAAATATGTTGATAAGGATGTAACTAAAGTCCCGCAGGTTTTTATCCCTTATAAAGAGGTACTTGACATTTATCATGCCGGATTACAGGTGCCCGATGATGTAACATTGATGTGGTGTGACGATAACTATGGCTATATCCGCCATTTCCCTACGGCCGAAGAATGCGCACGTAAAGGAGGGAATGGAGTCTATTATCATGTTTCTTATTGGGGACGTCCGCACGACCATCTCTGGTTGAGTACGATGAGCCCGTATCTGATTTTCCAACAAATGAAGCTGGCTTACGATCGAGGCATACAGAAGATGTGGATACTGAACGTCGGAGATATCAAGCCTGCCGAGTATCAGATAGAGTTGTTTATGGATATGGCCTGGAATATAGAAGCGGTGGCCTCGGAAGGAGTGACCTCTCATCTGAAACACTGGCTGGAACGGGAATTGGGAGCTTCGTGCGCAAAGGCAGTATTGCCTGTGATGCAGGAACACTATCGTCTGGCCCATATTCGTAAACCTGAATTTATGGGAAATACGAGGGAAGAGGAGAAAGATCCTGTTTATCGTGTTGTCAAAGATCTCCCATGGAGTGAAAAAGAAATCAACGGACGTTTGCAGGCTTATGATAAATTGTCGGAGACAGTGGAACGGGCAGCTTTGAAAATCCCATCCGGCAGACAAAGTGCCTATTTTGAATTGGTGAAATACCCGGTGCAAGCTGCTACACAGATGAACCGGAAATTGCTGTATGCCCAATTAGCCCGCCACGGAAAAGCGGACTGGGAGAAAAGTGATCTTGCCTATGACAGCATTGTAGTATTGACAAAACAGTATAACTCACTGGAAGATGGAAAGTGGAACCGCATGATGGATTTCCAACCCCGAAAACTCCCCGTATTCAATCGCGTGGAAAGAAAAACGGCTACTTCTCCGATGATGAAAGAGCGTGTAGCTATCTATAAATGGAACGGCTTGGATGGGAAGAATATCCCGAATAGTAAGACCTTGAATGCGCGGAAAGGAACTTCTGCTATTTGTGAGGGCCTGGGATATGAAAGCAAAGCGACAGGCATTGACAAGGGAGATGCACTGATGTTCGCTTTTGACAACTGGAAAACAGACTCGGTAGAGGTTGACATCCGCTTGTTGCCTAATCATCCTGTGGGAGGAGATCAATTACGTTTCTCAATATCGTTGGACGATGCAGCGCCTGAAGTGATCTCTTATGAAACGAAAGGACGGAGTGAAGAATGGAAAGAGAACGTGCTGCGCAATCAAGCCATCCGAACGGTTCGACTTCCGGTATCCGGAAAGAAGTCCCACAAATTGGTAATCAAGGCATTGGACGAAGGAGTGATATTAGACCAGGTGATGCTTTATATGCCTTCGCCTACTGGTGAGTAACTGCACGGATCACGAACCATGCATGATGCGCCACGGTTCCAATCAGCCCGTAATGCTTTGCCATGATCCGAAATCTTTCTTTGAGGGATGCTTTCTGATTCCGGGTAGTCATTCCCTCCTCCAGATAGTCGATGATTGTCAGGTGGGTATTGTGCAAAGTACGTGCTTTCTTCATGATGCGGATGCACCAGTCGAAATCTGCAGAAAAGCGATATTGCAGATTGTATGGCCCTACGAGCGTGTGGCGGGGGAAGAATGCCTGGTGGCAGACTAACATTCCCTGTTTGAAACTTTTCCAGGTGAGCGTTTCAGGGGCGGACAATCTGCGCATCCGCAGGAAATGCCTGTCCTTGTCTACGATAGCGGTTTCTCCGTAAAGTATATCGGGCAGTTCATTGCCGTTGATGGTGTGCACCATTTGTTGCAGCGTATCATCCTCATGAAAACAGTCGCCTGCATTCAGGAAACAGAGATAATCACCGCTGGCAAGGGCGATGCCCTTATTCATAGCGTCATACAGTCCTTTGTCGGGTTCGCTGACGACGGTGTGTATGCGTGACCGGTAGCGGTTGATAATAGAGAGGGTTCCATCCTTGGAAGCTCCATCCACGATAATATATTCTATATGATGATAGGTTTGTGAAATAACACTTTGAATCGTGTCTTCCAATACCTTTTCAGCATTGTATGTCACCGTAATGATAGAGAACTTGGGAGTAGGATGGACACTATGCATATTTCCCCGTTATTTTATTGTAGACATCTGTATATTTCTTTGCAACGATACTCTCCGAATAATTACCCAGAACCTTGCGGCAGGCCTGTGCAGAGAGTTCGTTGTATTCCGGTTCCGTCAATATCCAATGTATGCCGTTGGCAAAATCTTCCGAGGATTTGTATTGTGCCACGTAGCCGTTGTGCAGATGATCGATCATTTCGGGGATACCTCCCACATTAAAACCGACACAAGGCACTCCACAGGCCATTGCTTCCATAATCATATTGGGAAGATTCTCTTCCAGAGACGGGATGGCGAAGAGGTCTACGGCATTGTAGATATTCACTACTTCATGCTCATTTTTGATATAAGGGAGCGGGTATACATGGAAAGGAAGTTGTTCCTGTAACTGCTGCGACTGGTTGCCGAATACGACTACACCCAGTGAGTCTTTCCATTCCGGATGCTTTTCTGCTAACAGTTTGCATGCCCCAATCAGATAGTCGACCCCTTTTCGTTTATCGGTGATCTTTAATGAGCCGAACAAAACTAGTTTCTTACCTTCCGGCAACATGAATTTGGCACGCGCTTCCTTCTTGTTCATGGGTTTGAACAAGTTGGTATTAATAGCGTTCGGAATATTGGTCACGCTTTTCCCTTCAAATAATGCACTGGTCTGGGCTTGTTCCTTCAGCCAATGGCTGCACGTGACGAAATGAATGGGAGCGTAGCTGTATAACTTTTGTTTTTTGCGGAACGTGCGATAGGATAAATCCTTTCGTCCCCCGCCTTTGTAGATGTACGGACAGTCGTGACATTCCTGCTGATAGTTGTTGCACTCCCGTGCGTAATGGCAGATGCCGGTGCATGGCCACATATCGTGCATGGTCCAGACTACGGGTTTGCCGGAGGTCAGTATCTTTCGTATATCGTTCAGTGAGAGCATTCCCTGGTTGATCCAATGCAGATGGATCACGTCGGCTTGGCGGAATTCCGGGAGTGAGGTGATGTCTGTACCTGTGTTGGCGATGTCTACGTCAAACAAATGGTAACGCCGGAAACGGTTGGCACTCCAGATCACAATCCGTTCCCACATGAACTTCCACACTTGCAACCAGTTACTTTTTAAGCGGACAACACTGATTTGGTCGGTCTGTTTGTCACGTACCAGCATTTTGGCTTTGATGCCGTTGTTTTTCAGTGACTCCATCAACCGGCTTGCTGCGATGGCTGCTCCTCCTATTCGTTCAGATGTATTTATAATCAGGACTCTCATGGGCAAAAGTTTATGCAAATGTACGGTTTTTAGAGGAAATGTTTGATATTTCCAGCAAGCTTTCTGCTATTTCGCGTGAAAAGATTTCGAGGTTGAAACGTTCTTCCGCCAGTTTGCGGGCATTCTCTCCCATGCGCCGTGCCTCTTCGGGGTGGTCGGCGATGTAGCGGATAGCGTCTATCCAGCCTTGTACGTCGTTATATTCTACGGTGATACCTATTCCTTCCTTGTCGATGTCTATTTCGAAGTTGGGGTTGCGCGAACAGATGACGGGGATGCCGAGGGCGAATGCTTCCACGAGCGTGGTCAGTCCTACGGTATAGGGGAAGTCCAGGCAGCAGATCACGATACAACTTTTGCGTGCCACCAGTTTCCCCAGTTCGTAGGGAATCACTCCGTCGGTATAATGGATGCGAATGGAGTCGGGCAATGCATACGGGTCGATGATCTTTTTATAGTTGATGTTACCGCATGAGACGGCAATGTACAAATCCAGTTTCTCGTTCGTTGCGGCAAATGCCTGGAGCAAGGTGTCTACGTCCCGGTTTTCTTTGCCGGTGGAGATAAATCCTTCGGGCTTCCGGTCGGGCATTTCTGCAAGCAGGTGGTCGTAGAAAGGAAGATCCGGTCCCCAATGGATGAGTTTCAGTTTGTGGGACGGTGCTTTCCGGGTTTTCTGCGAGTCCTGAATCAGTTTCCGACTGAACAGGAACATTTGGTCTATACCTTTGTAGAAAAGGCGGGAGATTTGTTCGCGCCACGGTTTGGGATTGGTGACGACAGCCGTATGATGCCAGATCACGATGGGCTTGCGGTACAGTCCCAGTGCACGGAGGAAGATGACGGGCTCTATACCCCGGAAAGAGGTGGCGTAGAGGACGTCGTATTTCTCCTTGCAGAAGAGAATCTCTTTGGTGGCGTAAAGCATGAGTTTCAGACGGCCGGAGAAATATTTGCATTTGTGCATCACGGAGTGTATTCCGTAATTCTCCAGTAAAGGAAGTCCGTATAAGATGTGTCCGGGGAATTTATATTCTTTCCATTCCTCGTAGCTTTCCCGTGTGAGGCGGGTATGGTAAAAATAAATAGTAAGCAACTTATTTAGTGGTGCTTGTTTCTTTTCAGCCATTTGTTGATTCGGTTTTTGACAGCTTTCGTAATGATGGAGAAATTGCCGTATTTCAGGTTGAGGAACAGTTCTTCGAACGAACGTCCGATCTTGATCCACGGATGATCCCAGCCCATGATGCGGTAAACGCTCTCTTTGTAGGCAACGTTTTCGATGACGTAGCGGGGATGTTTCAGTGGAAAATCCACCTCATAGCGCTTCATCGTGAAGATGCGGCGGTAACCTTTGGGCAGGGTATGAATCGAGCCGGCGAAATGGGTGGAATCTGCCGTTGCTCCCAAGTTATTAATCATGTTGCGGGTAGGCACGATGCTTAGCCCGGAGTTGAACAGTATGGAGGCGTGGAAGATCGTTTCATAAAAGGCTTTCTGCTGTTCCCGGTGACGCTGGCACATGTAGATAAAGTCGCTCCGGAATTTGCGTTCCTTGATAAGCTGTTCCAGTTGTTGCATATTGAAGGAGTCGTCCAGGAAGTTGTAGAACTCATCCCATTGGTCGACTACCCGTTTCCAGCTTGCCCATCCCCAGATAGAGAAGGTGGTGGTAAAGAAATAGTCGTAGGGCATATCTTGGGTGATTTCTTCGGGGTTAAATCCGGCAATCATGCTGATGCGGGTGTCATATTCGTATTTATCCAGCATCTCCTTGCAGAATTGGAAAAAGGAGACGGCGGGCACATCGTCGTCTTCCAATACGATGCACTTGTCGACTTTCGAAAAGGCCCATTTCTGCGAAATGTACTCCGAAGGGTCGCAGCCGAAATTCTTTTCCTGATAAAGCCGTTCTACTTCACATTCCCAGTCTATCTGTGATACGATTTCACGGCAGGCTTTTATTCCGGGCAGGTCACGTTCGTTTCGTGCTCCGTCCTGATAGAGGAAGAGGCGGGACGGACGCGCTTTCTTCACTTGCTCGAACACTTGCGACAACTGTTGCGGGCGGTTGAAGAACAGGATAAGTACCGGGACGTCTACTAAAGCGGATTTCATATTCATAGTTCTTGTTTTGGGGTTGTACTGAATGACAGGGCGGCAGGATAGTGGTTGTTCACTTTTTCCTGCTCTTCTTCTGTAAATCGATGCAGGGTTGGATAGTTGTAACGCAAAAATCCTTCCAGGTCGTCGGGGGCGGTCACTGTGAGAGGGCCGAATTTCACGGGTTGCAGGTGGCGGATGCTTTCTACGGTTACGTGGTCGGCAGTGGCCATTACGTTGTTATAGTAACGGGTGTTTCGTGAGTTGAAACAGCTTTGAACTGACACCAGCATGCGGTAGATTGCTTTTTTAGAGAAAAGTAGGTCGACTACCCTGTTCAGGAAACAGGAGAAGGCTCCCCGGTTCGTGGGGTTCTCTATTTCACATGTACCGAAGTGTTTCCACATCCATATCTCTTTTCCCATCAGGCAGCATTTGAGGAAGCCGAGTGCTTCGGATTGTATTCTTCGCAGCAGCTTGTTGTCGGGAATTTTGTCGAATGGGAATATATCGACAAAAATGCCCGGATGCATCGGGACATTCTTGAACATTTCTTCTACAAAAAGGGTGTCGTTTTTCTTGACTTTGGCAAAATAATACGGGGTATGAGGGTCTGTCTCTATCCATGAAAGGAAGTAGGAAGGACCCAGTTCCCCGGGAGCTACTTTCAGAAATTTGTTGTAGTTCTCCCGCGTCATGCCTATGTCAATATCATCATCCCAGGGGAGAATCGCCTGGTCGTAGAGTGCACCGATTGCCGTGCCGCCAATCACAAAATAGGGAATGTTGTGCTTCTGACACACCCGGATGGTTTCTCCCAATATGTCGTAGAGTTCGGCATGTAATAAATCAAGCTCTTCGGCTGTATATTTCTTGTTCATCGGAAATGGTTAATGCACGTTGTGCTACAAAAGTAGTAATTATATTGCTAAGTTACTATAACTTTGAGTTACTATCACTTTAAGTTCCCTTGCATGTTGAGTTTCCTTGCATAAATTCGGTGGCCACTTGTCCGCGTCCCGGTATGGGAAGGACGGATGCTTGCGGAAAGTCCTTGAGCAGACAGTCTGCCGGATTGATGTCCGGATAGAATTTCTTCAATAGGAACAGGCTGGGGCCGGTGGTGATGCTTCCTATAAAGACGGAGGCGTCCATCAATATCTGTATCGAGGAAAGGAAACGTGCCATTTGTTTCTGTTTCAGCTCTTTGGTGGTCTGCGTGAAGGCGCTGTTGACGTATCCTTTTTCGTCGGGGCTGCAAAGGGTGTACCAGTGTATGTCCGGGGCAAGGGTTTGTACTTGCTCGAAAAGACGGTAATCGTCGGTCAATACAAAGACGTCGCGTAGGGCGGTCTTTTCTTTAATAAGCCGTATGTAGTGTTCCGGTGGAAGCAGATTGGTTTCGGTGATCTTGTCTCCTCCCCGTATCTGGCATCCTGCGTATTGGGGTGGAAGTTGCAGGTCGGCGGCACATTGGCGACATTCCTGTGCGGTGGTGTCGTTGAGTTTCCAGGTGATTTCCGTCAGTTTTTGGAAGGTATGGAGATAGTCGCCGTCTATTCCCAGTTCGGGAATATGGAAATGCTGATTGGGGTTGAATGTCAGTTGAAAGTTGAGCAAGACCGGTTTGCCGTATGTGAAAAAGGCAATCGTTTTTCCGATGATGTTCTTACAGGTTACTTTCAGTTTCCATTTCAGTAACTTCGTCTTAGGCAGCTTTTTGTCTTTCATCAATGCCTGCCAGGAGGGGAGGCGATGGGTGTTATAGGTGTGATGAAACGGTTCGTGCACTTGCTCGCAGAAGGGGGCGAAACAATCTTCCCAACCTTTTTCCCATCCGAAGTTGGCGTCGTCGGAGTAGAGTTTGAACTGTATTTTGTGTTGCAGGCAATAAAGTATTGCGTGAAGCATATAGGTATATTCGGTGAAGAAACCGGCATCTATGCCTATGTGATAAATCATCGTCTTTTTGAAAGAACTATTCAGAAGGCGGTATCGGGTGGCAAGGTCATTTGGGTTCATGTGTCTTCTTTTTGATGAAATATTGGATGCTTTCTTTAAAAGTAACCGATCGGCTGCCCCACATGGTTGCTACGTAGAGTGCTGCAGCAAGCACTATCTTGCTTGCCAGGCGGAGATAAATATTCTCGATGGAGCGGGTGGTGTAATAGGTGATTACCATAACCGTAGCCGCAATGGCAGCATAAGGAAGTATGTCCATCAAGGCATGGCGAAGTTTCAGACCTATTTCCTGCCATACAAAGTAGTGCCATGTCAGTAGCCACAATATATTGATGGATACATAGACGGTAAGCATGGTAAAGATCCCGTAAGAGTGGGCTAATAGAACGCTTGACAGTAAGATGATGCCGAGCGCTATGGTGTTCCACATATAGATGCGGGATTTTCCTTTACTGATAATCAGTTGCTGATAGAGGTATGCGATGGGAGCAAAGGCTCCGCTGATACACAGTATTTGCATGATTAATATGCTGGAATACCACTTGTCGGTGATGGTGATGATAATCAGTTCTTCCGATACGATTCCCAATCCCAACATGGCGGGAAACGAGACAAAAGCGGTGAAACGCAGCATTTTGCGGAATACCCGTTTTTGCCGTTCAAGGTCGTCGGACACTTTGGTGAGTACCGGTTGCGCCACTCCGTTTATCATGCCGGAGATGAAGAGTTGTCCCATGCCGCACCATTTATTGGCTTGGTTGTAATATCCTACTTCTTTTTCGCTGTAGAATTTACCCAGTATCACGGAAAACAGATTGTTATTGATGTGATTGAATACATTGGTAACCAGTAGTTTCCCACTGAATCCGAACATTTCCTTAATCGGGGTGAAGTTGAACTGCAAGCTCGGTCGCCAACGGGTGAAATGCCAATAACAGGCTGTGTTGATGGTTACGTAAACGATGCTTTGCGTAGCAATTCCCCAGTAAGAGAAACCAAAGTAGGCAAGAGTGACTCCGGTGAGTCCGGACACGGTGAGTCCGATAACCGAAGACAATGCCCGCTGTTTGACCATCAGATTACGCAGGAGATAGGCACTGTGGGATATTCCCAGACTGGCAATGAAGAAGCCGATAAAAGAATAACGTGCCAGTGGTGTCAGTTCGGGAGTATCGTAAAAGTCAGCGATAAGCGGTGCACAGAGGAATAACAGCAGGTACAGCGACAGACTGATGGCCGCGTTGAACCAGAATACGGCATTGTAATCATTGTGCGTCACTTCTTTCTTATTAACAAGGGCAGCTGTGAAACCACTTTCCTGTATTGAACTGGCAATGAGGGAGAAGATGGCCAACATTCCCACCATTCCATAATCTGACGGAGTGAGCAACCGCGCGAGGAATATTCCGAAAAGCAGATTTAGCAACTGCTGTATGCCATTGCTGAACCCTCCCCAAAATAGTCCTTTGGCTGTCTTTTCTTTTAGTGACTGATTCTCGCTCATGTTATTTGCAAAGAATACATGAAAAGGCTATGCGTGATGATAGCTTTTCATGTATTCCCTATTCTAGTTTTATTATTTTACTTCGCTACCTGGCTTCACTTCACGTCCCGGCATGATAACTGCCAGACTGCCGTCGTTGTTTTCGGCACTAAGAATCATGCCTTCGCTGACGATACCTTTCAGTTTGCGCGGAGCAAGGTTGGCGATGAAGCAAACCTGTTTGCCTACCAGTTCTTCCGGTTGATAATGCTTGGCAATGCCCGATACGATGGTACGTGTTTCCAGTCCGTCGTCGATTTTGAATTGCAGCAATTTATCCGCTTTCGGCACTTTCTGACATTCAAGAATGGTACCTACGCGGATATCCAGTTTCTCAAAATCCTCGAAGGCAACGTTTGCCCGGATAGGATTGGCTTTGTAGTTGGCTTCCTCGTTTGCTTTCTTTGTATCGAGCAATTTTTGTACCTGTGCTTCGATAGTAGCGTCTTCAATCTTCTCGAACAGCAGTTCCGGTTTGTTCAACTGGTGACCTACGGGAAGAAGGTCGTCACGTCCCAGTTCAGACCATTCGAAAGTATCCATGTTCAGCATTTTGCGGAGTTTTTCCGAGCTGAACGGCAAGAATGGGTCGAAGGCGATGGCAAGGTTGGCAACCAGTTGCAGGGAAATGTTGAGGATGGTTCCTACACGTTCCATATCTGTCTTAGCCAGTTTCCACGGTTCGGTGTCGGCCAGGTATTTGTTTCCGATACGTGCCAGGTTCATAGCCTCTTTCTGTGCATCGCGGAATTTGAATACGTCGAGCAGTTTTTCTACTTCTGCTTTCACGTCTGCGAATTCTTTCAGCGTTTCCTTGTCGTAGTCGGTTAAGCTGCCCTGTGCGGGTACGCGACCGTCGAAGTATTTTTGAGTCAGCACCATTGCACGGTTTACGAAGTTGCCGTATACGGCTACCAGTTCGTTGTTATTGCGTGCCTGGAAGTCTTTCCAGGTGAAGTCGTTGTCTTTTGTTTCCGGTGCGTTGGCGGTCAGTACGTAGCGGAGTACGTCTTGCTTTCCGGGGAAATCAGCCAGATATTCGTGCAACCATACGGCCCAGTTGCGGGAAGTAGAGATCTTGTCTCCTTCGAGGTTGAGGAATTCGTTGCTCGGCACGTTGTCCGGCAGGATATAGCTGCCTTCTGCTTTCAGCATGGCAGGGAATACGATGCAATGGAATACGATATTATCTTTTCCGATGAAGTGAATCAGACGCGTTTCAGGGTCTTTCCACCATGTTTCCCAGCTGTCGGGAAGAAGTTCTTTGGTGTTGGAGATGTATCCGATCGGAGCGTCAAACCATACATAGAGCACTTTTCCTTCTGCTCCTTCTACGGGAACAGGGATACCCCAATCAAGGTCACGGCTTACGGCACGTGGTTGCAGACCCATGTCGAGCCAGCTTTTGCATTGACCGTATACGTTCGGACGCCATTCTTTGTGATCTTCCAGAATCCATTTGCGCAGCCATGCTTCGTGTTTGTCGAGAGGAAGATACCAGTGTTTGGTTTCTTTCATTACCGGTTTGCTACCGCTGATGGCGCTTTTCGGGTTGATAAGATCTGTAGGGGAAAGTGAGGTTCCGCACTTTTCGCATTGGTCGCCGTAAGCGCCTTCCGAATGGCAGTGAGGACATTCTCCGGTGATATAACGGTCGGCAAGGAATGTTTTTGCTTCCTCGTCGTAATATTGTTCGGATGTTTTTTCGATAAACTCGCCCTTGTTGTATAATGTTTTGAAGAAATCCGAAGCCAGTTGGTGATGCGTCGGTGAAGTGGTGCGACTATACACGTCGAATGAGATACCGAACTCTTTGAATGATTCCTTAATCAGCGAATGATAACGGTCTACTACATCCTGTGGAGTAATTCCTTCTTTCTTGGCACGGATGGTGATAGGCACTCCGTGTTCGTCCGAACCTCCGATGAATAATACATCTTCTTTTTTCAGACGCAGATAGCGTACATAGATATCTGCCGGCACGTATACACCCGCCAGGTGACCGATATGGACAGGACCGTTCGCATACGGCAGTGCCGATGTGACGGTGGTTCTTTTGAATTTCTTTTCCATTATATAGTGTGATTTTTGTTGTTTTCAACTTTGCAATGTGCAAAGATAATGACTTTTCACCACAGATTACACGGATTAACACAGATTATTTCATTGAAAAGTGGTCACAGAATGAAACAGGAACGTTTCGTAATAAAAAAACAGGTAAAAAGAAAGTGTTTTACCCTGATATAAGTTGGCTAGAAAATAGCGAATTTGTATCGGGGTATTTTTATATTTTCTATTATGTTCTATTTTTAAGATTGAAACAGATTAGGAGTATCTAAATTGTATTCTAATAAAAGAAGTGACGTATAAAATACTGTATGAATATGCGGAATAAGTAATCTTTCTTGAATACAAATGAGTGAATATTCATGATTGTTGATAGAATCATGAATCATTGCTTTTAAAGGAAGACTTCGTTCCTTTTAAAGAAACGGTTTATTGGTCAGTGAGAAGTACTTTCTTGCTTTTAAACGAAAGGACAAAAGGGCATTTAGAATACTTGTTTTGTGCTGGTTGCTGTCGAATAGGTAACATGTGAGTTGTTTCTATTTGAACTTATATTTGCAATAATCTGCTCCTGAAATTAGGAATTTTGCCTTTTTGATGTTGAATCGAATGATTTAAAGTCTGTTTTGTGTGAATATGGATTATGCAACTTGCTTATCCTTCAAGTTTTCCAATATACTCCGGACTCATCTTGTATATTTTTGATTCTGTATGAGTTTTATGTCCATTTTTTCTGCATAAAGTAATATTCTGTTCTAATGATAAGAATTACATGGTAAGATTATAGCTTTGCATTTCAATAAGTCAGTATAATCTATATAATTTCTTGCTCATTTCCTCTTTTATCATCTATTTCCATCTATATTTCTCCCCTTTTTCTTTCTTTTTTCTCGTAAGAAAGAATATATTTGTACCTAAGTTAAACGAAAACCAAAGCATGATATGATAACAACCCAGTTGCTTCGTCCTGAAAGCATTGTCGTAGTAGGGGCATCGAATAATGTGCATAAGCCGGGTGGCGCAATATTAAAGAATTTGATAAATGGAGGTTATCGGGGAGAACTTCGGGCGGTGAATCCGAAGGAAAAGGAAGTACAGGGAGTTCCCGCCTTTGCGGATGTGAATGATCTGCCGGACACAGATCTGGCGGTGTTGGCTGTGCCTGCCTCGATGTGTCCTGATATGGTGGAAACATTGGCTAGCAAGAAACAAACCAGGGCATTTATCATACTCTCGGCAGGTTTTGGTGAAGAAACTCACGAAGGAGCACTGTTGGAAGAACGTATTTTGGAAACAGTCAATAAATACGGTGCTTCGCTGATTGGTCCTAATTGCATCGGATTGATGAATACATGGCATCATAGCGTGTTCAGCCAGCCGATTCCTAACTTAAACCCCAAAGGGGTGGACTTGATTTCTAGCTCCGGTGCTACGGCGGTATTTATTCTCGAAAGTGCCGTAACAAAAGGTTTGCAGTTCAATTCAGTCTGGTCGGTGGGAAATGCCAAGCAGATCGGCGTGGAAGATGTATTGCAATTTATGGATGAGAACTTCGATCCCGAAAAAGATTCTCATCTGAAACTACTCTATATTGAAAGTATTCAGAATCCGGACAGGTTGTTATTCCATGCTTCGTCTTTGATTAGAAAAGGGTGCAAGATTGCGGCAATCAAAGCCGGAAGTTCGGAGAGCGGAAGCCGGGCGGCATCTTCCCATACAGGAGCAATCGCCAGTTCCGATTCGGCAGTAGAGGCTTTGTTCCGTAAAGCAGGGATTGTGCGCTGTTTCTCTCGTGAGGAATTGACTACCGTAGGTTGCGTGTTTACTTTACCCGAATTGAAAGGAAAGAATTTTGCCATTATCACTCATGCCGGAG
>ERZ773225.2617-NODE-2617-length-17762-cov-5.643870_pt1 | contig 17762 bp, 12 predicted proteins | sample MGYA00580993_ERZ773225 | MGnify/ENA primary metagenome ERZ773225 (study PRJEB29015, sample SAMEA2737748) | human gut metagenome | biome: human gut; feature: human-associated habitat; material: faeces | place: China | collected 2012 ...
GCTATGACGCCTACATGACCGCGGTCGCAGCCATCGAAAAGGCCCAGTCCACCGACGGCACCGCCATCCGCGACGCGCTGGCCGGTCTGTCCATTGATCTCGTCACGGGCTCTTTGAGTTTCGATGCCAACGGCGACGCAGTCAAGAGCACCGCCTACATCAAGCAGGCGATCAATGGCAGCTTCCAGTTCTACAAGGTGCAGTCCGCCGACTGATCCATTGCCACGCAATACTGACCACAATGGCCTCCGGTCGGGGGGGATTCCCTCCGACCGGTGCATCGTTTCATCCGGCAGCGTCCGAACCCGCTGCCGGATGAAATCATTCTTTTATCGTCGTGTCCAAGCTGGCTCATTTCAGTGAGCGGTTCGCGGTTTGGACATGGCGATAAGCAAATAACAGGAGGTTCCCCTATGGGTGTTCTCAAGCAATGGCTGCCCTATGTCCTGTCGGGCATTTCGGCCGGCGGCCAATATGCGCTGATCGCCGTCGGCTATACGATGGTCTACGGCATTCTGCGCCTCATCAACTTCGCACATGGCGATATTTTCATGGTCGCGGGGCTCATCATGGTCTATCTTTCGGCGACGATGCCGCTGTATGCTGCCCTGCCCGCCGTCGTGATTCTGACGGTCGCGCTCGGCTTTGCGGTGGAGCGCTGCGCATATAAGCCGCTGCGGCAGGCTCCGCGCATGTCCGTTATGATCTCCGCCATCGGCGTAAGCTATCTGCTGCAAAATCTTGCGTATTACGTCACCGGCGGCGTTCCGAAACAGTATCCGGAACTGCCGTGGATTTCCGACACCATCACGATTCTCGGCGCATCTACCAAGCGCGTAACCGTCATTACCCCCGTTCTGACGCTGGTGCTGGTCGTGGCGCTCGTGATTCTCATCAAGCGCACAAAGGTCGGCATGGCCATGCGCGCAGCCTCGAAAGACTTTGAAACGGCGCAGCTGATGGGCATCAAGATCAACTCCGTCATTTCCTTTACGTTTATCATCGGCTCCGCGCTGGCAGCTGTTGCCTCGTTCCTGTTCTTCTCGAACTACACGACCATCGCGCCGTCCTCCGGCGCCATGCCGGGCCTCAAGGCCTTCGTCGCGGCCGTCTTCGGCGGGATCGGGTCGATCCCCGGCGCGGTCATCGGCGCGTTCATCATCGGCATCTGCGAGAATCTGCTCAAGGGCATGAAGCTGACGGCGTTCTCCGATGCGTTCACGTTTGCGCTGCTCATCATCATTCTCGTCGTCAAGCCGACGGGCCTGTTCGGTGAAAAGCTGACAGAGAAAGTCTGAGGAGGAGCATATGGAAAAGAAAAAAGGCCTCTCTTTGCAGACCGTTCTGACCATCGCAGGTCTTGCGCTTATCTATCTGCTGGCGTTCCTGCTTGACCGCATTCCCGGCATCCCCATCATGCTCACGACGGTTCTGCGCAAGGGCGCGATCTACTCCCTTGTCGCCGTATCCATGAACCTCCTGAACGGCTTCACAGGCCTGTTCTCGCTCGGGCAGGCAGGCTTCATGCTGGTTGGTGCATATACATTCGCCGTCCTCAATATCTCGAGCGGCATCCGGTCTACCGTATATCAGTATTATGACCCGCTGCTCAAGTTCTCCCTGACCGAAACGCTTCAAAACGTGCTCGGCAATACGGCAGGTACGGTTCTCGGCGTATTCATCTCCCTGCTGCTGGCAGGATTGCTGGCGGCAGTGCTGGCGTATCTGATCGGCCTGCCCGTTCTGAAACTCAAAAGCGACTATCTGGCCATCGCCACGCTCGGCTTTGCCGAAATTATCCGCGCGCTCGTTCAGCTGGAGGCGTTCGCGCCCATTACCAACGGCTCGCAGCTGCTGCGCGGCTTCCCATATTTTACGGATACATTCATGCCGTTCGTGATCGTCGGCATCTGCATTGCCGTTGTCGTGCTGCTCATCAACTCGACCTATGGCCGCGCGTTCAAGGCCATCCGCGACGACGAGATCGCCGCCGAGGCCATGGGCATCAACCTTGCCCATCACAAGCGCATGGCGTTTACAATCTCGTCCTTCTTCGCAGGCATTTCCGGCGCGCTGCTCGCCATGTACCAGACGACGGTGCAGGCCAATACATTCAAATCCGCCATGACATATGAGATTCTGCTCATCGTCGTCATCGGCGGCATCGGCTCCATCTCCGGCAGCTGCATCGGCTCGTTTTTGTTCATCGCGTGCTCGGAGTGGTGGCTGCGGTTTTTGGACAACGAGACGTATATCGAGACGTATATCGGCGCGTTCAAGGTTCCGCTGCTGCGCACGGGCTTCCGCATGGTCGTGTTCTCGGTCGTTATCATGATCGTGGTGCTCTTCTTCCGCAAGGGCATCATGGGTACCCGTGAACTTTCGCTGGCGGGACTGGCCGACAGGCTGCGGAAAAAATCCGCGAAGGGAGGGAAACAGGCATGAGTACGCCCGTTCTTCATGTGGAGCATATCACCATGCAGTTCGGCGGCGTCGTCGCCGTCAACGACCTCTCGATGGATATTTATCCAGGCGAGATCGTCGCCCTCATTGGCCCGAACGGTGCAGGCAAGACCACAGCCTTTAACTGCATCACCGGCGTCTATGAGCCGACAAACGGCCGCGTGGACTTCATGGGTGAACCAATCGTCTGTAACCATCCGCGCGGGAAAATGAAAAAGACCTACGCAGGCGAGCATGCAGAGCGCTATCTGTCCCTGCCCGCTGTCTCCTACACACCCGATAAAATCACGAAGCGCGGCATCGCACGCACCTTTCAGAACATCCGACTGTTCAAATCCATGACTGTCTTTGAAAACGTTCTGACGGCCATGCACCTGCGCCGCACATCCAATGTTTTCTCCGCAACCTTCCGCGCTAACCGCAGAGAAGAGGCCGCGCAGCGCGAAAAGGCGTTGGAACTTCTGAAAATCGTCGGACTCGACGATGTGAAGGATGAACTCGCTACAGCCCTGCCCTACGGCAAGCAGCGCAGGCTTGAGATTGCCCGTGCGCTGGCGACCAACCCGAAGCTGCTGCTGCTCGATGAGCCTGCTGCGGGCATGAATCCGCAGGAAACGCTTGAACTGACCGCTTTCATCCGCAGCATCCGCGACCGGTTCGGCCTTACGATCTTCCTCATTGAGCATCATATGAATCTTGTTATGGACATCTCCGACCGCATCTATGTCATCGACTTCGGCAAGCAGATCGCGGCCGGCGTTCCGGCAGAGATTCAAAACGATCCGCGCGTCATCGACGCGTATCTGGGGGTGGACGAGGATGCGTAACATTCTGGAAATCAAAAATCTGGTCGTCTCCTATGGCGGCATTGAGGCCGTCAAAGGTATTGATTTGAAGGTCGAGGAAGGCAAAATTGTCACCCTCATCGGCTCGAACGGTGCAGGCAAATCGACCACCCTGAAGGCAGTTGCCGGACTGGTCAAGCCGAAATCGGGTGAAATTCTCCTGAACGGTGCGAATCTGGTTGGAAAATCGACCGATCAGATCGTCTCGAGCGGTGTCACGCTTGTGCCGGAGGGCCGCCGTGTATTTGAAAACCTGACTGTGGCGGAAAACCTGCGCATCGGCGCATATCTGCGCAAGGACTCCCTCGCAGACGATCTGGCCCGCGTATATGACCTGTTCCCGCGGCTGAAAGAGCGCGAGTGGCAGCAGGCCGGGACACTCTCGGGCGGCGAACAGCAGATGCTGGCCGTTGGCCGCGCGCTTATGGCCAAGCCGAAGCTGATCATGATGGACGAGCCCTCCCTGGGCCTTGCCCCCATCGTCGTCCGGGGCATTTTCGAGATCATCCGCGAAATTAACCGCCGGGGCATCACGGTTTTGCTCATTGAGCAGAACGCAAATATGGCGCTCAAAATCGCAGACTGGGCCTACGTCATGCAGACCGGGTCCATTCTCATGCAGGGTCCCGGCGAAGAACTGGCCGCCAACGAGGAGGTCAAAGCCGCATATCTCGGAACCGCAAAGTAATACTCCCCCGGTGGTCCGCATGCCACGGACTGCCGGGATTTTTTTGACTTCTGCGGCGGACGGCGCATAAAAAGTCTCTATTTTTTGAAAAGCCCGCAATTTTTTTGCATATCGTTTATAAATGCTTTACAAATCACCCGAATAAAGGCGCTATAATCAGCATAATCGAAACAAAGAGGAAGTGAACTGCATGGGAACAGATCCGTATCAGGTGCTGGGCGTGTCTCCGAACGCATCGGAGGACGAAATCCGGCAGGCATACCGCAGGCTGGCAAAGAAATACCATCCCGATCTGAATCCCGGCGACAAAACTGCTGCGCAGAAAATGAACGAGATCAACGCGGCCTATGACGCGATCAAGAATCCGCAGGCCTATCGTCAGCAGCAGGCGCAGCAGCAGGCCCGGCAGCAATATAACCAATCCAGTCAGCAATATTACGATCCGTTCTCGGATCCGTTCGGCTTCTGGGGCTCGCAAAACGACAGTCAGCAGAGCGACTGGCAGCAGACAAACCAGAATGGCTGGCAGACATGGTACACCTACCGTTCTTCTGACGAGGAGCAGGACGGCAGTGACGCCCCAGGCGGCTACCGCTGGACGTACCACCGCACCCGCCGGCGCGGAAATTTTCTTGTGCGGCTGCTGGGCATTTATCTACTGATCCAGATTGTCGCCATGCTGTTCGGCAGCTGCGGCTATCGCGGCGCGTATTATGACCCATATTATTACCGCAATTACAGCTACAGCGATTCGGGAATCTATTCCGGCCAGAGCCAGTCGCAGACCGACTCCGGCACGGATTCCGGAAGCTGGTATTGAGCGTACCTATCTCACAGGAGGAACTCCGTATGTCCAGAACAATCGGTATTGATCTCGGCACAACCAACAGCTGCGTGGCGGTGATGGAGGGCGGCGAACCCGTTATCATCCCCAACGCCGAAGGCGGACGCACAACGCCGTCTGTCGTTGCGTTTTCCAAGACCGGAGAACGCATGGTCGGCCAGATTGCAAAGCGGCAGGCTGTCACAAACCATGACCGCACCATTTCTTCCATTAAGCGCCAGATGGGTACCAACTACAAGGTTTCCATCGACGGGCATAAATACACGCCGCAGGAAATTTCCGCGATGATCCTGCAAAAACTCAAAGCGGATGCCGAGGCCTTCCTCGGCGAACCTGTGACCGACGCCGTCATCACCGTCCCGGCCTATTTTACCGACGCACAGCGTCAGGCGACGAAGGACGCGGGCAAGATCGCGGGCCTCAACGTCCAGCGCATCATCAACGAGCCGACGGCAGCCGCCCTTGCCTACGGCATTGATAAAGAGCAGTCGCAGAAGATCATGGTTTACGATCTGGGCGGCGGTACGTTCGACGTGTCCATTCTGGATATCTCGTCCGGCGTGATCGAAGTGCTTGCCACGGCAGGCAACAATCATCTGGGCGGCGACGATTTTGACCAGTGCATTGTCGATTATCTCGTTTCCGAGTTCAAAAAGCAGACGAAAATCGACCTGACGCGGGACCCCGCCGCCATGCAGCGCGTGCGCGAGGCCGCTGAAAAGGCCAAGATCGAACTTTCGTCCATGACCCAGACGACCGTTGAGCAGCCGTATATCGCCGTCGGCAAGCAGGGGCCGCTGCATATGGATATCCCGCTCACGCGGGCAAAGTTCAACGACCTGACCTATCATCTCGTGCAGGCCACCCGCGAGCCAGTCAATCAGGCCATCAACGATTCCGGCGTTTCCATCTCACGGATCAGCAAGGTTCTCATGGTTGGCGGCTCAAGCCGCATCCCGGCTGTGCAGGATCTGGTGCAGTCCATGACAGGCTCTCTGCCGTTCAAGGGCATCAACCCTGACGAATGTGTCGCCATGGGCGCATGTTTGCAGGCGGGCGTCCTGTCCGGCAGCGTAAAAGGACTTCTGCTGCTCGATGTCACGCCGCTGTCGCTCGGCATCGAGACGCTGGGCGGCGTGTGCACGCGTATCATTGAGCGCAACACAACGCTCCCCATCCGCAAGAGCCAGATCTTCACAACGGCCTCCAGCTTTCAGTCGTCCGTCGATATCCACGTTTTACAGGGCGAGCGCCCCATGGCGCACCAGAATAAGGAACTTGGCCGCTTCCAGCTGACCGGCATCCGCCGTGCGCCCAGAGGCGTCCCGCAGATCGAGGTCACGTTCTCTATCGACGCCAACGGCATCGTAAACGTCTCGGCCAAGGATCTCGACACCGGAAAGGCGCAGCAGATCACCATCACCGCCTCAAGCAACATGAGCCGCGAGGACATTGACCGCGCCGTGCGCGAAGCACAGCGCTACGCCGCCGAGGACGCGAAGCTGAAAGCCGAGGCTACCGCGCGCGACCGCTGCGAACAGATGATCTTCCAGGCCGGAAACGCGAAAAATCTTCCCAAAGAAGACAAGGCCCGCTTGGCTGAGGCTGTCAAAAATGCCCGCCGCGCCATCAAGTCCAAGGATCCCGCACAGATGAACAGCGCAGCTGACCAACTGGAATCACTTCTTAACGAGGCCGGCGTGCACATCGACCCGAACGCGGAATACCGCGGCTCGGCCAGCTATGAAAATCCAAACAACGACTTCACCGACGATGCCGTTGACGCGGACTTTGAGGAAATGAACTGATCCCCCCACACTATAAGAAATCGTCCCCGGTTTTCTCTCTGAAAACCGGGGACGTTCTATTTCTGTGATCCTGTTACAGCTTTTCCAGCACTGCGTCCGGAACCGTGCAGTCGTCTGCGCTCAGGTCGGTTTGGAAGTCAAACTGTGCCGAGATCGACACCTGCGTATCGACAACGCCAACCTGCACGCTGCCGCCGGTCGTGACGCGGAGGGCCGTGATCGCCCCGTCCTGCACATCCAATTCCAGCGTTCCGGGCAGATACTGCACATCCAGCTTCTCCGCCTCCGGCGCGATGGCGCAGGCTGCTTGCTTCGTCTGCTCGGCGCTGAGGCTCAGCGCATAGCGCCAGCCGTTCTCCGTCTGTTCGCTCGTAACGCTGTCCTCCAGACAAGCGCGGTAGGCCAGATCAATCAGATCCGCACATTTGACCAGCGTCTGCTCGCTCGCAGTGGGCGTTCTGCCATCCTTGGAGAGAACCGTTTCCCCCGAGAAATAGAGTTCCAGCACACCCGCACGGATGCAGCTGACGGTTTTTCCTTCCTTTACGGTACGGGTGTAATCCAGCGACGTATCAAAAATCACGGGGCCGCAGTTGGCGCTTAGCTTGACGCGGGCTGACAGCGGGTCGCGTCGGCCAAGTTCAGAGGCAGCGGACAGCACGCGCACCAGATCCTCCGTCAGTTCCAGCTTGCCCTGATAGCCGCCGTTTGCAATCGCGTCGGTCACAGCCGCAGGGACGGCGTGCGCTGTCTGCGCGTCCGGCTGGACAGTGAGTTCAGCCCAGACAGTCATCGGCTGCATCTGGCCTGCACTGTTTTCCGCCTGGCAGCTGCCGGAGGCTTCGATCGAGCGGATTACGCCGTCTTCAACATGCATGCACAGGTCGATACTCTCAACGGCGCTGAGCGAGTCTGCAATCGTCGGCGTCAGCAGCGAGAGCGCCTGCTCCGCATCCTTACCGTAGGCGGTCACGGAATAGACCTCTTCACCGCTTTCACGGGCGTAGGTCACATCGGTCGCGTTGTAGAGTTCCAGCAGATGCTCGCCGAGCGTGGAATAGTCCGGGAACAGACCGTTCGTACGGTACGCACTGCCGTTTTCCAGATAGATTGCGCCGTCATAGTAATATAGCTGGACGCCGTTTTCCTCGATGCAGAGAATCGTGTTTCCGCCGGCCTGCGTGCGGAACAGGCGCGCATCCGTTTGCAGCGTCTCGTCTCCGAGATCCATCTGCACAGATGCGGTCATGTCCAGTTCCCTGCGGCCAGAGAGATCTTTCAGCAGCAGGAGCGCATCCACACTGCTCTTGAGACTGGCCCGGTAGATGAGGATTCCGGCGGCGATCAAAATCACGGCCACAAGCGCGATGATCCACCAGACGCGGCGCTTTTTCTTCTTTTTCTGCAGCTGCTCCGGTGAGACGGGCGCTTCCTGCGCGTCCGGGTCGATGACGCCGATGACGGCGTCGGTCGCACTCTGTTCATCCTGCATGGCCTTGCGCAGCGCCTGCATCTGGCGGCGGCGGGCCTTGCCAAGCTTATGGATCAGATGAATGATGAGCAGCACCAGCAGCGCCGCAAGTCCGGCCAGCACGAGCCACACCCACCAGACGGGGAACGTGGACAGCGCCGCAAGCTGTACGGTCTGCCCGGCAGCCTCAAAGGCCAGATAGCTGCCGACCTCGGTCGTCTCCACCTTCTTCCAAACGCCGTTTTCGTTTTCCACATAGAGATCCAGCTTTCCGCTCTGCCCATCGGGCGCGCGGAAGCGGATCGTATGCGTGTCTGCGCCGTCATCCGGCAGGCGAAGCTGCCACTGCTCGACGACGGAACGCGCCACATGCGCGGCGGGCGCATGGCCGTCCGCAATGTTTTCGCAATATTTCCGAATTGCCTCCGGGATGCTGGCTGAGATCTCACCAAAGGCGGCCGGCGTGATAGCCTGCGGCTGCGCCTGCAGGCGGTCGCTGCTCGTATACGCGCCTTCGGCTAGGAAGACAGGTCTGCCGTCCGCGCGCTGTGCGTCGCTCGGGAGTGCGTCGATACTGGCATGGTACTGTGCGGTCACAGTGGTATCAAATCGGATGTTGTTCAGCGTCTGTACGTCCCACTCGCCGTACTGTCCGTCAACAGCAGGAATATCCGGGTACGCGCTGTCCGGCAGCGAATCACCATAACGGACAGCGACAGCCTTGAGCACCTCGCCGTCTGCGACGAACCGCACGGTAAAGGTTTGGAATTCGTCAGGAAGCGCCTTGTTTACCAGCAGCGCCTCATAGACCACGGGCTCCGCCTGTCCGGCAACGCTTGCGCCGTCAAGTCCGGCCAGCGTATCGGAGACAAAAACGTTATCCGCAAACGCGCCCGCGCCGCTGCCGCTGATCGCGCCTGCATACTGTGAATAATCGGTGATGGATACAAGTGATGTGCATCCGGAGACGGTGCTTCCGCTGCCGGTTATGCTGTCCGTCACGCCCGTGCCGGTGATGCCGCCGACATAGCGCCCGCCGGAAAGCGTGCACTTTGCCCAGCAATTTTCGATCACCGCGCTGCAGATGCCCGCGACGCCGCCGACATAATCGCCGCTCTGGCTCTCTGCGCTGCCGTAGGCCTCACAGCTGTCGATCAGGCCGAGATCCATCCGGCCGCAGATCGCCGCCGCGCAGTCCTTTTTGGCTGTGACTGCACCGCTGGAAACGCAGCGCTGCAAAACGGCGCGCAGTTCGTACTGTTTACGCTCGGTCGAAGACAGACTCTTGCTGACATCGCTTTCGGGGTCGGCGCCGGCCTCCATGCCCATCGCGCCCGCGATGCCGCCGACATTTCGGTCAGCCTGCACCGTGCCCGTGTTTTCGCAGCCGCGCAGCGCGCCCATGGTGATGCTCTCCGGATCGGTCTGCGAGCCGTCGGTTACAAGATCGCGGTTTTCCAGACTGTCCATAGCGTCAAAGACGGTCGTACTGATCTCGTCCAGCTTGTCGCTGACGGCCTGCACGTCTTTTTGCAGCGTCTCGGACAGATTCGCCGCCTGTGAGCCGATGGCGCGCATCTGTGCGCCCATGCCGCTCAGCGCGCTTGCCAGTTCCGGCATGGAAGCGTCTGCATTCATCTGCAGCGACGCGCTGAGCGCGCCGGAGCCGTCCGTGCCGCCGGAGATTGAAATGTCAGACGGGTCAACGAATCCGCCCACGCCCGCGCCGATCCCGGCGTCCTTGTGGCCTTCAATTTCCAGCGGGTGCGTATCGACGCTGACGCCGCCGTCCGCTCCCGCACCAATGACGGCGCCAATGCCTGCCGACGCGTCCCCGACGGTGAGGTCTGCCCCGCCGCTCACACCGCCATTTGCCAGCGCACCCGCATCGATAGTTGCGGTCGCGCGGAGATTATTGGCTGCATTCGAGGCGCTGTCGAGATACGTTCCCATTCCGGCCAGCTGGGAGCCGAGGTCGCTTGCCGCACCGCCTGCGTCAGCGGTTGCCTGATCGGTGAGCGTTTTCAATTCCTTCAACTGGTTCTGCAGCTGCTCCTTTGTGCTCTCAGAGACAGTCACAGCGACATACGGCTCGACCTGACCGGCGATGCCGCCAACGTCCTTGCGGCCGTAGATCGTGCCGGAATTTGTATTGTTGAGCAGATACCCGCTCGTCACGCCCGCAATGCCGCCGACATTGTAGCCGACATGCTCATAGCCGACCGTGCCGGTATTTTCGCAGACTGCGATCAGGCCAGTATTCCGGCCCGCGATGCCGCCTGTGGCGGTCGTGGTGAGGAAGGTCTGCGTAGTGGTGAGATTGGCAAGGTCGAGCGTCATATCGATTTGGATATCGCTGAGACTCAGCGCAGTGTCTACATTATTGATATTGACGCTGCCGCTGTTCGTGCAATGCCGGATGGTGCCCGCATTCTGGCCCGCAATGCCGCCCGTGGCGTTCGTACCCTGCCCCTTGCCCTCAAACGAGCAGCTGACAATCTGCCCGGAGGCCTGATTGCGGCCCACGATGCCGCCGATCTGCGTGTCGCCCTGCACCATGCCGGTGAACGTGCAGCAGACGATTCTGCCGTAATTTTCGCCCGCGATGCCGCCGCAGGCGATCTTATCACCGCCCGCAGCTACAGAGCCCGCAACATTCAGGTTTGCCACGCGTCCGCCGGGCAGGATCGTGCCGAACAGCCCGGCGGGGCTGGCATTTTGCGTGAGATTGAAATCGGAGATGGTGTGCCCGCGCCCTTCAAACGTGCCGCCGAAGGAAGCTGCGGGCGTAAAGTCCACGCCGGAGAGCGAAATGTCGGCGCGCAGGATAAAGGTTTTGCCCTGCGACCAGGTATCGAGGGAGCAGTCTTTCGCAAACGCGGCAAAATCGGCCGCAGAGTCCAGATAGACGGTCTGCGCACTGTCTGCTGCCCCCGCTGCCGGAACGAGCGCGAGGCACAGTGCAAGCGTGAGCAGCAGGGCCGTCACGCGGGCCCGGGGCATTCTGTGGTTATTCATGCTCTGCATCCTCCTCTTCCGCTGCCACCGGTACTTCCGGCGTGCCGGGCTCCTCCGGCGGAGTCTCTGGTTCGGCCGTGCCGGAGAGCAGACTGATATTGACGTCTCCCTCCACGACTGCGTGGACAACGCCGCTGATCTGACCATGGATTTCTCCGCGCACCATACCATCGATGCGCACGCGTCCCGAAGACTGATGCGAAGAGACAGCAGAGGGCATATCGAACGCAGTCTTATCAATGACCTTCTCACCCAGAAGCAGAATCTGCGGCAGAATGAACATGACGATGAAGATCGTGATAATCGTGCCGCGGCCAAGGCTGTCGCCGATACCGGCAATCGCGGCGTTGGAGGTCATCTGGCCGATGAGGATACCGGCGATGGCCATCATAAGGCCCGAGGTGATGATCGTCGGGAAGGACATGTTCATCGTTTCGATGATCGCGTCCTTTTTGGGCATTTTGTCCTTGAACTCCATGAATCGGCTGGTCGTGACGATTGCATAGTCGATATTCGCGCCCATCTGAATGGACGAGACGACCAGATAACTCAGGAAAAACAGGGGGCTATTGGTGATGGTCGGGATGCCGTAATTGATCCAGATACTGCCCTGAATGACCAAAATCAGCAGCACCGGGATACCGGCGGATTTGAACGTGAACAGCAGCACGACCAGAACGATCAGGATGGACAGCACCGACACGACGACATTGTCGCGCGAGAACGAGGTCTTGAAGTCCTGCTCGGACGAGGAATCACCCACGACGTATACCTCGCCATCCGGATAGTATTTGCGTGCGACGACGCGCATCTGGTCGAGGAAGTCATAGGTTTCATCGCCGCCCACGGGCAGATTCAGGTAGACGAGCATACGGGTATAATCGTCGGACTGCAGTTGCTTGCGCGCGTTGGTGATCTGCGAATAGGCGCTTTCAAGTGTCTCGGTCATGTCGGCGTCGAGCGTGACGTAGCCGTCCTGCATCTCGCCGTAGAGAAAGGTAAACATATCGATGAGCGGCACGGAGTAATTGGGAAGTCCCCCGATGATCTTGCCGTAATTGCCGCCGTCGGCAGCGTAGGCCGCATAAAGCAGTTCCGCGACCTCATAGTCAAGGTCGGTCAGTTCGGAAAACTGCCGCGGCGTCAGTGCGTCGGTCAGCATATAGCCGCCCATCGCCTCCACATTGGAAAGGCCCAGCGTGGAATCGACCTCGTCGTATGTCCCAAGTTCGTCCAGCAGCTTCTTTTCCGCCGCATAATCCCCTGCCGGAACCACAACGGCGACCATATTCGTCGAGCCGAAGGTGTCATCCATGAGATCATCCGCGATCTGCTGCTCTGAGTGCTTGGTCGTCTCCAGATAGCTGAAGCCGTAGACATACGGGCAGTTGTTTGCAAAGAGCATTGCAACAATGATCACCACCAGAAAAATCGGCGGGATGATCTTCTTCGTTGCGTAGGCAAATCTGCCGACAAACGGGATCTTGGGAACAAAGTTCTTGTGCCGTGTGGCGTCGATCTTCTTGCCAAAGAGCATCAGCAGACCCGGCATGAGGAAGAACACTGCAAACAGCGAGAAGAAAATAGACTTAATGAGGCAAACGCCGAGGTCAAAGCCCAGCCGGAACTCCATAAAGAGCATCGCAACGAGGCCGCCGATGGTCGTCAGGCTGCTGCCGCAGATCTCCGGCACAGCCTTGCTCAGCGCGACAATGACCGCTTCGCGGATAGGCAGCTTCTCATGCTCCTCCTTATAGCGGTTGCAGAAAATGATCGCATAGTCCACAGACAGCGCTAATTGCAGCACAATCGTGACGGAGTTTGACACGAACGAGATCGTGCCGAGCAGGAAGTTCGTGCCCATGTTCAAAAGCGCCGCTGCAATGAACGTAATGAGCAGCACCGGCACCTCCGCATAGGTCTGCGAGGTCAGGATCAGCACGGACACTACGACGATAGCTACGATGATGACGATCACGCCGATCTCCTGCGCCAGCGTCTTTGACGCCGTATCGCCAAAGGTCGCCGAGACATACATATCATAGCCGGAAAGTTCGTCCTCGACCCGCCCCATGACCGTCTCGCACATATCGTCCGTCTCGGAATAGTCAAAGGTAATATTGTAGAGCGCGGAAGCATTGGTATAATGCTCCTTCGTGTCGTCAAACGTAACGCTCTGCACGCCATCGACCGCTTCCAGCCGTTCGGACACGGCCTGCGCCTCGTCATAGGTCACGTTGACAAGCATGATCTTTGCCGTGCCAAACGTGATAAATTCATCCTCCATCAGATGCAGGCCCTTGTACGTCTCCGAGTCCTTCGGCAGATACGCCGAAAGCTGGTTCTCCACCTGCACCCAGTTCCGCGAAAACGCGGAAAACACCAGCCCAATGGCGACAATCAGAAAGATCAGATTCCGCTTGTCTACAATAAAGCTGGCAAGCTTATACATGAAGCCCTCTTCGTTGTTTTTCGGTTCCTGACTCATGATTCACACTCCTGTGTTTGAATCTCCTGAAAATTCAATCCAGTTTAGCACAAAACAGCCGGAATTGGCAATAGGCAAGCGAATAAAGATGTGCAAAAAACGCCCGGAGGGAGTTCCCTCCGGGCTTCCGGTTTTCTTAAGGCAATCCCGCACGATTCGGCGAGAGATTTTTCGTCAGGTCAAGGGTTGAAACGCGCAGGAATACTTTGTGTATTGCAAGCGTTTCAAGCCGCAGAATTGGCGTAAAAGATCTGCCGAAGCGTGCAGACGTAATTATACGGTGCTGCCTTAAATCTTTTCCGCAGAATTCTCAGGCGCTGTGCTGTCACATCGAAATCCATCCGAACGCATTTGCAACGGAACTGATGAGGATAATCGCAGCAAAGAACGGGCAGAGGAAGCGGATCATGGCGTTGAAGACCTTTTTCCGGCGGAACATATGCTCGCCGAGCAGGACCTCCTGCTCGATACGGTTCACACCGGCGACCCGCGAAACAAGCAGGCAGACCGCGATCGCCGCGATGGGCATCATGACGGAGTTCGTCAGAAAATCGAAGAAATCCAGCAGCTGCATCCCGATGATCTTCACACCTGCCAGCGGCCCATAGCCAAGAGACGACAGGCTGCCAAGCCCCAGCATCACAACGCCGATAACCGCCGTCGCTTTTTTCCGGCCCCAGCCAAGTTCGTCCTGGAGGGTAGACACAGCGCTTTCCGTCAGCGCGATGGAACTCGTCAGCGCCGCAAACAACACCAGCAGGAAGAACAGAATGCCGATTGGGGTCCCGAGGCCCATGGAATCAAAGACCTTGGGGATTGTGATGAACATAAGTGACGGGCCTGCTTTCAGCGCATCCGGGTCGCCGCCCGAGAATGCGAACACAGCAGGGATGATCATGAGTCCCGCCATAATGGCGATGGCTGTATCGAAAATCTCTACATTGCGCGTCGAGCCTTCGATGGAAATGTCTTTTTTCATGTACGAGCCGAACGTGATCAGAATGCCCATGGCGATGGACAGCGAGTAGAACATCTGTCCCATGGCCGCCACGACCGTCATCCACGAGAAATGCGCAAGGTTCGGCACAAGAAAATATTTCACGCCCTCCAGCGCACCGGGCCGCGTTACAGAATAGACCGCGATGATCACAGACAGCACAACCAGCACCGGCATCATGAATTTTGACACGCGCTCAATGCCGTTTTCCACACCCGCAAAGATGATCGTCAGCGTCAGCGCCGCAAACACGGCGAAACAAACCTCCGCCGAGACGCCGTTGGAGATAAACGCGGAGAAATAGCCGTCGGCGGCAAGCGCGCTGCCGCGGCCAAGGACATAATCAGCCAGATATTTGACGACCCAGCCGCCGATAACCGAGTAATACGGCACGATCAGGATCGGGATGATTGCGTTGATCCAGCCGCCGAACCGCAGCCAGCCGGAGTTCCCGAACGCCTTGAACGCACCAACCGGGCTTTTGCCCGTCATGCGGCCAATGGATGTTTCCGCAACGATCATCGTATAGCCGAACGTCATCGCCAGAAGGATGTAGACCAGCAGGAAAATCCCGCCGCCGTATTTCGCAGCCAGATATGGAAAGCGCCAGATGTTTCCAAGGCCGACGGATGCCCCCGCAGCCGACAGGACAAATCCGATTTTCCCGGAAAATGTGCTTCTTGTATGCCCTTTTTGACTCATTTTTCTTCTCCAATCCGCTGCGCAGCGCGCAGCTTTCACAGTGTATCACAGAAGTGTGCAAAAAACAATCCCCCGCCGGAAAACACATGTTTTTCCTGTATTTGCATATTTATGGATGTCCATGTACATCCTGCCGCCGGAAAAGTTGCAGTTTCAAACTGTGCATTTTCCGTTTCTTAAGAAATATTTATTGTTTATCGATAATTTTTAATTGACAAACAATCTTTTTTATGGTAGTCTGTGGCTACAGAAAGGGAGTGTGCTTCTTATGAACTGGTCAAAGGATCGCTCCATCGCGCTTTCACGCGGGTGCGTGGTGCTGTTTATGATTCTGCTGGCGTCGCTCGATATCGGGTGCTATTGGGCAGTCAAATGGTTTGTCGGGCTGCGGCTGATGAATTGGCAGTATGTGTTTCTGATGATGCTGACAATCTATCTTTGCAGCGGCTTCGGCTGGGTGCTGCTCGTGCGGCTGTGGCAGCTGCTGAACAATATCCGCATGCAGCTTGTCTTCGATCTGCGGAACGTAAAGCTGCTGCGGCAGGTCAGCTGGTGCTGCGTCGGGGCCGGAGCCGTGTGCCTTGTCAGCTGTCTGTATTATCTGCCGTTCGTTGCGGTCGCCATCGCGGCGGGCTTCATGGCGCTGATTGTGCGCATCGTCAAGAATATTTTCCAGCAGGCCATCGACATGAAGGCTGAACTCGACCTCACGATTTAGGAGGGTGCGGCATGGAAATTCTCGTAAATCTGGACGTGATGATGGCCAAGCGCAAAATTTCCGCCGGAGAGTTGGCCGAACGCATCGGCATCACGCCTGCAAATCTGTCCATTCTCAAAAACAACAAAGCCAAGGCCATCCGTTTTTCCACGCTCATGGCCCTGTGCCATGAACTCCGCTGCCAGCCGGGTGACCTGCTGGAATTTGTAGACGATCAACAGGAGGGTTCCGATGGAAGACCATAAAACCAACGAATTTCCCCGCTCGCCGGAAGCATCCGATTGGGCGCAGGACGCGCTCGTGCCGAAAAAGCCGCCGTTTTCCGCAAACCGGAGAGAGCAGCTGCTGGCGTTCGGACTGTATGTGCTAGCATATCTCTATCTGGGCTATCAATGGTGGGCACTGCCGCTGTTCACCGCCGGATTTATCGCGGCGGCGGAGTATCTGTTCCGGGAGCAGAAGCGTTCCTGGGAAAGCTGGGTCTGGCTGGGCTGCATGCTGCTTGTGACCGGCTGCATCGCTTGGCGCGGACTGCATCCGTACCAGTACGATTCGCGCTATCCCGAGCTTGTCAACCATGAATATATCCTTTCGGAGAAACTGCTGCTGTTCATCCTGCATATCTTCGCTGTCTACTGGCTTATGAGCCGTTCCGGGCGGCTGACCGGCAGTGAAAGCGGCCATCTGCTGCCGCTTGATGCGCTGTATGCGTTTGTGATTATCCCATTCAAAAATTTCTTCCTGCGCATCCGCTGCGTGCTGTTCGCGCTGAAGCCCAAAAAGGAGAGGAAGATCAACGCAGGGGCTGTCGCAGCCGCCGTGCTGGCCGCGTTCATCGTGCTGGTGCTGCTCGTCATGGCCATGACGCAGCTGTCCGCGGCAGACGACACGTTCAGCAGCCTTTTGGAGGGCCTGCGCGACGCGCTGACACTCGATCTCGATCAAGTGTGGTTCTATCGCTTTCTCCTCAGTCTTCCCGTCGGAGCCTATGTCTTCGGCCTGCTCGCGGGCCTTGGCCGCGAAACGCCCGAGACGATGCGGAAACACGGCGCGTCCGCAGAAACCGTTCTGCCAAAGCTGCGCGTCGTGCCGGAGGCCGTCTGGCTCGCAGCGCTGGGCGTGTTCAGCGTGCTCTATCTCGCATTTTTCTTCGTGCAGGGCCGCTATCTGTTCGGGGCATTCACGCGCACGCTCCCGGAAAGCTTTACCGTCGCGGAATACGCCCGCCAGGGCTTCTTTGAACTCTGCCGCGTCATGGCGATCAATTTTACCCTCTTTTGGCTCGTCTCGCGTACCGCCCGGCGGGAAAGCGGGGCGGTACGCTGGATGGCGGCGGCGCTTCTGATTGAGAGCATGCTCTTCGCCGTCATTGCCTTGTCTAAGCTTGCGCTCTATATCGACTGCTTCGGCTTCACGCCCAAGCGCCTGCAGAGCACATGGCTCGTCTGCGTCCTCCTGTTCGGCAGCGCCTGCGCGCTCTATACGCACCTGACCGGACGGAAAAGCATGCGCATCTGGATGATCTTCGGTGCCGTCACGCTTGCACTGCTGTGCATCTGGTAAATTGTCGGGGATCCGCGGAACAACACGCAAAAAATCCGCGGATACCCCCTTGACAGCAATGTGCAGCTGTGTTATTATAATAAAGCTTTTTGAGAGCATTATATCGCGGGATAGAGCAGTTCGGTAGCTCGTCGGGCTCATAACCCGGAGGTCGGGG
>ERZ773225.2630-NODE-2630-length-17705-cov-5.530708_pt1 | contig 17705 bp, 15 predicted proteins | sample MGYA00580993_ERZ773225 | MGnify/ENA primary metagenome ERZ773225 (study PRJEB29015, sample SAMEA2737748) | human gut metagenome | biome: human gut; feature: human-associated habitat; material: faeces | place: China | collected 2012 ...
CACGCCGCCAGCGTTCATCCTGAGCCAGGATCAAACTCTCATGTTAAAAAGTTTTAATCCAAACCAGAATATCTGGCTTTTCTAAATCAGAAACAAGTTCCTACCGGAATCTTGATTCAGGTTTTACTGTTTTTAAGGTTTGCTTTATTAAAAGCTGTTCGTTCATCTTTCGATGACTTGAATTATTCTCTTATGAATCTTTCAAGGTTATTCACTGTTCAGTTATCAATGTTCTTTGTTGTTTTCAGCAACTCTGATATATTATCATAATCATCTGCACTTGTCAACAACTTTTTTATTTTGTTTTGCTTCGTTTTGAAGTGGTTTGTTATCACTTACTTGCGACAGCTTGTTAATAATAACAAACCACAATTCATTTGTCAACATCTTTTTTTGACAAAAAATCCCATTTCTTTTTGTCGAAAATCACCATTCTATTTTTATCTTACAAGTGACATCGCCATTCTGCGGTAAGTATGCCTTTTTCCACGGATTGCAACGCTGTATGCCGTAATATTTTCCGGCAAAGCCATTCCCATATAACCACTATCACCGATATGATGAATATCCGCACCTGCCTCAATAAATGCCTCAGCATCTTCTTTTGTCAGTATTTTTTCTCCCGATTCTGAGAGAATGCCGGATGCATGCATTTTTCCTGCTGTCAGGATCACTCTGTCGCCGACTGCCTCGTTTAAATCAGCTAATGCCTTTGTAATTGCCTTGTTATCAACGCCAACACCCGGATTTCCGGTAAGAACGATCATGTCAACGCCCATGTCTGCTGCTTTTTTTGCATTTTCCACGGTTGCGCGCCGTCCTTCTGTAAGACTCCACACCGATTTTTCTCCATCATTGCGGACTGCCGCCGGTTCTAAATTAATTGCAACCATCCTTCCGGTCAGACGTTTGACCTCATGTATAGTATCTTCCGGGGCAACTTCCGGTAATCCATTGATCACAGGATGATCCACGTCAAAAATATTCAGCATGATAATATCTGCACCAAGAGAAGTTACAAATTCTGCATTTGTAATATTCACTAACATTGGTGTCACTGTACCTTCTGTGCAAACTCTGTGAGATATCTTTTATTTCTCTCATATTTCACATTTTCTGCATTTTCTAACACTTTATTGCGATACTCTTCTATTTTTTGCGATGTCATAAAGGAAATCTCCTGCGGCTGATCATATTTTCCCATATAAGAAAAAGATATATTTTCCTGCTCTTCCATGGATTTATAATTCATATATATGGTATAATCCTCATAACCGTTTACCATCTCCCAATAAATCCCGTAATCTTCTCCCTGCAGATGATACAGATTTAAATAGTCATGCAGGCTGTCAAACTCCCTGTCAATATACTTTTCCTCACACCTTGATTTATAATATTCCTTTCCTGAATATTTCACATGATCACTGATTTCTCCTGGTAATGCCATTGCAATTACTATAAAATTAAATACCACGATCACTGACACTATGCATTTTATAACAAAAGGGAACACTTTTACGCTGTAATCTCCAGTTTCATCCCGAAAAGAAAAGGTGATATTAATTTTCTTCATATTCCCACCCCTTTCTCTCAAAAATCATTTTTACAAAAGTTTCCTCCTCATCATAATATCGATCGCACTTTACAAATTCATTCACTTCTTCCTCTGTCATTTCCAAAGTCCCCATTAATGTTGCAATCGTATTCTGCTGGATTTCACTGAAATATTTCTGGTTTTCCTGAAATTCAATTTCACTGATACGATAATCATCCTGAAGCAAAATTTCATGCGCATAGTAAAGGATATCTTCCACTTCATATGCCCTTGGCGTTTTGTCACTTTCCCAGTCAGACTTCTCCCTTAAATCCATCACCTCTTCTATAAAATGGCTGTATCTATCATAGATATCTACACGTTCTGTATACTTTTCATACCCGTCCTCTGCATAAACTTCATACTCATGCAGATACGCATCCAACGCTGCATTATCTCCCGTCTTGAAAATTTCTTCTGCTGCTTCTACCGATGCTAATCTTTTCTGATGTTCTGTATGCTTTTCATCCACATAGCCTAAAATGAAAAAGACAAGAAATAAAACAACAAGAAGTACAACTGCCAGCAAAAGAATGATATTCATAATTTTATTGGCAACATAAAGTGGCATGGAATGTAACACTTTTGCTTTGGTAAGAAGTGTTTCTTTTCTTGTTTCGTCTTCTTCCTTTTCCCATTCCATACCAAGTTTATTCGGCTCTCCACAATAAGGACATTTTGTCTCTTTGGCTGGATAATCATATCCACACTTTGAACATTTCATATACTTTACTCCATTTTGTCTTTTAATCGGCTGATTGCAAGTTTCTGTAACGCTTCTGTAATCTGATCTTTATCATCGTAAGTCAACCCACCAGCTTCATCTATGCAGGACTTTATCTCATCCTCGGATATCTCATAGTGTTCCTTCATATAATCATAACAATATTCTGTGTAATATGTCACAGCATCCTCTTCCTCATACTTGTAATATGCGTCCGCTGCCTCCTGACATTCATTTAATATACTAACGATGTAACTGATGTTGCTCAATGCATCTGCCTTATCATTCTCTACGATCCATTGCAGATAAGAATCATCCTCGTCATTCAGATAATTCAAATAACGCTGCATTCCCGCAATCTCTGTATATTTATCAAAATAAGACTGATAGGTATATTCCACTGTTTTCAGATATTCACAGATTCCCTCATAATCTCCGCTCTGGTACAGACTTTCTAATTTTTCCAGATTCTTCTGTTCTACCCGATAAGATACTTTATGGGAAATACTGGAAACAATAAATACAATGATACAGATCACTGCAACCATTATCACTGCTGCTATCCCAAGCTTTGCTGTCCACGATATTCCTTTGCCAGCTACTTTTTCCGGCATTTTCTCCCACTGCCTTTTTTCACGTTTCAGCTCATTCATCATGTCTTCATGCACCTGGACAGATTTGCCAAAGTTATCCCCACCGCAATAAGGGCAGCGGTCCTGCTCATCATCATATTCCGCCCCACAGTTTTTACAGATTATCATTGGTTCATTTTCCCCCTATTTATAACAATGCTTTCTTACAAAATAGTAACATACCACCTGCATTACGATTGTTGCAATCCACGATGCCGGATAGGAAATAAACAGAAAATACAGTGATCTGTGCTGTGGAAAAAATGCAAAAATCCACAGAACACGCATTCCGACAGTTCCGATAATAGACAACACCATGGGAACTGCCGAATATCCCATTCCACGCAGTGCACCCGGAAAAAGATCCATAATACCGCACAGAAAATATGGAACTGTCGTGATGGATAAAATCTCAACACCACATTGGATCACGTCTGCTTCCTCTGTATAAATCTGTAATATTTCCGCTCCGAAAAAATATGCCCCGCATCCTAAGACAAGTGCTGCTCCCACCGATAAAATCATGCAGTCGATCAGTACACGGTCCATTCGTTTATACTTTCCAACACCAAAATTCTGACTTGTAAAACTCATACATGCCTGTGTCACAGAATTGATGGAAACATACAAAAATCCCAGAATATTGTTTGCTGCCGTGTAACCTGCCATTGCAGTCGAACCGAAAGAATTAACCGACGATTGTAGTAATGCATTGGAAAAATTGATAACGGTACTCTGTATGCCAGCCGGTATTCCGACCTGAAAAATCTGTTTCAGATAATAGCCCTTGATAGAAAGTTTTGAAAAAGAAAGCTTATAACTTCCCTCTGTTCTGCAAAGACAGGTCAAAACCAGCACACAGGAAACCATCTGGGAAAACACGGTGGCGATTCCAACTCCCGCAACTCCAAGCCCAAATACAATCACTAATACCATATTTAAGCCTGCGTTGATCACTCCTGCGATGATCAGAAAATACAATGGTCTTTTTGTGTCACCCACTGCACGGAGAATCGCCGCGCCATAATTATACAGCATAAAAAACGGCATTCCCATAAAGTAAATCCGCATATAAAGCGTCGACAGTCCGATCACATCTTCCGGTGTTCCCATTAATTCCAATGCCCCTTTAGAAAAAACAAGCCCAACAAACGCCATGAGAATTCCGCTGATTAGCGCAAGCGTGATGGAGGTATGTACGGTCTCTGACATTTCCTCCTTGCGTCCGGCAGCAAAAAATCTTGCTGCAAGCACGTTTGCCCCAAGTGAGATTCCAATAAAAAGATTGGTAAAAACATTGATCAGTGCCGTTGTGGAACCGACTGCTGCAAGCGCTTCACTTCCACTGAATCTTCCCACAACAATAATGTCCACTGCATTGAACATTAACTGTAAAATGCCAGACAGCATCAATGGCAGTGCAAACGAAACCAGTTTATCCATTATGGAACCGTTGCACATATCAATTTCGTATTTATTACTTTTCAAAAAAATTGCTCCTCTCTACTTTTTATCTTCCTGTAACTTAAGACCCGGAAGGAATTTTAATGATTAATTTCTGTCCATCTTTTTCCATCATTGTCAATACTGGAATATGTTTTTTCCGCAGCTGATGTACGATTGGATATGTCTCAAACACATTTCCTTCCACATATACTGCCTCCGGCTTCTGTTTTAAAATCCGTTTCAGATTCTCTTTGACTTCGTTTTTCCACTGCTGCTTGTCCATCGCTGCTTCACCGTAAATTCCATCCACTGTAAGCTCTGGGAGCTGCATAAAATCCATATGTATCACCGTTGCCTCCTGCATTCCCGGAAGCTGCTTTAACAGCGGATCTATGCAGGAATCCCCGCCGAGATTCACAATCGTCGGATTTTCATGATATAACTCCATGCTGATACGGCAGGCTTTCACCGCGTCCTCTAACATTCCCACCGTCATAAGAAATCCTCCCTTATGACAAAATCCTGCACTCTGTAATCCGGTAACCTGTTCCAATTCTTCATTTTCAAGACCAAGCCACTCTGCCGGAAAACTGCATTTGTAATTCATGGAATATTCCTTCTTCTGTGGTTGTATACAGTATCCACCACGATTGGATGGGAATATGACAAATGCAATCTCCGTCTCCGACAACCGCTTCTGACACGGCACAAACTCCGGTAAAATCAGAATCTTTGCATCTTCGCTGTCCCTTTTACCAGATGTAACCGCCTGCCGGTGTTCTTCTAAAATCTCCTCCACGCGCCTGTCTGCCCGCTCATTTCCGCGATAACGCTCAAATTTGTTTTCAAGGATCATGCCTGCAACGCTTACTGCCTGAAAAAATGCCTCATCATTTCCACCCTGTGCATCCCAGGTCGGATTGAAATTGCCAATCAGGTTTGCAAGCTCATTTTTCTCCCCCGTGTTATCATTATGATCCAGCGGCTGCACAAAAGCCTCGTCAAACTCCTCTGCCAGCTCTTCCCCAAGGATCTCTGCACCGACTGCCTCCCACAACAATCCAAACGCAGCGTATGGCACACCGTTTTCCCGGACTCTGCTGTCCCTCTGATGATGGTCATACGCACCTCTTCCAATATCAAACACAATTCCATCGAAATCATCCGGCACACGATTTCCACGTAAAATCGTAATTTCCGGATTTATATAAAATAAAAGTGCTGCCGAAAACACATCATCCGCATGAAATTTTCCTCCATGCGTAAATGCCCTGGCATCTTTTTTCTTAATCTGCTCCATTAATTCGTTCATTGCAAAATTCTTCTTTCTTTTCTGTGATTATTCTGAAATTTCCTCGATCAAAACTTTTCTGTTTATTACGCCTTTTTTCAATTGCATGACATACACATGAAAATCCAGCGTATCCTTTGCGGTCGTAAACGGCTCTTCGTGCAGTACCTCCGCATGGATTCCCGCACGCTCCAATTCTTCTTTCCGTTTTTCTGCCCGCCCTAAAAGTTTCCCGATATTTTCATCCTCTTTTTCGCCAAAAGATCGATTAGGATAAACGGATGTCGCTTTTTTTAACCTCTCTGTGATCAGATCCACTACTTTTGCATGCGCATTCCGATGTAATAAAACTGCAAGACACCTTGCAACAACAGGATATGGATACCTTTCATAAAAATGTATCCATTTTTCAATTTTTCTGTCACCCACCTGCTCTGCCATCTCTTTCATCAAGGAAAATGCACCATCCGACGGTATCCATGGATTGTCTCGCGGCACAATGTACTGCTTTGAAACCGCCGGATAACAGGTATAATTCAGAGGTGGAAAATAGGCTAACTGCACGAGTTTTCGTTCTTCCTCATTGCAGACAGCCTCACCAAGATACTCATATTTATCCCATAATACCGCAATACGAAATTCCAGTTGCCGCAGATTTTCATAACCTTTTCTCCAAAAATGCGCAATATCACCATAATTATACAGATTTGTTTCCAGCTCTAGCGTTTTAAAAAGGATAGTGACAACACAATCCTCCTCTTCCTGTCGGACAACAAGTGCGTAATCATCCCCATCGCGATAAAAAGAGGCCTCAATAGCCCCTTCATAATCTTCTTTGTATGTACCTGTCATTCTTGCTTCCTTAAAAACAAGAAAGCTTTCTATCGTGTCATTCATCTGATATACCAGACGAATATCTGTTTTATCCGTGTTCTTTTCTTTTGCTCCTGTCTGATCCGGCAGCAAAAGTTCAAATTCATTCTGGCTTAACAGCCTTTTTAACATCTCAAATGTATCCAATGAGAGTCTCCTTTTTCCTGTTGCAATACTTTTTATTCATTATATAAAAATCCCTCCGGCTTGTCTATATGCGCAGCTTTCTTTTTATTGCCCTGCGCTTTTCGTCATGCCGTGAGGGATGAGTCGTAGCTGTCGTCCGCGATCTGGATGACAAATTCTTTTGTATAGCCTGCAATCTGCGGAATTTTTTTCTCGTCCAGCTGTTGTATAAAATCCATTTGAAATCCATGCATTTCAATGATTTTTTTTGCAATCGAAAGTCCTAGTCCGCTTCCGCTTCCACTTTTTCTGGAAACATCTCCTTTTGTAAATGGTTCAAATAAATGTTCCGCAAGCTCGCCCGGAATTCTCCTGCCACTATCTGCCACAAGAATATAAATGTATCCATTTTTCCGGTACATACCAATCTTTATATGCGTCCCCCTCTCATTGTGCTTCATTGCATTATTCAAAAGATTCGTGATCACTCTGGAAAACTGGATTGAATCAACGGATACCGAAACCACTTCTTCTGGAATATCAATCTCGAATTCCATCCCTGCATCTTCAAAGTCTGCATAAATGAGTGCAGCATTTTCACGTAACAGTTCACTCAGATCTGTTTCTTTTCTGTCCAGTGAAAAACCTTCACTGTCTAATTTTACATACTCAAATAACAGATGAATCAGATCGTTCATCCTTGCTGACTTATTCTGTATTGCCTGCAAATATTCAAGCTGTTTTCCCGGATCCCTGACCATGCCATCGGCTAACGCTTTTGCATAACCGTTAACCGTGGTCATCGGCGTTCTGAGATCATGCGCAATGTCTGATAACATCAGATTTCTTTTCCGGTCAAACTCCGTCTGCTCCTCCTCCCGCTCTCGCTGGATCTGACGAAATTCTTTAATTGTTATTTTTGCAAAACAAACAGCCCCTGACACATATGGAGTCAAAATTACCAGCACTACTACAAAAGCAACCAGAAAAAGCAGAATTGCCTGCCCTCTGTTTAATTCATAAAAAGAAAAATTAGTTTTTCCAGCGGAAACGGTATGCATGAAATTTTTTTGCATTTGTTCCAAAGCCGCCTGTACCATCTCATGAAGCGGTGATGGAAACATTGCATTCAATGCTCCTAAGATCAGTAACATTAAAACTGCAGACAGGAAGAAGATCACGCCGGAGCCGAGCAAAAGCGGATTTTCTTCCACGCCCGGAAAAAAATATAGCAGTACGTTAGGCAGCACAAATCTGTTGACCAGAAAAGTCAACAGATATTCCACAACTCCAACAACTGCTAGTATTTCAATAAATTTTTTGATCAAAAACCACTGTAAATCATTCTGTTTCTTCATTTACTTCTCCAAGCGATATCCCAGACCACGGATTGTCTGAATATAAGCGGAAGGATTATCATCCAGTTTTGCCCGCAGCTTACTGATGCAGACCATAATGTTATTGTCTGCCACAATATAATCTTCCCCCCATCCATGTTCATAAATCTGCTGTTTTGTAAAGACTTTGCCCGGATGCTGCATGAACAGTTCCATGATGCGGTATTCCACAGAGGTCAGCTGTATGATTTTGTCTCCCTTTTTCAAAGTACATGCGTCCTGATTTAATACCAGATCCCGGACAGATAAATATCCCTCCTGAACTACTTTTGTTCCAAGAGAATAAAAACGCCGGATATTGGAATTCACTCTTGCAACTGCCTCTAAAGGATTGAACGGTTTTGCCAGATAATCGTCTGCTCCCAGATTTAATCCCAGGATTTTTTCCGAATCTGCGTCCTTCGCTGACAAAATGATCACTGGAATATTACTCTCTTTGCGAATCTGCTGCAATACATGATAGCCATCCATCTTCGGCATCATAATATCCAAAATACATAATGCCGGCTGCTCTGCCCGCAATAAATCGAGTGCCCGTTGTCCATCCTCCGCTTCTATTACATGATAGTTTTCATTTTCCAGATAAAGCCGGAGAAGATTTCTAATCTCCGGCTCATCATCTGCGATCAAGATTTTGTAATCCATCCGTAGTTGTTCTCCTAATAATCCGTTCTGTCCTCAAACGGCTGATCCATATTCTGATTTTCAAATCTATTCGGCATCTCTGTTGTCTGCTGATCCATTGCAGCATTCTGCTGGTAAGGTGCCGGATCCTGAATCTGCTGATATGGAGTTCTGTATCTTAAAGCTTCATATAATGCGGCATGTGTTCCATCTTTGTATGGCTGCACATAAAAGATTCCCAGGATTCCCATTGTCATTCCAGATAAAATATCCCATCCAATGAATGATAAATCCAAAACAAATGCATTCCATTTCTGTCCCTGCATCATTCTCTTACTCTCTGCAAATGCCTCCTCTTTTGTCATCTGTGGATTGTCTGCCAGCAAATATGGGATCATCTGGTATTCATATGACTTTACAATGCCAGGAATAATAAAAAGCATTGACCACAAAACAGTATACAGATCACGGAAAAACATTGTCTTTGCAATATTTTTATAATTATTGTCAAATGCGTATCCGGCATTTCCCACTAAGGCCGCCTCATTGAGGTTTCTTAAATAGAAACGTTTACATCCGACCTCTAATGGATTAAAAATAAATGCATCCAAAAGAATCGTGATCGCCATAATGATCACAAATACAATAATGAAGATCACAACAAAAATAACTCCCGCAAAAAGCAGTGCAGTATGATCTGTATTGTCATAGATGTCATTCATATCATACCAGATGTCATCTGCGTCATCATAAAAATCATCATAGGAGTCCGAGGTAATATCACTTCCGTCACTTCCTAAAGCTGATGACATAGCCGAACCTGCACTTCCTGCGCCACTGCCGCCTCCTATCAAAAGCGCCAGCAGTAAACTGATCAGCACACTTCTCCAATAGTTTCTTTTAAATGCAAACTTTGCTCTGTCTTTTAATTCCGCTCTCGTCCACATATTTTTTCCTCCTCTTATCTTTGATGATGCCATCTTAACACGTAAATCTTACTTTCCAACTCGAATAACCTTAAGGTTACCTTAATTCATTGTTTCCAGTAATTTATCTTTTTTATTATACCATCTTATGGAATTTTCCGCATTAAAAAGGATTCATAAAATCTGCATATACAAAAATAGCCCTAAACCCTTGATTTTTCAAGAATTTAAGACTATTTAGCATACGTGCGCGAGAAGATTCGAACTATTTACGTAATTTAAAACCCAGTAAAATCAAGGGTCTGCGTCTTTCAATTTCCAAAGTAAACAAAATGTTCACAACACGTTATCATCCTATGCGATGTCTGCAATCTTTTCTGATAATACTCTTAAATCAAAAATTATACAAGTATAAATTAATATCACTCATCTTTCTTTCCACAAAAGCAAAGGCAGCAAATCATTTCTGATCTACTGCCTAATTCTTTTCGTATTCACTTGTCGCCTATGCCATTGCAGGCTCTTTCTTCTTAATAACTGCTTCCACAGCAGCCACGCTTGTTTCTGCAATATCTGCGATCTGATCTAATGTATAACCTTTCTTATACATATTCAGAATAAATTTTTCGCTTGTTTTCTCTGTAGCTTTTTCTTCAATGCCTGTACTCAGATTACACATAATTCTCACATCCTCTCTTAATTCATTGCTGATTGGGATATTATACTCATGTTCTATGATATCCAGTTTTTCCTGCTCCCTCAATTCGGTCGAAAGAAGTGCCCCAATCAGACGGTGCATCTCATAGTTTTCGTCATGTTCTGGAATATCATTCGTAATCCCAACTAACACGATATTCAACAGATCCATATTGCCCTTCCAGTCATATGGACTCAGCATCTCATCCTTCGCAAGATGTATATGGCTTAAACTATTATAATCCATATTCATACAAATCCAAATGCTGAATACCTGTTTTATGTCATCATAATTCGTGTTTACAAAATCTCTCTCTTTTTGTGATGATACAAGCCTGCTCACATAAAAGATTGCCCGATTTAATATCTTATATTCAGTAGGTTCATCCTTTTGAGCCTCAACATTCACAATAATCTGGGAAAGCCCATTTTTCATGCGAACATAAAAAATAATATCGAATCTGACCAGTCCCTCATTGATTTCGGCGTTCTCTGTGTTAAGTCCGACGATTCTCTGTCCTGTGGCATCTGTTTTTTCTATATTAGACAATCCCGGTTCAACTGGTACAATCCCAACTTTTGGCTCACCCTCAATGTATGTTACTACATCCTCCGGCTTCATTCCCTTGAACTCATCAACCGTTTTTACCAGAATGTGAGCTAAAATATTCTTTTGTGCTAATATCCTTTTAACACGGGCATCATACTGTGCTTTGTCTCCCGCTGCATTCACAGCATTTGTTATTTCGGTATTCAAGTCGGCATTCCTCCTTTTGTACTGTGCATAGCACCTTTCAGTTTCCTCAAAAGGCTCTCTGCCTCAATATCATTATAAGTGAGAGTCTGCACGGAATCAACTGAATTTTCCATAAACTTTTTGCAAGCTTTCCATCAATTTTATTCCAATCCTATTCTACCATCGAAAGATATTTATATATCGTCACTCTCGAACATTTCAACAGCCTCGCGAACTCAGCCACATTGATTTCCCTATTTTTATATTTCTGGTAGTATTTCCAAAACTTGTCAGGCAAACCGTCAACCGTAGTCGGAGGTCTCCCGATCTGTTTTCCCTTAGCTCTGGCATTCTTTATACCCGATTTCACTCTTTGAGAAATGATATTGCGCTCCATCTCAGAGAATACGCCCCACATCTTGATCATCCCTTCCGTCATAGGGTCGAGTTCTCCTTTTGAGCAATCGACCACGAACGAGCCACCGATGTTGAGGATCAGCTTCTTATCCCTCACCGTCTGTAATATCTCGCATAAGTGCTTCGTTGACCTGGTAAGACGGGACACCTCTGTTGTGGCAACGGTATCTCCCTCAGTCACAATATCCAGCAACTTGTTAAATTCAGTTCGGTCATCCTTCATTCCGCTCTCATATTCCCAGTAAATACACTTTTCATCTGTGACGCCCAATGTATGCAGTTCCCTTTTCTGACGATTGATATCTTGCCGTTCCTCATTTGTGCTGCAACGTGCATATCCGTAAATCATGCAATCCTCCTAAGTGTTAACAAAAAGGTATCCTGAATATCTTTTACAGAAATCGGTATCTTTTCCTATTTATATAGTGCTTCTCCCGGTGTAAAGGAAACCAACTGTTTTTGTTTACAGTCTGTTTTTATTCTCAGAGCACCCAACCGATTGTGATTACCAGGTGCTCTGATCAGTGTTCCTTCTATATTAATCCTTCTTAAAGCAGATTCCGAGACCGAAGTTTGGCGTGTTCACTAAAATAAATAACAGAGTCTGTACCGTGCACTCAGCAACCATCTCTTTATATGCATGCATCAGACGATCCAGCTTAACCTGTTCTTTAAAAAGATAATAATTCCAAACCCGATCGATCAGCAGCTCACTAAATCTCGAATATGCTTCAGTCATCTGTTCCACATAAGCATCGCTCTCAGATAAATATTTCTGCATGTCTTCATATGCTATATCTTCCTGTTCCGTCAGCTTATCAAGCCGAGTGACTTCCAGATAGGCATTGTAAATAGCGTCATCCGGAACAGAATATATCGTTTTCCCGATTAAATTTTCAAAGTCAGTGTCTGTAATCCCGCATGCTCTTAAGTCGTACATTAACCGTTCCCGATTAGTCTCTTCCTTATACAAAAGTGACGGCGAATTGAGCCATTCTTCCGTGATCGTGATCGGAACCGGAAGCTGAATATATCCGGCTTTGACGAGCTCGTGGTTGTCTGCTGTGATGTTTAATGCGTTTCTCATTGTTTTCATACTGTTTCTCTCCTTCGTTTACTAAGTGTTATGTTTTTTTGTTTTTACATACATAATAAGGCTCACATTTCTGAAAACTCGTCAGGTATTTCATATTTATTTTAAAAAGTTTATGTTCCATACCATTTTAATCAGATTGTTAATTTCAAAAAGCTTATTTGTCTGTTAGTTACTCGTCCATATTCTAGTACGAACGCGAGGAAGGACTCAAAAGTTCCTAACCCTCGTTATCGTACGAGCATTCGTACCATTTTTAGTTTCGAACACAAAAAGAAAGGACTCACTGATATAAGTGACATGGATTGACACTATGGACAAAATTGAAAAATGCAAATCACTGCTCGAAAAGCTCCGGGCAACAGAAACTCTCGAATCACGCATGGATATTCTGCAAGAGCTCTCAAACGAGGAGCAGTTCGAATTGGACACGTATCTTTGTTATGGAGAAAGAGGCGTTGAGGGAACAGTGTGCTTCCCTTACCGAAACGGAAAATACTTTAACCAGAAACCGACCGAGAAAGCTCCGTGGATTAAAAACAGATTCAGAGATCTCGATAATCTCTCAATTGAATCAGTTCAAAAGTATGATAATTACCGAACTCTTAATATTTTGAATCCGGGCAGCACGGAACGTCGAAAAGAATATTTTCACTATATTAATGAAATGTATATTGATCTTGACTCAGTTCACAAGGACGGTATTCCAGAATCGGAGCAGACGCGGCTTCTCAAGTTATTATACGACTTCCTTTTGACCGCCTTTGATAATGACGTCCTCCCACGACCGACTTCCTTCTTATTTAGTGGACGTGGATTCGCTCTTCACTATGTGCTCAAGGAACCGATCCCGGTTGATTCTGAAGAAGCGATCAGTTTTGCCGCTTTATACCAATGCGCATTCGATAAATTAGAACGTTTGCTTGAAAACGGTGCAAGCGAAGCCGGTACAGATGTTGACCGCGTGGTTCATGGAATCAGCCGTATGGGACGAGTTGCTGGAACTTTGAACACTAAAGCTAAGCGATTCTCGCGTTTTGTGGACATTACAGGTCATTATTTCACAATGGACGAACTGGTTGCTGGATTTGTTGATGACCCGGAAGACTTCGAAATCCGAAAAGCCCTCAAACGCTCCGAAAAAGGCATTACCAAAGCAGCGATGGTTAAATTCTATGCAAAATTAGAAGCGAAAGCATTGAAAGGTCAGAAGCTTTCAGAAAAAACACTTGCAAAGATTACCGAAGCCAAGCATAAGGAGAGCCAGTATGAAGCATCCGCTGATGCATTAAGCGACCAGCAGTTATCGCAATGGTGCCATATCGCGTTATATGGATTGTGGCATCTGGATCAGTTTCTTTTATTACGAAAATGGGTTGACGGCAGTGGCAGATATAAATACGGATTAATTTATTATAACCTCGCACGGACACTGTATGACCCAGATCAGGCAGAATACTTTCTTCGCAGAAACGTGGAAAAAATGGAAGAACCACTTGATGAAAACGCAATTGAGAGAATCCTTGAAGGAACAGAAGATGTCATTTCAAAAATGGACTTTCCTCTTCGATATTCCTACGATAAAATCTGTAAAACATTAGACATCGAGCCTGAAATTGCTGAAAAATGCGGTCTGGTATCGGTGAACGCACGCGCAAAGAAAACTGAAGAGAACATTAATGCTGCAGCCGAACGCGATAAAGCGATCATGAGGATGCATGATGAGGGGATTTCTGCAAGACAAATTGCTAAGATTTTGAAAAACGAGCATCCGGAGTGGCATATCTGTAGTCGTACCGTAGACAGAACTATTGCTAAATTCAAAGGCACTGACATCCAAAGTTTAAATCAAACTATATACGTAGTTCATAATCATAAAAATGTATGTCTTTCTACAGCGGACATGTGTACGTGCTCAGGGGATGCAAAGGTGCGACAACATTCAAGTAATGAAGAAATTAAAGATTCAATAAAAGGAGCTCTGGTTGGGCCGAAAGCATCCCAGGATTCGATACTTGCCGAGCTGAATTCCGAGAATCCGATTAATGAAAAATTGGATAACGAATTTAAGAAATATATTCTTTCGGTACTGAAGAATAGGGAAAATGTATTTCTTCACGGAATGGGCGGTACCGGAAAAACGTATTTGCTTAAACAGTTTATAGAATATTGTAATCAGGCAAATCGAAACGTAGCAGTCGTAGCCACTACTGCAGTTGCCGCAACGAATTATGAACATGCGGCTACAATACATAGTTTCTTCCATTTTAATACCGGAATTATAGAAGAAAACTCTGTAAACCTCATGCAGATTCACACATTGGAAAACGTTGATGTTCTGATTATTGATGAACTCAGTATGGTCAGATGCGATTTGTTTGACACAATTTTGTATACGATTGAGGAAGCCGAACGTCTGTATAAAAAGAAGATTCAACTCGTTCTGTGCGGAGACGTCGGTCAGCTTCCATGTGTTGTCACAGAGGATGAGGCAACCTGGCTGGTTCATAAATATAACTCTCTACATTATATGTTCTTTGAGTCAAAGCGATACCAGTCTCTGCCTATAAAACACTTTTTATTAGAAAAGAATCGGAGAACAAATGCTGGGGAATCTCTGTATGCCAAAATTATGAGACATATCCATGATGGTGATAACCGGGTGTTATCTTTATTGGATGACAGAGTTGTATCCGAAAAGTTGACACCACCAGAAGGCATCCTCGTTCTCGCAGCACACAGAGCAACTGTAAATCAGATTAATAATAATACCATCAGTAAACATATGACAGATCCATCCTTTCAGAATATGAATGCAACCGGAGCCTCAGACGCATCCGAAGGTGAATACCCTGTTCCGCTCCAGCTTCCGGTATTCGAAGGGATGAAGATCATGTTCGTTTCCAACAAACCAAAACGAGGCTACGTGAACGGAACTATGGCTGAAATCATATCAATTCAGGCAGATGTTATCACGGTATTGGTCAACGGGAAACAGATTAAAGTTAAACGAGAGCAGTTTGTGTCTTCCATTGATAAAACAAAATCCATCAAGCAGTTTCCGTTTGTCCCAGCATATGCAATCACGATTCACAAATCTCAGGGACTGTCTCTTGATCAGGCACTTATATATCCGGACTGCTTTGCTTCTGGAATGTTATATACCGCATTGTCGAGACTCCGCTCCATGGATGGCTTATACCTTGCTTCCTCAATTTCTGAAAAATCTTTAATGACTTGTCCGGAAGCAACAGAGTATATGCAGCATTTAAACCTCATTACAGCAGAAAATTATCAATCTACACAGGGAATGCACTAAAAATGCATTCCTTTGTAAATCACTCGCACATATTTAAGTTAACATATAAAAATACCACAAAATGTCGCCAGTTGTCTAATCGTTTTTTCCTATATCAGACAGGTGCATTTGGAAAGGAACAGTTTATGAATAATAACTTTATAACGCAAAACATGGAAAAACTTATCAACAAAGTAAATGCATCCCCGCAGATTGAATCAGAAGATTTCGCACAATTGATGTCGGAAACCTTTAACGGCTTGAACTGTCCGGTCAAATACGAGCACGACTTCGCTATGAGGCGTCACTCAGTGTGGGTACCAGATTGTCCTCAAATCGCTGACGACATCACATGGACCAATGCAACCGAAGTCGCTCAAGAGCTCACCTGGTTCTTGAAAAAATATAAAGATTATGAGCATACTATCGATTATCTTTTAAACCAGGCTAAGGGATTCGTCAATCAAAAACCGCTTGGCGAGGAAGAATTTATTTCAACTTTATACGAAATTGTCGAGCATATACCCGTTCAAACACTTCAATACGATTATGATGATGAAACTGGTATTCATAGGATCAATTCGACGCTTGCAGGATATCAGTATTCCTTCTCCTGGAATCGTATTAAATTCGCGATTGCTTGTTTAAACGCCATGATTGATTACCTCTGCGATCACAGCAAAACACGAAACGAAAACCTTGCAATTTTCATGATTCGAAATCACCCTGACCGTCTTTCCGAATGCAAAGGCACCCTTCGCTTGACTGCGAATCATGAAATCAAAATCGGTAAGTATGCATATGATTGTACACACCGTCAACCGATAGAGTCGTTAGATGTGTTGATTAAATATCTTGGTTATCCGGATGACTTAGCAGAGAAAGCCTTGCTTGGTGATGCAGATTCTGTCAAGATTTTTAACTGTCTTAACGAAAGCAAATGTTTGCCATTATTTCCTCTTGAAACTTTAAGCGGACAACATGAATCATTCTCAACAGCTGCCGCTGAAACAGATATCCGCTGGATTCCTGATGAAGTAAAGGAAAAACTTGGTATTAGCAAAGTTTTAAACCACGGAATGCTCACTTTCGAAACACCTCAATTTGTTGAAACTATTAATTTACAACATATAAACGCTCAGCGTGAGCGATATGCATTAAATTCTAGCAGCTACTTAGGATTCCGTCCTTTGCCAAATACTGCAATCAAAGAATTGTATATTACCAGTTCTGTAGCAGATACAATCCGTCTTATAGTTTTCTTTTTTAATATCAATGAACTTACTGGAAAAGTGTTTGTGAGCATCGGTTCTAACTCGCGGATTGACGCAGCACTCGCGGCAATTAATTCAATGTATGAGCAGGCTCCAACTGTGAAAGTATACTGCTGGTTGCGTAATAAAGATTCTATTTCAGCTATAAATGAAATTCAAATGGCTTATCCGGATGTTGATATTATCGGACGCATCAGAGCACAGCCAGATCACTTTGATTATGACCCGAAGATGTTGCTTCAGGTCGTTCCCGAACCGTATAAAGCAATGTATTTAAAAAACAAGAAAAACGGGATTTAATTCCCGCTTTCTCTTGAGAATACCACAACACAATCATAATATAAGTTAAATTGGAGGTTATCCTTATGGAAAAATGGCAAAAAGACGAAGTATTAACCGCACTTGACAAGGCAACGATTGATTATGCAAAGATTAAATTCTGTGATGTTGCTCGATCGTTAGGTTATAAATATATTAATACCATAGATGTTATAACGCTTACCAATAAATTTTTAGCTAAACATCCTACTTACTCTCCTGTCAGACACGTCGCTGACA